>OGRO01000360.1_pt1 | contig 45139 bp, 43 predicted proteins | sample 1553451 | NCBI WGS metagenome assembly OGRO01 (sample SAMEA2580021, study PRJEB22360) | human gut metagenome | reverse complement strand
TATGAATCTTGATGGGAGATGGCATCTGACGTTCCAAAATATAATAATGTTTGTCATAACTTATCGTTCCATCGCTATTTAATACAGGTGTGAAATAATAATTTCCCTTTCCTGCATCGGTATTATATACAAAATTTTGTGGATTATTTGTGTCCATTGGTTTGTCAATGTCATCAGCTATATACGTATAACCAACCAGATTGTCTTTGATTGCTTCTGCATAAGTTGGACGAATCGTTGTCGTATTGATGCTCATTCCATCCGAAGACCATTCTTTATTTGAATATTTAGTGTCTCCAATACTGAAATATGGATATAATGTACCATCGGAATCGCTTGAATTAAAGAAAAATTTTCGTCCCATAAATTCGTCGCTCAATTTTAATGGATCTTTTAAATCCGTCAGCGACAAATCTTTGGAAGGTGCTGTACTAGACCAATCCGATCCATTGCTACGCTGCGCAATCGGTGAATTATAATCTAAATTTAAGGCGTTTCGATACTCTTTTTCATCAACATAGTGAAAAGTTGCATTGGTCACCATATAAGAATCAAACACTCTTATCAGAGTAAGTACGCCCCCTTTACTGCTAAATACAGGATACGAGATGACTCTCATCCATACAGGGGATTCCGATGGAACTTCCAGTGTTCCTTCAAAGAAAATAGTACGTTTAATACCGTTCTTCCACTTAAAGAACATCATAGATGGATCTACATTCTCATTGTTGATTTTAAGTTCTGTCATCACTGCATTTTTATTAAGGGTATTTGTACTGTCATTGGAAAGAACATTCGTTTTTAATCGCAAATCATTTAAAAACGTTGTAGCCATGATAACTTCTACATCTCTGCTCTTGGAAAAAACAGAATACCATTTCACCTGTTTAATTTGTCCATAGTATTTTTGAAACCAATCCTGCTGTTGTTTTTTTCCATCAAACATCATAACTGTACTGCCATCTTTTAAAATCAGTTCGATTTTAAAGATATTCGTATCGGCTGCCGGTCTGCTTTCTCCAGCTTCAGCCAATTTAGCCTGAATTTCCGCATCGGAAATTTTATCAGGGTATGGATTGGCAACTTCGGGATAATCATCCATAATATAAGGATCGTCTTCTGTTCCTGTACCCTGCGCATACACAGGAATTGTTGAGAAGGATGCACTAAGCATCAGAAATGCCGAGAGGCAAATCGACAAAATGTTTCGTTTTCTCACCTTCATATTCTATCTCCTTCCAGGCTGTCTTATCGTTACACATCACACACTGAAATTTGTTGACTTGTTTTAATTTTCAGTCATTTTGGCATTATAATTTGTTTTTTAGGTATAACGAATACAGACAATGGTTAGCCTAGTATCATTATAGGCTTTTTAAAGAATTAACGAAAGCGCTTTTATCTATTTTCTTGATGATTTTCGCATACATATCCTTTAAACATTGAAAAAGAAAAGAGCTCACTCTCAAGTCCTATCCTCTTTTCATTGTTGTTTTGCTGAAGGACTTTATTTGAACCCTTTTCAATTACCATAGATTTCTTTTTACCATCCATGGATTTTTATGATAACTTAGATCTTATTCTAAGCTATTTCCTTTGTCACTTATAGCCTACCATAGAAAAGGACAGATACAAGTCAATTGGATTTTTTGGTAATCTTTCTGTCCTTTTTGGCCTTATAGATTCGTAATCGGCTTTCTTTCTGCTTTTAGATTATGTTTTTTCTTAGAACGTCTGGCCAGTTCTTCTTCCACTTCCTGTAAAGATACACCTTTTTGTGCCATGAGAACGAAGATATGATAAAACAAATCACCCAGTTCATTGACAAGATCGGTATTTGTCTGACTTAAGGCCGCAATGATTACTTCGGTATTTTCTTCCCCTACTTTTTTTAAGATCTTTTCCAATCCTTTGTCAAAAAGATAAGCGGTATAACTTCCTTCTTCTGGATTTTTTTTACGATCCAATATCGTTTCATATAATGCTTCAAATTCATTCATTCGATTTCTTCTCCTTCCATCGTTCTATAAAAACAGGAATGTCTTCCGGTATGACAGGCGGCTCCTTCTTGCTCGACAAACAAAAGGATCGTATCTTCATCACAATCCACCAGGATTTGTTTCACATGTTGATAGTGTCCGCTGGTTTCTCCTTTGATCCAAAGTTCATTACGGGAGCGTGACCAATATGTTGCCAATCCTGTTTCCATCGTCTTCTTTAAACTTTCTTCATTCATATAGGCCAACATCAAAACATCTTTGGTGCCTATTTCCTGCACGATGCAGGGAACCAAACCATTCTGCTTTTCAAAATCAATTTTGATCATAGTCTTACCGGAATTCCTTTCTTTTGTAGATAGGCTTTTACATCTTGCACACTCAGTTCATCATAGTGAAATAAACTGGCAGCCAGTGCGGCATCGGCCACATCGTTTTCAAACACTTGGGCAAAATGCTCTAAGCAGCCACAGCCGCCGGATGCGATCACTGGAACATTTGTGATATTTCGTACCGCTTCCAACATTTTTATATCATAGCCTTGTTTTACCCCATCGGTATCCATCGATGTCAAAAGAATTTCACCGGCCCCTAATGAAACACCTGTTTGTACCCATTCCAACAAATCAATTCCGGTATCGATGCGTCCGCCATGAATCACAACATTCCATCCGCTTTGATCAACTCTTGCTTTGGCATCGATGGCCAGCACGATACACTGATTGCCAAAAATCTGTGCTCCCTGTGATATTAATTCCGGATTTTTGACGGCTGCCGAATTTAAGCTGACCTTATCCGCACCGGCACGCAATACACGTTTAATATCCTCGATGGTCTTTAAGCCACCACCTACAGTAAATGGCATATAAATCGAAGAAGAAACTTGTTCAACGACCTGTACCATGGTATCTCGTCCTTCATGGGTTGCGGTAATATCTAAAAAGACGAGTTCATCAGCGCCCTGCTCATAGTATTTTTGAGCCAGTTCGACAGGATCGCCCACCTCTTTTAACCCCACAAAATTGATACCCTTGACCACTTTGCCATTCTTTACATCCAGACAGGGTATGATTCTTTTTGTCAGCATCTTACCCCTCCTTACAAAGCTTTAAGGCTTCTTTTAAATCCAGTGTATGAGCATACATGGCCTTACCGGTAATCGCTCCATAAAGATCTAAATCTTTTAAAGCCTGAATGTGCGATAGATCGCGTATGCCGCCAGAGGCGATGATCTGTATCGATACCGCATCCTTTAACTTTTTTAACATCTCCAGATTGGGGCCGGCCAAGGTTCCATCCTTGGAAATATCGGTAAAGATGATTGTTTGTACTCCATAGTCTTCCATCGTTTTCGCAAAATCCAGATAATCGACATCGCTTTGCACCAACCAGCCGGAGGCACAGACTTTACCATCTTTACAATCGATACCGACCGCAATCTTTTCTCCATATTTTTTCAAAGCGGTTTTTAAAAACGCGGGATCTTCTAAGGCCGCCGTTCCTAAAATCACACGAGAAACACCGGATGTCAGATAAAAATCCACCGTATCCATGGAACGAATTCCGCCGCCGACTTCTACCGGAATCGATAGCGCCTGTGCCGTTTGGCAAATCAGTCTTGCGTTTTCCAGCTTTCCGCTTTTCGCACCGTCTAAATCGACCATGTGCAAATACTGTGCTTTCATAGCTTCAAATTCTTTGGCAATTTCCAGTACGCTTTGACCCACAACTTCTTTTTGATGATAATCGCCCTGATACAAACGTACCGGAGCTTTATCTATGATATCAATGGCAGGTAGTAGTATCATACAAATTCCTCCAAATAGTATTGTAGTATTTTTAATCCATCTTCTCCGCTTTTTTCCGGATGAAACTGACATCCCATCACATTTTCATGCATGACCAATCCCGGTATTTTCATCGTTCCATAATTACAATAGCCAATCAGATCATCAGGATCCATATTGGATGCATAATAAGAATGCACATAATAAACATAGGGATGGGCTGAAAGTTTGGAAAAGATCGGATGTTCATTTTCTTTGATCAAATCATTCCAGCCAATATGTGGCACACGAACTTTTTGATCTTTCATAAAGACAATCTGCCCCTTTAAAAAGCCAAAGCCTTCATGTATGCCATTTTCCTCACTGCTCTCAAAAAATGACTGCATGCCAAGACAAATCCCCAACAACGGCTTTTTTTCTTTGCAAACCCAATTTTCTATAAATGCATCTAATTGAGATTCCTTGATATTCTTCATCATATCACCAAAGGCCCCTACACCCGGTAAGATCAGTTTCTGACATTGTTCCAACTTTACCGGATCACTGCTGATCAAGACATCATAGTCCAGTTTTTGAACCGCATTATGCACGCTGAACAAATTGCCCATGCCATAATCAATGATTCCAATCATACTTCGATCCAACCTTTAGAAGAAGGAATCTGGTTGGAAGTGATCGTAACTGCCTGTTTTAAAGCTCTTCCCAAGGCTTTAAAGATCGCTTCGATTTGATGATGATCATTCGAACCATACAAGACATTGACATGCAGTGTGATACCAGCCTGTACAACTACTGCTCTTAAGAATTCTTCCACCATTTCTGTACTGAAATTGCCGATAGTCTCTCTTTTAAAATCGGCATGAAAGACAAGATAGGGACGACCGCTGATATCCAATGTCACATTACACAAGGTTTCATCCATCGGCAGTTGAAAAAAGCCATAACGTTGAATTCCTTTTTTATCGCCTAAAGCTTGTTTTAACGCATTTCCCAGGGCAATTCCACAATCTTCTACAGTATGATGATCACAAACTTCTAAGTCACCATGAGCCTGCACATCCAGATCCATGCCGGAGTGAAAGCTCAATAAAGTCAACATATGATCAAAAAAGCCAATACCAGTTTCAATGGATGCCTGGCCATTTCCATCTACATTTAATGATAAAGAAATTTGTGTTTCTTTGGTCTTTCGTTCTATTTTACTGCATCGCATTTGTTTCCTCCTGTTCAAAGGCATCCAATACTTCCTGGATCCATTGATTCTCTTGTGTTGTTCCTATTGTAACACGGCAATAGTTCTTTTGTTGGTAACTGCGTACGCTTAATCCCTTTTGTGAAAACAAAGCTAAAAGCTTATCAATGTGCGGTGTCTGGATCAACAAAAAGTTAGCCTTGCTATTTGAGAAAGAAAAGGAAGCATACGACTTTGATAAAAAGGCATCTCGTTCCTTTTTGATCCGTTCAATCTCCGGTTTAAATTCAGTGGCATGCGCTAATACGATTTCTGCTGCCTTCATCGATAAGGAATTCACCGAATAAGGCACATGATTCCCCCGAATGGCTTCCATATTCGCTTTGGATGTGATCAAAAAGCCAATACGAGCTCCGGCCAGTCCAAAAGCCTTGGAAAGTGTTCTGGTCACATATAAGTTAGGGCATATATCCAATAAAGAAAGGCAGGTGTCCGGGGCAAACTCGGCATACGCTTCATCGATCACAACAGGGCAGTCAAAGGCTTTACAGATTTTTTCAATCTGTTCATTATTCAAAAACTGACCGGTTGGATTGTTGGGATTACTAAAAAGAACCAGTTGTGGTTTTTCCTGCTTTCCAAAGCGAATGAACGCATCCACATCCATTGCCTGTAAAGGATCTAAGACATAACGTACAATTTGGGCTTCGTAACTGGAAGCATAGTAGTCGTACATGCCAAAATCAGGAGCTAATGTTAAAAGCTTTTTTTCTTTTCCTAAGAAGGTCCCAATCAAAAAGCCTAAATGCTGGTCTGAGCCATTGCCAGCTAGAATTTGATCAGCCGGCACCTGGATCCAGTTTCCATAGGCTTCACAAAGCTTTTGACAGGTATCATCAGGATATCGGTTAAATTCAATATCAAAGATCGCATCCTGAATTTCTTTGCGAATGGCAGCCGATAAATTCTTTGAACTTTCGTTGGCATTTAATAAAACACCTTGTTGTGTATGCACTTTATACTGGACTTGTTTCATTGCTTGTCCTCCATTCGTATTCTTGCAGCATTGGCATGTCCCTGCAGCTGTTCTTCTTTAGCCATGACAATGATCTCTTTTCCATAAGCTTCGATAGCTTCTTGGGTATAGTGTAAATAACTGCTCTTTTTAATAAAGGCATCGACTCCTAATGCACTGGAGAATCTAGCAGTTCCCGATGTCGGCAAGACGTGATTGGTTCCACCAAAATAATCTCCGATGGATTCACATGTATAATAACCCATAAAGACAGAGCCGGCATTTTTGACCAAATCTAAATACACTTCCGGTTCTTTGACCATCAATTCCAGGTGCTCTGGTGCCACGGCATTGGAAATTTCAATACATTCTTTAATCGTATCGCATACCACGCTTTTTCCATAATCACGTAACGAAGCTATGATGATATCTTTTTTAGGAAGCACAGCACTTTGTCTTTGTAAGGCTGCATTGACCTTCTCTAATAAAGTTTGGCTGGTTGTCACTAAAATGGCACTGGCCATCGGATCGTGTTCTGCCTGCGAAATTAAATCGGCTGCCACATATTCCGGATTGGCCTCTTCATCCGCAATGACAAGGATTTCACTGGGACCGGCAATCATATCGATATCGACCTTGCCAAATACCATCTTTTTGGCCGCAGCCACATAAATATTGCCCGGCCCGGTGATCTTATCGACACTCTGAATGGATTGCGTACCATAGGCTAATGCCGCAATGGCCTGCGCTCCACCGATTTTATAAATTTCGGATACACCGGCAATTTTTGCCGCATAGGCAATATTGGGATGAATCTTTCCTTGTTTATCCGGCGGTGTGACCATGACGATTCTTTTAACACCGGCTACATGGGCAGGAATCGCATTCATCAATACCGAACTTGGATATTGTGCTCTTCCTCCGGGCACATAGATTCCTACACTTTCTAATGGAAGTACTCTTTGCCCCAAATAGATGCCCATCTCTTTTTGAAGGCGATAGCCTTCCTGCCGTTGCGCCTGATGAAAATCTGTAATATTCTGTGCTGCCTTTTGCATAGCTTTACAAAAATCCGGATCACATTGTTGAATGGCTTCTTCTAATTCTTCTTCAGTCACTCTAAACATCTTTTGATCGATTCCATCAAACTGTTTGGTGTAATGTCGGCAGGCTTCATCCTTATTTTCTTTGACATCTTCAATGATCTTTGAAACTTGAATTAACACATCAGAAGAGATTTCCTGATTTCTTCCGGCAATAAAATTTGCCAATTCCTGCGTATTATTTTTATTGATTCGTGTCAGCATTTGATTTCACCACACTTTCCAAGTCTTGTACAAATTGTAAGACTTCTTCTCTTTTCAATTTAAAACTGGCTTTATTGACGATTACACGAGCACTGATATCACAAACCTCATCAAGAATGACCAGACCGTTTTCTTTTAATGTCGTTCCGGTTTCCACGATATCCACGATACCATCAGCCAGTCCTAAAATAGGTGCCAGTTCAACCGATCCATCGATCTTGATCACTTCTACATCGATTCCCTGATCAAGAAAATACTTTCGGGCCACATTGGGATATTTTGTCCCGATTTTTACATGCCCGACTTTATTAAAAACTTTCTTTTCCGGCAAGGAGGCCACACAAAACTTACATTTTCCGATTTTTAAGTCTAACAGCTCATAATTCTCGGATTCTCTTTCCAACAACGTGTCTTTTCCCACAACCCCGATATCGGCGACACCATGATTGACATAGGTGATCACATCGTTGGACTTTACCAGAAAATAACGAACCGGTTTGATCGTATCTTCAAAGACAAGGGCACGTCCTTTATCCTTTAAATTCTGTGTTCCATAGCCTACCTGATCTAACATCGCCACGGTTTTCTTTTCCAATCGGCCTTTTGTCAAGGCAATGCTTAAACTCATTGCACACCCTCCTGTATCTTAATTTCGCATCCTTCATAGGAAATTAGTTTTACTTCTTTTTCCTTTCGCAGCTCTTTAGCCTTTTGAAAAGCTTCCAGCTGTTTAGACATCGGATAGTATAAATACAAAACCTTCTTTGATACACTGTCGATCACATCCAACAAATAATCGAGTTTCACACTAAAGCCAACAGCCGGCATATCTTTTCCAAACGTACTTAGAAGATGATCATAGCGCCCTCCGCTTAACACACTGGTACCGACTCCTTCTACATAGCCTTCAAATAAAATGCCGGTGTAATAATCTAAATGCGGTACTTTTCCTAAATCAAACGTGATCGTATCTTCATATCCCAGTGACTTCAGATTTTCTTGAAGTTTTTGCAGCTTTCGAACAATTTCTTTTAACTCTTCATCAAAGCTTGCCTGCATGGCGTTTTCTAAACCATCTTTTCCATTCAACAAAGGAAGTTGATAAAAGAAAGCTTCCTGCTCTTTGGAAAGCTGTAAGGATGATAAATACGCTTTTAGATCCACCATACTTTTTTGATCGATAAGCTTGGCCAGAGTTTCAATTTGGTCTTCCGGAAGTTCTAGTAAAGCACATGCTTTTTTAAAGAATGAACTGTTTCCGATTTCCAATGTATAAGAGGAAGCTTGAAAGCTTTGCATCGTATCTAATGCACAACACAAGACCTCCAAATCACTTTGTTCATCCAGTCCGATCAGTTCTACACCACAATCTGTGACTTCACTTCGCTTGCCCGCAAAGCTTTCCCGTACTTTAAAGACATTGGCACAATAGCGAAAGCGAAACGGCCCTTCTTTATCTTTGTATTTGGAAGCACAAATACGAGCAATAGGAACTGTCATATCCATACGAAGTGCCAATGTATTACTTTTGGCATCAAAAAATTTATACATCTCTTGCTCCTTTAAAGAAGAAAACGCTTTTTGGTATGTTTCCAAAAATTCGATCGTCGGAGCGATGACTTCTTCATAACCATACGATTGAAAAATCGATTCGATACGATTTTGAAGCTGTCTTTTCTTTCGCGTTTCTTCAAAAACCAAATCTCTCATACCCAAAGGCAAACGAATTTGACGCATATATATCCTCCTTATATAAACAAAAAAACGCCCTCTATAAGGACGTTATCAACGTGGTTCCACCTTACTTCACCATCATCTTACGATAATGATCTCATCAAGTACTAACATACTCTAACACAATAACGGGTGTACCCGATGCCAACTACTGTTCTTTCGCCGACATAGCTCCAGGATGTGTTCATATAAAGTCGCTCTTTCTTTTCACCAGCCAGAAAGTCTCTTGAAACGTATTTTTTATACTACTCTTTCCTATCACTGCTTATGCATACAATATAATCAGTATTCCATCAATTGTCAACTGATAAATGAAAGAAATTTCATAAATGAAAATAATTTTCAATTCTGCATCAAGGCTACTAATTCATTTTGAACAATCAACCAACTCTGTGTTTTTAAGATAGAAAAACAAGGCAGGATAAAATTCTCGATGATCTTTTTGGCATTAAATCGTGTATAGACTTCTTCCTGCGAGATTTCCAAATAAAGAGCTAATCGCTGTATGCATAAAACAATAAAGGTTATTTCGTCCATCGGCTTCATAAAAACATCCTCCGTTCTGTTTTTCAGAATAGAGGATATTTTGACATGATTTATGTCTTATTGTGCATAATATAAATATTCTTCCAGACACCACTGATTTTCATGGATCTTGGTAGCAGCATCAACACCTACATAGCGTAAATGCCAGCTTTCCGGTGCAATCAATGTATAATTTTCTTTATCATCCGGATAGCGAAGAATAAAACCATATTCATGCATATGCTCTAATAGCCACGAATACGAAGGGTGATTTCGAACCGCATCCAGATCACTGGTATCATTATCCATTCGTATATCGACAGAAAGTCCGGTCTGGTGTTCACTGGAACCCGGCCTTGTCCAATAAGCATCAGCATATTCTTGTCCATAGTTTGTGACGCCGTTATTATACAAATTCTCTTGATACTCGTAGCTTCGATAAGCCGAACAGGCATTCAAAATAAAGCCTTGTTTGTAGCTTGCCTGTACCAGTTTTTCAAAGGCATCGGCCGCTTCCTTGCGCATATAGACCGTTCCATTTTCACCGCTGGAGGAAACCGATATAAGATCGGATGGTTCATAATCCGATGGCAAAGAATTATATTTGTTAACCAGCTGCAGCATAGAATCCAGATCTTCGACCGGTTGCATATGTGTATAAGCTTCCTGATCTAAATTCATCCAAACTTGTTTTTGTACTTCTTCAATCGACAAATCCGGATGTGCCTTGGCATAGGCTTGTTCACGATCATTTAAAACAGGCTCTGTTTCCTTTTCTTCGTTCTTTACTTCTTCTTTGATTTCGGTTTTCGGCTCTGTCGGCTGTAACATCTTATAACCTAAAAAGCCTAAGGAGGCTATCAAGGCCACAGCCAGTACCGCAATGATACCTGTCAGAAAAGCACCAAGTTTTGTCAGCCTGCGTTTTCGTTTCATAAAGGTCTATTCCTCACGAAGATAATCGTAATCATTATCTTGCATACAGACCCAATCGCCGGAGGAAGATCTTCCCCAGTAACTGCCATTGGAACCGGAAATGATTTCTTCAATAAAAATTCGTTCATCTTTTCGCAGATGCCCGGTTTGTGTCGCATTGTAGTCGCCGGCATTGCGCAGGGCCATATTGTAGTTTGACTTGTACCAGGTATCGATTTCAAAACCGTATTGATAATGATCTTCCGATTCATTTTCATCTTTTTGACGATCTTCTAACCGATCATTTCTGTCTTCCAGATATTCATTTTCATCCTGAAGATCATCCGCTTCCTCTTCTGACTTTTTACGTGCTTCCTTTTCTTGTTCTTTTTCTTGTTCCAAGCGAGCGATTTCCTGTTGATGTTGATGATTTGAATACATAAAATAGCCAGCACCACCAATCACCAACAAACCAGCCAGTACACCCAAGGCAATCAAAACCGGGACATGTGAATTCTTTTTCGCTGGTTTGATCACTTCTGTTTTCTCTTCCTCGACTGGTTTGCTCCAATCATCGTTTAGCCCCTCTTCTTTATGTGGATCAAAAACAGGCGGTGTTTGCCGCTCCGGTTCATCTAACGGCTTTCCGCAGTGAATACAATACTTTACGCTCTCCGGATTTTCCTTTTGACAATGTCTGCAAATCATAGTTTACTTTCCCTTCTTCTTAAAAACAGTATAACACTACTTTCCTTTTTGTTCTTTAAACATTTTCTGCATTGTCGAATTTTTATACGTTAAGGAACGAATGCTTAGATTATCCACCTTTTTATTGGCAATATGCAACTGTCTGTCACTTGCCAATAAGTTTTCTCTGACCTTTTGTAGATGCAGGATTGTTTTATCAATTTCATCCACAGCCGATTGAAACTTGCGACTGGCTAAATCGACATTCTTTAAAAATCCTTCTTTAAAATCTGTCATCTTTTCCTCAAAGTTGGTAATATCGATATTCTGTTCTTTGATAGCTGCCAATTCTTTACGAATCTGCACATTTTTTAAAGCTGCGTTACGCAAAATCGTAATCATCGGAATAAAGAACTGTGGTCGAATCACATACATCTTTTCATAGCGATGCGACATATCCACGATCCCACTGTTGTATAATTCACTTTCCGGCTCCAGTAAAGACACTAAGACCGCATACTCACAATGCTTCTGATTGCGATCCTTATCCAATTCTTTTAGAAACGATTCATTGGTCTTTTTGGTAGCGGTTTGATCAGCTTCATTTTTCATCTCAAACATGATGGAGATGATCTCATTGCCCTCGTCATCAAATTCTTTAAAGATGTAATCGCCTTTACTTCCGGTAGAGGCATCATTATCTTTTTCAAAATAAGAGTTTTGAAAGCCGGTAGCACGTAATTGATTAAACTGAATCTCGCAATGTTGTTCCAACGTCTCTCCCAACATTTTTGTCGATAAGCGAAGTTTCATATCTTTATAGTATTCGATCATTTCTTCTTTGGACTTCAACTCCAGTGCATACTTGTTGACTAACTCCTGTTTTTCTCTTTCCATCTCTTCCTTTTCTTTTTCAAACCGATGTGCGATCTTTTCATTTTCCAGTTCCGACTGCGCCTTAGATAACTGAATCTGATTTTTTAGATTTGATACTTCTTCCTGCATACTCTGCAGTTCCTTTTCTTTTTCCTGCATCAATGAATGTTTCAGGCGCTCTTCCCGGATTATCCATTCTTTTTCTTTGACCTGCGTTTCTTGTTGAAGGGTTTTAAACCGGGCATCAAATTTTTCTTTTTGAAGCTGCAGCTCCTTTTCGTATCTTTGTTCCAGAACGGTTTTTTCTTTTTCTAATTCTTCATCCTTGATTTGTTTTAAAATTTCATAATAGCTGTCATCATCGATTTTAAAAACGGTTTGGCAGTTGGGACACTTTATTTCTTTCATGTGATTTCTCCTTTCGAAAAAGCTGATTTCTTACGAAACCAGCTTATAATGCATAGGCCTTTTCTACGACCACACAATAACTACTTCCCTGTTGTTTGATCTTACCGACGATCATAGCGTTTGTACCGCCAAAGTCAATCAAATGCATTGGGTCTTCAATCGATATAAAAGTCGAATGATCTGCGTTATACAGGATCATACCTCCATTTGTCATAGTCTGTGGTAAATCTCCCTGCAGCCAGACAGACTGACCGCTTTTTTGAAGAAGATCACCGTATTGGAGCGTTTCATCCACACTTAACGGATCACTTTGTGACCAGGATATCGCATTATCCGATGAAGAAGAATTTGAATCTGATGATGTTTCAGGTGCATTATTGGAACCTTGTACATCCTTTACAGGATTCTGTTGTGAGGATTCTGTTTCCTCTTTCGTATCTTCCTTTGTATCTTCTTTTTTCTTTTCCTTCTCTTTTACTGTAAACCGCAGCGTATTGCTTGTGACATCATCCTGACTGGCTGTCACCTGGTATTCTCCTGCCGTTTGTGGTACAACAAGCAAGGTATTTTCTTTTAAAGAAAGATCGGCTTTCTTTGTCACACGAAATGATTCTTTATCCAATTCAAAATCTGAAGGATCGGTCTCAACCTCCACTTCTACAGTATCACCGACTTCAATCTCTTTGGCATCCTCCACAGAAAGTCGAATGGATTCCAAAGACGGAGAAGAACAACCAAACAATAACATCGCCCCAAGTAATAAACTCATGATTTGTTTTCGTTTCATAGGATTACAACTCCTTTATAATTTTATAGATTCATCTTAACACGAACGCTTTCAAAACTCAAAATTGAGTATAATATAATAACCAATTTCATCTATCTAATCAAGTATTCATTCACGTCAGTATAAAAATGACAGTGAAGAAATAAAAATGCATCAAGCTTAATGATAAAACATTTTAAATTTTATGGAGTACTAAAGGCTTTTTACAAATTTTGATGTTTTAATAATGGATATCATATTTGAGCAGGCAAGATATCATAATGAAGAAGATGTCGAGCTTGCGAAAAAAATCATTAATCACATAGAGAAAAAGATAAATCAAATAAAGCTATAATAAAGGAATTTTAATTTTTATTACCTATTTTTTAGTATAGATTTGACTTTTGCCTAAACATGTTTTAATATTTGATTGTATAAATCTTACGTAATTTATGGATTGTTAGAGTTGGAACATGACTTCACAAAACCTGTTTACGGATATTTTTTATCTGGAACAGGTTTTTTATTATCTGGAGGTACATAATGCGAATACAAAAAATATTAAACAACAACGCGATCATATCTAAGGATTCTTCATATCAGGAAATCATCGTAATGGGCAAAGGCATCGCCTACGGTAAGAAAACAGGTGATGTGATTGATCCATCCCGTATTTATAAAACTTTTGTTCTCAATCATGAAGCACAAAATAAGATGGTACAAATGCTCCAAAAAATCCCTATCGAATATTTAGAGCTTTGTGAATTGATTGTATCCAGAGCAAATAATATCTTAGATAAACCCTTGAGTGACGATATTTATATTTCACTAACAGATCATATTTATATGGCTGTACAAAGATATAAAAAAGGATTACGTCTCAAAAATAAACTGTTATGGGAAATTCAACACTTTTATGCAAAAGAATATAAAATTGCTCACGAAGCTTTAAACAGTATAGAGTCTATGTTTCAAATTCACATGGATGAAGATGAGGCTGGATTCATTGCCATTCACATCGTCACGGCGGAGCATGGTGACAAAGTCGATGATGTCTATGAATTGACACGTTTGATTCAAGATATCATGAATATTGTAAAATACTATTTCAAAATAGAATTAGATGAAAGAAGTTTATACTATCAACGTTTTGTTACGCATCTAAAGTTTTTTAGTTATCGCGTTCTTTCTTATAAAAACAGGAAAGAAAATGAACTTTTAAAAAACGATCTTTTAGAGATCATAAAAGAAAAATATGTCAATCCATATCTTTGTGCCTTAAAGATTAAATCTTTTGTGGAACAAAGATATGAATATATTTTGGATGATGAGGAAATATTGTATTTACTCATTCATATTTCTCAAGTCATTCAATTTAGTAAGGAGGAATGCTCAAAATAAAACTATGTTATCTGGTTGGATAGTTACATTCAGTTGGCTAAACCTTCAATCATAAAAATTGGAGGAAAATTAAAATGAAGTATGAAAAATTGGTAAATGAAATTCTCGATGCAATTGGTTCAAAAGACAACATTAAAAGTGTTGTACACTGTGCTACAAGATTACGCTTTGAACTATATGATGAATCAAAAGCAGACGATGAACAGGTAAAATCGATTCCTGGTGTTCTTTCTTTAGTAAAGAAAGGTGGTCAGTATCAACTGGTAATCGGGAATAATGTGGATTTGGTTTATAAAGACTTAATAAAAATCGCAAATATCAAAGGAAACACGATATCGAAAAAAGATGATAGAAGTATTGTTGATCGCATCCTTGGCGCTATTACCGGTTCGATTGCCCCCGTTATTCCTTTATTGGCTGGATGTGGTATGGGAAAAGTGTTATTGCTTGTTCTTTCTCTAACACATATATTAAGTGAGGATTCTCAAACTTATATATTGATTAACCTTATTTTTGATACTGGTTTTGCCTTTATGCCTGCTTTTATTGGATTTTCAGCCGCCAAGATGTTTAATACCAATCAATACATGGGTGCCTTTTTAGGTCTCTGTTTAGTTAACCCCAGTTGGACGGCCATCGTTGGCGAAGGAAATCCGTTCACATTTCTTGGCATAGGTGTGCCTTTGGTAAAATACACTTCCAGCCTTGTACCCGCTTTAATGGCTGTGTGGATCTTGTCATATGTAGAAAAGCCGATCAAAAAAATCGTTCCTGAAATGATCAAGGTTTTTGCAGAACCTATGCTTATCGCATTGATCATGATGCCATTAACTTTTATTGTCATTGCACCTATTGGAAATTATATTTCCGGTTTTGTCGCTACTGCCAGTATGTTTCTTTATGATCATGTCGGTATTGCAGCAATTGCAATCCTTGCAGCTTTATATCCTTGGTTGGTATCCGTTGGAATTCATAAAGCTTTAAGTCCTATCAGTATTGCTTTGGTGGCAGAACAAGGCTTTGATCCGGTAATTCGTGTTGTAGCACTTTGCTCCAATATGTCACAAGCCGCAGCTTGTTTAGCTGTTTCTCTTAAAACAAAACAAAAAAAATTAAAATCTTTAGCTTTTTCTTCAGCCATTACCGCCTATCTGGGTGGAATTACAGAGCCTGCCTTGTATGGTGTAAACTTGAAGCTTAAAAAACCAATGTATGCCGGTATGATTGGTGCTGCCATTGCCGGAATTTTTGCCGGACTTGTTAAATTAAAAGCTTTTATCTATGTTACCCCGGGAATACTCAGTTTAGCTATGTGGGTATCTAAAGAAGAAAATTTTATTTTTATGGCTATTATCACCATTATCATTGCTTCTATCGCAACTTTTATTGCGGTCTTTATCATAGGCTTTGATGATTCCGAATTTGCCGATGAAATTGAGGTTCAAAATTCAGAAGATAGTAAACAAACACTGAACCAAAAATCAGCACAAAATCTAACCGCTCCTATATCTGGATCCATTGTATCCTTGAAAGATGTTAACGATCGCACCTTTTCAAGTGAAGTCATGGGTAAAGGAATTGCGATAAAGCCAACTGAAAATACTATAGTATCTCCATGTTCCGGAACAATCAGTGCTCTATTTGAAACAGGGCATGCAATTGGCATCACAACAGATGATGGATTAGAATTATTGATTCACATTGGTATAGATACTGTAAATCTAAAAGGAAAATATTTTAAATCACTTGTGACAAAAGGACAAAAAATAAAGACAAATGAACCATTGATTGAATTCGATTCACAAAGTATTACACAAGCCGGTTATGATGACATTGTCATTGTAGTTGTCACCAATAGTAATGATTATCTGGATGTCATACCAACAAATAAAGATCAAGTTACAGTTTCTGATTTTTTAATGGGGGTATTATAAATGAAATATGCAGATTTACATATGCATACGAACCACAGTGATGGAGTATGTGAAATAAAAGATGTATTAAAAGATGCGAAAGCGCATGGACTTGAAGTAATTTCTATAACCGATCATGATACGATCAATCACTATGATGAAATTTATAAAGAAGCTAAAAAAATCGGATTAAAAGTAATCAAAGGCGTGGAGATGAGTTGTTATGACTTTGACGTGTATAAAAAAGTTCATATTGTCGGTCTATGGATAAATCCCTTTTGCCCTCATATAGAATCTTTATGCTCCAAAACTTTGGCCAGTCGTGATGCCTATCATAAAGAACTCATCGAACATCTAAAAGAACAAGGCTATGACATCAGTTATGCAGATGCAAAAAAATATTCAAAATATTCGATTGTTTTTAAAATGAATATCTTCCAGGCTCTTCAGGAAAAATACCCTAAAGAGATGACACCTCAGAAATATAAAGAATTATTCGCATCTAAGACAAGTAAAGAAACTGACTTAAAAATGGGTTATATTCCCGTAAAAGAAGGAATCCAAGCTATTCTTAATGATGGCGGCATTCCGATATTAGCACATCCCTGCCAATATGATAATTATGCCGAGATTCAAAAATATGTAGAGTATGGATTAATGGGAATTGAAATTAATCACTCTAAAATGAAAGAGAAAGACTACCCTTTGGTCCAGTACTATGCAGACAAGTTTCATCTTCTAAAAAGCGGCGGTAGTGATTATCACGATCCTAAGCTCATAACTTTTGGACAATTTGGGCTGACTAAACAAGAATTCACTGACTTAGAATCAGCGGTTTCTGCACTGCGCTAAATATAAAAGAAAGATCAGTATTTTGAAAACAAAGTGTTTCCAAGTACTGATCTTTTTATAGCCGTTTTTCAAATCCACCCGATATTTTCTGTCCTTCACTTAAGATCATAAAGGCATGTGGATCTACAGTTTTTATGGCTTTCTCTAAACGCCGGATCTCATATTTGTTTAACGCCACGACCAGTATATCTTTTTCCTGGCCGGTATAAACGCCCTGCCCTTTCCAACAAGTTACACCACGTCCGGTAATACGCATGATTTCCTTTTTCAAATTGTCGTTTTGTGTAAAGATCATCGCTGACATATTGATGTTTTGATAGTGTACCTTATCACCGACAAAATACATGATCGACGCAAAGATGATGGAGTATAGGGCATTTTGTATATTGACGATATAGGCAAAGATCGCAAACACAAAGAAATTTAAGATGATCGAAAGCTTTCCTACCGAAAAATTTGGCTTGGTCTTAGAAAAATAAACACCTAATATATCAATTCCACCGGCACAGCTGCTGCTTTGCAGGCAAAGGCCAGCACCGACACCGCTCATCAAAGCACCAAATACACAATTGCTCAACATATCCGGCATAATGGCTTCGGTACGTAAAGGCAACAAGGATAGAGTGATCATCTGAATGATGATACTGATCAAAGTTCGAAGACAAAAGGACTTTGAAATCGATTTTAATGCCAAAATATATAAAGGCACATTTAAAAGCATATTCATGATACCTGTTAGATCCAGGGAATCCGGATTCGGATTCAAAGGGCGCAGCACGATATTTAAAATCTGTGCGATACCCACCACACCACCGGAGTTTAAGCCACTGGGTGTGATAAAAAAGTATATTCCTAAGGAAAATAAAATACTTCCAACGATTACTTTACCATATTTTAAGGCTTCATCTTTCATTTTCAAAAATCTCCTTTAGTCACATGACTCTTTGGTAATAAGCGTAAGCCTTTAGGAATTCGGTTGTTGATCCTATGCCCATCGCTTTTCCCAAAACCAAATGGGATACCATCTATGCAATAACAGGTATATCCTTTTTTACATTCATAAGGAATCTGTAATCCGTGCATTACTTCATCCATCTGTTCAAGATCCAACTCGATACTTTGCTTATAATTTTCCTTTGGAAAGGCCATAAACATCGCATGAGCCGGCTCAAATCTTTTTTTGATTCGACTACCTGCCAGAATCCCTTGTCGCAAACAATGTGTTTTCCTGAATTCGATAAACGGATGATCCATCATATATAGTGAATCTTCCTGCCAAATTGTGTATGCAGGAATCTTCACTAAAAGCTTGTGTAAGTCATCGATATCCTGATCCTTTTTGCGAATCTTTTTGACAGGAAGCTCTTTGATATCTCCCTGCTTTTTCTGCATCTTACAAATAAAGTGACCTTCCCCCTTCTGCATAGGGAAAATACGAACCACCTTATCAGCATCCATGCCCGGTGTATCAAAGCCTCTTTGTCCAAAGGATACTTCCGGATCGACCTGCTGCATATCCGGATGTCTTTTTAAAAAGGCGGCAATGGTTTCTTCGTTTTCTTCTCTGGCATACGTACAAGTCGAATAGACCATGTATCCACCTTTTTTTAATGCTTTATAAGCCTGATCCAGAATATAGGCCTGCCGCATAGCACATTGTTGTATGTTTTCCAGTGACCAGTTATCCTGGGCAGCATCGTGTTTTTTCATCATGCCTTCGCCGGAGCATGGCGCATCGACCAAGACTCTGTCAAAGCAGGACTCCAGCTCTTCGCAAACAACCTTGGTATCACCCTGTATCAGACAAAAATTTTGTGCGGACATACGCTCCAGATTTGATAATAAAATTCTGGCTCGTTTACCATCATACTCATTGGATACCAGAAACCCATCCTGCAGCTGCGATAAAATCTGGCTGGATTTGCCACCGGGTGCCGCACAGAGATCCAATACCGTATCCGAAGGCTGTACATCCAATATGGTAACCGCCGCTGAAGCACTGGGCTCCTGTAAATAGAACGCACCGGCAATGTGATAAGGATGGTTTCCTAAAGATCGATCGATGTAATAGCCATAAGCATAAAAAGGACTAGGTTCCAAAAGTGGTGTATTAGCTTTCAGCATTTCTTCCGTGATTTTTTTAGGATGATAGCTTAAGCCTTTATACATCGGTTGTTCCAAAGATGTCTCAAAAGGCGGATAGTCTTCTTTTAAATCTCTTTTCATGCGTTCTAAAAATAAATCGTTCATAATTCTCCTATCCCGTAATCACTTCTTCCGGGCGAATTCGAGTGGCCCATATACTTTGCGTATGAGGAGCATCCCATCCGCAGCCAAAGCTAAAATCAGCACCTTGTTGAAAATAAGAAACCTCTTGTTCCAAAGAAGCATGCAGCTCAAAAACTTCAATGTGTGTATGTCCGCCTGTACTGTTACCGCTGTTTCCAGATAAGGCCAAGACATCACCTTGCGAAAACTGTTGTCCGGGAGCTACATAAATCGTATTGGATAAATGAGCAAAAGTCAGGGCATACAATTTTTCCTGTATCGAAACGATCACACAAAGGGTATTGCCTCCACCATAAGGCCATCCTTCCATGTTGCCCAGATAGCCATCATTGCTGTTGTATGAGGTATCGGCATATAAAACAATGCCATTGGCCGGAGCATAGATGTTTGAATATAAAGCCAGGGCAAGATCCATACCTAAATGCATTCCTCCGTGCGGATACGACCATGTTCCGGCCGATATATAGCCCTGATCCGATACTTTTCCCCAATATGGACTTGTGGAAGTAATGGAAGCATCCTGTGCCAGACAGGAAAAGTGTGAATCATTCTTTGTAGAATGTATAGAACCAAACACCGGAAGATCTTGTAGTCCCTGAATCATCTTTTGCGGATCATGTTGGCCATGAACAGGCTGATCATATCCATCGGTGCGTTGAAATCGATCCTTGAGGGTATCCTGTGCTTTGTCAACACGCTTATCATACGCTTGAAGATTTTGAATTTCCAGCTGGAATTGAACTTTTTTCTTCTCTTTTTGAGAACATTTTTCTTCCAGTTGTTTCTGATGCATATACAAAGTTTGAAGATCCTTCCCTTCGTTTAAGATTCGTCCTTCCAGACAATACGGATACATACTTTGTTCCTGCATCAGATAGAGTGCCATTTGTTTTTTCAATCGCTCATAAGAGTGATGTGTAACACTCTTTTTTTCCTTGAGTTCTTTTAACTCGATGTCATTTAAATCGGCTTTGTTCAATACCGATTCCATATCTTTTAAAATCTCTTTTCTTATTTCCTGTAAAGACTGTGAAACTTGTGCAGCCTGCTGCTCTTTGCAGTCCATCGCCTGTCTTTCCAAAGCCTCAAGCTCGTTTTGGTAATTCGAAGTTTCCTGAAATCCCGTTAAAGAAATAAGCAAAAAAAAGCAGACGAAGAATCGAGAAAATCGCATTAAAAAATCTCCTTCTACTGTCTGTTTTCTTTATCACTACATTAACACAATCTAAATTGTATTTTCAATCTTTTTTCACCAAAACTCCGGCATTTAAGATCATCATAAAAACCAGTGCCGTTGCCAATACATTCATTGTTACATCCAGTAAACCATGAATCAAAAAAATCAGAATGAATCCGATAATCAAACCAAACAACTCTCGATCATACAATCTTACGTTTCCTATTTCCGGAAACAGATATCGACAGGCATAATAAATGATCAACAAAGTGCCGACGATCCCATAAGAAGCTAGAGAATCTACATAAATATTATGCGCATGTGGTGCCTTATGTCCATTAAACATTTGATAATACAGATGATAAGACTGTGGTCCCAGACCGAATATTGGATAGTTTTGAATGCCCATCCATGCACAGTTCCATATATTAAAGCGCGATTCCAATGTGCTCATATCGGTGATTCTGGGAATCAAATCCGGCTCCATAAAAACCAATACGATGCCTATACCTAATCCAGCCAAAGATAGAAGCAACCACTTTTTTTCTCTTGCCAGAAAGAAAAATAAAGGAATGATGACAACAAGCGGCAACAAAGCAGTGCGACAACCGGTCAAATACAGCAATCCGAAATTAAACAGTCCAACGACTACATAGAGTATTCTTTTTAACAAGCCTCTGCACTGGATAAAACGATAGACACAAAAAAAGATCCAAAACTCCAACATGGTTGCATATAAGTTGGCATTATCAAACGTAGCCATGATACGTCGCTTGGGAGAATTTTGAATATGGAATTCGAAAAAATCATAGCCTTTCTGTGCTGAAAAATCCGCAAACTGAAAAAGTGCCAAGATTCCTACGAAGATCGATCCGATCAACATGATATCGATCATATAATGAAATAATTTAGGATGAATCTGCTGGCGATATTCGCTGATAAAACCGACTACCAAAAGCATTCCAATCGCATTAACAAGTCCTGTAAAGTTTGTTGCGAAAAGAGAAACAATGATTTCCAAAAAGACAAACAAATAGATCCAAAGTGCCCCCGGTTGTTCTTTTATAGCACTCCATAATTGTTTTTTATAGATCATCCATCCCAAATACAAAATCAAGACGCCGGCCATAACGTACTGTGTTAAAAATAGAGATACAGTTACCAGCAAAAGCATCCAGTCTGTATTCTGAAACGAATGAAGTTCTTCTTTTAACGTACTCAAATTCATTTTGATTCCTCATTTACTTCAAATATTCCTGCAGGACCTCGGCGACGACCTGATAACCCGCATCGCTCAAATGTAATCCATCGGCTGTATATTGTATCTGAAGATTTCCCTGCTCATCCTGCAGTTTTGCATACAAATCAATATACGTCAGATTCTGTTCCTTACAATATTCCTCTAACTGCGCATTGATATTTTGAATCGTCGCATTGGATCGAACGCCTACCGCCGAACTGACAGAGGCATTAACCGGATATAAACTCTCTACAAAAATTTCAGCTTGTTTACGATTTGTTTGAATCTCTTCGATGATCTCTTCTATATTTTGTACGACTGCCTCTTGTGACTTGCCATCTCTTAAATCATTGGTTCCGATCAGTAAAAAGATCTTGGATGGGTTGTAGTCGTAAACTCTTGTCTTCATCGATGTCAAAATTTGATTGGTCGTATTGCCCGCAATACCGCTGTTCACGACCGGCTGGCCGGGAAAATAGGTTTCCAGATCAAAATAATCGGTCAAAGAATCCCCCAAAAACAAATAATTATCCGGCACCACCTGCACTTCTTTTTCCACCTCTTTGGTTACGATCTTTTCTTTTGTGAAAAACCCGAATGCGATACCAAGACAAAGGATAAGGCTGAATAAAGTGCCCAACCACAATACAATATATAAAGCTTTACGGATACGAATTCCCTGTTTTGTCATACTAACCCCCATTTCCTAAAAGTATAGCATGACTTTTGATTTGTTTGAAAGTGATGTATAAAAAGAGACCATTACAGGATTCCATTTTTCATCCGGAATCTTTACATCGGTTTTTATGATTTAAAACATAAATAATTACCTATCGCATCAAAAGAATACTGTCAAAAATCAGTCGGTAACATACCAGTCTTTTCGATTATCGAAAAATTTAGGATTTCGATCAAACAGATTTTCTTATCAAATTAAAAAAAAGACCTCTGAAAACTTAGTTTTCAGAAGTCTGTATTTTATACAGCTTTATAGATCCTCTATCTCTTCTACTTCCATTTCAAGGATCTGCATTTCATTTCCTGTTTTTAAGACAGTGTCTTCAGATTGGCAAAACGGGCATGTTTTTCCATGCTTCAATGTGTCATACTCCTGATGACAAGAAAGACATGTAGTAATAGCCGGCGTATTCTGAATATTTAGAATACAATCTTCAAACCCCTCGTATTTTTTTCGGGCCCATGTGAAACAATCAATCAAATAAGAGGGTATAATTCCACTCGCCTGTCCTATTTGTAGTGTGACCGAAGATACTTTTTGGATCGCATTTTCTTTGCGAATTTGATCCACACTGTCCAAAACATGGATAACAATTCCCAATTCGTGCATCAGCTTTTCTTCTTGAAGGCAATTTTAACAGCTCGCTTTACCATATATGGAAGGATGGTCTTGGCTTTATCTTCCGTTTTTACCATGTGACTGGCTTCCGGCAATTCCCGATAGAGATGTATCGCATCAAACTCGCACTTGGTCGTACAAATTCCACAACCGATACATTTATTTGTATCGACAATACTGGCCCCACATCCCAGACAACGAGCCGTCTCCTTCTTTACCTGTTCTTCCGTGAATGGCAGTACCGATTCTTTAAAAGGTGTGGTCTTCTTATGCACAGGTTGTTGTCTGGATGTATGATCGTAATCTGTAAAAACGACTTCGTCTTTATTTAACATGATATATTCTCGCAGATTTCTTCCAATTGTCATACTGGCATGCGGTTTGACGTAACGGTGCAAAGATTCTGCCGCTTGTTTCCCCTGAGCAATCGCATCGATTGCGAATGCAGGGCCGGTAAAACAATCACCTCCGGTGAAAATATCCGACACGCTGGTCTGAAACGTCCTGGCATCGGCATCGATCCAAGGCCCTCTGGTCGAGAGTTTTTCCTGATCAATGATCGCTTTTATATCGCTTTGCTGGCCTACACTGAAAATCACATGTTGGCAATCGATCGTCTTTAATACTTCTTCGTTATATACCGGAGCGAATCGATGGCTGTCATCAAATACAGACACACATTGTTTGAAGGTAATCGATGCAACTGTTCCCTCTTTTTCTTCTAAAGACACAGGGCCCCAGCCATTGATGATCCGAACGCCTTCTTCTTTGGCTTCGCGGATCTCATCGCTGCTTGCCGCCATCTCTTCTGCCTGCTCCAAACACACCATATAAACAGGAGCAGCACCACAGCGTAAAGCTGTTCGACTGGCATCGATAGCTACGTTACCACCACCGACAACAACACAGGCACCCTGCAGTGATACAGGTTTCTTTTGTACGCTTCCCAGTAAATCAACCGCGCTTTGCACGCCTTTGGCCTGCACATTTTCTAATGGAAGAATACGGCCCTTTTGTGCACCCGTTGCCAAATAAAAGGCTTTATATCCTTCGTTACGCAATTGTGCGATAGTTTTATCTTTCCCGATTTCAATGCTACATCGAATATCCACTCCCAAAGCTTTCATAATGTCGATTTCGGCATCAATGACTTCTTTTTCCAGTTTAAAGGAAGGGATTCCGTATCGAAGCATGCCTCCCGGTTTTTCATTTTTTTCAAAAACAGTCGGACGATACCCTCGGCAAGCCAGGTAATACGCACAAGACAGTCCGGCCGGCCCGGCTCCTATAATTGCGATTTTTTCCGAAAACTCACCACGATTGCTGGGAATGATCTTTTTAGGAATATAGCGATATTCGTCTTTCAGATCACATTCCGCAATAAATTTTTTCACTTCATCGATAGCAATTGCCTGATCGATCTTTCCTCGTGTACAAGCCTCTTCACAACGGCGGTTACAAATTCTTCCACAAACGGCCGGGAATGGATTTTCTTTTTTGATTAAAGCCAAAGCCTCTTTATACTTACCATGAGAAGCCAATTTTAAATAGCCTTGAACCGCAATATGTGCCGGACAAGCTGTCTTGCAGGGAGCTGTTCCTGTGTCATAACAGTTAATTCGGTTTTTATCACGATAGTCCGGGCTCCAGCGTTCTTTTCCCCATCGATTCGTATCCGGAAGTTCAACTTTAGGATACTCGATATCACCATGCGTCGTACAAAGCTTTTGTCCTAGTTTTACGGCTCCCGCCGGACAATGTTCCACGCAGGCTCCACAGGCCACACAATCTTGTTTGGTCACCTTGGCGACATACGCACTCCTAGACATGTTAGGCGTATTATATAATTGTGAAGTTCGCAATGCATTACAAATATTGACATTACAGTTACAGATCGCAAAAATTTTATTTTCTCCGTCAATGTTGGTGATCTGATGGACAAAGCCATTATCCTCTGCCCGTTGAAGTATTTCTAATACCTCTTCATACGTGACATAGTGCCCTTTTTTCGTTTCCACCAGATAATCGGCCATATCTCCGACACCGATGCACCAATCCTGTGGATCGTCGCCACATCCTTCTCCCATACTGGCTCTGGACATACGACAGGAGCAGGGACTGGCAGCATATTTACCATCATATTTCTTTAACCAGTGTGAAATGTGTTCTATGTCCTTTGTCTCATTGATCGCATGAATCGCTTTTTCCACCGGAATTACATGCATACCGATACCGGCCCCTCCCAGAGGGACCTTGGCTGTTACTTTATCCAAAGGAAGTCTGGTCATCTGATCAAAAAAATGAGCCACTTCCGGATGTTCTTCAATCACCTCCGGATGCATATTAACAAATTCGGCAGAACCGGGAACAAAGGGTGGAAGTACCCATTGTTTCTCATGATCTTCATTTTCCCAATTGTATTCTAAAAGACCAACGTAACTCATCTCATACAAGATTTTCTCTAAGTATGCTTCTTCTTTTTTCGTCACTCGTACAAAATCACTGAGACGCATCGGCTTGCGAACCTTCATATGCAGCGCAATTTCTGCCATTTCATCGGTCACTACAGCTGCCAATCCCCAGTATTCCGGATCCTCTACCGTCACTTTATGTCCAATACGATCCGTAATTTTCTGTGCCAGCTTTAATATTTTTTCTCTGGGCTGGCCCTCCAGTTCCTTTCTATACTCTGCCATTTTCTTTCACACTTTCTGCTTTTTCTTTTAGCCAATCAGCCCATTCCCGAATCCCTTGTCCTGTTTTGGCGCTGATCAAAATGATCTTTGCCTTCGGATTCCGTTTCCATATCTCCTGTTTGCAGTATTCGACATCAAAATCAAACGCATCGATCACATCGATTTTGTTGATCAAGACTACATCACAAATAGAAAACATTAATGGATATTTCAGTGGCTTGTCATGTCCTTCCGGCACGGATAAGATCATGGCATTGCACATAGCCCCTGTATCAAACTCAGCAGGACATACTAAATTTCCTACATTTTCAAGGATCACTACATCCAGATCATTTATGCCAAATGCCGTTAACCCCTGTCTTGTCATCTGTGCATCTAAATGGCACATACCACCTGTATGAAGCTGAATGGAGCGATACCCCAATTCTTCAATACGTTTTGCATCGCAGGCTCCGTCGATATCCGCTTCCATGACCCCAACACGAAGGCCATCCAGATAAGGTAGTGTTTTCTCGAGTGTGGTAGTCTTGCCACTGCCCGGTGAAGACATTAGATTCAACAAGAAAACACCTTTTTGACTCAGTTCCTGTCGCAATAGATCGGCTTCGGTCTCATTATGCGATAAGATATCCTGCCGTATTTCATATATTTTAGTCATGCACTACCTCCTGATGTAAAGCGACTTTACACAGCCATAAAACCATGGCAAACGTAAATACAAATAAAAAGCATAAAAAATCCGAACACAAAGAGGATTCCAGTTCGACAAAATAAGCGGGTCCTTCCTGTAAAAAGGCCATAATAAAATCAGCACTCCACATCAGTGAAGACCCCAAAAATAAGACCATTGGAAATTTATATTGATAAGCATCCGATGGTCGTCTTACATACAGAAAACTAAATACAACAGCACAAAGCCAGCTAGCGCACAACAGCATGTTTTTTCCTCTTTAAAAGCAGTTTATACTTCCAAACAACAAATCCCACCCATGCCAGAGTTACCAGTACGCTCATTAAAACACCAGTCGTTAAGATCTCATGAATCATAGCCTGCGTATCTTCCATAGAAATCATGCTTGTAAAAAAGGGTGGCCAGAACACTAGTTCTCCATGATAAACATGTTCTACAATTAATAAAGCACTTCCTCCATACAGCATTTTTTCCAAGACTGGAACTTCCTTCACAAATTGATTTTGACTCGATTTCTTATTGAGTTTTTTAGAAACCGCAGTCAAGACAACCGCTTCGGTCATCGGGGCAACAAAACAACCCATAATACACCTACTTTCCTCTTTTATTGTAACCCCTTTCAAATTAAATGACAAAGTATAAATTGACAAAGCAGTTAGTTAAGGTAATATTGTACGAAAAAGATAAAACGTATAGATTTTTTTATAAAAAAAGAGGCTGAATCAAATATTCAACCTCATACGGCGATTTGCCTGTTCTATTCTAAAATGGTGCCGACAGCAAGACTTGAACTTGCGACCTACGCGTTACGAGTGCGTTGCACTACCAACTGTGCTATGTCGGCGATTGCTCAACTATCATATCATACTTTTGAAAAAAGTACACAGATAAGTTGAGTTTTTTTTGTTATTGAGCGCTATCGATCTGTGATTGAAGACTGGCAATCTGTGCTTCCAAACGTGTGATTGTCTGATCATTGGAAGATATCGCAGAATTCAATTCACTGATGCTGGCAGAATCCCCACTTGCCTGTGCTGTCGCAAGCTCTGAACGTAAGGTCTGTCCATATTCTTCATAAGAAGCCAGTTGACTTTGTAAAGACTGTAACTGGCTTTGTAGGGAAGCCATCGCCTGTTGTTCTTGTGCTGCCTGTTGATCAGACGCTTCTTTATCTTTACGAACATTTTCCAGAAGTTCACTAAAGCCCATATCCGCATTGGCTTTGGCCATTTCATTGATTCGTTCCTGCAGCTTATCGGATAGTTGTGAATAAGCATCTTCCAAATCCAACAACTCATATTGTTGAGAAGCACTTAAAGAATTCCAGCTTGTCAAAAGAGAAGTAATTCTTTGGTATGCACCATTAGGATCCGTACCAATCTGATCTTTCATCTCTTTTAGTTCTTTGACAAGACTCGTATAGGTTTTACCTGTTTGTTCCTTAAAATAGGCGTTGATATCTTCTTTTTGCGTGGCGTTTAGACGATCGTAATCTTCATCCATATCCAATAGTTCAAATCGCTCTGAATCGGACATTAAAGTGGCATTGCTATCAAGATCACTTCCATATTCATCCGCATAGCTAACCAGCTTGTCATAGGACTTCTGCATAGCTTCCGTTACGATATGTGCCGGATCCCAAACATAGATTTTATAAGCATAGCCGCCCAAACATGCCAGGAATAAAACCACTACACCGGCAATAATGGCAATCTTTTTCTTAGATCGTTTTTTCTTAACCGGTTTCTCTTTTTTCCTGGTGGTATGTGGTACACCTTTCGCATTTGATTTATTTAAATCCACTTTTAGCTTAGTACGAATCGTTTGATCCTGATCGTATTCATGTAAAGCTTTGGCAACCGTATTGACATCAAAAGACTGTGTTTTTAACTCTTCAATCGAAGATGTTGTAAAATCATCATCTTCTTCCTGGAGCTGATTATAATAAAAGCGCTGCTCTTCTTCGGCAATGGTCGATTGTCCTCTCTCTTTTCGAAGCATATCTAAAGCCGAAGATAAGGTTTGTTCAGCTGCTTTTCTTTCATCTTCGTTTTTTTCTTTTGTTTGATCTATCGTATCGGATCGATTGGCATAAATGGCCATATCCGTTTTTTTATCCAGTAAAGCTTTGGCAAAATCATCAATTTCTTCTTTTTGCACTTTGTTGTTCGGTTTTTCCATTTCATTCCTCCGGTGCCTATATCATAACAAATACAGGTCTTAAAATAAAGGTAGTATCACTTTCCTTGTCAAAAGAAAAGACATTACGCTATAATAAAGGTATGAAAAATGAAAAGATTATCAAACAAATTGCACAGCCCATTTTGGAGCAGTTGGAAAAATATGAAAAACAGTTCGGTAAAACAGAATTCAGATCGTTACCCGAAATTCATTTTGTTTTGGATAAAACACATGATGGACCTGTCATGATAGAAGATATCGAACTTACAGATGAGTTGTTGGAAGAATTGGAAACTTATATTCAGGAGCAAATCGAGGCCAAACACAAGCCTACAATTTTACATTGATTTTTTAAAAAGGTTCTGCTATTATATTAAAGCAGTCTTGCGGGCGTGGCGAAATTGGCAGACGCACCAGACTTAGGATCTGGCGCCTTCGGCGTGGGGGTTCGAGTCCCTTCGCCCGCACCAACAAGTAGAAAACGGACAGAATGTTCTCTGTCCGCTTTTTTTTATCTATTTCCTGTTTTTATGAAATTGATCAATTCCTCTACATCATCAAAATCATCATAATCCCCATGTATTCCCTCACGATGATAGATGGCTCCCATTTTCTCATTTCTTTCCAGACAATCTAAAAGCGTATCCTTACCATATCTTTTGGCAAATTCTGTAAAAGCATAGGGTTTTATTTTAGACAACATTCCTTTTTGACATGCTTCGCTACATTCATAACAATGTTTGATTCCTTTAGATATCGAACACTTTCTGTTCTCACAGCCATCCTTATCCGGACACTGTCCTGAATCACAACCTGCACAAATTATATTTTCTGAACATAGACAACATGCCAATCCACAACGGGCAATTCCTAATTCTCGTTTCATAAAACCAGCTTCCCTTCCAGTCAAATGCATAATCAATAAAAAATCTTTAGCCCTGCATAAAATCCGGGTCTTACAAAGAAAGAAACTCCACCTAACACCCATTATAAGAAAAGTTCTGCCTTTCATTTAAAATTCACATCTTCATTTAAAACAGATACTTTTTCTATATCTTTATATGAAATTGTACATTTTGTACCGATTAGAATCTGTAATTTCTGTTTTGTATCATCCAATAGAATGCATTCTTGTTCCATAATGAACCTATTCTTCTTTGGATAAAATTTTATCGATTTCTCTTTCGAAATTGATTTGTTCTTTCCTGAAAAAATCCATCAACTCTTCTAATTGCTCATTTTGTGCTTTGTTTAAGGCATCTTTATAAGTATCTTTATTGGCTGCATGTACGATAAAAGGAACTTGCTTGCTTCTTAAACACTCTTTGATCAAAAGAATTCGTCCGATTCGACTGTTTCCTCCCTGAAAAGGCATAATTGCTTCATAAGCGGCATGAAAACGTGCCAGACTTTCCAAAGAGTGCGTATCTCTTTCATTATATGTATTGATCAAATCATCCATTCTTTGGGTAACCTTTTCCCATTCGCTTTCTTCTCTTTCCTTTTGTCTGTGATATTCGCCGGCATAGGAGCCTTTGCGTACATCCTGGCTGCTGCTGTTTCTAAAACACAGGTGATATTTTTTGATTAGATTATTGGAAACAGAATTATTTAATGTCTTTAACATTTCATCAAACATCACAAAATGACCGGTCGTTTCTTCGATATCCACCAAACGAATACTATTATCATCCGGTATGATCTCTCCACGCGTAAAAATGGAAGCGACTTGTTTGCGTGTCAATGTATTGCCCTCGATTTTATTGGACTGGTAGGCGGCTTCGATCTGCATCCATGCATATACCCCATCTTTTTGATTGGCTTTCTGTTCCTCTAAAAGCCTTTGAATCAATTCTTCTATCCATTCTTTTCGCATCTTCATACTCCTTTTGCCATCGTTTCATCACAAATCATAAGCTCTTTATTAAAGTATTCGACCAAACAATTATTTTCGGATACTTTGACGTCACCATAAAACAAAACATATCAGGCTAGTTTATTGTGTAACAGGATACCAGTCTTTAAAAGAAATCAGTTCATAGCCCTGATAGGTCAACTCACTTTTGACACCTGTGGGAATGGTCTGATATCCAAAGGCATCGATTTCAAATGTCAACAATCCTTTCTCTGTCTCAAACTGCAGTTCATAGATTGGTGTAGCTGAACTGCATGTCACAGGATTGGGATGATAAGAATGTACGGTTTTCTTGACCAAAGTTGCCTCTACTGTAGAAAGTGGGCAATGATTGATTGTATAGCGTTTCATAGTAACCCCTTTCATTTATTTTCAAAAAGTTTCTTTTTTTACATTATATGGGTCTTTGTATTTTTTTACAATATATTTTATGAAATCTTAATCTAAAAAAAAAGAGTCCGGAAATATTTCTGAACTCTACTCTTCCTGTTGGGCAAACTGTGAATGATACAGCTTTTCATAGATGCCTTGTTTTTCTAACAGACTTTCATGGGTTCCTTGTTCCACGATATCACCATGTTGTAAGACAAGGATCAAATCAGCATTTTTGATGGTCGATAAGCGATGGGCAATGACAAAGCTGGTTCGATTTTTCATCACTCTTTGCATAGCCGACTGTAACATTTTTTCCAGGCGCGTATCTACGGAGCTGGTTGCTTCATCTAAAATCAAGATTTGGGGATCCTTTAATATGGCTCTGGCAATCGTTAAAAGCTGTTTTTCTCCCTGTGAGATATTATTGGCTTCTTCATTTAGCTCCGTATCATAACCATGCGACAAGGTACGAATAAAGTGATGAACATTGGCCATCTTAGCAGCTTCGATGACTTCATCCTTACGTGCGCTTAAACGTCCATAGCGAATGTTGTCATAGATCGTTCCATGGAAAAGCCATGTATCCTGCAAGACCAACGAAAACAAAGATCTTAGATCTTCTCGTTTAAAATCACGGATATCTACCCCGTCAATCTTGATGCTTCCGCCTTTTACATCATAAAATCGCAACAACAGATTCATGAGTGTTGTTTTTCCGGCACCGGTAGGACCGACGATCGCAACCATCTGTCCGGCTTTGACATCAATATTGACATCCTTCATCAATAAGTCTTCATCATAACCAAACTGGACGTGTTCGAATTTCACATCCCCTTTCATGGTATCGACTTCTTTTACTTCTGTTTTTTCTAATGGTTCTTCCTCTTCTGCCAACATACCGAAAATTCTATGCATACCCGCAAAAGCAGATTGTATCTGTGAAGACAATTGGGAAATCTGCGAAAGTGGATCATTGATCTGCCAGATATAGCGGATAAAAGCCTGTAAGCTTCCTACCTGCAGTTTTTGTTCAATGACCAGTACACAGCCAAATACCGCAACAGCCCCGATGGCTAAATACGTACACAAGGATACTAATGGAGAAATCAGACTGGAAACAAACTGGGCCTTGAAGCTTGCCTTACACATCTTATCATTTACATCCTGAAATGTCTGGATGGCATCCTGTTGTTTCCCATAGAGAATGATTTCATTAAATCCTCCATACATTTCAGTGATCGTTCCATTCAGCTCCCCTAATGTATTTTGTTGTTTTTCAAAGAGCTTTTGCGAATGAGAGACAACGACCTTCGTAATGATCAATGAAAGTGGAATGATCAATAAGGCAATGGCAGTCATGATCGGATTGATCATCAGCATCATCGTGATTACGAAAATAAACGTCAAAACGGCACCGAACACTCTGGTCAATGCTTGTTGAAGTGCATTGCTTAAGGCATCGACATCATTGGTCACACGACTTAATATATCTCCAAAGGCATGATCATCAAAATAGCGTACCGGCAGTCGCTGGATCTTTTTTTGTAATGCGTTTCGTACATCGTGCATCGTCATTTGAATCGCATCGGTCAAGAAAAAAGCAGTGATGAGTTGGGAAACTGTCTTGATCACATATAATCCCAATAAAAGCAGCATAATGCCTAAAATGGTTTCAAAATGCACATGGGCTCCGGGCACTCCTTGAATGATATCCATCGCATCCTGCATCAAAGAGGTTGTGATCATCCCTTCTACTGTCGGATTTAACGCAAAGGATAGCTGTGTCAAAACGATCATCAAGATCGCAATGCCCAATTTAAAACGATAGGGTTTCATAAAATGAAGAAGAGCTTTTAGACAGTCTTTTGTCCTGATAGTTTTATTTTCCATAAGTCAGTTCCTCCTCACTTAACTGCGATAAGGCAATTTCCTTATACACTGGACATTTTTTCAACAACGCTGTATGCGTTCCATAGCCTACGGTCTTTCCTTCATCCAGTACAAGGATATGATCGGCATTCATGATCGTAGAAACACGTTGGGCGACGATCATCATGATAGAATCTTTGATCTCCGGCTTTAAAGCTTTACGAAGTTTGGCATCGGTCGCAAAATCCAGGGCAGAAAAAGAATCATCATAAATGCAGATCTGCGGATGTCTGACAAGGGCACGGGCAATGGAAAGACGCTGTTTCTGTCCCCCGGATACATTGGTGGCCCCTTCTACGATTCTTTCTTGAAACTGTTCCGGTTTTTCCATGATAAAATCATAAGCCTGTGCGACATGGGCTGCATTTTCGATCTCTTGTTGGCTCGCATGGGCATTGCCGAAGCGAATATTTTCTTCTATACTTCCTCGAAATAAGACGGCTTTTTGGGCAACATAACCGATACAGGCACGAAGCGAATCGATTTTATACGATCGGATATCCCTGCCATTGATACGAATGCTTCCCTGACTCACATCATAAAAACGGGGTACCAGAGAGATCAATGTACTTTTTCCTGAACCGGTCGAACCGATAAAGGCAATCGTCTCTCCTTTTTTGACAGTAAAACTAATATCTTTTAAAACCGCTTCTTCCCCATCCGGATAGGCAAAGGTCACGTGATCGAATTCCAGGGAATCTACATGTTCTAAATCTATGGCATCGTTTTGTTCTGTAATCTCGGATCGTGAATCAAAGATGGCACGAATTCGTCTGGCAGATACACTGGCTCTTGGATACATCATAAAAACGGTGCAAAACAACATGACCGACAACATCGCATGAAACAGATATTCCATAAAGGCAATCAATTTACCGACTTGTAAGGTATTGGTATCAATCATGCCGGCCGCCACATAATAGATCGCCAAAGCGGCCAGATTCATCACAAAGAAAAACATTGGTTCCGTACTGGACATCAGCTTAAATAACTTTCGAGACTGATTCATGAAAAAGCGGTTTTCTTGATCGAATCGTTTGGATTCGTAAGCATCGTTATTAAAAGCACGAATTACACGGATACCGGTCAGATTTTCACGAAAGATGCGGTTGAGTCTATCTAGCGAACCTTGTTGTTTTTCACTTATAGGCTCTGAAAAACGACCAACCAGAATAACGCCCAATATGATCAAAGGAATCGTAGAGGCAATGATCATGGAAAGCTGCAGATTGGATTGAATTGTCAATGTATAGCTGACAAAAAACATCACCGGTGCAATTAAAGCCGTTCGCAGGATTACATTTAAAAAGACCATGATTTGATACGCATCATTATTCGTTCTGGTAATCAAAGACGATACGCCAAACTCATTCATCTGGGCATGTGAAAAAGTCTGTACCTCTTTAAATACATCGTTTCGAATATCTCGAGTCACTGATGTGGAAATCTTGGCACAACAATATCCCAACAGAATCGTTCCACATACACCGATCAAGGCGATGCACGCAATGATCAGACCCGTTCGAAACAAATACTGGCTATCCTGGTGCAGCACACCTTCATCGATCATATCGGAAATCAATGTCGGAATACCCAATTCAGCCAGTGCAAACCCAAAGATAGACACAATATTCAACAACACTAAAAATTTATAGGGTTTTAAATACTTGATGATCAATTTCATTGTTTTCCTCCCTCTCATTGATAAAAAAGAAGAGGTGCTCATTCGCATCTCATTCTAAAATATAAGGATGTTGGCGGATAAAATCCTGTCGGACCTTTTCATTTTGAAAATTAACGGGATGATAATACCCCGCCATACGTGCCCACACCGTACATTCTTTCTCACATTGCGGGCATTGTTTGACTAAGCCAGAGATATAGCCGTGATCCGGACATATCGAATACACCGGCGACAAGATAAAATCATAGATAGAAAAATGTTTGATGATACTTTGTACCAGCGTTTTAACAGCTATCGTATCTTCCATGCCTTTAGCCATCGGTATGGAAAAAGAAACTCCACCGTTATAAAGCGACTGAATCGTTTCCTGAATCTGTAAAGAAGCAAAAAGATCTTCCTCATTTTCCAAAGGCAGCTGGCTGGAATTGGTATAAGATACAATACCGGCTGTTTTCATAGCAGGATAAAGATCCTGATCTTTTTTCGCAAAGCGATACGATACACTTTCGGCCGGTGTGGCTTCCAGATTATATAGACAATGCGTACTTTCCTGCTGCTTCATCAAAACATCTCGTATATGCGATAAAACTTTACGGGCAAATTCCTGTGTACTTTTATGCCCCATATCTTTTTGAAGCCATTTGGCATTGATACCGGCTTCATTCATACCTACGATTCCAATCGTGGAAAAATGGCGTTCAAAGCTATCAATGTAACAGGCTGTGTAAGGATACAAGCCACTGCGAAACAGCTTTGTCAAAACCTGACGTTTGATCTGTAAAGAACGACAAGATAAAGCTAACACTTCATCTAATGATCGAAAAAAATCCGTTTCATCCTCTGCCAGCCACGCCAGCCTTACAAGATTGATTGTAACGGTACCGATGCTTCCTGAGTTTTCCGGATAGCTGTAAAAGCCCGGCTTATAGTTCCAATGTTTTAAATCCAGTGGTCGATAGGGATCTCTTTGAACCATCGATGCGTTTACAAAGTATGGCATACCATACTTGCCAGCGCATCGAAAGAGATTTGTGTAGCTTTTTTCATCAAAATCAAAGTTTTTATCCAGCAAGACTGTCACGATCGGAAAAGGAAAACCATTTTGTTTGGCATCCCCCTCCAGTAGAATCGAAAAGAAAGCTTCCTGGATGATATGCATTTCCTTTTGACATTGTCCATAGGTAAAATCCATCTGTTCGTTGCCTACCCAGGCTTTGGTATCCTTTAAAGCCTGCGGTACCTGCATATCAAAAAGCACGTTACTAAATGGCGTTTTCGTTCCCCAGCGTGAAGGGATATTCACACCATATATAAAAGCTTCCAGCGCTTTCTTCACATCGGAAAGTGAAAGCTTTTCTTTTTTCACATAAGGAGCCAGGTACGTATCAAAGCTTGAAAAGCTTTGCGCACCAGCCCATTCATTTTGCAGGATGCCTAAAACATTGACCATCTGATTACATAAGGTCATCAAATGCTTTGGCGCTTTAGAATGTACCTGACCTGGCATACCGGTGATACCCTGTCTAATCAACGTCAACAAAGACCAGCTGGCACTATCCCCTGTCAACATATCCAGATCATGAATATGGATCAAGCCGCTGTTATGCGCTTCCTTGATCGTGGCATCATAGACTTCACTCAACCAGTAATTTCTGGTGATGGCACCGGAATTGGATAGTATCAAACCACCGACAGAATATAATGAAGGCTGATCCTGAAGCTGTTCTTGTTCCACATCATCCAGATAGGCATCTACAATATTCTTATAATCCAACGTCGTATTTTCGATGCGGCGAATATTCTCTCTTTGTTTACGATACAAGATATATGCTTTGGCCACCTCTGTATAACCGGCCTGAGAAAGCACACGTTCCACACTGTCCTGTATGTCTTCAACAGAGACGATATCGTTTTTGATCTTTGGTTGTACATCCGCGCTGACACGTAATACCAGCAGATCAAAGATTTGTGGGTCATAAGCCATCTTGCAGGAATCAAACGCTTTTTGAATCGCATTTACGATCTTGGCGATCGCAAAATCTACGATGGTTCCATCTCTTTTTTCCACCTTCAGCATACAACCCCTCCTATCGTATCTTTACATTAGGTATATAGACTTCCAACTCTTTTTTTATCTTATTCAATTCTTCTCGGGTATAACCATGATATCCTTTTTGAATGACCGTTTCTTTCTCTTCAAAAATATGCAGTTCCAAGCTAGGCGCCGGCTTAAGCCATTTTGCCATAGCAACCAGATCCTCTGGTGTATGAAACTCATGCACCGGTGTGATCACAAATACGCTTTCTATCTTTTCTGTATTTAAAAGATGAATCGATTTTTCAACTTCATGGATCTCATATGTTTTCAATCCGATCGTTTCCCCATATTTTTCCGGTACATTTTTAATATGCATGACAACTCGATCCACTAATTTTTGTTCAACCAGGCTTTTTAAATGTTCAAAATACGAACCATTGGTCATCAAATTGATGAAAAATCCCATCTGTTTTACTTTTTTTAAAAAAGGATCAAGCTCTGTATGCATCAAAGGTTCTCCACCGGTGATTGTTATTGAATCCAGCATATCCTTTCGACTCTTTATGTATTGTAAGATTTCTTCCTGAGAATAGCTGATGGAATCCTCTTTTAAAAAAACCAGATGTGATTCATTACAAAAAGGGCAACGATAGTTACAACCCCCTGTGGCGACAATGGTTGAAACCTTGCCCGGAACGCTTTGAAAGCTAAGCTTCTGATGTTCAAAAAAAGAGATCGCATTTAAATCGGCTTTCGCAAATTCCTTGGCGGAAGCCGCCATATTTTTATAAAAGCTAGAGAAAGCTGCCATATCTTCTTTAGGAATGGAAGAACTGATATGCCGCCACCAGGAAGTACGGATCGCATAGACCTTGCTCATGATAGCTCTGGCCTGTGAAGTCGTATAAAGCTCTTTGGCTCGTTTATCCTTTTTGGATGGCTGTACCCGAATATATCCCATTTCTTCCAACTTCTGTACCTGCTTGGTAATCGTTCCTTTGTCATAGCCGCCATCCTGCGCAATCTGCTGCTGAGAAATGCCCTCATTTTCATAAATCAGAATCAAGATCGGGAGCTGTGCATAGGTCAATGAAATGCTTTGAAGCATTTGATCATAATACTTTTGTGTACTTCTATATAAGATGCTGATATCCAACAATAAATCCGAACTATTTTGAAAATCTCTATTCATGGTCACACTATAACAGAGTCTTTTTGAAAGTGCAACTGACAACAAAAAAAGGGCTTTACGCCCTTATATTACTGTGGTTTGGCATCAAAGCTTTCATCACGTACCACAACGTCATGTGCACCGCCTTCAACAATACTTGTGCTGGAAACCAAGGTCACTTTGGCATTCTTCTGCAAGTCAGGAATCGTCAGACATCCACAGTTACACATCGTATGAGAGACTTTAGAAAGCGTCAGACCGACATTTTCGTGCAATGTTCCGGCATAAGGCACATAGGAGTCAACGCCTTCGACAAAGCTCATCTTTCCTTCTCCACCGACATCATAACGCTGCCAGTTTCTGGCACGGGCACTTCCTTCGCCCCAATATTCTTTCATATAGTTTCCATTGACGCTGACCAAATTATTCGGTGCTTCCTTAAAGCGGGCAAAATAACGTCCCAACATCACAAAATCAGCACCGAAGGCTAAAGCCAACGTGATGTGATAATCATGTACGATACCACCATCAGAGCAGATTGGAATATACACACCGGTTTCTTCAAAGTATTTATCACGAGCCTGTGCGACTTCTAAAGTTGCCGTGGCCTGTCCTCGTCCGATTCCTTTTTGTTCACGGGTAATACAGATGGAACCTCCACCGATACCGACTTTGATAAAGTCCGCTCCGGCTTCAGCCAAAAAGCGGAATCCTTCTTCATCGACAACATTTCCCGCACCGACCTTAACGCGATCACCATAAGTATCACGGATCCACTGTAATGTCTTTGCCTGCCAGCAGGAATATCCTTCACTGGAATCAATACAAAGTACATCAACACCTGCCTTTATCAGAGCCGGAACACGTTCCTGATAGTCACGGGTATTGATACCGGCTCCTACGATATAGCGTTTTTGGTCATCTAATAATTCATTGGGATTTTCTTTATGTGATGCATAGTCCTTGCGAAAGACAAAAGCTTTTAAACGCTGCTTGTCATCAACGACCGGAAGCTGATTCAATTTATGATCCCAGATCAAATCATTGGCTTCACTTAAGGTAATATCTTCCTTTCCTACGATCAGCTTATCAAACGGTGTCATGAATTCTTTGACTTTTGTATCTAGGTCCATACGACTGACACGATAATCACGGCTGGTTACGATGCCAACCAATTTGCCGTCCGCTTCGCCATTTTCTGTCACTGCCATAGTGGAGTGGCCTGTTTTCTTCTTTAATTCGATCACATCTTTTAAAGTGGCTTCCGGTGAAATATTGGAATCACTGCCGGTAAAACCGGATTTTGTTGCCTTGACCTTGGCAACCATTGCCGCCTGTGATTCAATCGACTGGGAACCATAGATGAAACTAACGCCCCCTTCACGTGCTAAGGCACAAGCCATTTCTTCACCGCTGACGGCCTGCATGATGGCTGATACCATAGGAATATTTAAATGAAGTGCCGGTTCTTCTCCTTTTTTAAACTTAACTAACGGCGTACGAAGATTCACGTTATCCGGTGTACAGTTTTCATCGGTATAACCGGGAATCAATAAATACTCACTAAATGTTCTGGATGGTTCTTTACAAAACTTTGCCATGGTTTCCTCCTCTTGTCTTTACGCATTATTGAAACTATTTTATGTTTTGATGATGAACAAGTCAAGTGAATTCGTCTTAACTCAATGTACAAACGACAACACAATACGGAGCGATTCCTACCCGATAAGTCGTGGCCGCATTGATATTTCCATTATCAAATAAAATCGACAGCTTTTGATGCGAATCGTATGAAAAATGTTCCGAAGTCGGATTAAAGAAACAGAGGCAGACATCCTCTTTACACTTTGCCTGATAGACCAATACTTTTCCATCGATATCACCAAAGCTAACATTAGTTTCGATTTCTTCTTTTGTAGCCAGGCGAAAACATGGATGCTCTTTACGAATTTTGATCAACAGCTTGGTATCCACTACGATCGGCATATGCTTATTGCGCAGGTTGTAGTCGATATGATTATAGTGGTCGCTGCGATTGTAGCTGTTTCCTAAATTATACTTTGTGCGGCCAAATTCCTGGCCGGCATGAAGGAAAGGAATTCCCTGTGCTAAGATCACCAAAGCATTGGCCAAGGTTTGTCGCTGCATCAAGACCCCTCTGGACTCATGTTGACAACACACACTGTTTTTATCCCACAGCGTATGGTTGTCATGGCACTCCACATAATTGATAGCTTTTTGCGGCGAATCAAAAAGATGATCCAGGCAACCGCCACCCAAACATTGTTGCATAGAATTCAATAACCCGGTATCGCCATTGGAATAACCACAAATCTCCAAATCTCCATTGGAACCGCGACATGTTTCCCGAAAACGATCACTGAAATGACCAATCAATGGCATTTGGTCCTGATTCAACATCGAAGCTCTTAGATGCTCCGGCACAAAGCTTGGCATATTCCAGCCCTCTCCATAGATCATAAAATCCGGCTTCAGTGCCCTGCACTTCTCGGCAATTTCATTCATTAAGTTATAATCTAAAATTCCCATCAAATCAAAACGAAAACCATCCACATCAAACCATTCTACGATACGAAGACATGTATCTACAAAATATTTGCGTGACATCGGTGGTTGCGTATCAATATCATTTCCACAAAAAGAGCCGTTACTGAACTCTCCTTCCGTATCCATCAAAAAATAATAGTTGGGAACCAGAATTTCCAACGGGTACTTTTCTTTGGTATATACGTGATTAAAGACTAAATCCAGATTCACCTTTAAGCCCGCCTGGTGACAATCCTGTACTAAATGAGCCAGCTCTTCGATTCGTTTGGTCGCATCGGCACAATCGGTCGAATAACTGCCTTCCAGGGCCCGGTGATGAACCGGATCATAGCCCCAATTGTAGAAGATATCCGTATAGACCTCATCCACACTGCCAAAATCAAACACCGGTAAAAGCTGAATGTGGCTTACTCCCAAAGATCGAATATAGCTAAAGCCTGTGCTCATGGACTTTGTCGTGATGTTTTCCTCGGTAAAGCCTTTAAACTTTCGTGGATGCTTCACACCGATACCTGGTTCGGATGTCATATCGCGAATACTGGCTTCATAAATGATCGCATCTGTATTCGATCGCATCAAAGGTACTTTTACCTTTTTAGGAAGCTTTACATTTTCAATGGATTGCACAACACTATATTGCGTATTGGGACCACAGAAAGAATTGTACGGATCCACCGTTTCTTTCCAGGTTCCGTTAGCTCGCACCATAAATGTATAATGCGCATTTAAAAGGTCTTTAGATACTGTTGTCTCAAAAATTCCTTTTTCTTTACGCTCCATTTCAATCGTTGATTTTTGTCCATGATCATCCAGCCGCAACAAAATCTGATAAGCTACCGGCGACCATAAACGAAATACGGTACGCTCCTTTGTGTAAAAACATCCAAGATCGATATCTTTTACTTCATATTCCTGATTAAATCGAATCGTTTTGACGATATGAGAATACTGACAGATCGTTTTTTGACAATGTTCATCATAAACGACATATTCTTCTCCCATGATCAACGGTTCTTTTAAGGACAATACATATTTGGTATAACCGTTTAAAAGATCCTGTTTATGATCAATATTTAAATGAATGATACGATCACAGGAATCCTTTAGATGAAAAATACGGGAAGATCCGTTAAAAAAGTTTTTTGACATATAGACTTTCAAACAATTATAGTCATCAAAATATGCCTCATAGTCTCGTTCCATTCGCATACTATCTCTTCCTTTTCACTTTAAGACCACACCCATTTTAACATAGAACCCACCTAAAAAAAATGTTACACTTACTGTATTGGAGGTCCTATCATGTCAGAATACAGAATTGAAGAAGATGTACTGGGGAAAGTAAAAGTACCCGCCGATAAATACTGGAAAAGTCAAACACAGCGCAGTCTGGAAAACTTTCCGATTGGAAAGGAAACCATGCCAAAAAGCCTGTTGTATGCATTTAGCTTGTTAAAGGAGGCTTGTGCCAGAGCCAATGCTTCCTATGGAAAGATCACCCAGGAACAATGCGACGCCATTTGCCACATATGCCAACAGATTCAGGAAGGCCAATATTTGGATCAGTTTCCACTACATATTTGGCAAACCGGCAGCGGTACCCAGACCAACATGAATTTTAATGAAGTGATTACCACTCTGGGAAATCTTTGGGCTCATGCCACGATCCTGCATCCTAACGATACCGTCAACTGTTCACAAAGCAGCAACGATACCTTCCCAACGGCACTACATATGATGCTGGCACAAAAGACAAGAGAGGAACTCTTGCCTGCCTGTCAAAAAATGGTTGATCAGCTTCAAAAACTGGAAAAAGAAAATGAAGGGATTATCAAGATCGGACGTACCCACTTACAAGATGCAACGCCACTCTATTTTTCACAGGAGCTCAGCGGTTATCGTTCTATGATTGAACACAGTATGCGTCAAATTCAGGAATGTCTGCCTTTTGTAGATGAACTAGCCATCGGCGCAACCGCAGTAGGAACCGGGATCAACTGTCCAAAAGATTTCGATGAAAAGATCTGTACGATTTTAAAAGAAAAGACCGGCATTGATTTTAAGCCGGATCCTAATAAATTTCATGCCCTGACCAGTAAAGATGCCTGTGTGATGTTGTCCGGCGCATTAAAAGGCTTGGCGTGCAACTGCATGAAGATTGCCAATGACATTCGCTGGCTGGCTTCCGGTCCACGATGTGGCATCCATGAAATTGAGATTCCAAGCAATGAACCAGGAAGTTCGATTATGCCCGGTAAGGTCAATCCAACACAATGTGAAGCTTTAACGATGGTTGCCGTACAAGTCATGGGAAACGATACTGCAGTAGGCATTGCCGCTAGTCAGGGAAACTTCGAGCTTAACGTATTTATGCCGGTCATCGCCTATAACTTAGATCAAAGTCTTCAACTTCTCAGTGATGCGATCGATTCTTTCACAAAGCGCTGTCTTGTCGGCTTAAAGGCCAATCAAAAGACAATGGATGAAAACCTTCATCATTCTTTGATGTTGGTGACATGTCTAAATCCGGTAATCGGATATGAGAAAGCAGGAAAAACAAGTCAATATGCATATCATCACAACTGTTCTTTAAAAGAAGCCATCTTACATCTTGGCTATCTAAGTGAAGAAGAATTTGATCGTTACGTCGATCCTAAAAAGATGTTGTAGAGATTGGAGATGCAGTTCTTTCAACTGTATCTTTTTTTTTTGCGAAAAAAAAGAAAACAAAAAGATGGAAAACACAACAAATTTGTGATCCTTCCATCTTTTCTATAACATTGGACCAAATATTTTTAAGATCTTTCTAAATTCTCGAACAAAGAAGTTCACGTTCTCACATTCTTGCAGGGTTACTTCATGGCATACTTTAAAGATTTCTTCAAAATCCTGCTTTATGTCCTGAATACAAGGTGTATCACGCATATAGACACCACATTCATAATGAAGGTAATAAGAACGGAAATCCATATTTACCGTACCTACTAAAGCACTTCGATCATCACTAACAGCTACTTTTCCATGAATAAAGCCCGGTGTATATTCATAGATCTTGACACCTTTTTTGATCAAGGCATCATAGTTTGCCTTTGTGACCTGATAGACCATTTTTTTATCCGGAATGGCCGGTACGATAATGCGAACATCCACACCATTGCTAACCGCAAGCTGTAAACTGGAAACCATTTCATCATCCAAAATCAAATACGGTGTAGAAATCCAGAAATAATCACACGATGTATTCAAAAGGTTTAGCTGCATATACTTTCCGGTATAGTTTTCATCCGTTGGAGAATCACTAAAAGGAATGACATAACCTGGATCATTATAAGTAGCCTGTAAATCTTTAGAAAGCACGAATGGAGCATACGGTGTTGGTTCCTGGGCCTGATAATTCCATATTTGTAGAAAAGAAACCGTAAAAGTTTCAACAGCGGCTCCCTTGATACAAACTCCCATATCCTTCCAATGTCCAAATCGTTCTCTGGTATTGATATATTCATCGGATATGTTACAACCACCGGTAAAAGCAACCTTTCCATCAACAACTAAAATTTTGCGATGATCGCGATTATTCATCTGCATCGCAATTTGAGCCTTCATAGGATTAAATCGATGTGTCTTTACACCACGTTCATTCAACCATCGATCATAATGAGCCGGAAGATAGGTAATCGTACCAAAATCATCATAGATCAATCGTACATCAACACCTTCACTGGCCTTATCCATTAAAATCTGCAAGATCGTATCCCACATTACACTTTTATTGATAATAAAAAACTCCATAAAGATATAGATCTTAGCTTGGGATAAAGCTTCTAAAAATGCCTGATACTGTGTTTCTCCGGAAGGAAAGTAAGTTACATGACAATGATCATACACAGGAAAATAGCCATTTGACCATGCCAAAGTAACCATCTTATCCAAAACAAAGTCATTTTTTACATTCTGCATAACCTGCATGCTTTGTTTGGCATAACGCCGATAATCTCGATTTGCCTGTCTATCTTTGATCATCAAAGCCTTTGGAATCTTTCTGGCTCCAAATAGAACATACAACAATCCCCCAAAAACCGGCATGAACATGATTACTAAGACCCACAAGAGCTTGCTTGATGAATCAGAATCACGATTAATTACCTGAACACTAACAAAGAAACTTAAAATAACTAATAATAGATAAAAGCCAAAGAATCGTCGGGATAGCCATGTGATCAAAAAGGCAAACAACCATAATTGAATCAAAAAAGCCATAGCGATAAAAAAAGGCTTTGATTTAATAATTCGTATATATTTATGCATAATTCTCCTTATATGAAGCATATTTTAGCATAACGAAAAAAAAACTCAAGTTCACAGACATGAGTTTAAGAAAATCTTAAGAAAATAAAAAAGGACCCGGCAACGTGCTATCTTGGCAGGGGCAGGCCCAACTATTGTCGCCGCTGAA
>OGRO01000359.1_pt1 | contig 45149 bp, 61 predicted proteins | sample 1553451 | NCBI WGS metagenome assembly OGRO01 (sample SAMEA2580021, study PRJEB22360) | human gut metagenome | reverse complement strand
AAACTAACAATGTTTCACGTGGAACTATAAACTAACAATGTTTCACGTGGAACTATAAACTAACAATGTTTCACGTGGAACTATAAACTAACACTTGCATTTTTTACGAAAATATTATATTATGTAAATGCACAACGTTTATTTCTGAACCAGGTCAGGGTCGGAAGACAGCAGCCTTAAGGAACCCTAAACGTGTGTGCTTTTTTATTGGGAGTTTGATATAATGGATGAAAAATATATGAAGATTGCTTTAGAAGAAGCAAAAGTATCCTATAGAAATGGAGATGTTCCAGTTGGAGCAGTTGTTGTGTGCGATAATAAAATAATATCTACTGCACATAATCAAAAAGAGGAAAATAAAAATGCGGTGATGCATGCAGAAATTATCGCAATTTCAAAAGCTTGTGAAGAATTAAAAACATGGCATCTTGAAAATTGTACAATCTATGTGACTTTAGAACCGTGTCTCATGTGTGCCGGGGCGATGATTCAATCAAGAATAGGAAAACTGGTTTATGCAACATCAAATGAAAAGTTTGGATATGTTGAAAGTATATCCAATGTGCTGAATAATAAAAACAATAATCATCATCCAGTTATTGTTACAAACATATGCCAAGAAGAATCTCAGAAACTATTAAAAAGTTTTTTTAAAGACAAGAGGAATTGAAATGAAAATCAATTCCTTTTCATGTGGAAACGTGTTATAATATGGTATGAAATTGAAAGAGAGGTGGTAACTTGTATCAAACGTTATATAGAAAATATAGGCCTCAAACATTTGACGAAGTTGTAGGACAAGACTTGATTGTTCGTACTTTAAAAAATGAGATTAATCATAACCGATTAAATCATGCATATTTATTTACCGGACCACGAGGAGTTGGTAAAACAAGTATTGCTAAAATATTGGCAAAAACTGTGAACTGTGAAAACTTAAAAGATTGTATTCCTTGTGGTGAATGCCCTAGTTGTTTAGAAATTAATGCAAAGCAGTCAACAGATATTATTGAGATTGATGCTGCATCAAATAATGGTGTAGATGAGATTAGAGAGTTAAGAAGCAAAGTAAATTTAGTTCCATCTACTGGAAAATATAAGGTTTATATTATTGATGAAGTACATATGCTTACTGTTGGTGCTTTTAATGCTTTACTTAAAACATTGGAAGAACCACCAGAACATATTATCTTTATTTTGGCAACTACAGATCCACATAAAATTCCATTAACAATATTATCAAGATGTCAAAGGTTTGATTTTAAAAAAATTGCAATTAATGATATCGTTAAGTTGTTAGAAAAAATTGTGAAAGAGGAAAATATAAATATAGAAACTTCTGCTCTTACAACAATTGCAAGACTTGCTGACGGTGGCTTAAGGGATTCATTAAGTATGTTAGATCAAGTGATCGCATATGCATCTGATACGATTACTGAAAAAGATGTTCATGCGGTAAATGGAACATTATCACAAGAAGAACTGAAAGAGTTTTTCGAACAAATGTTTTCACATAATATAAAATACTGTATTGAATTTGTGAACCAGTGTAATGACGATGGAAAAAATTTAGTAAAACTTGGAGAAGAAATGATCGAATTTTTAAGAAATTTATTACTGGCAAAAACAGTACCTGAACTTGTAAAAACAAATATTGAAATTTATGAAGATTTATCGAACAAAAATTCAATTTCTGATATGACAGAATTAATATATCAGTTTAATGAAAGTTTGCAAAAAATGAAAAATTCAAATTATCCGAAGATGATTCTAGAATTATTAATTATAAAACAAACAGCATCAGAACAAATAAAAACATCAAATTTTGAAAAAGAATCAATTCAGGCTAAAAACAATACTACGATTGAACAGAAAAAAACAGTTTCAAAAGAGAATGATTTCCCGGGAAATACTGTATTATCCCAACAAACTAAAGAAAAAAAGTTGGGAAATAATTCAACTGTAAAGAAAAAACTTCAGATAAACAAGGATAAGCTAGAGGAATTGAAAAAAATTAGAATTGAAAATACCCTTGCAAAATTCAATAAAAAGGAAATGTTGAAAATTAGAAATTCTCTTCATGATGAAATCAGAAATTATTTATTAGATCCTGCTTATAGCCATCTTGCCTCTCTTTTGTTAGATGGTGCTGTAAAGGCGAGCAGTGATGAATATATGATTATCGTTTTTGATGAAGAAGGAAATAGTGAAACATTTAATGAAAATTTAATTGAAATTGAAAAATTGGTTTCTGAGATCTATCATCAAAATTATAAAATGATTTCTTTAACACTTACGGAATGGGAACCAATCAAAAATGCTTTTAATACAAAAAGTAGAAATTTTCACTATCAAAATGAGACAATTCATTATGATGACATTTTTAAACACATTAGAGAAGAAGAAAAAGAACAAAATGAAATTGATGAATTGTTTGGAAATATTGTAGAATATAAATAGAAATGAGGAAAAAATATGAATATACAAGCTATGATGAAACAAGCACAAAAATTGCAAAAAGAGATGACTGATACAAAAAGTAAAATCGATAGTATGGAATTTACAGGGAAGTCATCTTGTGTGACAGTTGTGGTAAATGGAAAAAAAGAAGTGGTCCGTATCAATATTGACTCAGAAGGATTCGATAAAGAAGATATGGAAATGCTATCTGATATGATTATGATTGCTGTAAATGATGCTATGAAACAAGTGGATCGCGAAGTAGAAGATAAGATGGGAAAATATACACAAGGAATGCCAGGATTATTTTAAAGTATGAACTACCCAACAGTAATTCAAGATTTAATAGAATGCTTTAAGAAAATTCCAGGCGTGGGTGAAAAAACAGCTGAGAGATATGTACTATCCTTGCTTGAAATGGAAGAGGAAACATTAGAACATTTCTCTAATCAACTAAGAAATTTAAAAAAGAATATTGTAAGATGTAAAATTTGTAATAATTTATCTGAAAATGATGTATGTGAGATCTGTAAGGATCAATCACGAGATCATAGTACAATTTGTGTTGTAGAAGAACCAAAAAACGTATTTTCGTTTGAAAAGGCCGGAACCTATATGGGAACATATCATGTCTTAGATGGATTAATTTCACCTTTAGAAGGAATTCGCCCGGAAAATATTAATATTCCATCTTTATTAAAAAGAGTTGAAGAAGAACAAATTAAAGAAGTAATTATTGCTGTGAAAGCATGTGTAGAAGGAGAAACAACTGCTCTTTATATTGCTAAAAAATTAGAAGGAACTGGAGTAAAGGTGAGTAAAATCGCATATGGAATTCCATTAGGAGCTGATATGGGATACATCGACTCTTCTACATTAGAAATTTCACTTGAAAATCGCCAACAAATTTCATAATTCCATCATTGACTTCATAAATTTTTTTAGGTGATTGCTATGTTAATGCAGATAATGAAAAAGATTTATGGATTATTAAAAAGAATTATCATTAGCGCTTTTTTGTTGTATAGTTTTAATTTGGTGATGTCTCCATTAAATATCTTAATTCCTATTAATCTGATTACAGTATCGATTCTTGTCGTATTAGGAATTCCTGGATTGATATCATTATTTGTTATCTTACTTTATGTATATTAGGAGGGAAAGCATGCTTGATGATTTTAAAGTAAATCAAAAGGTTGTTTATCAAATGTTAAAAAATGCCGGTGCAAAACGGCAATTTTCTCATGCATATTTAATTGATGCTAATCATTATCCGCGAAAACTAGAGTTTGCCATGGCACTTGCAAAATTTATATTATGTGAAAATAATTATAGTAATTCTGATAATTGCGTGAGTTGTACGCAATGTAAACGAATTGATGATGGTAATTTTACTGAATTAAAAATTATATCTCCAGATGGAGCTTGGATAAAAAAAGAACAATTAGAAGAATTACAAAAACAATTTTCAACAAAAGCAATAGAAAGTTCTTATAAAATTTATATTATTAATGAAGCAGAAAAAATGAATTCATCTGCTTCTAATTCTATTTTAAAATTTTTGGAAGAGCCAGAGCCTGGAATTATCGCAATCTTAATTACAGATAATATGTATCAGTTACTAGATACGATCATCTCAAGATGTCAGGTAATTTCTTTAGCTAAAGTTTCTGTTGAAACTGAAAAACGCAACCAATTAACAACAATCGAAAAACTTGCCTTCTTTTTTTCAAAAACTGGTGAAGAATATCAAGAATTTATTCAAGATGAAGAAAAAAAAGAACAAATTGAATATGTGATGAAAATGATTCAAGAAATAGAAAAAAACAAAGAACGTTCTATTTTAAAAGAAAATAAATATTGGACAAGTATATTTAACGATAAAGAAAAATTGGAGTTTGCTTTACAAATCATGTTATTATTTTATAAGGATGCTGTGCAAGAGAAAATTGGCTTATCACTAGAATTTATGGTTGACTATCAAGAATTTTTAAAAACATTGGCAGAACAAAACACAACCCAACAGTTGTGCAAAAAGATGGAACTTATTATGGAGTTAAGAAAACGGATTAAGATAAATATAAATCAAAATTTATTGATCGATCAGTTGATCTTATCGTTTGTGGAGGTGTAATTGTGAAAATTATAAAAGTTGAATTTAAAAAGAATGGAATTCCTGAATATTATCAAGTAAAAGATATTGCAGTCAAACATGGAGATTCTGTAATTGTCGAAGCTGACAAAGGGGTTCAATTCGCTACTGCTATTTCTAATATTTTTGAAATGGATGATGAAAAATTTTCAGTTTCATTAAAATCAGTTCTTAGAATTGCAACGAAAAAAGATATCAAACAACATAATCAGAATCTTAACGATGCGAAATATGCTTTGGAAAAAGCAAGAAAACTTGCTGCTAAAGAAGAATTGAACATGAAAATATTAGAGGCAAAATATACCTTCGATCGCGATCAATTATATTTTTATTTTTTATCAGAGAATCGTGTAGATTTTAGAAATCTTGCCAAAGAACTAGCGTCTATTTATCACACCCGTATTGAACTAAGACAAGTAGGTGTAAGAGATAAAGCAAAAGAAGTTGGTGGTATTGGAATGTGTGGAAGGGGACTTTGTTGTTCTACTTTCTTAAAAGAGTTTGAAACGGTATCAATTAATATGGCAAAAAATCAAAACTTATCTCTTAATCCAACTAAAATTAATGGACTATGTGGACGCCTGTTGTGTTGTTTAAATTATGAAAATGAGTGTTATAAAGAATGCAGAAAAGGAATGCCAAAAGTTGGACAAACTATTACAACAGAACAAGGAACTGGTGTTGTAAAAGAAATTCAAATTTTGAAGCAAACGTATAAGGTAGAGATCCCAACAAAAGGAATCATAGAGGTACCAATCAAATGACAGAAGAAATTCATTATTTATTAAGTCCTGAGCAACAGAAAATCGTTCAGAAAAAAGATTGCTTTTCTTTTTCTTTAGATTCTGTTCTACTTCCAAATTTTGTAACAGTTCATTTAAGAACAAAAGAAATATTAGATATTGGTTGTGGAAATGCGCCAATTCCTTTAATATTATCGGAGCGAACAAAAGCTCATATTACAGGAGTTGAAATACAAAAAGAAGCATATGAGATGGCAAAAAAAAGTGTTAAACTAAACGGAAAAGAAAATCAAATCGATCTGATCCATGATGATATTAGACATTACGCAGAAGGAATCGATCATGAAATATATGATGTGATTACTTGTAATCCTCCATATTTTTCTTATCAAGATTCATCTATTGTTAGTAAAACAAACGAAAAATCAATCGCACGCCATGACAAAACATTAAAATTAGAAGACATTCTGAAAATTAGTAGAAAATTATTAAAAAATAACGGTATACTAGCTCTTGTTCAGCGACCAGAAAAATTGGTAGATATTATATATTTAATGAGAAAAAACAATATAGAACCTAAAAGAATTTTATTTATTTATCCGAAAAAGGGAAGAAATGCCAATATTTTATTGATAGAAGGAACAAAAAATGGAAAACCAGGCTTGAAAATATTAGATCCAATTTATTCCCATACTGAGAACAATGAATATACAGAGGAACTTTTAAAACTCTTAAGAATGAATGGGTGATGTAAATGATACAAAAAAGTTATGAAGATGAATTTGCTCCAGCGGTTTATTTAATTCCAACACCAATTGGTAATTTACAAGATATTACCTTACGAGCAATCGAAACATTAAAAAATGTGGATGTTGTTTTCTGTGAAGATACACGTGTTACCTCGCTTTTGTTGTCACATTTCGATATCAAAAAGAAACTATATTCCAGTCATAAGTTTAATGAAGAAGATAATAAAGAGAAACTGTTAAGCTACTTAAAAGAGGGCAAAAAAGTAGGAATTGTCAGTGACCGAGGAACGCCAATTATCAGTGATCCGGGTTATACATTAGTAAAAATTGCATTAGAAAATCATTATACCGTCATTGGACTTCCAGGCCCTACTGCTTTTGTTCCAGCACTCATTATGTCTGGACTATCTCCTCAGCCATTCTATTTTTATGGTTTTTTACAATCCAAAGAAGGTAAAAGAAGTGAAGAACTGGAACAATTAAAAAAAATAAAAGATACTTTAATTTTTTATGAGGCTCCTCATCGTATTATGAAAACATTGAATCAGATGTTAGAAGTCTTTGGAAATCGTAAAATTTGTATTGCCCGTGAAATTAGTAAAAAATTTGAAACAATATATCGTGGTACCATTCAAGAAGTGCTAGCTTCTGGGGAAGAGATGAAAGGGGAAATTGTACTATTAGTCGATGGAAATCATCAACCAGAATCCTTTGATCATCTCACGATCATTGAACATGTAAATCTATACATAAAAGAAGGATTAAAAACAATGGATGCGATCAAAAAAGTAAGTAAAGATCGTAGAATACCAAAAAAAGAAGTATATGAAGAATATCATGGAACAAGGAGGAAATAACAATGTATTTAATTGTAGGATTAGGAAATCCAGGGAAAGAATATGAGAAGACAAGACATAATATGGGCTTTTGCCAAATCGATCGTTTCGCACAATCTCATCATGTTTCCTTTTTAAAAGAGAAATTTGGTGGAAGATATTGTGAACTTTTGATTGGAACAGAAAAAGTTATTTTATTAAAACCACAGAAATATATCAATCTTTCTGGAGAAGTCGTTCAAAAGTTTATGCAATTTTACAAAATTCCTCTTGATCATTTATTAATTATCTGTGATGATTTAGATACTCCAGTTGGTAAAATCAAATTGAAGAAAAAGGGGAGTTCTGGTGGACATAACGGGTTAAAAAATATCGAATTTCATCTCCATACAAATGAATATTGTCGTTATAAAATCGGAATCTCTAATGATAGAAAATTAGATGGGAAAGACTATGTTTTAGGTCGCTTTTCAAAAGAAGAAGAAAAAGTACTTGATGATATTTTCAATCAAGGGGTTGAGTTATTAAATGATTATTTTGTCCTTTCTTTTGATAATTTAATGAATAAATATAATAAAAAATAAAGTGGATACAGATGTGTCCTTTTTTCCGTGTGAGAGGGGTTTATATATGAAGTTTTTAGAAGAGTATATTTCTATTGAGAATAATAAAAATGGAGTAACTGGTTTAACAGATGGGTTATTTTGTTACTACTTATATCGTAAATTAGTAGAAAACAAAAAAAATATCTTACTTGTAACCAATTCATTGTTTGAAGCGAACAAATATTATAAAATGATTTCTGATTACACAAAGGATGTGTATCTTTTTCCAATGGATGATTTTTTGACAAGTGAAGCGCTAGCAATTTCTCCTGAATTTAAAAATACCAGATTAGAAACGATGCTTGCTTGTTTACAAGAGAAAAATAAAATCGTTGTCACAAACTTAATGGGATATTTAAGATATTTACCAAAGAAAGAAGTTTATCAGAGTTATTTTTTAACGCTGAAAAAAGATCATGATTATCAGATGAATGAATTAATTGAACAATTGTTTAAAATGGGATATCAAAGACAGACCATTGTAAGCACAACTGGAGAGATGGCTGTAAGGGGATTTGTTATTGATTTATTTCCGATTAGTAATGAAATGCCAATTCGTATTGAGTTTTGGGGAGACACTGTTGATTCTATTCGTATGTTTGATCCAGAGACGCAACGTACGGTTAAATCGTTAGAAGAAATCACGATCCACCCAAATACAGAATTTTTAACAGAAAAAGCTGTTTATGTGGAAGATTCTCATCATCGCTTTTTGCCAGAATACGGAAAGGTGAGTTCTATTCAAGATTACTTAACAGAGTGTTCAATTGTGTATTCTGATTATCAACAGATTTGTGCTGGGTATGAGAATTTATTGGATGAAATATTTCACTATAACATCCAACTAGAACTTCCTGGAGATACGAAATACATGAATGACTTCTATGAACTAGATCATTCTGCAAAAGATCATTTTTACTATATGGGAGTAGAAAATCTCGCGAAGAAAGTTGATTTACAAAAATTTCACTCAACAGATATTACATTTTTACCAAAGGGAGTAGAAGAAATTAGGAAATATTTACTAGAACAGATAAAAAAGGGAATGACAATTGTTCTCTCTTTGAGAGATCGTTATCAAGTCAATCATTTGTTAGAAGAATTGAATATGGAAGATGCGTTATTTGTCGATCAAGAACACATTGTGAAACATAAAATCAATGCGATTGTGTTTCCACTAGTAAAAGGATTTATCATCAATGATCTTCTTGTTTTGACAGAAACTGAGTTATTTCACAAAACAAATGAAAGAATAGTATATAAGACAAATTTTAAATTTGGTACAAAAATTAGAGATATTAACAAATTAAATGTTGGGGATTATATTGTCCATGCTGTTCATGGAATTGGAAGGTATATTGGAATTAAATCATTATTAAAAAATGGATTAGAGAAAGATTATTTAGTATTAGAGTATAAAGATCAAGACAAATTATATATTCCTGTTGAGAAGATTGATTCCATTAGTAAGTATTCTTCTAATGAAGGAATTCAACCTAGATTAAACAAATTAGGTGGAAGTGAATGGGCAAAAACAAAATTACGTGTAAAAAAGAGAATTGAAAATATTGCATCAGAACTTTTAAGAATGTATGCACTAAGAGAAACAAAAGAGGGGTATGCTTTTGTAAAAGATGATGAGGATCAGTTGACGTTTGAAAAGGAATTTCCTTATGAACCAACTAGTGATCAGTTAAAAGTTACAGAAGAAATCAAAAAAGATATGGAATCTCCCCATCCAATGGATCGTCTTTTATGTGGTGATGTCGGATTTGGGAAAACGGAAGTGGCTTTTCGAGCGATGTTCAAAGCTGTTTTGAGTGGAAAACAAGTTGCTTTTCTTTGTCCAACAACGATTTTATCTAAACAACACTATCAGAATGCTCTTCAGAGATTTGCGAATTTTCCGGTGCGTATCGTACTATTGAATCGATTTATATCAGCAAAGGAAACAAAACAAATTTTGGAAGACTTAGAACAAGGAAAAGTGGATATTTTAATTGGTACTCATAGAATATTGAGTAATGATATAAAATTTAAAGATTTAGGATTGCTTGTCATTGATGAAGAACAAAGATTTGGGGTAAAACATAAAGAAAAGATTAAAGAATATCGTAATACGATTGATGTTTTAACTTTATCTGCAACACCAATTCCTCGTACTTTACAATTGTCGATGTCCGGTGTTCGCAGTTTATCACTAATTGAAACTCCTCCAGTGAATCGTTATCCAGTGCAAACCTATGTTTTAGGTTATAATAAACCGCTATTGAAAGACGCAATATACAAAGAGTTATCTCGAAATGGACAAGTATTTATTTTATATAATCATATCGATGATATGACTGCGAAAGTATCAGAAATCGAAAGATTAATTCCGGACGCGAAAGTAATTTCTGCCCATGGACGAATGGATAAATATCAATTAGAATCCGTTATGCAAAAATTTATTGATCACGAATATGATATATTAATTTGTACGACCATCATAGAAACGGGAATCGATATTCCAAACGTGAATACATTGATTATTATGGATGCGGATCGTTTTGGATTATCTCAGTTATATCAAATTCGTGGTCGCGTTGGACGTAGTGATAAAATAGCTTATTGTTATCTCATGTATAACGATTCAAAAGTATTAAATGAAACCGCTAAAAAAAGATTGAATGTCATTAAAGAATTTACGGAACTAGGAAGTGGTTTTTCTATCGCAATGAGAGATTTGTCTATCCGTGGTGCTGGAGATATTTTAGGGAGTGAACAAGCAGGTTTTATCGATACAGTAGGAATAGAGTTATTCTTAAAAATGTTAAATGATGAAATTTCTAAATTAAAGGGAGAAAAAACATCAGAAACAGAAAAAGAACCTGCAATGCCACTTCTTGATGTTTCTACCACAATTCGTAATGATTATGTCGAAGAGGAAGATTTGAAAATTGAAATTCACAAGACGATTAATACAATTGATTCTAAGGAGAAATTGGTTGAGGTAAAAAAAGACTTAGAGGATCGTTTTGGGCATATTACAGAAGAAATGCTGATCTATATGCATGAAGAATGGTTTGAAAAATTAGCAAACGAACTTCATATTACCAAAGTAAGACAGACAAAGAATTTTATCGAAGTATTTATTCCAAATGAAATTATGCAGTATTTAAAAGGAGATCAATTGTTTTATGAAGTGTCACAACTTTCTCATATGTTTCGCTTTTCTATGAAAGAACAACAATTGGTAATTACTTTAGATATTGTAAAATTGGATCAACATTTTATCTATTATTTAATTGATTTATTAGAATTAATCAAAAAACAATGGAAAGAGGGAAAAGAGGCGTCGTCATGATGCTTCTTTTATTTCCCGGGAAATGAAAAAGCCATGGACTAATCCATGACTCTCATAACATTTGGAATAATTTGTTTTTTTCGGGAAATAATATTATTCAAATATTCTCCCTGTTGAATTTCCTTTAAATTAAAGGCATCTTTAAATATTTCCTGAGCTTTTGTATTATAATAAACATAAGAACCATTTTTCATAATGTCAGTGACAAATAACCCTACTACAGCATAATCGTTATTGACAGCAACTCTTTCAATCAAATCAATAAATTTATTTTCATTCTTTTTGATCTCATCGATATTGAGTGTGAAAATCTGTCCAATTCCTATTTTTGAATTATCCATTTTGAAATTTTTAAAGTCATTATATAAAATTTGTTCTTCTGTCATTCCTTTAATAGAAGATCCTGCTTTAAACATATCATATGCATATTCAGAAGGATTGATTTCTGCGATTTTAGATAGTTCTTCGATTGCTTTTTTATCTAACTCAGTAGTAGTAGGAGATTTCATGAGTAATGTGTCAGAGATGATTCCAGAAACCATCAAACCAGCAATATTTTTAGGAATTTCAATTTGATGTTCTTGATACATCATGTAAATAATTGTATTTGAACTTCCAACCGGCATATTTCTAAAGTTAATTGGTTTTGAAGTACCAATTTTGCCAATATTGTGGTGATCAACAATTTCTAAAATTTCTGCTTCTTCTAATCCATCTACTGATTGTTCCATAGAGTTATGATCTACTAAAATGACCTGTTTTGGTTTTTTATCATTCATATCAGCAAGGCGAAATAATCCCAAACAAATTCCATTATTGTCAATTACAGGATAATTACTGTAACGATATTTTCTAGAAAGATCAGTAATATCATTTAAATAATCATTTTCATTAACTGCAATGACACTATCTGAATGGACAATGGTTGATACATAATTACCTAGACCAATTACTTTTGCTACACTAAATGTATCCATACTTGTACGAATGATATTTACTTTATTTTTTTCGGCAATTTTTAAGTGTTCTTCTTTAATCATTCCATTTCCCGTAACAATAATTAATTTTGCGTGATTCATTACTGCATTTTCAATAATACTGTGACGATCTCCTACAATTAAGATCGTTTGTTTATTTACATTAATATTTTCAAGGAAAGTAGTACTTCTATAAGATGCGATTAAAGTATTTCCTGTGATTTCCTCATCATATTTCAAAATTTCTTCTCCATTTAAAATAGAGTGTATATTTTTGTAAGATGTTTTGATATGTGCTAAATCTCCAACAATCTGCTCTGCTGCAATACTTTTCATCGAAACAATTCCAAGCAACTTCTGATTATCATCAACAATTGGTAAAGTAGTTGCTTGTTTTTTTAACATGTGATAAAAAGCAGCATAAATAGATTCTTTTGCAAATATAAAGTTATTTTTTTGATATTCAAAATCTTTTACTTGCAATTTCACATCATTTAAATATTTTGGTTGTTTTGTTTTAAAGTACTTTAAAACAAATTTTGATTCATTATTGATATCTCCTAATACTCTTGGTTCTGTATGAAACCCTAATTGATTTTTTAAATATGATAAACTAATTGAAGCAGTAACACTGTCAGTATCTGGTTTTTTATGTCCAAATATAAATGTTTTTTCCATATTCTCCTCCTTCATCGCCAAAAGTGGTTTACTTATTATAGCACATTTTTTCTTTCTTGATAAGTATAAAATGTCAATTTTCACACATTCTATACATTAGAAAGAGAGGAAGTTATGAAAGCAACAGGTGTCGTAAGAAGAATTGATGAGTTAGGTAGAATTGTAATACCCAAAGAAATTAGGAAAACCCTTCGTATTCGAGAAGGAGAAAATCTAGAAATCTTTCTCGATGATCAAGAAAATATTGTATTAAAAAAATATTTCGCACTGAATCATTTTGCAGAAGAAGCAAAAACATTTGTCGATACCATTTATCACTTAACAAGACATAGTGTGATCATTACAGACACGGATAAAGTAATCGCTATGGCTGGTGTGGAAAAGGAACTATTGGATCAAAAACCAATTAGTGAACAGTTGAAAGATATCATTGCGCGAAGAGATAAAATGTTTGAAAGAAATAAAAAAAAGATACAAGTGGTGGAAAAACAAGAGATGGAAGTTTGCTTTTCTTATGCGACAATTATCGCAAACGGAGATGCATGTGGTCTGGTCTTAACATATAGTAAAGACACCTTAAAAGATGAAGAAAAAGAATTTGTGGAATTAACTGCCCTTGTTCTATCAAAACAATTAGAAAATTAATTTTCTTGGCAAATAGAAAAAAATATGATATAATCGTCCATGTAAAAACGTTGAAGGAAAGAAAAGTTAGAGTATTTTTGAAAGAGAGTTCATGTTTGGTGAAAATGAATAAAAAGAAATAACTGGAAATGGTTCTGGAGTTGATGATTCGATAGGTAGGATGATACGGGTAGTTCCTGTTAACAACTATGAGGTAGCGATAGCTATAAATTAAGGTGGTACCACGTATTTCACGTCCTTATCTGGGATGTGATTTTTTTTGGAGGAAATATGGGAAGACATTTTGAAAAAATTAGTTTTGAACAATTTAAAAAAGATATCAAGAACGATAGAAAAACATATGAGGAATATGAGTTGCCAACGCGAAGTACAAAACATAGTGCAGGGTATGACTTTAGAGCAATCTATGATTTTACTATTATGCCTGGTGAAGAGAAGAAGATTTATACCGGCTGCAAAGTGAAAATGGAATCTGATGAAGTGCTGATGCTTTATGTACGTGGTAGTGTTGGTACGAAATTTGGAGTACGGATGTCGAATAGTGTGGGAATTATTGATAGTGATTATTATAACAATCCGACGAATGAAGGTCATGTTTTGTTTCAATTATATAATTCAGGAATTACCCCTTACGTCGTAAAAAAAGGTGAAGCATATGGACAAGGGCTTTTTCAAAAATATTTAACCGTCGATGATGAAGAAGAAATTACAGAAGAGAGAGTCTATGGATTTGGCTCAACAAATTAGGAGGAATAGATATGGAAAAGAAAAAATATTATATTTCAACAGCAATTGCTTATACATCTGCAAAACCACATATTGGAAATACTTATGAAATTGTTTTAGCAGATGCGATTGCTCGTTTTAAACGTTTAGAAGGTTATGATGTTTATTTTCAAACAGGTACGGATGAACATGGAGAGAAGATTCAACAAAAAGCTGAAGAAGCAGGAAAAAAACCACAAGAATTTGTTGATGACATCGTTACTGAAGTCAAAAGTATTTGGGATTGTATGAATACAAGTTATGATAAGTTTGTTCGTACAACAGATCCTGAACATATGAAAAAAGTAGAACAGATTTTTGAAAGATTATATCAACAAGGTGATATTTATAAAGGAGTATATGAAGGGTTGTATTGTACTCCATGTGAATCATTTTTTACTGAATCACAACTAGTTGATGGGAAATGCCCTGACTGTGGTAGAGAAGTGAAGAAGGCAAGTGAAGAAGCTTATTTCTTCCGTTTAGATAAATATGCAAAACGTTTGGAAGAATATATTGAAACACATCCTGATTTTATTCAACCTGAATCTCGTAAAAATGAGATTATGAATAATTTTATCAAACCAGGATTACAAGATTTATGCGTTTCAAGAACTTCTTTTGATTGGGGAGTTCCTGTTCCATTTGATAAAAAACATGTTGTCTATGTATGGATTGACGCTTTAAGTAATTATATTACATTCTTGGGGTATGATATCAATGGAAATCATAGTGAAGCGTTTAAAAAGTATTGGCCTGCAGATGTTCATTTAATAGGAAAAGATATATTAAGATTTCACACAATTTATTGGCCTGTTATGTTAATGGCATTAGATTTACCACTTCCTAAAAAAATATTTGGTCATCCTTGGATTATTGCTGGTGATGACAAGATGAGTAAATCAAAAGGAAATATTATGTATGCAGATGATTTGGTTCAACAGTTTGGTGTGGATGCTGTAAGATATTATGTATTACATGAGATTCCGTTTGCAAGTGACGGAACAATCACATATGATCTATTAATTGAACGTATCAATTCTGATCTGGCAAATGTTCTTGGTAACTTAGTAAATCGTACTATTAGCATGGTTCGCAAATACTTTGATGGAACAGTTCACGCACCATCTAATCTTACAGAATTAGATGAAGAATTTAAAAAGAATATTCTTCTTGTAAAAGAACAAACAGTATCTAAAATGGATGAGTTACGTGTTGCCGATGCCTTAGAAGAAATTATTCAATTATTTAGAAGATGTAATAAATATATTGATGAAACAACCCCATGGACTCTAGCCAAAGAGGAATCTACCAAAGAGCGATTAAACGATGTTTTATATTTACTATTAGAGGGAATTCGTCATGGAGCAGTTTTATTACAAGCTTTCTTACCAGATACTGCTCAATCGATCTTTGAACAAATCAATACAGATTGTACTTCTTTCGCATCATTAGATCAATTTGATGGAATTGGAAAAACGATCAAAGTCGGGGAACCACATCCTCTATTTGCACGTATTGATAAAGAAAAGAAATTACAAGAGTTAAATCAAAAGTAATCTTTTGTAGAAAAAAATTGTAAAATGTTGTAAATTGTATGCGGAAAGTAAGCAAAATGATTTGAAATCTTGCTGTAATTCCTGTATAGTTTAAAGTAGGTTGTACAATAAAGGAGAGAAATCATGTCAATTCTAAAAAATAAGAAAACAAGATCAGTGATACTTGTGTTAAGTTTTCTTGCATTTTTAGTTTTAGGTAGTGCGATTGTTGATTCGAACCCCTTTGATTTCGCATATTTTATTGTGATTATACTTACTATAGGGAGATACATTTATATTCAAAATCACGAGGAGGAATAAAAACATATTAGAGAGATTCTGATATGTTTTTTCGTTGTGCTTTTTTTTGTTCTATGTTATGATTTTTTCGGGAGGAACAAGATATGGTAGATACACATTGTCATTTATTGTTAGAAGAATATCAAACAGAAGAACATTTAAAAGAAATCATAGAGCATATGAAAGATCATAAAATGATTACTGCAAGCACTAATCGTAAAAATATAGATGAGACATTAAACATTGTAAAGAATTATGAAAATGTATACGGAGTGATTGGAATTCATCCTGATTCAGTAAACGATGGAACAGAAGAGAACTTAAACGATATTGAGGAACATCTCCACGATGAGAAAATCGTCGGAATTGGCGAAATTGGACTGGATTATCATTATTCAAAAGAAGATCGTGAAAAGCAGATAGAACTGTTTCGAAAACAACTCTTGTTAGCAAAAAAATATCACCTTCCTTGTGTCATTCACAGTAGAGATGCTTTAGAAGATACATATCATATATTAAAGGATGTGATAGATGGTAGTTTTCCTGTTATTCTACATTGTTATGGATATTCTGTAGAAATGGCAAAAGAGTTTTTAAAATTGGGTGTTTTCTTTGGAATAGGAGGGGTTGTCACTTTTAAAAATAGTAAAAAACTAGTAGAAGTAGTCAAAGAAATTCCCTTAGAACATTTATTGTTAGAAACAGATAGTCCTTATTTATCTCCAGAACCATATCGTGGAAAAGAAAATGAACCAGCAAGATTAATTTATATTGCCGGAAAAATTGCGCAAATTAAAAATATAAAAGTAGAAAAAGTCTTAGAAATAACGACAAAAACCGCAATTCGTCAATTTGACTTAACATAGTAATTTTGATATACTTTTACTAGTCAATATATAATCTTGAGGTGACAATTATGAATATATATTTACTGCGACTACTCGGTAAATGGCTTAGTTTAGTGGTAGTCGGAGCATTATCTTTATTTCAAAATATTGGAATTGATTCCCATCAAATGAGGATTGATAATCCAACAAGAAATATGAATTTAACAGTCGAAAATCAAGTGATTGCTCACGAGACACAGACAGTATATACGAAGAGTTTGCCCAATGGAGTTACAAAAGTAATTCAAGAAGGGCAAGATGGATTGATTATTCCTGGAGCAAATGGAACGACTTCTGTTGTAGAAGAAATGGTTCCTGCTGTTGTTCAAGTTGGAAATGGTGGTTCAGAAAAGTATGTTGGTAAAATGTCTGGATATGGACCAGATTGTGTTGGATGTAGTAAAACAGGAAATGTTTCTTGTCATACGGAAAATGGTGGGAAACATAGTTTGATCTACGATGGAATTTATTATCAAGATGATGAATATGGTAGTGTTCGTATTTTAGCAGCAGCGAAAACGGTTTTTCCTTGTGGAACGATCATTAAAATTAATAATGGAATCAATGAGCCATTTCTAGGTGTTGTATTAGACAGTGGTTCTAGCATGCAGAAAGCATGGGATAATAACCGTACTGTTTGGATTGATTTAGCGTATGCTTCTCAAAGTGATGCTAGAAATACTACAACTCCTGGAGGAAATGGAATTGAATTTACGGTCAAAAGATATGGATTTTAAAGAGCGTTTGCTCTTTTTTCTTTTGATATCTTGTATCTGAAATGGAACTTTTGTTATAATAAGTAAAAAAAGAGGGGATTATATGGAGTATTCACCAAAGAAAATGCAAGAAAATCTAACAGATCATCAATTTTATTTTAAAAAAAATTATGGTCAAAACTTTATTATCGATAAAAATATCATCAATAAAATTGTACAGGCAAGTGATATTGATTCAGATACAATTGTCATTGAAGTGGGTCCTGGAGCAGGTTCTTCGACACTGGGATTGGCACATAGTGCTAAGCAAGTACAATGTTATGAAATTGATCAAACATTACAACCGATTTTGGATGAAAATTTAAAAAGTGTTGATAATGTAATCATTTACTATGAAGATTTTTTAAAAAGTAATCCCATGGAACATTTAAAAAATCAAACTTATTCGAAACTATATGTTATTGGAAATTTACCTTACTATATTACAACACCGATTATTATGAAAATTATAGAAGAACAATTACCAGTAGATAAAATGATTGTTATGGTACAAAAAGAAGTAGGAGATCGTTTTAAAGCAACACCTGGAACAAGGAATTATGGGTCACTGACAGTATTTTTGAATTATTACTATGAAACTCGAAAATTATTGGATGTGAGTAGAAATGTTTTCTTGCCAAAACCAAATGTAGATAGTATTGTTGTAGAATTCTCTCGTAAGAAAGAATTACTTCCACTAGAAAACGAAACATTCTTTTTCCAATTTGTAAGAGATTGTTTTAAACAGAAAAGAAAGAATTTACGTAACAATTTAAAAGCATATGACTTAGAACAAATGGAAATATCGTTAAAACAAGCAGGTTATAGTTTACAAGATCGTGCTGAAAAATTGTCTTTAGAAGCATTTGTCCAAGTTGCCAATGAATATGTTAGAAAGAAGGAGAATGTATGATTGAAGTAATTTATTTTATTATCTTTTTATTATTTGTATTTGCGAGTTTTCTTGTGCTATTAAAAACATTAGATCTTTTTTACTTAAAGTCTTTATTTAAGACCATTACCAGTTTGCTGATCATCTTCTTTGTCGTTGTTTTTCCTTTTGTAGGAATTTACTGTATCGCACAACTTTTTCACCATGAAACAATTATTCAATTCTTTGAAACAAGTTTTTTAGGATTAAAAATCACGACATTTTTTCAAAACTATTTTATGCCTCTTTACTTCTTGTTCTGTATTGGAACATTGATTGTTATGACATTAATTTCATTAGGAAAAATTCAAAAACAGTCAACTAAACCATTTAAAGTACCTGATGGAAATGATGTCAGAAATGATCGATTGATGTTGAAAGAAAAACAATATCAGATTCGTCCATTAGAGAAAAATGATGCAGAGGAATTGTTAACTTGGTTAACAAATGAAGAAGTATTAGAACGATATGATGGTAGAGACTGTGCTTATACGGCTTCTTCTATTCAAAAGAGATATTATAATAAGGAAAACATTTCTCGTTATATTTTAGTAAAAGGGAAAGAAAAAAAGGGTATTTACAATATTATCCATTAACTAAAACAGAGTTAACAAAATATCATTTTGGAATTGAATCTACTGTATATGGAATTGATTATTTTATTGGAGTTCCTAAGTATTTTAAGAAGTCGATTCAAGAACAGTATTTAAGAATGATTTGTACCTACTTATTAGATCACGATGTAGATCTTCTTGTTGCTGATCCTTTGATTTCTAATCGTATTGATATTGAGAGTTACGAAGCTTGTGGCTTTGAAGTCTATCGTACTTTGCCACATCATCGCTTACATGAAGGAAAATACCAAGATTGTTATTTAATGAAGTGTGAAAAAGTAAAACAGAAAGAGCCTAGAAAGAAGAAAAGTAAAAAGAAGAGTCAATCATAGTCAAGGAAGAGTGAAATACTTTTCTTTTTTTTACAATTTTATACAAAAAACAGAGTATATGTTTTGTTTGAAAAGTTTTTTTGAAACTTTAATGTACTTTGTGTTATGATATAGTTGCAAGTGAAAAAGGAAGGATTAATGTTGAAAGATGAACAAGAAGTGGGATATTGTATTAAAAGATGAGATGAAAAAAGATTATTTTCGAAAATTGGGTACATTTGTCAAACAGGAATATGCGACAAAGCGTTGTTTTCCTGAATATAAAAACATTTTCAATGCGCTTCGTTATACAGACTATGATGAAGTGAAGGTGGTTATACTAGGACAAGATCCTTATCATGGAGTTGGAGAAGCACATGGACTTTCTTTTTCGGTACAGGAGGGTTGTAGAAGACCACCTTCTTTGGATAATATCTTCAAAGAATTAGAAGATGATTTACATATTCACCGAGAAAAGAATGATTTGACGGATTGGACAAAGCAAGGTGTGTTACTGTTAAACTCTATTATGTCTGTAGAGATGGATCGTCCCCTTTCTCATCAAAATCATGGTTGGGAACAATTTACTGATACTATTATTCAAAAATTAAATGAAAGAGAGAAGCCTCTTGTATTTGTTTTATGGGGAAGTTATGCGAGAAGTAAGAAAGTACTAATTACAAATCCAAAACATAAAATAATTGAGAGTGTACATCCTTCTCCTTTATCTGCGTATCGTGGTTTTTTTGGAAGTAAGCCGTTTTCTCAGATTAATCAGTTTTTGAAGGAGACGGGACAAGAGGAGATTCGTTGGTAGTATGAATGAAGTACGTGAGTTTTTAGTTAAGTTATTCAAACCAGGAGATAAAGTCGTTGTCGCAGTTTCGGGAGGTCCTGATTCGATGGCACTTCTTCATCTTTTATGGAAATTAAAAGAGAAGTGTCAAATAGAACTTGTTTGTGCACATGTTCACCATAATATGCGAAAAGAAAGTGATGAGGAAAAACGATTTTTAGAAAGTTATTGTAAGGAACATCAGATTTTGTTTGAATTTTATAAAATTGAACATTATGAAAAGGATAATTTTCACCAGGAAGCTAGAACGCTTCGTTATCGCTTTTTCGAAGAGATAGTAAAGAAGCACCATGCGAATTATCTTTTTACTGCACATCATGGAGATGATTTGATGGAGACGATTTTAATGCGTTTGGTAAGGGGATCTACTTTGTATGGTTATCATGGGTTTTCTAAGGTGACAAATCACACTTTCTATTCGCTTGTAAGACCATTGATTACTGTGACAAGAGATGAGATTATGGGATATTTAAATGAATATGAAATTCCGTATGTAATTGATGGTAGTAATCTGAAAGATGATTATACAAGAAATCGTTATCGTAAGTATGTTCTTCCTACATTGAAAAAGGAAAATCGTCAGGTTCATCATAAATTTTATCAGTTTAGTCAGATGTTAGAGGAAAGTGATCAAGTGATTCAAATGATTGTGGATCAGAAGTTAAAAGAAGTATATGTGAATCATAGACTTCACTTGAATCTTTTCCATAAAGAATCTAGTTATTTACAGAAAAGAATCTTGCAATCCATTCTTGTATCCGTATATCAAGAACAGTTGAATATGATGGAAGAGAAGCACATCGTAGAAATGATGAAGTTTCTTTCTTGTACAAAAGCAAATGCTTCTATGTCATTACCGAATCATGTTTTTTTGGTAAAGGAATATGAAGAGGCATATTTTACTAGTACGATAGAAAAAAAAGAATATTGTGATTGTTTCCATGGAAAGCTTGTTCTTCCAAATGGTTCTATGATTGAACAAGTAGAAGAGAGTGAAAAGGATGATAACTTCACTTGTCGTTTAGATACGAGTGAGATCTCTTTACCACTGACAATTCGTACAAGAAAAGTAGGAGATCGTATGGAAGTAAAAGGATTAAAAGGGACAAAAAAAATAAACGATATCTTTACAAATGAGAAGATTCCAAAAGGGTTACGTGATGAGTGGCCAATCGTTACAGATGCGAACGGAATCATAGTTTGGTTACCTGGCCTAAAAAAAACGAAATTTGATAGAACAAAAGATAGAAAGTATGATATAATACTAAGGTATTCTTTGAAGAAGGAGGGTTTGAATGAATAAGAAAGCCATTAAAAAGGGAATATTACCATATATCATTTTATTATTTATTATGTTTGCAATCCTTTATTTCTTTAATATGATGAATCAAAGAGTCAATATTCTTACTTATGATGAATTCATGAAAGAAGCCAATGAAGGAAATGTAAAAGAAGTTTTAATTACACCACGATCTCGTGCGAGTGTTTATGAAATCTCAGGTACTTTAAAAGGATATGAAGATAATGAATCATTCTTTTTAAGAGTTCCATTAGATAGTGATGTGATGTCTAATATCTTAGATGTCCAAAAAGAAGAATCTTTTAAATTAGATACTTCCACAGATCCAGATTCTAGTACATTCTTGTTATTTTTAGTAAATGTTCTTCCAATGGTGATTTTAATTGGTGGTGCATTCTTCTTAATTACAAGACAAATGGGTAGTGCTAATAAGTCTATGGATTTTGGACGTAGTCGTGCCCGTTTGAATGAAGATAATAAGAAAGTAACATTTAAAGATGTTGCTGGATTAGATGAGGAAAAAGAAGAAGTTGCTGAATTAATTGATTTCTTAAAGAGTCCCAAAAAGTTTCAACGTTTAGGAGCACGTATTCCAAAAGGAGTATTATTAGTTGGTCCTCCAGGAACAGGTAAAACATTACTTGCCCGTGCAGTAGCAGGAGAAGCCAATGTACCATTCTATTACATCAGTGGTTCTGAATTCGTAGAATTATTCGTCGGAGTCGGAGCAAGCCGTGTTAGAGATATGTTTAAACAAGCAAAACACAATGCTCCATGCTTAATCTTTATCGATGAAATTGATGCGGTAGGACGTCAAAGAGGAGCTGGTTTAGGTGGAGGTCACGATGAACGTGAACAAACATTAAACCAATTATTAACAGAAATGGATGGATTTGGTTCTAATGAAGGAATTATAATTATTGCTGCTACAAACCGTCCAGATGTGTTAGATCCAGCTTTACTTCGTCCAGGTCGTTTTGATCGCCAAGTAACAGTAAATTTACCTGATATTAAGGGAAGAGAAGAAATCTTACAAGTTCATGCAAGAGGAAAGACATTCTCTCCAAACGTTTCTCTTGCTAATATCGCAAAAAGAACAGTTGGATTTAGTGGAGCAGACTTAGAAAACTTATTAAACGAAGCTGCCCTCTTAGCAGTAAGACGTAATAAAAATCAAATTACAATGGCTGAAATAGATGAAGCACATGACCGTGTTATGATGGGACCTGCAAAAAAGAGTCATAAATACACAGAGAAAGAAAAACGTACAGTCGCATACCATGAAGCTGGTCATGCTGTATTAGGTATTAAACTAGATAATGCCAATGAAGTTCAAAAAATTACGATTGTTCCAAGAGGAAATGCTGGTGGATATAACTTAATGCTTCCAAAAGAAGAAACATATCTATCAACAAAACAAGAATTATTAGAACGTATTATGGGACTTCTTGGTGGTCGTGTTGCCGAAGAAATCGTATTTAACGAAGTAACAACAGGAGCTCATAACGATTTTGAACAAGCAACAAAAATTGCTCGTGCTATGGTAACAGAATATGGTATGAGTGATTTAGGACCAGTTCAATTTGAACATCAAGAAAGTAGTGTCTTCTTAGGTAGAGATTATAATAAGAGTCGTAATTTCTCAGGGCAAGTCGCTTTTGAAATCGATCAAGAACAACGTAAGATTATTAATGAATGTTATGAAAAAGCAAAGAAAGTGGTAAAAGAAAATCGTAAATTATTAGATTTAATTGCCAATGCCTTACTGGAAAATGAAACACTTACCAAAGAACAAATCGATTACTTAGTAGAACATGGTAAAATGCCAGAAGAAGACAAAGAAGAAGTCATTGTCGATACACCGGAAGAAGAAACAACATCACAAGAAACAAAATTTGAAGAACTTTCATACAATGATTTAAGTAAAGAATTATTATATGAATTATGTAAAGAAAGAAATCTTGATGTAACAAAAGAAATGACAAAAGAAGAGTTAATTGACTTATTAAAAGAAGATGATAAAGAAGAGTAATCATCTTCTTTTTTCTTGACTAATAAAAGAAAAATGAGATATAATGGTCATATAATAGAAAGAGGGTTTCTATCATGAGAAAGTATATGAAAAATGGGCTTCAATTGTTCTTATGTTTGTGTGCAATCTTCCTTTTTACAACAGGTTGTGGATGTGATAAAAAAGAAGAAACACCACAGACCAATACCAATGTTGAAACAAAGGCAGTGACATTTGATGATCAAACAGTAGAAGGTTTGAATTTCACGGGTGCTAGTATTGTTTATGACGATGAAATTAGTCAAATTGTGGTAACAGTTCAAAATACACAAGAACAGGCAGTTACAGTAGATACTGTAAATATGTCATTCTATGATAAAGATGATAATTTACTTGTTCAAACAGTTGGTTATGTTGGAGATGAACTCGCAGCGGGGGAAAGTAGTCAAATCGTTTCTAATGTAACGGAAGATTTAAGAGAGGCAACCAAAGTCGTTTATGAAATTGCAAGATAAGTTCTTGCTTTTTTCTTCGAAACATGGACAATGACTGGAAACTTTGATACAATATTAGTTAGATATGATTAGAAAATGGTGGTATTATGGGAAAGGTGATTTCACTTGTAAATCAAAAGGGAGGTGTCGGAAAAACAACTTCCAGTATTAATTTAGCAGCATCCCTTGGAGTTCTTAAAAAAAAGGTTTTATTAATCGATTTAGATCCACAGGGAAATACAACAACAGGAGTAGGTATTAATAAAGCGGATGTGAATAAAAGTGTATACGATCTATTAATTGATGAAGCAACTCTAGATGAAGTGATGATTAAAACGAAATTTAAAAATTTATATGTAATCCCTGCTACCATTAATTTGGCAGGGGTTGATATTGAATTGATCGATAAAAGTAAGCAAGATCCGACATTTGTAAAAGGAGCACAATTAAAAAAATATATTGATCAAGTTAAAGATGTATTTGATTTCATTATTATTGATTGTCCTCCATCTTTAGGAATTTTAACAACAAATGCATTAACTGCTTCTGATGGGGTAATTATTCCTGTACAATGTGAGTTCTTTGCTTTAGAAGGAATTATGCAACTATTGAATACAATTATGTTAGCACAAAAGAATTTAAATCCTAATTTAACGATTGAAGGAGTATTACTGACAATGTTAAATTCAAGAACAAATCTAGGATTAGAGGTTGTTGAAGACATTAAAAGTTATTTTAAAGAACGTGTATATGATACGATTATTCCAAGACTTGTACGTTTGTCAGAGGCACCAAGTCATGGCGAACCGATCTTGGTCTATGACCCACAAAGTAGAGGTACAGAAGCATATTTAAACCTTGCAAAGGAAGTGATCGAAAGAAATGGAAACTAAAAAAAGAGCACTTGGAAGAGGATTAGAACAACTCTTTTCTCAAGAAGCAATTCAAGTAGAAGAGTTAGAAAAACAGATCTATGAATCTACTCCAAAAGAAGAAATTGTGGAATTAGATATTGATGAATTAAGACCAAATCCATATCAACCTCGTACCGTATTTCATGAAGAACAGTTACAAGAACTTGCATCTTCTATTAAAGAACATGGTGTTTTCCAACCAATTATCGTAAAAAAGAGTATCAAAGGATATGATATTATCGCTGGAGAACGTCGTTATCGCGCTAGTAAATTGGCTGGTTTAAAGAAGATTCCGGCAATTGTAAGAACATTTACTGATGAACAAATGATGGAAATCGCTCTTTTGGAAAACTTACAGCGTGAAAATTTAAGTCCTATGGAAGAGGCAAAAGCATATCAATCTATGATTGAAAAATTACATCTGACACAAGATGAACTATCAAAGAAGGTTGGAAAGAGTCGTAGTCATTTAACAAATATGTTAGGACTATTACGTTTACCAAAAGAAGTTCAGACGTTAGTAAATGATGAGAAGTTATCTATGGGACATGCTCGTGCGCTTAGTAAATTGGAAAATACAGAAGAAATTATTCAAATGGCTCATGAAATTACTGAAAAGAAATTACCCGTAAGAGCGGTAGAAGAGAAGATTAATGAAGGTTCTTTTGAAAAGAAAGTAAAAATGAAGCGTCAAGACTCTCCATTGAAAGAAAATTATAAACATGCAGAAGACTTACTTCGTGATCGATTAGATGCCAAAGTACGTATTCATTCTGGTAAAATAGAAATTCAATTTACCAATCAAGCTGATTTGAATCGTATCTTAGATATTATCCAAGTAAAGGAGTCTTAAGGATATGGAAAGTATATTAAATGTTTTAACTGCAATTTCTGAAAAGGTGATGGTAAAGGAAATTGCCGGACCAATTCTTGTTATCTGTATCTCTATTTTATTAAATGGATTAGTGAAGAATATTGTTCATCGTTTTTTTCACATTGATAAAAAGAAGTTAAGAACAAAAGAAGAAAAAAGAACAGTTACAGTTGTGTCATTAATTACCAATATTATTAAGTATGTAATTATTTTAATTGATGTTATTATTATCTTAGGTATTTATGGTATTCCAACTGCTTCTATTATTGCTTCTTTAGGGGCTGTCGGAGTTGTTTTAGGACTTGCTTTACAAGATACATTAAAAGATTTTGTATCAGGATTTTTTATTATCACAGATAATTTATATCGTATGGGAGATTGGATTGAAGTTGGTGGCTTTGAAGGAGAAGTCATCAACGTAGGATTAAAAACAACACAAATCAGAGCTTATACTGGAGAAGTAAAAATCATATCCAATCGTACTGTTACAGAAGTTATTAATTATAACTTATCAAATACCCTTGCGATTGTCGATGTACCAATACCATATGAAGAGGATTATGAAACAGCAGAAAAAGTACTCAGTGAATTATGTGTAAAACTGACTGATACTTTAGATAAAATCCGTGGTACTGTTACATTACTTGGAATTAATGAATATAACGAAAAGGGGCTAATCTATCGTATTACCGTGGATACTGTTCCAACAGAACACTATGGTGTACAAAGAGAAATTAGAAAACAAGTCAAAATTGCCCTTGATCAGAATCATATAAAAATGGGATATCCACAGGTGGTGGTGCATAATGGAAAAAGAGTATAAATTAGGAAGTATTGTAACTATGAAGAAAGAGCACCCATGTGGTACAAACGAATGGGAAATCACGAGAATTGGTGCTGATATAAAAATTAAGTGTATTAAATGTGGTAGAACGATTATGATGCCACGTATCGAATTTAATCGAAAACTAAAAAAAGTATTAGAATATTAGGAGGACTTATGAAAAAGAAAAGAAAAAAACAAAAGAGTCTCAATCCTATTTTTACAATTGTTATTTTAACCTTTATTATCATGATTGTAAGCCTTTTATTCTCCGTACTCGGTATCGAAGGCTCACGAAGTAGTATTGTAAATGGTAGCTTGGAATCTTCTTTAACAACAGTAAAAAATATATTTTCATCAGATGGAATTCATTTCTTATTCGGAAATATTGTAGAATCATTTACAACATTTGAACCTCTTGCCTATTTAATATTGTCCTTAATTGGAATAAGTATTGGATCTGCAAGTGGTTTGTTTCAAAAATTATTTTCTTCACTCAAAAAATTAAGATTAAGTGTATTAACGTTTATCTTATTATTTATATCTATGCTAGCAAGCATGATTGGAGAATATAGTTTCATGTTATTGATCCCCCTTGCTGGTGTTATGTATCAATATGCTTCCAAAAACCCAATGCTTGGAATTATGACCGCTTTTTTAGGAACAAGTATTGGATATGGTGCGAATGTCATCTTTACTTATGACGATTATGCACTGGGCATGCTAACAGAAGTAGCTGCCGCTACTGTTGATGAAGATTATACCTTCCAATTATTATCAACATGTATCATTTCACCTATTTCTATGTTGATTTTATCAGTACTTGGAACAACCATTATTACCAGATTTCTCGCACCAAAACTTCCAAAAAAGTGTCATATTGATGATCAAGTAGAGTACAAAAACTCTAAAATCGCAGCCCGTCTTAGTGGAATTTTATGTATTATCTTAATCTTAGCTGTTTTATATATGGTGATTCCTGGACTTCCAGGCTCTGGTGTTCTTTTAGATCCAGATGAGAAAGAATACATCGCCAAACTATTTGGAAGTAACGCTCCATTCCGTACTGGTATTATTCTTTTTATCACTGTTATTTTAACACTTTGTTCTTTTGTATATGGAATTGTATCTGGTAATTTAAAATCTACAGAAGATTGTGGACTGGGACTTTCTAAAGAATTTAAAAATGTCGGATATTTATTTGTTTTATTATTCTTTGTATCAAACATGCTTGCTATCTTGAATTGGACAAATTTAGGTAGTGTCATTACCACAAGACTTGTTGATTTTATCAGTACTTTGCAAATATCAGGAATTCCATTAATCTTATCCGTGTTTGTCATTATCATTATTGCTAGTATTTTAATACCAGGGACTTTAGAAAAATGGACATTGCTTTCTCCAATTGTCATTCCATTATTTATGAGGGCAAATATTACTCCTGACTTTACACAATTCCTATTTAAAGCAGCAGATGGAATCGGAAAGAGTATTTCTTTATTCTTTGTTTATTTTATTATCATGGTCGGCTTCTTACAGAAATATAATGCCGATAGAAAAACAGAAATCACATTGTTTGGAACATTAAAAACACTTGCTCCATCCATTTTACTATTTACAATTGTGTGGATCATGATTATAATAGGTTGGTACTTAGTGGGATTACCAATTGGTATTCATACAATGCCAACATTATAAGGAGGAATCAATATGAGTTTAACAGCGGGTATTGTTGGACTTCCAAACGTCGGGAAGTCTACTTTATTTAATGCGATTACAAAAAAACATATTTTAGCAGCCAACTACCCATTTGCAACAATAGAACCAAATGTAGGAATTGTTACTGTCCCTGACAAACGTCTTGATGTGTTAACAGAGCTTGTTCACCCAGCAAGAACAATTCCAACAACATTTGAATTTACAGATATTGCTGGATTAGTAAAGGGTGCTTCTTTAGGAGAAGGTCTTGGTAACAAGTTTTTAAGTCATATTCGTGAAGTAGATGCGATTGTTGAAGTTGTCAGATGTTTTGAAGATGGAAATATTACTCACGTCGAGGGAAAAATAGATCCAATTCGTGATATTGAAATTATTGAAGTAGAATTAATTCTTGCTGATTTAGAAGTGGTCGATACAAGACTAAATCGCATAGGAAAAAAAGCACAAATGTCCAAAGATAAAGAGACATTATTAGAAGCAAATCTTATGAAACGATTGAAAGAAGCATTAGAAAAAAATATTCCAGCTCGCTCATTGGAATATACCGAAGACGAGTATAAATTATTAAAATCATTTCAACTTCTTACCATGAAACCTGTGATCTATGTCGCAAATGTCAGTGAAGAGGACATGAAAAAAGAAAATGACTATGTCAAACAAGTAAGAGAATATGCGAAAAAAGATCATGCAGAAGTTATTGTAGTAAGTGCGAAAATAGAAGAAGAACTAAGTGAATTGGAAGAAGAAGATAAAACTTTATTCTTACAAGAATTAGGACTAGATGAAAGTGGACTCGATCAATTAATTAAAGCTACTTACTCTCTTTTAGGACTTGCTACTTATTTCACAGAAGGAACTGATGAAGTACGTGCATGGACCTTTAAAAAAGGAATGAAAGCTCCAGAATGCGCTGGAATTATCCACACAGACTTTGAAAAAGGATTTATCAAAGCAGAAGTGATGAGTTACGAAGATTTTGCTCAACTAAAATCAGAAAAAGCAGTGAAAGAAGCTGGGAAACTAAGATTAGAAGGAAAAGACTATGTGATGCAAGATGGTGACATATGTCTATTTCGCTTTCATGTATAACCCGTTACAATATTGTAATGGGTTTTTGTATAGATGAGAATCACTGAAAACAAAACCTATACTCAAAAACAGTCCAATATATGTATTCTCTATACATTCTATTACCATGTTATAAATATCGATTGTAAATAAAAGAATCATCTTTTGATGATAAAAAGGATAACAAATTATTTTCTCGATATTTATGTAAACGCAGAATTTCTTATTTACTTTTGGAATATTATTTGTTATAATCTAAATCGAGTATGAATTTACTCCTTGCTTTTGATGATTCAAAAGCCATTTAGACCATGAGGAGGTGTGAACATGAGAGATTATGAAATTATGTTTATCGTAAGACCAACTTTATCTGAGGAAGATACAAAGAAAGTAATTGAAAACTTTAAAAATGTATTAACAAAATTTGGAGCTACAATTACTGGAGAAACAGATATGGGACAAAGAGAATTAGCTTACGAAATCAAAAAATGTAAGAGTGGATACTATTATGTTATTAATTTAAGTGCTAGTGATGATGCTGCAATTAAAGAATTTGATCGTCTTGCTTTCATTAGTAATGATATTATTCGTCACTTAATTACAAGAATTGAAAAATAAAAGGAGCTACTTATGAACCGAGTATTATTAATTGGAAGATTAACTACAAAACCAGAGTTAAGATATACAGCTTCTAACTTACCTTTTTCACGTTTTTCAGTTGCTGTGAATCGTACATTCAGCAATCGTGATGGAGAAAGAGAAACTGATTTCATTAACATTGTAGTTTGGAGAAAACAAGCAGAAAATGTTTGTAACTATTTAGATAAGGGAAGTTTAGTTTCTGTAGAAGGTAGACTTCAAACAAATAATTATGAAGACAAAGATGGAAATAAGAGATATTCTATGGAAGTAGTTGCCGATTCAGTACAATTCTTAGAGAGTAAGAGAGAACGTAGCAATCGTGCGAACGATGTAACTCCATATGATTATCAAGAGCCATCAAATAATCAAACAGGAAATTATGCGAATGATGTAAATGTAGAAGCTGATCCATTTGCTGATTTCGGAGATAGCGTATCTATTAGTGATGATTTCCTAGACTAAAGAAAGGATGATAATCATGGCTGAAGGATTTAGAAAAAGAAAAAAAGTTTGCCAAATGTGTGCTGGTAAAGATGTAGATTATAAGAATGTAGAAGTATTAAAAAAATATATTAAACCAAATGGTTCTATTACTTCTACAAGAATGAATGGAAATTGTAAATTACATCAAAGACATGTTGCAAATGAAATTAAAAAAGCTCGTTTTATGGGATTAATCCCATTTGTTAAATAGGAAAGCGGAATAATTTCTGCTTTTTTTTGTGCTAATGATAGAAAAAAAGAATTACAAATTACTGTAATTCATGATGCAATTGTACAAGTCGCGCCTCTTGATTCTTCTAATTTTTTTATATCCTCGATTGATTTTCCTAAATAGGTATCTTCTTCTGGAACATGTGCAGAATGTCCATTTCCAAAGTATGTTTTAATCATCCAACGATTGTTATCAAATATAACGTCGTTTACTTGGTTGATTGATTGTTTTGCACTTTCATAAGACTGCTGATCAACATAACGATTGGTATCAATGTATTCGTATGTTACTAAACGATTTTCACGAAAAACGGAAATCGATAAGAACGAAGTATAATAATTGTTCTCAATTACTTCTTTAGATTCACATTCCATCGTCTTCGTTGTATCTTCTTCTGTATTCTCTTCTGTCTCTTGTGTCTTTTCTTCTACTGGAGGTGGAGTATCCCTAACACGTTCAATTTCTTTTTTAGCTTCAAATTTTTGAAAAACAATACAAATGATGAATATGGCAATGAGTAAAAAAAACAAAAGAACAAAAGGACGCTTCATATCCGTTGTACTGGCTTCGTCTTTTTTCTTTTGCTTTTCTTCTTTCATTTCCTGCATTGTATGATATTCATCTAATAATTCTTTTTTTCTCTTTTCCCAATCTTCATTATGATTCATACAATTCTCCTACTTTAATTATTCAATTACACAAGTTGCTCCAGTAGCTTCCTCTTCTGCTTTTACCTCATTTATTGATTTACCAAGATATGTTGTTTCTTGCGCTACACTTTCTTGATGTCCATCACCAAAATATGTTTTTATAATCAATTGGTTATTATCAAAAATAATATCATTTTGATTCTGATTTTCTAATTTCGCACTATCATAACTTCCTTGATCATTATATTTTCTTGTAACTATGTATTCATAGGTAACAAGACGATCGTTTTCAAAACGTGAAATTGTTAATACAGAACTTTGATAAGTATCCATCTGTGTTGTTGGCGATGTACATGTCAATGTTTTTTCAGAAGTCTCTACTTCATCGGTAATATTGTCTTCTACTTTATTTAAAGCTTCTGTTTCATTTCTTTGTTTCTCAATTTCTTCAAAATATACGTTATTTAAGTAAACAAGAGCAAGTGCAATTAGTACAATCGCTGTTACTAACAAAATTGGTCCATTATAACTTCTTTTCTTTTCCTCTTTTGCTACTTTTTTCTGGTGTTCTTCATTTTGATGAACGCGTTCTACATGTTCTTCCAATAGTTTTTTCTTTTTTTCTTGCCATTTATTGTCTTCTTCAAACACATCGAAGTCGACTGTTTGCGATGGCTCCAAACGCGGTATCAACATTGTTTTTTCTAAATCAGTTGATTGTTTCGTACTCTTACTTACAGGTTTTTTCGTAGTACTTTTTTTTGTTTCTCCTCTTTTTGTAGTTTTCTTTCTACTAGTTGTTTTTTTCTTATTTTTTAATTCTTCACTCATATTTTCACCCCATATTTTTCTTCATTATATCATACTTTTTTGAGAAACGAAACAGGAAAGTGCAGATTGTGTATAATTGACAAAATTGACGATGGAAAACTGCGGTGTAAATTGTTTGATCTTTTTCTAAGTGGTGAGATTGTTACGTCAAAAAAATGTAAAAAAATGAAAGTTTTCTATTGATTTTCATATAATTATCATGTATAATTTTCAATGTGTGGCATGCGTTGATGTGGGAGGTTGCTGATACGCCAGGTTAAGTTGTTAAACAAAATAACCGGTTATCAGGTTTTTCCTAACGGAGCAAGTCTATACTGGATATAGGCGAAAGGAGGATACAATATGTCTAAAACGAAAGTTCGTATCAAATTAAAAGCTTACGAACACAAGAGTTTAGATAACGCTTGTGCAAAAATTGTGGAAACAGTAAAGAGAACAGGTGGAGAAGTATGTGGACCAATTCCACTACCAACTGAAGTTGAAAAAATCACTATCTTAAGAGCTGTTCACAAATATAAGGATTCACGTGAGCAATTTGAAAGAAGAACACACAAAAGACTTATTGATATCGTAAACCCAAGTAAGGAGACAATTGAGGCACTAACTCATTTAGATATCCCAAGTGGTGTAGATATTAAAATCAAATTATAATAGGAGGAAAGAATATGGAAATGAAAGGAATCTTAGGTCGTAAGATTGGAATGACTCAAGTGTTTACAAAATCTGGAAAATTGATTCCTGTAACTGTTATTTCTGTTGAACCAAATGTGGTAACACAAATTAAGACAAAAGAAAACGATGGTTATGAAGCAATTCAATTAGGTTTTGAAACAAAAAGAGAAAAATTAGCGACAAAAGCTTCTATTGGTCATACCAATAAAGCAAACACTACACCTAAGCGCTTCTTTAAAGAGATTCGTGGTGTAGATGTAAATAACTATTCTTTAGGTCAAGAAATCAAAGTTGATATTTTTGAAGCAGGAGAAGTAGTAGATGTTACTGGAGTAACAAAAGGTCACGGATTCCAAGGTGTTATTAAACGTCATGGACAAAATCGTGGTCCTATGGGACATGGATCTCATTATCATAGAAGACCAGGTTCAATGGGAACTATGAGACCAATGCGTGTTTTTAAAGGTAAAAACTTGCCAGGACATATGGGAGTTGAAACTGTTACAATTCAAAATTTAACAATTGTTGCAGTAGATCCAGAAAACAATGTTATCTTAGTAAGCGGAAATGTACCAGGAGCTAAGAAATCACTTGTTACAATTAAAACTTCTGTAAAAAATCCAGGTAAAAAAGTAGAGATGGATGAACTAGTTTCATACGAAGAAAAACCTCTAGAAACACCAGTGGAAGAAACTACTGAAGAAGTAACAGAAGAAACTGTTACAGAAGAAAATTAGTAGGGAGGCAAATAGAGTATGAAAAAATTACCTGTATTAAATATAAAGGGTGAAAAAGTAAGCGACATTACATTAAATGAAAACGTATTTGGAATTACTCCAAACGATACAGTTTTATACGATGCAATTCGTTTAACAAGAAATGCCCAAAGACAAAGTACTGCAAGTACAAAAACACGTAGTGAAGTAAGAGGTGGAGGAAGAAAACCTTGGAGACAAAAAGGAACTGGTAATGCTCGTCAAGGAAGTATTCGTGCACCACATTGGGTTGGTGGAGGAGTTGTATTTGGTCCAACACCACAAAAGAATTACAAATTAAAAATGAATCGTAAGGAAAGAAGATTAGCTTTAAAATCTGCTTTATCTTACAAATACCAAGACAATGAATTAGTAATCGTTGATAATTTCAACCTTGCTGATGGAAAAACAAAAACAGCAAAAGAAGCATTAACAAATTTAAAAGTAAATAATGAAAAAACAATGATCGTTGTTGATGAATTAACAGACGAAATCATTCTAGCAACTCGTAACTTAGATAATGTATTGTTACTTGAAACTGATGAAGTAAATACATTAGATGTTGTTAGTGTAAATCGTATGGTAATTACAGAAAACGCTGTTAAAAAATTAGAGGAGGTGCTTGGTTAATGAGTAACTACAGAGATATTATTAAAGCACCAGTTGTTACAGAAAAAAGTGCTTATCTTGCACAAAATGAGAATAAATACACATTCCGTGTAGATCCTCGTGCAAACAAAACACAAATTAAACAAGCAATCGAAGCAATTTTTAATGTAAAAGTTGAAAGCGTAAACACAATCAACGTAAAACCTAGAAAAAAACGTATGGGACGTTATGTTGGTAAAACAAAAAGAGTAAAAAAAGCAATTGTGAAATTACAAGAAGGAAGTTCAATTGAACTAGACTAATCTAAAAGGAGGGAAATTATGGCAATTAAGACATACAAAGCAATGACAAATGGTCAACGTGGTAAATCAACATTAACAAATGATGAAATTACTTCAACAACTCCTGAAAAATCATTACTTGTAACTCTTAAGAAAAATGGTGGACGTAATAACTCTGGTCGTATCACAGTAAGACACCGTGGTGGTGGAGCGAAAAGAAAATATCGTATCATCGATTTCAAAAGAGATAAAGATAATGTAGAAGGAACAGTTGCTTCTATTGAGTATGATCCAAATAGATCATCTAATATTGCTTTGATTAAATATGCAGATGGAGAAAAAAGATATATTATTGCTCCAAAAGGTTTAAAAGTTGGAATGAAAATCGAAAGTGGTGAAAACGCTGACATCAAAGTTGGTAACTCACTTCCAATCGGAAATATTCCAGAAGGAACATTAGTTCATAATATTGAGTTAAAACCTGGAAAAGGTGGTCAAATTGCTCGTTCTGCTGGAAACAGTGCTCAAATTTTAGGACGTGAAGGAAAATATACATTAATTCGTTTATCTAGTGGAGAAGTTCGTAAAGTATTAAATACTTGCCGTGCTACTATTGGAGAAGTTGGAAACGAAGATCATGAATTAGTAAGCTTAGGAAAAGCTGGACGTAAGAGACATATGGGAATTCGTCCAACAGTTCGTGGTTCTGTTATGAACCCTAATGATCACCCACATGGTGGAGGAGAAGGACGTGCACCTATTGGTAGAAAAGCACCAGTTACTCCTTGGGGTAAACCTGCACTTGGTTTAAAAACTCGTGGAACGAAGAAGGCTTCAGACAAGCTAATTGTTCGCCGTCGTAAAAAATAAGAGAAAGGATTGAGATATAATGGCTAGAAGTTTGAAAAAGGGACCATTTGTTGATGCCTCTTTAATGAAAAAAGTAAAAGAAGTCAACAAGAGTGGTAAAAAAGAAGTCATTAAGACTTGGTCACGCCGTTCAACGATTTATCCAGAATTTGTAGGACTTACATTTGGAGTTCACAATGGAAAAGAACATATTCCTGTTTATGTAACTGAAGATATGGTAGGACATAAATTAGGAGAATTCGCACTTACTCGTAAATTCGGTGGACATGGTGCTGACAAGAAATAATAAGTAACTGGAAGGAGGACTAAAATGGAAGCGAAAGCACTTGCTTATGGTGTAAGACTTACACCACGTAAAGCTCGTTTAGTTATAGATTTAATTCGTGGAAAGAGTGTTACAGAAGCAGATCAGATTTTATCAAATATGAATCGTGATGCTTCTAGAGCAATTCATAAGGTTTTAACTTCCGCTGTTGCAAATGCGACAAATAATTTAAATTTAGATAAAGATAAATTATTTGTAAAAGAAGCTTTTGTAAATGAAGGAAAACCATTAAAAAGAATGCGTTGTGGATCACGTGGTCGTGGTCAAATGATCAAAAAAAGAACAAGTCACATTACAGTTGTTGTAAGTGAAAGAAACTAATAAAGGAGGTAAACTGATGGGTCAAAAAGTTAGTCCAATTGGTCTTAGAATTGGTATCAATAAAGACTGGGAATCTAGATGGTTTGCTGATAGAAAAGATACAGCTAGATTCTTAGAAAATGACGTAAAGATTCGTAAGTTTTTAGAAAAAAAATTAAAAGACGCAGCAGTTTCAAAAATTCTTATCGAAAGAACCGCTAAGAAAACCGATGTTATCATTTATACTGCAAAGCCAGGAGTTGTAATCGGTCATGGTGGAGATGAAATTGAAAAAATCAGAAAAGAATTATCTAAATTAATTAAGGAAGATGTTCAAATTTCTATTATGGAAGTTAAAAATCCTGATTTAGATGCTGCATTGGTTGCAGAGAATATTGCACACCAAATTGAAAATCGTGTATCATTTAGAATTGCACAGAAAAAAGCAATTAGAAATACTATGAAGGCAGGAGCAAAAGGAATTAAAACTTCAGTATCTGGCCGTTTAGGTGGCGTAGATATGGCTCGTACTGAGGGATATACTGAAGGTACGATTCCGCTTCATACTTTAAGAGCAGATGTTGATTACGCAATCAAAGAAGCTAATACAACATATGGAAAAATTGGTGTTAAAGTATGGATCTACAAAGGAGAAATCCTTCCTTCCAAGAAAAATAAGGGAGGTAATGAAAATGGCAGTCATTCCAAAAAGAACTAAATATCGTAAACCTCACCGTTTAAGATATGATGGTGTAGCAAAAGGAAATACAGAACTACACTTTGGTGAATATGGTTTAATGGCACTTGATGGTGCATGGGTTAGCCAACAACAAATTGAGGCAGCTCGTGTTGCTATGACTCGTTATATGAAACGTGGAGGAAAAGTATGGATTAATATTTTCCCACACTTATCACTAACGAAAAAACCTCTTGAAACACGTCAAGGAAAAGGAAAAGGAGACCCAGAAGTATGGGTAGCTGTTGTAAAAAAAGGTAAAATTATGTTCGAAGTTGGAGGAGTTGATGAAGCAACGGCACGTGAAGCTTTAAGACTTGCAATGCATAAACTTCCAATGAGATGTAAATTTGTAAAAAAAGAAAGTGGTGAGAAGTAATGACAAATAGTGAAATCAGACAATTATCAAATGAAGAAATCATGAAGAAAATTGAAGAATATAAAGAAGAACTATTTAACTTACGTTTTAATGCTGCCACTGGAAATCTTGAAAAACCTTCAAGAATTAAAGAACTTAGAAAGCTTGTTGCACGTATGAAAACAATCTTACGTGAACGTGAGCTAGAAAAGAACTAGGAGGGCATTATGGAAAAGAAAACTCATGAATTAGTGGGAAAAGTAGTAAGTAATAAAGCAGATAAAACAATTACTGTATTAGTTGAAACTTACAAAGTAAACCCAATTTATAAAAAACGTGCAAAATACTCAAAAAAATATACTGCCCACGATGAAAAGAATGTTGCAAATGTTGGAGATACAGTACGTATTGTAGAAACTCGTCCAATCTCTAAAAACAAACATTTCCGTTTAGTCGAAGTAGTAGAAAAAGCAATCGTTTTATAATTGCTGCTCGAAAAGGAGGATAAAAATATGGTACAACAAGAAACTCGTTTAAAAGTAGCTGATAACTCTGGGGCACGTGAAGTTTCAATCATTCGTGTGCTAGGTGGAAGTAAAGTAAAAACGGGAAATATTGGTGATATCGTAGTCGCAACTGTAAAAAAAGCAACTCCAAACGGAACTGTTGCAAAAGGAAAAGTTGTGAAAGCGGTAATCGTTAGAACTAAGGCTGGTTTAAGACGCGAAGATGGTTCTTATATCAAATTTGGCGATAACGCATGCGTTATTATTAAAGATGATGGAACTCCAGTTGGAACTCGTGTATTTGGACCAGTAGCACGTGAATTACGTGACAAAAATTTTATGAAGATTGTTTCACTTGCAAAAGAAGTGTTATAATCTCATAATAAGGAGGATGAACATGAACTTAAAGTCTGGAGATAAAGTAGTTGTTATTGCCGGAAAAGATAAGGGAAAAGAAGGAATCATCACAAAAGTACTTAGAAATGAAAATCGCGTTGTTGTAGAAGGCGTAAATGTAGTTAAAAAACATGTAAAACCATCTGGACAAGGCGCTGGAAGTATTGAAGAAATGAATGCTCCAATTCATGCATCAAACGTTATGATTTTAGACCCAAAAACAAAAAAGAGAACAAGAATCGGGCATACAACTGATAAAAATGGTAAGAAAGTTAGATGTACAAAAAAATCTAATACAAATCTTGACTAATTGGAAGGAGGGTAAATTATGAACCGCCTAAAAGAAAAATATAATAAGGAAATCGTACCTAGCTTAAGAGAAAAATATAATTATAAGAGTATTATGGAAGTTCCAGCTCTTGATAAAATTGTTGTAAACATTGGTGTTGGTGATGCAACAACAAATTCTAAATTATTAGATGCTGCAGTTGAAGAACTAGCACAAATTACTGGACAAAAACCTGTAGTAACAAAAGCAAAAAAAGCAATCGCAGGTTTCAAAGTAAGAGAAGGTCAACCTATTGGATGCAAAGTAACATTACGTGGTGAAAATATGTATAACTTCTTAGATAAATTAATTAGTATTACATTACCTCGTGTACGTGACTTTAGAGGAGTTTCACATCGTTCATTTGATGGAAGAGGAAACTATACATTAGGATTAACTGAACAACTTATTTTCTCAGAAATTGATTATGATAAAGTAATTAAAGTACGTGGTATGGACATTGTTTTCGTCACTACAGCAAAAACAAATGACGAAGCGTATGACTTATTAAAAGGTTTTGGAATGCCTTTTAAGAACTAATAAATGAATTAGGAGGAATATTATGGCTAAAACAAGTATGAAAGTAAAAGCAAGTCGACCACAAAAGTACAAAGTACGTGAATATACACGTTGTTCAAGATGTGGAAGACCTCATGCAGTATTAAAAAAATATGGGATTTGCCGTATTTGTTTCAGAGAGCTAGCTTATAAAGGACAAATACCTGGTGTTAAAAAATCAAGTTGGTAAGCTGGTAGCAAGAAGGGAGGATAATTATGGTAACAGATCCAATCGCAGATATGCTTACAAGAATTCGTAATGCAGTTCAAATGCGATATACAGAAGTTGAAGTACCCGCTTCAAAAATGAAATTAGAGATCGCTAGAATTTTAAAAGAAGAAGGGTTCATTAGCGATTACAAAGTAAAAAAGGAAAAAGTACAAGATGTTATTGTTCTTACATTAAAATATGGAAACAAAAAAGAACCTGTTATTACAGGACTTAAAAGAATTTCAAAACCAGGATTACGTGTTTATGCAAAGGCACACGAAGTACCACGCGTATTAAATGGTCTTGGTATTGCAATTATTTCAACATCAAAAGGAATTATGACAGACAAACATGCTCGTGAAAATTCACTTGGTGGAGAAGTTCTTGCATATATTTGGTAGAAAGGAAGATAATATGAGTCGAATTGGAAACAGAATTTTATCGATTCCTGAAGGAGTTACTGTAGAAGTAGATGGAAATATTGTTCGTGTAACTGGTCCTAAAGGTAATCTTTCTACTGAAGTAAATAGAAATATTACTGTAAAAGTGGACGGAGATCAATTATCAGTTGAAAGAAAAAATGATAATTACAAAAAAGACCACGGAACAGCAAATGCAAATATTGCAAATATGCTTACAGGAGTAACAAAAGGTTTCGAAAAGAAATTAGAAGCAGTTGGTGTAGGATATCGTTTCCAAGTAAAAGGAAATACATTAGTAGTAAGTGCTGGATATTCTAATCCAGTAGAAATGAATATTCCAGAAGGAATTACGCTAGAATCACCAAGCAATACAGAATTGTTTGTAAGAGGAATCGACAAACAATTAGTTGGAAATTTTGCTGCTGAAATTCGTGATATTAGAAGACCTGAACCTTACAAGGGAAAAGGAATCCGTTATGCGGATGAACATGTACGTCGTAAGGAAGGTAAAAAAGCAGCATAGTTTAATTTAGCAAAGGAGCGTTTACTATGATAAAGAAAGAATCTCGTAACGAAATGAGAAAAGCTAGACACGCTCGTGTAAGAGAAAAAGTAGTCGGAACAAAAGAATGTCCAAGACTAAATGTGTTTAGATCAAATAAAAACATTTTTGCACAAATCATAGATGATGAAACAAATGCTACACTTGTGAGTGCTTCTTCTATTGATAAAGAATTAAAATTGGAAAACGGAAGCAACATCGATGCTGCAAAAAAAGTAGGAGAATTAATCGCTAAGAGAGCATTAAAAGCAAAAATTAAAACTGTAAAATTTGATAGAGGTGGATACCAATATCATGGACGTGTAAAAGCTTTAGCAGAAGCTGCACGTGAAAATGGATTAGAATTCTAATAAGGAGGGTTAGTTATGGAAAACAAGGATATGAACCAAAACCCAGTTCAAAAAGAACAAAAAGTTGTTGAAAAAGCTGGTAAGAAAACTTCATCAAAACCTCAACGTAGAAGAAGAGAAAGACAACCAAAGTTATATGATGAAGAAGTACTTACAATCAAACGTGTAACAAAAGTTACAAAGGGTGGACGTCATTTCCGTTTCTTAGCAGTTGTCGCAGTTGGCGACAGAAAAGGAAAAGTCGGAATTGGTTCTGGAAAATCAAACGAAGTACCAGATGCAATCAAAAAAGCTGTACAATCTGCTACAAAGAACATTGTCAGAGTATCTATTGTAAATGATACAATTCCACATGAAGCAATTGGAAGAAGAGGAGCTAGTCAAGTTATGTTAAAACCTGCTAGTAAAGGTACTGGAGTAAAAGCTGGTGGACCAGTTCGTAGCGTACTTGAACTTGCTGGTGTTAAAAACATTCTTTCAAAATCACTTGGTTCTAATACAAAAGTTAATATGGCTTACGCTACACTAGAAGCATTAAAATCACAAAGAACAATTGAAAAAGTTGCAGCATTACGTGGAAAGAAAGTAGAGGAAATTAGATAATGAAACTACATGAATTAAAACCTGGAGTTGGAGCAACTACTACTAAAAAACGTGTTGGACGTGGAGTAGGTAGTGGACTCGGAAAAACTTCAGGACGTGGACAAAAAGGTCAAAATTCTAGAAGTGGTGGAGGAGTTCCAAATTGGTTTGAAGGTGGACAATTCCCACTATATAGAAAACTTCCAAAAAGAGGTTTCACGAATGCTAGATTCAAAAAAGAATATGCAACAATTAATTTAAGTGATTTAAATAAATTTGATAATGGTGTAGAAGTAACCCCAGAACTTTTAAAAGAAATGGGACTTGTAAAAAAACAAATGTGTGGAATTAAAGTTTTAGGATATGGTGTTTTAGAAAAAAAATTAGTTGTAAAAGCTAGTAAATTCTCAAAAACAGCAAAAGAACAAATAGAAAAATTAGGTGGAAAAGCTGAGGTGATCTAGTATGTTTGCGACTATGAAGCAAATATTTAAGTCTGAAAACAAAGACTTAAGAAGAAGAATCTACTTCACTTTGTTCTGCCTGTTCATTTTTAAATTAGGAACGACAATTATAGTACCTGGTGTTGATTCTGGTTTATTAGACTCTAATTTAGGATTTTTAGAGTTAATGAATGCAATGGGTGGTGGTGCTCTGGAAAGATTTTCTATCTTTGCATTAGGTGTTATGCCATACATTACAGCATCAATTATCATTCAATTATTGCAAATGGATATTATTCCTTATCTCACAGAACTTTCTAAACAAGGTCAAGTTGGAAGAAATAAATTAAATCAAATAACAAGAGTAGTAGGTATTATACTTGCCTTTATTCAAGGTTATTTATTCTCATTTGCCTTTATTCAAGATGGTACATCATTAGAATACATGGAATTTGCACTGATCCTTACTGCCGGAACAGCATTCTTACTTTGGTTAGGTGACCAGATCACCAAAAAAGGAGTAGGAAATGGTACATCGTTAATTATTATGGCAGGTATTATTGCTACAATGCCAAGCATGTTTTTCGATGCTTATAATAGTTTTGTAACAGGAGGTACATTGCAACAAACATTACTTGGAGTTACAGAATTTGTGCTTTTTGTAATCATGTATTTAGCAATTATTATTGCAGTTGTATTTGAACAATCTGCAGAACGTCGTATCCCAATTCAATATGCGAATCATTCTGGAGCCGGAATTGGTGGAAATAAGAGTTATATTCCATTCAAATTAAATTCCGCATCAGTCATGCCAGTAATCTTCGCATCTGCAATTATTTCTGTTCCAGGTTTAATTGCTCAATTTGTCCAAAATGAACAAATGACATTATTTGTAGAAAAATGGTTATCTTTTCAGACAGGAACAGGTTTTGCACTTTATATTATTTTAATTATCGCATTTACATATTTTTATACATATTTACAATTAAAACCAAAAGAACTATCTGAAAATTTACAAAAAAATGGTGGATATATTCCAGGAGTACATCCAGGAGATGATACTGCAAAATATATATCAAAAACATTAAATCGTATTACATTAGTAGGAGCATTATGCTTAGCATTTATTGCAGGACTACCAATCGTATTCGGAATGTTTTCTAATTTACCTACCAGTGTATCTATTGGTGGTACAGGACTTCTAATTGTTGTTGGAGTTGCACTTGAAACTTACAGACAAGTAGAAAGTAAATTAATTAGTAGAAATTATACAAGTTCAAGAGGAAGAAGACGAAGAAGATGAAAAGTATTATTTTCATAGCCCCTCCTGCAGCAGGAAAGGGAACACAATCCAAAAAAATATCAGAGAAATATCATATGCCACATATTTCTACAGGAGACTTACTGAGAGAAGCTTCAAAGGGAAATACAGAATTAGATTTAAAAATAAAACAATTAATGGAATCTGGTTCTTTAATTCCTGATGAAATTGTTCTTGAATTATTAAAGGAACGATTATTACAAGATGATTGTAAAAATGGTTATATATTTGATGGTTTTCCAAGAAATGTGTCACAAGCAAAAACTTATGATCAAATGCTCGAAGAAATGAAATTTGATCATGGAATCGTTATTTATTTGGATGTTCCAAAAGAACTTTGTAAAAAGCGTATATTAGGTCGTAGATTATGTCCTAATTGTGGCGCTATTTATAATAATTTAATCACTGGTATGGAATCGAAAGTAGAAAATCAATGTGATCGATGTGGTCATAAGTTAGAAACTAGAAATGATGATAATGAAACCACATTTGAAACACGCTATCAAACATACTTAGAAAATACCCTTCCACTATTAGATTACTACAAAAGACTTGGTATGTTATATCATGTAGATAGTACCAAATCTACAGAAGAAGTATTTCAAAGTATTATTGAAATACTAGAAAGAGGCGTTTCTCATGATTAGTATTAAATCAGAAAGAGAAATTGAACTTTTAAGAAAAGCTGGTAAAATTGTCGGTGATACTCATAATTATATAAAACAATATATCAAACCGGGTATCACCACAATGGAACTAGATCACCTTGCAGAAACATTTATTAGAAAATGTGGTGCAACCCCTTCTTTTAAAGGATTATATGGGTTTCCAAATGCATGTTGTATTTCTGTTAACGAAGAAGTCGTTCATGGAATTCCATCTCACCGTAAATTAAAAGAAGGTGATATTGTATCAATCGATATCGGAGCTTGTTATCAAGGCTATCATGGAGATTCCGCATGGAGTTATCCGGTTGGTAAAGTGGATAAAGAAAAAGAAGAACTTCTAAAACATACAGAAGAGGCTTTATATGAAGGTTTATCTGCAATTCATGATGGAGCAAGAGTCGGAGATATCGGTTATATGGTTAGCAAATGTGCAGATAAATATCATCTTGGTGTTGTAAAAGAATTAGTTGGACATGGTGTTGGTAGTGAGGTACATGAGATGCCTGATGTACCGAATTTCGGAAAACAACATACTGGCCCATTACTGAAAAAAGGCATGGTCATTGCTGTTGAACCTATGTTGAACAGTGGTACCGCTGATATTTATGAACTAGATGATGAATGGACAATTGTAACCGCAGATAATAAACCATCCGCACATTTCGAACATACAGTGTTAGTAACAGAAGATGGATATGAGATTTTAACAAAGAGGTGATAAAATGGCAAAAGAAGACGTAATTGAATTAGAAGGGAAAGTTGTTGAAACTTTACCAAATGCTAATTTTAAAGTACAACTTGAAAACGGACACACGATTATAGCCGGCGTTTCTGGTAAAATCCGAATGCATTATATTCGCATTTTACCAGGTGATAGAGTGACCGTAGAAGTTTCAACATATGATTTAACACGCGGGCGCATTACCTATAGAAAATAATAGGAGGGATTTATTATGAAAGTAAGACCATCGGTAAAACCAATTTGCGACAAATGTCGCGTAATCAAACGTAAGGGTAAGGTTATGGTAATCTGTGAAAACCCTAAACATAAACAAAGACAAGGTTAATAATAGGAGGTGTTTTAATGGCACGTATTAAAGGTATTGATTTACCAAATAATAAAAGAATCGAAATCGCATTAACTTATATCTATGGAATTGGAAGAAAACTTGCAACAAAAATTTGTAAGGATGCAAAAGTTGATGTCAATACAAAAGCAAAAGACTTAACACAAGAAGAATTAGTTCGTATTCGTGACGAAGTAAATAAGTATACTACTGAAGGTGATTTACGTCGTGAAGTGAATATGAATATTAAAACTAAGATGGAAATCAATTGTAATCAAGGAATTCGTCATAGAAAAGGATTACCTGTAAGAGGTCAAAGAACAAATCGTAATGCTAGAACTCGTAAAGGAAAAGGTAAGACTGTAGCTAATAAAAAGAAATAATAAACGTTAAAGGAGGTTATGAATATGGCTTATAAACCAAGAAAACGTAAAGTAAAGAAGAATGTTCCTGAGGGAAAGGCATATATCCATTCTACTTACAATAATACAATTGTTACAATTACAGATAAAGATGGAAACGTAATTAGTTGGGCTTCTCCAGGTACTTTAGGATTTAAAGGAAGTAAAAAATCTACTCCATATGCAGCAGGTATGGCAGGGGAAGGAGCAGGGGAAGGTGCAGGAGGGAAGGTTCTAAT
>OGRO01000355.1_pt1 | contig 45310 bp, 45 predicted proteins | sample 1553451 | NCBI WGS metagenome assembly OGRO01 (sample SAMEA2580021, study PRJEB22360) | human gut metagenome | reverse complement strand
GGGGATAATGTCATCAAAAACAGATGACATTATCCCCGTCCCCTGTCATCAAGCAGGGAAGCCGCCCATGGGCGGCTTCCCTCGTCATGTTCTCATTGTGAATACGGAGCTATGGTGTGGCTGGTGTCTCGCCCCCATCGGCTTCGCCGCCACCTGTGTCACCGCCGGGGTTATCGCCACCAGGGGTGTCGGGGGTGGAAGGTTCGGAGGGATTAGGCGATACCGCAATAATGATCGTGATGCTCGACCCCTTTGTTACCTCGGTGCCTGGGGAAATGCTTTGGTGGATAACCTCCCCTTGGCTTGCGCTGGTGGACGACTCGTAATCGATGGAAACGGATAGCCCGCGATTCTGGAGGGCGGCCGCGGCTTTGCTCTCGCCCATTCCCCTGACATCCGGGACCGATACGATTTCCGTCTTCTTGCCGGTCGATACCGTGTAGGTGACCGTGGAGCCCACCGCGACCTGGGAGTTGACGGCGGGATCCTGGTCGCAGACCTTGCCGGCCTCGACGGTGTCGCTGCTATCTTGTTTCGACACGCCCACGAGTCCCAGAGCCGCCAGCTGCTGCTCGGCCGCGGCGGCCGTGAGACCCTTGAGGTTGGGGACGTTGACCGTATCTGCCTTCGAGGAGATGGTGAGATTGACCACGGAACCCGGCTGCACCTGGGTATCGGCCTTGGGATCCTGGCTGATGATCATGCCCTCCGGCACCGTGTTGCTCTTTTCGAGCTTGATGCGACCGACCTTGAGCCCCGCTTGACGCAGGGAGTCTCGGGCATCCTGCTCCGTGTAGCCCACGACATTGGGAACCGTCACCGAACCGCCAAAGAGCCCGGCGGCGTTGGCGACGAAGAAGCCGATGCCCGCGATGAGGACGACGGCGATCACGGCGAGGATGACGTTGCGCTTCGTGTTGTTGCGTTTGGGCGGTACGGTACCTCGCCCGGCACCCGGCATCACGGTGGTCTGGCCCGGATTGGGCATCACGGTGGTCTGGTCGACGCCGTACGGGACGGTGGTCCCGGCAACAGCCGCATAGCCGCGGTTGAGCACCTGGGTTTCGGCGGTGGCACGACCCGTCAGATAGTCGTCGATGGCACGCTGCATTTCCTTGGCGGTCGCAAAGCGGTCGTCGGGGTTCTTCTGCAACGCCGTCATGATGATGGCCTCGAACTGCGGGTCGATGTTGGGATTGATCTGGCGCGGCGGGACGGGAAGGTCGCTCACCTGCTTCATGGCTACCGATACCACATCCGGGCCATCAAAGGGCAGCTGGCCCGTTGCGGCCTCGTAGAGCACGATGCCGAGCGAGTAGAGGTCGCTTGCCGGCGTGAGCTTCTTGCCCTGAGCCTGCTCCGGACTCACGTAGTGCGCGGTGCCCAGCACCGAGGAGTCCTGGGTCATGCCGGGGTGCCCGGCCTGGGCGATGCCGAAGTCCATGACCTTCACGTTGCCGTCGCCCTGCACCATGATGTTCGCCGACTTGATGTCGCGATGGATGATGTCGTAGCCGTGCGCGACGGAGAGCGCGGAGCACACCTGCGAGCCGATTTCGGCCACCTTGCGCGGATGGATGCTGCCACGTTGCTGGATGGCGGTCTTGAGGTCGGTGCCGCGCACGTACTCCATGACGATGTAATACGAGTCGCCGTCGCGACCCCAATCGTAGATGTTGACGATGTACGGGCTGCTCAGGTTTGCGGCCGCCTGGGCCTCCTGTCTGAACCGCGCGGCGAAGTTGGGATCGGATGCGTATTGCGGGAGCATCACCTTGACGGCGACAGTCCTGCCAAGTGTCGAATCGGTGGCCTTGTAAACCTCAGCCATGCCGCCCATGCCGATTTTCTCGGTGATCTGATAGCGGTTGCCCAGTGTCCGATTAACCACGTTTATACTCCCTGTCGCTTGTGATGCGAATGCGAGCGTTCGCATACCATCAGGCATTCTACCAATGAAGCAGATACCGTAATTGCATAATGTCGAAAAAAGCGCTTTGCCTGCATATCTAGAGCGCTCCCAGTTCCCTCAGCGCTGCCAGGAACACGGTCGCGGCCTTGGGGGCGGCGACATCTCCGCCGCTGTCACCTTCCTCGATGACGATGGCGACGGTCACGCTACGCCCGTTTGCCTGGGCCGTACCGACGAACCAGGCATCGGACTTCTCCTTGCCCGTCTCGGCCGTACCGGTCTTGCCGATGACATCGGCGCCCTCGACGCGGGCCTGCGTGCCCGTACCACTGTCCACGACGCCCGCGAGGATTTCCTGCTCGGTCCTGGCGGTTGCCTCCGAGATTGCCTGGCCCATGATCTGCGGCTTGGTCTCGAAGGTCGTTGCACCGGAGGCGGAGACCACCTTGGAGATGACGTAGGGATGGAGCACGACGCCGTTGTTCGCGATCGCCGCCATGCAGACGGCCATCTCCATGACGGTCGCCTGGGGCCCCGCCGGACTCTCGTGCTCGCCCACGGGCTGTCCGTCACCGGCCCATGCGGTTTCCCAACGGGTCATCTCGTTGGGATCGGGCATGAGCGAGGTGGCGAGGCCGAAGTCGAGCGCCACCGAGGCGTCGTTGAAACCGAACTTCTCGGCATACGATACGAGGTTCTTGGCGCCCAGCTCGTCGGCGATCTGCGCAAAGGCGGTGTTGGCCGAGAGCGCCGTCGCCTCGGTGACGGTGACGCGTCCGTACGAGTGGCCCTTGTAGTTGGTAATGGGGGCGTTTCCGATATCGATGGAGCTCGGTGCGCTGAAGACTGTGTCAGGTGTGATCGTGCCCGTGTCGAGCGCGGCACCAAGCGTCACGATCTTGAAAGTCGAGCCCGGCGCGTAGAGGGTCTGCGTGGCGCGGTTGACGAGCGCACCGTCGGAGCTCGACGAGCTCGCGCCCGTCAGGATGCTTTCGACGTTATTGTTGTCATAGGTGGGCGTGGAGGCCTCGGCAAGCACTGCGCCCGTTGCGGTGTCGAGCACGACGCAGGCGCCTTTCTGCCCGCTCAGCACGCCTTCTGCCGCCCGCTGGATCTTCGAGTTGATGGTGAGTACGACGTCGTTGCCCTGGGGCTTCTCGCCCGCGTAGGCGCGGATGGCATCGCCGATCGTCTCGAAGTGCTCCTCGCCCACGAGCGTGGAGCCCATGGTGTTCTCGACGCCCGTGCTACCGAAGCGCTGCGAGGTGTAGCCGATGACGTGGGACGCGAGCGTTCCCTGCGGGTAGACGCGCTCGTAGGTGCCGTCGGACTGCGGGATGGATTCGGCGAGCACGACGTTGTCGGAGGTGACGATGGCGCCGCGCTGCTGCTCGGCGATGCGCTGGAGCGTGTGGTTGTTGCCGCTGCGGTTTTGCAGGTCGTCCGCCTGCACGACCTGCACGTAGGTGAGGTTGGCGATAAGGGCGGCAAAGAGCAACGCGAAAACGGTGATGAGCCTGGTGAGGCGCTTGCCCAGGGCGGTGCGGCCCAGGACGCCCGTCTCGCCCGGCGTCTTGATCGTCGTGGTGCTCGTCATCTCGGTTTGCAGGCCGGTTCCCTCGTTGCCGGCGCAGAGCAGCAAGCCGACGATGATGAAGCTCGAGAGCAACGAGGAGCCGCCCTGGCTCATGAAGGGGAGCGTCAGGCCGGTGAGCGGGATGAAGCCCGTGACGCCGCCGATGATGATGAAGGCCTGCAGGCAGATGGACGTGGTGAGGCCGACGGCCGTGAAGGCGGCCATGTCGGACTTGGCACGCGCCGCCGTGAGAAAGCCGCGAACGGCGAAGAGCATGAACAGGAATATGACGCCCGACGCGCCGAGCAGGCCCATCTCCTCGGCGATGGCCGAGAAGATGAAGTCACTTTGCACCTCGGGAATGAAGGTGGGCATGCCGCGACCGATGCCACAACCAAAGAGGCCGCCATCTGCCAGCGAGTACAGCGATTGCACGAGCTGGTAGCCCGAGCCGCTCGCATCGGCGAAGGGATCGAGCCAAATTGCGATGCGCGTCTGCACGTGGGGAAACAGCATGTAGAGGCCCACGCCGCCGATGGCGACGAGCAGGATGCCGATGAGCACGTAGGAGAGCCTGCCGGTGCAGACATAGATCATCACGAGGAAGATGCCGAAGAACAACAAGGCGCTTCCCAGGTCGCGCTCGAGGATGACGATGAGCATGGCGATGATCCACATGGCAAGTAGCGGTACGAGCGCGCGGAAGTCAGGATACTTGAGGCCCGAGCGGCTCCGTCGCATGACGCTCAGCAGCTCGCGGTTATCGGCAAGGTATGCGGCGAGGAACAAGACGATGAGGATTTTGGCGATTTCTCCCGGCTGGAACGAAAGACCGAAAATCGACAGCCAGATGCGCGAGCCGTTGTATTCTGCGCCGATGAACGGGACAACCGGCAACAGCAGCAACACGAGGCCGAAGAGCAGGCAAGTGTACTTGTAGCGCCCCAGGCGCTCGACGCTGGGCACGAGAATGATGGTCGCGACCATGAGCGCGATGCCGGCGAAGAGCCATACGATCTGGCGACCGGCGGTGTCCGGTGCCAGGCGCAACACGAAGCAGATGCCAATGCCGCAGAGCAGAAACGCGATGGGAAGGATTGCCGGGTCGGCGTTGGGGGCAAATCGTCGCAGCGCCAGGTGCGCGACGAAGAAGCTCACGACCAAGGCGATGGGTACGGCAAAGGAGTTGAACGTCAACGGTGTGTTGGCGTTGACGAGCAACATCAGGAACAGCAGCAACAATACGGGCGTTGCCGCTATGAGAAGCCATAGCTCTGTCGTCCGGCGCGAACGCACGGTTAGCCCTTCGTGCTTTGCTGACGGTATTGGGAGATAAGCTCGTCTGCCTGATCGAGGGATTCGACCGATATGCCGGTCTTGAGGCTGTTCTGCACCATGGGCGTGAGCTTGGTCACGTCGATGTCCGGGGCCTGCGATTCGAGCCACGAGACCGATATGCCGGCCACCTCGCCAGGCAGGCCGCGATAGACGCTCACGATGCCGTTTTCCGCGATGATGTAGTAGGAGTTCTGCGCGAAGGCGTAGAAGCCGAAGCCTGCGGCGGCGAGTATGAGGATGAAGGCGAGCGCCCAGATGAACGGCGCCATCTTTCCCTTCTGCTTGGACCTGTGATGCCTGCCGCCCCTATCCTTCGCGGGCGTGGCGGATGCGGTCGGGGCGGACGTGGTGCCGGGAGCCTCCGCTTCCGCATCCTCGGGAACGCCGACGACGCGCTCCTCGACGTAGGTGACCTCCTCGTCGTCCGACGGAGGATCGCCAAGGGGGTCGATGACGATGACGGTGACGTTGTCGAGGCCGCCGGCGATGAGGGCCTCCTCGACCAGGGCATCGCATGCCTGGGCGGGAGTGGGGTTGTCAAGCAGGATCTCCTCGATTTCGCCATCCGAAATCATCGAGCACAGGCCATCCGAGCACAGCACCAGACGGTCGCCTTCCTCGACGTGCAGGGTGTAGAGGTCCGGCTGCATGTTGGGGTCGCTGCCCAACGCGCGCGTGATGACGGAACGCTGCGGATGGAAGCGGGCCTCGGCCTCGGTCAGGCGACCCTGCTCGATGAGGTCGGCAACGAGGGAGTGATCGCGCGTGATGCGCTGGAGCTGGTCGTTGTGAAGGAGATACGCGCGCGAATCGCCCACCTGTGCGATGACGGCCTCGTCTTCGTAGACGAAGGCGGCGGTAAGGGTCGTTCCCATGCCGGGTTTGCCCGTACCATCCTTGGCGCCGCGCAAGACGGCCTCGTTTGCCTTGACGACGGCTGCGCCAAGTGCCTCGGGGCTCGTGCTCTTGGGAGCATGGGCTTCCATGGTGGTTACGGCGATCTTGCTCGCGACCTCGCCGGCCTCGTGTCCGCCCATGCCGTCTGCGACGACGAAGAGCGGGCTTTTTACCAGGTAGCTGTCCTCGTTGTGCTCGCGTACGCTTCCGACATCCGAGCGCGCGGCGAACGATCGGGGCGTGTTGGGCTTGGTGAAGTTGAAACTCATTGACGGCCAATCTTTATGTCGACGTTTCCGATGGTGACGATGTCGCCCTCAGAGCAGGCGACGGGGCTGGTAACGGGATGTCCGTTGAGCAGGGTCCCGTTGGTGGAGTTGAGGTCTTCGACCGAAAGGCTCGTGCCCGAAAGCGAGAAGCGCGCATGACGTGCCGAGACGTAATCGGTGGGGATGACGATATCGGCACCGGGGGCCCGGCCGATGACGATGGGGCCGGCGATGGTCAACCGCACGCCCTTGAGGGTGCGTGGGCCCTTCTCGACGTTGAGCGTCCAGGACTTGGCTTTCTTGTTTTGACCCCGGACGAGCCCGACGCCCGTTTTGACGACGAAGAACAGGAAGAGGTAGAGCAGGGCGACGAGCAGGAGGCGGCCAGCCAGGAGAAGAAGATCGACCATGCGTTAGCCTAACCCTCCTGGAGCTCGAGCTGCGTGGTGCCGAGGTCGATGATATCGCCATCGTAGATGCGCGATTGCGTCGTCGCGACCCCGTTGACGATTATCCCGTTGGTGGAACCCGTATCGCGAATGAGCCAGCCGGATTCATTGTGCAGGATCTCGGCATGATGGCGCGAGACGCTCGGATCGCCGATGATGACGTCGCAGTTGGTGTCGCGACCGATGACCGTGCGGTCGTCACGCAGCTGGTACACGCGTTGCGTCTTGAGATTGTAGAGGACGGCCTGCGGCTGCTGCGCCATGGGCTCGTCAAGGATGATTGTGCGCTGGTCGGCGGGCGCGTCATCGACGGAAAGACCTTCGTCTTCGGGACCGGGGACGGGTGCCGGAGCCGCCGTCTGCTCCGGCATGCCGAAGGCCGGATCGTCAAAGTCGTCCATGGGTTGCTCGTCCGTGAAACCACCGTCATCGGGGAAGTCGGGCTCGCTGTGCGGACGCGGGCGCGGAGGATGCGCCTGGGAGCGCTCGAAATCGAAGTCATCCAGATTGTCGTAATCGGGCTCGATGCCGTAGCGCACCATTTCCTCGTGACGTAGCTCGGCGATGATGGCAGGGCTCACGCTTTCGGCGATGATGTCGAACTTGCCGCGCCTCAGGCCATCGTCGACGATGAAGCGTGCGAGGGGCGGACAATCGAAGACCAGGCCGCGCTGTGCGCCCTGACCGGTCAGGTACGTCTCGATCTCGCCGGCAAGAGAGGGGTAGTAACCGCTCATCGCGGCATCGTCCTCGGGTGATACGAGGATGTTATAGAGCGTGGGAGCATACTCGTGACCGACGCCGATCATCTTTTCGTGCTCCATCTCCTTGCAAGCACGCTTCGCGAGTTTGACGGGCTCGATGCCACCGCGTCCGCGACCGCCAGATCCCTCTATGACGTCCTCGGCCTTGTTCTCGAACCTCGAAAAGATGCCCATTGTTACTCTCCTTTATGACGTACCGACGACCTTAGGACGCCGACGACACACATGGCAACGCACGCAAGGACTGTCGTGATGGTCCATGTTCCACTTGGACCGGTGAAGATGCCGGTCAAAACCCACATACCGATGCCCTGAGCCACGAGCAGAACGCACGCCGCGCAAACCGCACCGAGTATCGACAGTATACGTGTCTCACGTGAGCATAGCAGCGACATGAGCACTGCGGAGACAATCCAAGCACATATCATAATCCAGGTCGGTATGCTCGTGATGCTGCCGAACAGCAATTCCGGTCCCGTGTTCCTGCCCACGGTGAGCATGAGGATGACCTGGATGACGGCGGCTCCCAGTGCACGCACGGGTGGCAGGCAGTAGCCGGCGATCATGGGGGCCAACGGGGCGAACCCCACGAGGCCGAGCGGCGAGATGATGAGCGCGCAGTTCGTGTCGGCCACGCCCTCGCGACCAAAGAGGATGACCCAGCCCGCAGCTGCCGCTATTGCGGCAATGCCGAGCGCCGGCATGGGAACGGAGCATAGGAAAAGGGAGGCGCCGTTGACGAGCATGGCGAGCAGGGCACCAAAGGGGGGTTTGACTACCGCGGCGACCGCCGGAAGCAACGCAACGAGCATGGCGACGTTGGTATCGAGCATCGTGACGTTGAATAGGGCCGAAGTGCTGAGCCACCAGCAGAGCGCGGCGGCGATGACGCGACCGAGGACAAGGTTGAGACGCGGCGAGATGTGATCGAGGATGCTTCGCTTGGGAGGGACGTAGCTTTCCTCCTCCACGACCTCGTCGTCCACCTGGACGATTTCCCGCAGGCGGCGGCTGCCGCGCGCGGGATTGCCCAGATAGGGCATGAGGGCGGCGAGAAACTCCTCCACGCTGTCGTACCGGTCATCGGGATCGGGCGAAAGCGCCGTGAACAGCACGCTGTCAATGCCGGGATCGAGGTCCGTGCGCAGCGAGGAGGCGGGTGCGATATCGAACTTCTGGATGAGCTTGGCGCTCGCATCGAGGCTGCGCGCGGCAAACGGGCGCTTGCCCGTGAGGATCTCGTAGGTCACGGCGGCCAAGGCGAACTCGTCGGTGCGTTCGTCGAGCTCGTGACCGTTCATCTGCTCGGGAGGCATGTAGCCGATAGTGCCGCCGCTTGCCTTGCGGAAGCCCTGCGCGTCGGCGAGCTCGGAGACGCCGAAGTCGCTGACCTTGCAGGCCCCGTTGCGGTTCACGAGGATGTTGTCGGGTTTGATGTCGAGGTGCAGGACCTGGTTCTCATGCGCGAATTCGATGGCATCGCCGACGGCGAGGACGATTGCCGCGGCGATGTCGAGATCGAAGGTCGCGGGCGGCGTGTCGTCGATGATCTGCGCGAGGGAAGGCCCCTCGATGGCCTCCATGATGAGGAAGGCTTCGTTGTCGACGGTGTCGAAGTCGTAGACGCTCACGATGGACGGACGGCTGAGCATTGCACCCGTCCGCGCCTCGGCAAGACCGGGGATGCTCCCATTGGCCCACTCGCTGGAAATGGGCATGCGCTTGATTGCGACACGACGTTGTATGCGCGTGTCCCAGCAGATCTCTACTTTGCCGCTGCCACCTTCGCCTTTGACTTCTATGGGGCGATATCGGTCCAGGATCAATGGGCCCTGCATCTAGCCTCTCCTCGTTTTCTGCTCATTTTGACAGATGCATTAGCACATTATAGGTAAATGGCAGGTGAAACTGCTGAAGTTCACATAAAAGGCCGACCACGTGGGCCGGCCTCTCTCATGTGCTGGTGCGGGCGAAAGGAGTTGAACCTTCACGGGCCGAAGCCCACTGGCACCTGAAGCCAGCGCGTCTGCCATTCCGCCACGCCCGCATGCTGCGCGTTTGCGCGAATCCGTATACTAGCACAAATCTGCGCGCAGGCAAGACGGTTTGTGGTCCCGCCCTATTCCGAAATCACGAAGAAGGGGAGAGGCGGTTGCCCCTCCCCTTCCGTGTCGTCTGTCTGGCGTTACCGGGCGGACTAGTTGTTCTGGGCTGCCTCTTCGAACGTCGCGGCGGTCTCGGCGGCGGCAACGGCTGCCTCCTCCTCGTCCATTGCGTCGTAATCCTCGACCGAGGCGGCTGCCTCGGCAGCTGCCTCTTCCTCGATGCGCTCGAGATCCTTGCGGGCATCCTCGTCTAGTGTATCGACCATTGTGACCACCATCCTCTATTAGCCTAATCTAGAAATATTCTAGAACTCGAATGCATCTTTCTCAAGGATTAGGACAAATACGACAGAAGTTCTTGTGCCTTGTCACTAGAGCCGGCGTATGAGTTCCCACCCCGCCATGCTGATGCAGTTGGGGACGATTTTTCCGATGATGCGCAAGGCACATGATTGTGGACTTGCCGTCGCGATTGCTAGGTGCAGCTTATTTGCGGTGAGGGCACGGGACACGACGGTCGAGGCCTTCTGCGCGCCCAGAAGATGGCGCACGTCCTGCGCGCCTCCGGATTCGCGGGCGACCTTCTCGAAGCCCGTCTTTACCCATGTGGGACAAAGGGCGGTCGCCGTGATGCCCGTACCGTGCAACTCGCAGCGCAGCGCGCGTGTGTAACGCAGCACAAACGCTTTAGTGGCTGCATATACGTTCATATGAGGAAGCGGGACGAACGCCGCGGCAGACGCGACCTGCACGATATGCGCTCCGCGCCCCATGTATGGCAGCACCGCATGCGTCATGTCGACGAGCCCGCGGCAGTTGAGGTCGATCATGGAGTCGATGTCCTCATCGGAGATGGTCTGCCAGTCGCCGAACTTGCCGAAGCCGGCGGCGTTCACGAGATAACGAACGTCGGGGTTGAAATCCGCGAGACGCTGCCTGATTGCGGCGATGTCCGCCTTACTCCCGAGGTCGGCCACTACCGGAACTGCGGGGGAGCTCAACAGGTCGGCGACCTCTTGCAGGGCGTCATGATTGCGGGCGACGAGCCATAGCTTATCAACTTGCTGAAGAAGGTCGATCTGCCGGGCGAATTCGCGACCGAGGCCTGATGATGCCCCCGTGACGATCGCAACGCGCTTTTCCCGTGGCTTGGTTTCGCTTTCGGTCATGTCAAACCTCCCAGCCAGTTCGATATCCGATGGCGCATACTGGCATTATAGTCTCGCAAGGCGCAAATCAGGGCAAACACATGGGATATTTGCCGCATCGACACGTCCGCATTCCCCGCGTTTCGCTATGATGGGAGCCTGTGACGAGGAGACATCATGGCAAACAAGAGCGATAACATCATCGAGGAAGAGGCCCGCGCGATCGAGGTCGGCGAGGAGACGGGCGGCATGCCGCAGCAACGACGCCAACGCGATTCCTGGGCATCGCGCACGGGTTTCATTCTTGCCTGCGTGGGAAGCGCCGTCGGCATGGCCAATATCTGGCTCTTCCCCTACCGTGTCGCTCAGCTCGGCGGTGCGGCGTTTCTCATCCCGTACCTCATCTTCGTGGCGCTGCTTGGGTTCACGGGCGTGATTGGCGAGATGTCGTTTGGACGTGCCATGGGCACCGGCCCCATGGGCGCGTTTGGCAAGGCCATGGAGATGCGCGGCATCAGGAAGGGTGGCCTCATCGGCAAGATCGTCGGTCTCGTTCCGACGCTTGGCTCGCTTGCGTTGGCCATCGGCTATGCGGTGGTGCTTGGATGGGCGTGTCACTACCTGTTCTCCTCACTTACCGGCGAGCTCATGGCGCAGTCCGACATGGGTGCGTTCTTTGGCGGCATCGCCTCGGACTTTGGCAACGTGGGCTTTCATGTCGCCGGTCTCGTCATCACCTTCGTCATCATGATTCTGGGCGTGTCCCGCGGCATCGAGCGGGTCAACAAAGTGCTCATGCCGTTGCTCTTCATTCTCTTCATCGTCATTGCCGTTCGCGTGGCCATGCTGTCGGGTGCCTCCGAGGGCTACCTGTACCTGCTCGTGCCGCGCTGGGAGGCGCTACTCAATCCGACCACCTGGGTGTACGCGCTTGGCCAGGCGTTCTTCAGCCTCTCGCTTGCCGGTTGCGGCACGCTCGTCTATGGCAGCTATCTCAAGAAGGATGTCGATGTGGTGTCCGCTGCGCGCAACGTCGCCATTTTCGACACGATTGCGAGTCTCGTGGCCGCATGCGTTGTTGTCCCCGCCGTATTTGCCTTCGGGCTCGATGTTTCCTCCGGTCCGCCGCTGCTCTTCATCACGCTTGCGCAAGTGTTCCAGCAAATGCCCTTCGGCGACATCTTCGCCGTCATTCTCTTCGTCGCGGTCGTGTTCGCGGCCATCACCAGCCTCATGAACCTTTTCGAGGCGCCCGTCGAAGCGCTCCAGGAGCAACTCGGGCTCTCGCGTACGGTTTCGGTGCTCATCATCGCCGTGATTGCGGTGGGCGTAGGTTTGTTCATCGAGGGCGGAAGCACCGTGAGCGACTGGATGGATGTCATCTCCATCTACGTCATCCCGGTGGGCGCATTTCTCGCTGCCATCATGTTCTTCTGGGTGTGTCCGCGTGGGTTTGCGAAGGGGCAGGCCGAGCTCGGGCATAATAGGCCGCTGGGCAGGTGGTTTGACTTCTTCACGCGCTACGTGTTCGTCTTCGTGACCGCGCTCGTCATCATCCTGGGCATTTTCTACGGCGGTATCGGCTAGAGTCTCAGCTGCTCCACCAGGTCATCGGTCTCGCGGGCGATGCGCATCTCCTCGTCGGTGGTTACGATGCAGATCTTGATGGGACTGTCGTCGATCGAGATGATGCGGTTGACGCCGATTTGGCCGGTCACATCGTTGCGCTCCTTGTCGAGGATCATGCCCATGTGCGCCAGGCCATCGAAGATGCGCTCGCGCAACTCGGCCGAGTTCTCGCCGATGCCCGCCGTCATGACGACGGCATCCGTGCGCGTCATCGCGGCGTAGAAACCGCCGATGGCCTTCTGGATGCGATACACGTACATGTCGATGGCAAGTTCGGCATGTTCATTGCCGTCGCGTGCGGCATCGAGCACGTCACGCATGTCGGCCGAGATGCCAGACACGCCGAGCACGCCGCTTTCGCGGTTGAGGATGGAGTCCATTTCGTCGAAACTGATGCCCTCGCGACGCATGATGTAGGTGATGATGGCCGGGTCGATGGAGCCGGAACGCGTACCCATCATCAGGCCCTCGAGCGGCGTGAAGCCCATCGTCGTGTCGATGGATTTGCCGTGGTTCACGGCCGTGATAGATCCGCCGTTGCCCAGATGACAGGTGATGAGGCCGAGGTCCCTGAGCGGACGTCCGAGCAGGTTCGCGGCCTGCTGGGCCGCGTAGCGGTGGCTCGTGCCGTGCGCACCATAGCGGCGAATGCGATAGTCCTCGTAATAGCGCATGGGAAGTGGGTACATGTACGCCTTGGGCGGCATCGTCGTGTGAAATGCGGTGTCGAAGACGGCGACCTCTGGTGTGTCGGGCATGAGCTTGCGCATCATGTCGATGCAGGCATCGGCAGGTGGGTTGTGCAGCGGCGCCAGTTCCTCGATGCTCGCAAGCTTTTCGCGCACGTCATCATCGATGAGCGTCGCCTTGCTGAAGTACTCGCCTCCGGCCACGACGCGGTTGCCGATCGCATCTATCTGGTCGAGCCCGCTGATGGGACTGTCGGGGTTCTCGACGAGGATGTCGAGCAGCTTGGCGAGGCATTGGGGAACGGTAAGCTTGGCGACGTTATAGGTGGTCTTGTCGAAGTCAGGGGCAAACGAGACGTTCATGAACGCCTCGGGCGTGCCTACCTTCTCGGCAAGGCACCCCATGAGCGAAATCTTGCCGTCCGTCTCGATGAGCTGGCATTTCAGGCTGGAGCTTCCGGCATTCACGACCAATACGCGCATCGTCATCCTCCTTGGATTTGGATGAGGCAAGTGTATGTGTCGCGTCGAGTTCCGGCAAGACGAGACAACGTCTCAGAGCAACTGTCTCATTATCCGCGGGGACCGGCGAATGGTGAGACAAATGCCATCGGGTTGGTATTTGTCCCATTTGATGAGGGCTACTTCTCACCCCCTCCTCTCACCCCCAAGTCCATACCCGCGGGGGCATGACCACCCCACAAGCGCTTTCTAGACTCTCTGTGTCGGTGGGCACTCGTCAGTCCGCCGGTTCCAAAATCAACTGAGAGAAGGAGAAAGGCGGTCATTCATGGAAGAGATGAAAGCTGCCCCAGTCGTGAAACTGGACACGCTCTCCGACGTCAACGACATCGGAAAGCCCTGGCGCTTCGAGGAGGACGGACTCACCGTTACTCGCTTGTCCCCGTGGTCAGCTCCGGGATGCCATCCCACGGGCTGCGGATTGAAGGTTTACACCGATGGTGAGGATCGCGTCGTCAAGGTCGAGGGCGACGAGAACCATCCGGTTACGCAAGGGCGCCTCTGCGTGCGCTGCCTCACGCTCATGGACTACATGTACAACCCCGCGCGTATCATCTATCCGATGAAGCGCGATCCGTCCAAGCGCGGCGATGCCGATGCATGGGAGCGCTGCACCTGGGACGAGGCCGTGGCCATCATCAAGGAGAACTACGATCGCATCACCAAGCAGTACGGCCGTGAGAGCTGCGTGTGCTTTACCGGCACCGGCCGCGAGGGCGGCACCTTCAACCCGTACGGTTCGGTCATGCTCGGCACGCCCAACTACTGCTATACGCAGTCGGGCTATGCTTGCTACATTCCGCGTCTGGCCGCCTCAAGCTACATCATCGGGTCTGCCTACCCCGAGATCGACTACGCCTGCGCCCTGCCCGGGCGTTTCGACGACCCGGCCTACGAGCTGCCCGAGTGTCTCATCATGTGGGGCAAGATGCCTCTGTCCTCCAACGGTGACGGCCTCTTTGGCCATGCCGTCATCGACATGATGCGCCGTGGCACGCGTCTCATCATGGTCGACCCGCGCATGAACTGGCTCGCCAGTCGCGCCGACATCCACCTGCGCCTGCGCGCCGGTACCGACACCGCGCTTGCCATGGCGATGCTCTCGGTCATCATCAACGAGGACCTCTACGATCACGAGTACGTCGACTACTGGTGCTATGGCTTTGACGAACTCAAGGCGCGCATCAACGACCCGGAGAAGGGCATGACGGCAGCCAAGGCCGCGGAAATCTGCGACATCCCCGAGGAGAAGATCGTCGAAGCTGCGCGCATGTATGCCCAGGCAAAGCCCGCCAGCATCTCCTGGGGCCTTGCCATCGACCAGAAGGCCAACGGCATGCAGGCTGGCCAGTGCATCCTCGACCTCATGGCCATCACCGGCAACATCGACGTGCCCGGTGGCAACGTCCTGGGTGACGTGACCTCCGGCCTCAACGAGGTGGGTTTCGGCTTCGAGAAGGGTGTCGGCGATCTCGTGAGCGAGATGATTGGCCTGGCGGAGTACCCGGCATATTGCAACCTCATCATGAACGCCCATGCCGATCTCATGCTCCAGACGCTGGAGACCGGCGAGCCCTACCCCATCAAATTGGGCATGTACTGCGGCAACAACCTGATGTCGTGCACGTCGGCCGAGCCCAAGCGCTGGCACGACGCCATCCTCAAGTCGCTCGAGTTCTGCTTCACCATCGACACCTTCATGACTCCGTCTGCCCAGGCGTCCTGCGACGTGTTCCTGCCGCTGGCCGCATCGGCCGAGCGCGAGGGTACGACCTTCACGCATTACGGCGCCTCCATGGGCATCAAGGGCTTCTCGCAGGCTGCGACGCGTACGGGTGAGGCCCTGACCGATGCCGAGGCCTGCTTCAAGCTCGGCAAGGCGCTCAATCCGCAGTGGTGGACCGACTACGATACCGTCGAGGACTTCATCAACCACCTGCGTCTCTCGAACAAGTACAAGTTTCGCGAGGTGGCGCCTGCCGTGTACGTGCAGGATGAGGTGACCTACCGCAAGAACGAGTGTGGCAAGCTGCGCAGCGATGGCAAGGTGGGCTTCAATACGCCGACCGGTCGCATCGAGCTCTATTCGACCATCTTCCAGCAGTTCGACGACGACCCGTTGCCCTACTACGACGAGCCGCAGTACAGCCCCGTCAACACGCCGGAGCTTCTGGAGGAGTATCCCTACGTGCTCACGACCGGCGCTCGCCCCTATGCCTTCTTCCATTCCGAGAACCGGCAGGTTCCCTTCTGCCGCGAACTCAACCCCGATCCCATCGTCGAGGTGAACCCCAAGACGGCAAAGAAGCTCGGCATCGCGGATGGCCAGTGGTGCGAGATCTGGAACCAGTTTGGAAGCTGCAAACAGAAGGCCAAGATCACCGAGACAGTCGACGAGAAGACCATCCATTGCCAGCATGCCTGGTGGTTCCCCGAGGAAGACGGTAGCGAGCCCAATCTCTACGGCAATTGGCGCAGCAACGTCAACAACCTGGTTCCCAACTTCCACTTTGGCAAGCTCGGCTTTGGCGCGCCGTTCAAGTGCCTGCTGTGCAACATCAAGCCGATAGAAGAGTGCCTGGATACCGACATGGACGAAGTATGGACGAAGTTCAAGAGGGAGGACCAATAATGAGCAAGGAAGCGTACGGACTCCTCATCGATTACGAGTACTGCTCTGGTTGTCAGAGCTGCGAGGTGACCTGCAAGGAGACTCACAACTATCCCGTGGGCAAGTGGGGCATCCGCGTGCTCGAGGAAGGCCCGTGGGAGATCGAGGACGGCACGGGCGTGTTCGATTACAACTACGTTCCCGTTCCCACCGACCTGTGCGACCTATGCGTTGCGCGCACCTCGAAGGGCCGCGAACCGGCTTGCGTGCATCACTGCCTGGCAAACGTCATCACCTATGGTCCCATCGTGGAGCTTGCCGAGAAGATGTGCGAGAAGAGCAAGCAGGTGCTGTGGTTCCCGCAATACAAGCCGCTTGCCGCCAAGGGCAAGTTCGTGCCCACGAAGAAGAGCAACTCCGAGGGCCGAGACGAGACGAGGGTCGAGGTCGAGGCCAACGAGAACTGGTCGACTGCCGCGCATCGTCGAAGCGACGACGACCACTTCGAGATGGGACTCGTGGAATAGCCCCGGGCATGAGCTATCTATCGGGCGGGTGATTCGATGGCGTTTCGCCCGTCCGTCCCCCCAAAAAAAGGGCGGCCTCCAGCCATGGCCGCCCGCTCCTTTTTGCCGATGAAGCGAGGAAGGCCAGACCATGAAGAACAACAGCCGATTTGGGCAAGCCGCTTTCGTCCACTATCGAGGCGGCGTCGAGGGCGAGGAGCCCTTTGACGATCATTCTGCCGGCGAACCGGTCAAGATCATCCTCGGGGCCGGAGCGGTCATTCCGGGCATCGAGGACGTCTTGAGTGAGATGGAGGTGGGCGAGGAGCGTACAGTCACCATCGAGCCTGACCAGGCCTATGGCCGTCATGATCCCGATGGCGTACAGGTCTATCCGCGCACCATGTTCTCGTTTGGCGACGAGCTCGAGGAGGGCAGCGTTTTCAAATGGACGAACCCCGCCTCGGGCATGCAGATTCCGGTGCGCGTGATAGAGGCGACCGATTCGACCGTGAAGGTCGATTTCAACCACCCTCTTGCCGAGAAGACCCTTGTATACTGGCTGAAGCTGGAAGACTTGGTCGGCTAGGACTCGACGAGGCATGAACTGCTTTCCATGCAAGGGTCCGGGGTGTAACGTCTGCGGTAAGTTCGATAGGACCACCGCCCTCGTGCGCAAGGACCATCAGCTGCGATGCGCCAACTGCGGGCGACGCATTGACCTCGATACTGGTCGGTGCGAGGCCTGCGGGGCCATGGCGCTGCCACAGCCGGGTCGCTCTCTCGAGAAGGAGGGAACGGGCGTCGTCACGACGAGTGGCGCCGCCCACGGCGATTAGGAGAAGTCATGCAGGCGACTGCCACCAAACGTGCAGATGCGGATACCCCGCGTTTTCTGCATCGTAAATTTGAGGCCCCTGTGCTATCCGAAGGGGTCGTGATTGACGAGGGCGTGTCATCGGCGCTCGATGACCTCGATGCCTGGCAGCTTTGCCTGCTAAGCGCCCCGTCGGGCAGTGGCAAGAGCGCGCTTATGGCAACATGGCACGGCATTTTCGAGGTGCGCGCCGACACCCAGGCGTTTTGGCTGTGCCTCGATGAGCATGATGGCGATCCCACTCGGTTCATGAGGGCGCTCATGCAAAGTCTGGCGCGTAAGGAGGAGCGCTTCGAAACGCTTGCCTCCGAGGAGGACGCCGCGCGTGTAACCAATTGGGAGTCCCTTGCCGTTGACTTCGTCAACCTTGCCGACGAGGTGTTTGGCCCACAGCGACAGGCAATCATCTTCATCGACGATTACAACCTCGCCACGTGCGCAGCTCTCGACGAGGCGGTCGCATTCCTGAGCAAGAACCTTTCCGACGATGTTCGACTTGTCTTGTCGGGAAGTTACCTGCCCGAGGCGATCTCCGACCTGACCATCGCACTACCAGCTGTCGAGATCGAAGGATCCGACATCGCCCTCACTTCGCAGCGGCTGCGCGAGCTTTGCGACAAGCTTGGGCTTAACCCTGACGAGCCAGCGCTGCACGGGCTGCTCGATGACGCGGTGTGGCCCATTTTCCCGATCTTTCTCAAGTACTCGCTGGACAAGGCAAAGGAGGAGGCGGATGTCGGGCGCCTGATGGAGGGCTATTGCAGCCGCTTCTTCGAAAAGGAGGTCATGGCGCGCGCTACCGAAGAGGAGCGGCGCTTCCTCATCCGCTCCTCGTTGCTCGAGGTGCTCGCACCCGATGCGTGCGATGCCATCCTGGGCGAGCCGGATTCCGAGCGTATCCTGGACAACGTGACACGTCGCGGGCTCTTCGTCTACTACGATCGCGATGCGCGCGTATACCGCTGCGACCCCTTCATGCGACGCTATCTGCTCGGCGTGCTCCTGCGCGAGCATCGCAAGGAGGTGTTCAATCTCGCCGATCGGGCGCGCCGCTGGTTTGGCGCGCAAGGACGCCGTGCGGAACAGGCCAAGTACATCATTGCCACATGCGATCCCCTGTACATCGAGGGGACTGTCGGCGGCTCGGCTGGTCTGCAGCTGGATGACAAGGGTGGTGACCTGCTTGCTCGTGTGCTCTCCGGACCGGCATCCGAGATTGCCGACAATGCGTTTCTGAGCTGGGCGGCCGTATGGGCGTGCATCTCCACGGGGCTCGTGGATGAGGCGCGTGCGTGGCTCACGGTGCTGCAGGATATGGACGATACGAGTGCCGACCCGCGCGCCTTTGCCTTTGCCGACGCGCTGTGCCTTGCCCTCGAGGGAGATCGCCTCGGTTCGTTACGCGTCATAAAGGAAGTGCAGGAAGATGACTCTCGGCCGCTCAGCCGGCCATTCCAATGTCTGCTCACCCATATGGAGGGCGAGAACGTCGAACGCCTTGGCAACGTGCGTGAGGGCAGAGAGCTGTATCTGAGGGCCTATTCGCTTGCCGAACGCGTTGACGTGCCCTTCTATAAGCTCTTCGACCTGTACTTGCTTGCCCAGCACTATCTGTACATGGGCCAATACGAGGATGCGGCGTCGACCGCGCGCAAGGCGCTGACGATGTGCGAGCCGGGAACCTCGTTGTACGGTGGTTTCCTCTCCGTCATCGCCACCATCCAGGTGGAGCGCTACGAGCTCGCCCAGGCCGAGGAAACGCTTGCCGACGCGCTACGCTGCGTTTCGGCGAGCGTCAATGCCGACATGTTTCTTGACGTGCAGCTCACAGTGGCGCGTTTGGAGCGTGTCCGCGGCAATCGCATCGAGGCCTTTGAGATTGCGTGTGAGATGGTGGATTCCATCGAGGGCAAGCGCATCCCTCGCAACATGGATCGGCGGACCTATGCTCTCAAGATGGCGCTCGGCGTCGAGCTCGACGAGATGTCGGCCGTGCGTTCATGCGAGCAGGCGATTGACGAGTTTCTTGATGACCCCGATGTGTTCAGGCAGGTGAGCTGCATATTCGCCAAGGTCCGCATACTCTGGCATCTTGGATTCCATGACGAGTCGTTTGCGTTGCTGGACAAGGCCGAAGCCGTGATCACGGCGTGCGGAAGCATGTACTTCGCCACGCAGCTTTCCATCATGCGCGCGTCGTTCTTTGGCGAATCCGACGATGAGGCCCGTGCCATGGTCGAGCTCAATACGGCACTCGAATTAGCCATACGCGGCGGATATCGCTCGGTCTTTCTCGAGGGGCGTACCTGCATACGCGAACTGCTCCTGAAGCTCGCGACATCGCGGCAGGCATCCCTGGCCTTTCGCAACTATGCCAAGGAAGTACTCGGGCTCTTCGACAACACGGCCGTGGTCGATGAATCCATTGCGCTTCTCCAAGGCGGCGTGCAGGGTTATTACGCGCTCACGGAACGCGAACGCGAGATACTCGCGAAGCTCAACTCGGGTATGTCGCGAGGTGAGATTGCCCTGTCGCTCTGCGTTTCCCAGAACACGGTGAAGTCTCATCTGAAGAACATCTACTCGAAACTGGGCGTGCACACGCGATCCGAGGCATACAAGGCGAGCGTTCAGGAGCAGCGTGCCGCCTTCGACGACGGAACATCCTAACCCCATATCACCCTTGCTCACCCTATAAATCCCCCACGTTGGGTCTTCTGCGTTTGAACGGTGGTTTCTAGATTAGACGCAGGGCTTCGGACAGGTGTCCGGAGATTCGAGATCGCCGCAAATCGACAGGCGCGAAAGCGTCATGACGAGTGTCGGATGGCGTGCATCTTGAGGAGCTTCCATCGTTTGTTTCATGAGGGGAGATAGGGAATGGAAGAGGCTATCCAACAATCTGATAAGACGGGGAACATGAAAGGCGGCCGCGCCTGGGCCGTCGTGTTCGTCGTCTTCATGGCAGGATTCTGCATGCCTGCCAACATGGGCGAGACCATGTGGGTCGCGCCGCTTGTCATGCAGGCTTACGGATTTGGACCCGATGTGCTCGGTTGGGTCAACGGCGTGTTCTACATCCTGGGAGCGGTCATCGCGTTTCCGGCGGCATCGTTCGTGCGTCGTCTGGGAATTCGTTGGTCGGTGACCATTGCGCTTGCTTGCGGCATTATCGGCAACATCATCGGCATCCTTGCCGGCGACGTCGCCATCCTCATGGTTTCGCGCATCATCCAGGGCGCCGGTTTTGGCCTCATGGGTGTTATCGGCGTCACCGCGATCACGCCGTGGTTTCCCAAGGAGCGCCGCGGTCTGCCACTCGGCGTCTGGGGCGCGTGGGTTGCGACGGCAAACGCCGTCACGCCGATTATCGATGGTGCTGTGGCCGAAGCGACGGGCAACTTCATCAGCGTGTGGTGGATGCTCCTGGTGCTCGACATCATCGTGCTTGCCATGTTCCTCATCGTGTACCGTGATCCTTCCGATCCGTACGTCGACGAGGCCGAGAAGCGCGGAGAGGTGAAGTTCTCCTACAAGGAGCTCTTCAGCAACAAGGTCGTGTGGGTCTTGGCGTTCGTGTTCTTCATCGAGGAGGGCGCCTTCATCGCCAGCCAGGGGTTCCTGTCCTCCTACATCACGGCAAACCTCAACGCCCCGCTCATCGTGGGTACGGGTCTCGTGAGTGCGGGCGCGTTCTGGGGCATGTGCTTCAGCCCCATCGCCGGCAAGATTTCCGATGCCATCAAGTCACGTCGCAAGGTTCTTATCTTCTGCATGATCAGTGCCGTCATCTTCGGCGCCATGGTGTTTTCCGTGACTGATCTGTGGGTGTACATCATCGTCATCATCCTGAATGGCTTTACCGGCGGTGGTGTGGCGGCCATGCTGTGGGCGTCGTGCTCCGAGGTCGTACCTTCGCATCTCATCTCCGGTGCCACGGCGGCCCTTGCCTGCTCGCAAAGCGTCGGCATGTTTTTGGGCTCCATGTTCATGGGCAATGTCATCTCGGCCGTTGGCTATGCCATGGCCGGGTGGATCGTGCTCGTGCCCTGCTTCGCGCTTGGCTTGCTTGCCGTCATCTTCGGCCTGCGTGGCAAGCTGAAGTAAGACAAAACTGCCCCGGCGACTTTTGTCTGGTTTTGGCGCCTCCGGATTACCGGGGGCGCCATGCTTGTTAGTGGGAAAGTGATTCCGTCTGCTATCATGTCCTTGCTGTTTGGCTCGGTGGCGGTGGCGCGCCAGGATGCCGGGCCCTGACCAAAGGGGAACCGAACCTTGCGTTTCTAGTTGATGACCCATTTCGTTTCGTGGCCCGTCGCCTTTGGAGGCGATCGCGCTGCGCTGTCATCAAGCGAGGTTCCCATGCAGATAACCCTGAACGACGTCTCCTATTCGTATCCCGGATCGACCCAGACCGTCCTCGACGGCGTGCGCGCCGTTTTTCCGGTGGGGTGGACGGGCATCATCGGCAACAACGGTTGTGGCAAGAGTACGCTCGCGCGTATTGCGACGGGCATGCTGGCGCCTGATAGCGGTACGGTATCTCCGCGTGGCCTGGTCGTTGCGTATTGCGAGCAGGATGCGACCATTCCTCCCGACCGGCTCGAGGACTTTGCGTGCTCGTGGGAGCAGGCGGCCGTGCGTCTGCGCGTCGATTTGGGCGTCGACGATGACTGGCCCTGGCGCTACGACACGCTTTCGGGCGGTCAGCAAAAGCGTTTGCAGGTTGCCGTGGCACTTTGGGAGAATCCGGATGTGCTCATCATGGACGAGCCGACCAATCACGTGGATGTCCTCACGCGCCGGGCCATTCTCAGGGCACTTGCGGGCTATCGGGGTGTCGGGCTGCTCATTTCCCACGACCGCGAGCTTCTGGATGCCCTTGCGGGGCAGTGCCTGTGCTTCGAGGGTACACGTGTCGTGATGCGACCAGGCGGTTACACGCAGGCAAGGGAGCAGGCTGCGTGCGATATGAAGACCGTGCAGCGCCAACGACGGGACGTCAAGCGCGAGGCAGCACGCATCCAGGCCGAAGCCGCGCGGCGACACAACGAGGCAAGCAAGTCGGGCGCGAAGCGAAGCGCACGCCACCTCGATGCGAAGGATCATGACGGCAAGGGGCGCATCAAGCTGGCGGTCTACACCGGCAAGGACGGCGTTGCCGGCAAGCTCTCCTCGCGCATGGACGCGCGTCTGGAGAAGGCACGGCAAACGCTTGAGGAAGCACATGTGGATAAGCAGTATGCGGGCGATATATGGATGGACGCAGAGGCCAGCCCGCGCAAGGTGCTCGTGCGCATGGAGGCAGGTGAGCAGACGCAGGGGGAACATTGTCTGCGCATACCGGACCTTGCGGTGGGTAACACCGAGCACATCGGCATTGCGGGAGTCAACGGCAGCGGCAAGACCACATTGCTCACGGCGCTCATGCGAAAGGCGCCAGACGACCTGAGCACGCTCTTCATTCCACAGGAAATCGGAAGCGAGCTCGCCGCGCGCATAATGGCTAGCCTGCATGAAGCGTCACCCGGCGAGCGCGGTCGCGTCCTCTCCATCGTTGCGCAGCTCAACTCCGATCCCGACCGTATCCTGGATGGTGACGAGCTCAGCCCCGGCGAGTTGCGCAAGCTCATGCTTGCCCAGGGCATTTTGTGCCATCCCGTGCTGATAGCAATGGACGAACCGACCAACCATTTGGATGTCGGCTCCATCGAGGCCCTGGAGCGCGTACTCGTCGCTTATCCGGGGGCGCTCGTGCTCGTGAGTCACGACGAGCGTCTGCTCGAAAAGACAACGGACTTTCGCTGGTGTCTGGAGAGCGGCGATGGGAGTGCATACGTGCTGCGCACGGCGTAAATTCAGGCGAACGCGTGGAGCGCCCGTCCAGGTTTGAGCGTATCCTAGAAGAAAATGTAGGCTTGTTTCCCGAAATGATGGGGAGAAGATGATGGGATTTCTTCTGACGCGCAAAGCGACGATGGCCGACATGGATGCCGTCATGGATTTCTACTACAACATGATTGAGGAGATGCAGGGGACGGACTTTGACATCCTCTGGCAGCATGACAAGCATCCGAGTGACGCCCATTTGCGTGAGTCGGTGGAGCGAGGATACATGTTCATTGGCATCGCCGAGGATGGCAACATTGCCACAGCGCTTGTCGTCAATCACGACAGAGCACCCGGCTACGAGGCCGTGCCCTGGAAGGTGGATGCGCCCCTTGACGAGCTCGGCATCGTGCATTCGGTTGCCACGCGGCCAGCATATCATGGTCGCGGTTACGCCTCCATGCTCATGGAATTTGCGATTGACGTGTCGCGCGGGGAGGGATTGCGCGCCTTGCAGCTCGACACCTTTGTCGACAACGTGCGCTCCCATGGGCTTTACGACAAGCTCGGCTTCGTCAATCACGGCGCACATTCAGTTTATTACGATGATTTGGGAACCGTCGACCTTGACATGTTCGAGTACGCGCTGTGATAGCGGCTGTGGCGCGAAGCCTCCGTACGGAACAACGGACAAGCGGCATAATCAAAGGGCTGACATCGATACAATGCTCCGTTTAATCTATCGCTTCTCTCGAGGGGCGGGCAAGATTCGTGTCTGACGTAGGGTTGGGTTTTACGCGTCGTACGTGGCGAAGGCGCGCGAGGCGAGCCTGGTTGCAAGCGCGCTGAGCGCGACGAAGAGCGCGACGCCCACGAATAGCACGATGAGCTGGACGCCAAGGTTCCCGAATCCCGGCGTGCTGATGAGTGCGCAGACCTCAACGGGGATGAACGGGACCGCCTCGAACGCAACGCCAAACACGGTCACGGGAATGCAAGCCAGGAGAAACGGCGCTCCGATCTTCGTCGGGTTCCTGAAATACAGCGCGAAGAAGACGGGGTTGAAGATGCCGAAGGTCGCAAGCGTGAAGCCCAGAAGCGCGATATTGGCCGGCAATCCCACCATCGGCTGTGTTGCGGCGACTGCGTCAATGCCGAGAACGGGGCGCAAGCAGATGCACAGCGCCATGATCGTCGTCATCGCCAGCTCGATGATAATCATGACAAGCACGCGCGCTCGCACCATGTCGCGGTGTGATGCCGGCAGGGCAAACGAGTAGGAAAGGTCGCGCATCTCGCGAGCATTCTGGGCGTTGAAGAAGGCCACCAGGATGCCATAGAGAATGATGACCGCGTATGGCCAGCTCGGGATGAGCACAAGCGCCCCGAGCACGACAAGCATGTACGTGGCGGGATGTACCACCAGCCGGAACTCCTTTGCCAAAAGCGCATGCATTCAGGCTACCTCCTTGTGGGCGTGGGTCATGATGTCATCGAGAGTTGCCGCCGTGCCGATGCCCGCCGAAGCGGGCACGAGCGCCGTGTCGCCCAAGACGGAATGGCGGATGCCGATGACCTGCGTACCTGCGGCTCTGGCCTCGGCAAGCGGCGCCACGCGATACGAGTCCTTGAAGTCCGTCAGCGCACCCGAACCGATGACGCGGCCGTTTTCGATGTAGACGATATGATCGGCGCATTTGTCGAGATCGGACGTGATGTGCGTCGAGAACAGAATCCCTACCCCCTCGTCGCGTGCGAGCTGCAGGAAAACGTCGAGCACTTCCTCACGCGAAGCGGGATCCAATCCGCTTGTGGGTTCGTCGAGCACGAGCAACTTCGAACGATGCGATAACGCGAGGGCCACGGCGAACTTGACGCGCATGCCCTGCGACAGCTCCTTCACACGTTTGGCTTGATCGACGGAGAAAAGCCGGCAGTAGTTCTCGAAAGCACCCTGATCCCAGTTATCGTAGAAGCGACGGGTAACGGCGGCGATGGTGGACATGCGTTTGTTGCGGTAGAAGTCGGCACCACCCAGCTCGAAGCCGATGAGCCGTTTGGCCTGTTCCTCGTGACTCGCAAAAGGTTGTCCGAAGTACGTGACGCTTCCCGCATCGGGATGCACGGAGCCTTCCAGGCACTTCAGCGTGGTGGATTTGCCTGCGCCATTGCGCCCGATGAAGCCCGTGATCGAGCCGGCACCAACCGCGAAGGACACGTCCTCGAGCGTGAACGCAGGGTAATGTTTGCCAAGCCCCCTGACTTCTACCAGGGGCGCAGAATCTTGAGCCATGATTTACCTTTCCGCGTGTGCCGCTAGTGTCTCTCGTTAATTGCTCGGCCAAAGGATTCCATCATCGCGAGCGCATCCTCGACTTTCTGCAGGGCGAGCCCTTGCGATTCGTCCCCGAGCACGAGTAGTTCGCTGCCAGGCACGAGATCGAACACCTCGCGTGCGCGTTTGGGAATAACCACCTGCCCCCGCTCGCCCACACGCACCACACCGAAGATATGCTTGCCGCGCGGGGGAATGGGGTAGCCGCTTGCCACCTCATCGTGATTGGCCAAATCGTCGATGGACACGCCGAAAAGCCTTGCGAGGGCGCGAACGTTCTCGAGGTCCGGTGTGGCCTCCCCGGACTCCCATTTGGCAACCGTCTGCCGCGCCACCCCCAGACGGCTCGCGAGCGCCTCTTGGGTAAACCCCTCGTGTTCACGCAGCGAGCGAATGTTCTGAGAAATCATACGTTTCGCACCTCCGCGAAAGAGTGTACGACAGCAAATACGCGCAATCCACCAGCTTGAAGTGGAGATAATCGGGCGAATATGTCATGTCTGGGTGACATGCGCAATGTACGAAGCCCCACTCGTCGAGATTATCTTTTGTCAAAATATATCTGGAGAAGTCGTAGTGACGACATCATCGGTGTTGACTGGTGCTAGCATGGAAGTTAGCAGGCGCAGACAAGCGCCGCATCATCGGAAAGAGGCGATTCGCCATGCAAGATGTATTCGATAGCGATGTAATCATGGAGATAAAAGACGAGGAGACCTGGGAGCAAAAGGTCGACAATGCCCCGGTCGCGTCATGGTCGAGTTCTTCGTAACCTGGTGTCCCCACTGCCAGCGCGAAGCCCCGCTGCTTGACGAGATGGCACCTGCCATCAGGGAGCACGGTGTTGAGGTCTATCATGCGAATGCCGAGGTCATGTGGACCAAGGGTAATGTCTACGGCATCTCCGAGACCCCCTCGTTCATTCTCGTCGATAACGGAGAACTCATTGCCAAACACGAGGGCTTCCTCACAAAGGACGAAATCCTGGCATTTGCCGAGGGCAAGGTTGACGAGCTCACGCCAAGCGTGGAGCAATCACTCAGCAGCATCGCGTTCCAATAAGGCAGGCGAAGGCACCCTGCCATTTACAAGCCAAGCAGCTCGACCGCGCGTTTGAGATCGGCCACGATGGGGATTTGCTGCGGGCACACCTTCTCGCAGGCACCGCATTGCAGGCACTCGCTCGGCTTGCGCTTGTTCTTGCGCTCGCCACCGACGATCCACTCGTTCTTGTAGCTACCGAACATCGTGTGCGCATTGAGCGCAAGCAGTGCGCCCGAGATGCCGATGTTGGCCGGGCATGCCTTCGCGCAGTAATCGCATCCGGTGCAGGGGATGAGGTCGAACTTCGCGAACTCGTCCTGCGCACGCGCAATCACCGCCTCCTCCTCGGCACCCATGCATTCGAAATCCTGCATGGTGCGGATGTTGGCTTCCATTTGCGCAAGGTCGCTCATGCCCGAAAGCACGACGGCCACATCGGGCTGACTGGCGGCAAAGCGTAAAGCCCACGACGCACATGAACTCGTCGGGTCGGCTTGCTCAAAGACATGGCGCACGGATTCGGGAGGATTTGCCAGCAGCCCGCCACGCAGCGGCTCCATGACCACGACGGGCTTGCCATGCTTGCGCGCAACCTCGAGGCATGCGTTGCTCTGATGCACCGGGTTGTCCCAGTCGAGATAGTTCACCTGGAGCTGCACGAACTCGACTTCGGGATGCTCATCTAGCATGGCATCAAGCGCATCGGCGCTATCGTGGATGGAAAGCCCGAGATGGCGAATGACGCCCTCCTCGCGCTTGCGCTGTGCGAACTCCCACATGTCGAAGCGGTCAAATGCCTCGGTGCGCACGCTTCCCAGGTTGTGCATGAGGTAGTAGTCGATGTAGCCGGCACCCGTGCGCTCGAGCGAGGTTTCAAGCTGGGCGTACGCTTCCTGGGCGTTCTTGCATTTGAACCAGGGGGCGGCTTTGGTGGCGAGCAGGAACGCATCGCGCGGATAGCGCTCGACCAGCGCCTTGCGCGTGGCCTCCTCGCTTCCCGGATAGGCCCAGGCCGTATCGAAGTAATTGAAGCCGGCGCCCAGGAAGGCGTCGACCATGTCGCCGAATTGCGGGATGTCGACCTCGCCATCGATCTTCGGCAGGCGCATGAGGCCAAAGCCCAGCTTGCCGTGGACGTCGTCAAAGCAGGTCATCAAAATACTCCTCAATCGAGATGAGCGGGGCAAGCAGAAGCGTGCCCACGTATGGACGCGCTTGCGATTCCAGAAGCCCGGCCTTGGGCACGATCATCGTAACGGTCTCGTCGGCCGCGATGCATTCGCTGGCGGTTGCGCCGGTTTGGGCACTGAGTCCGCTGGGGCAATCGGCTGCGACGATGCGCACACCGTGCTTGCGATGCGCCTCGTTTACCAGACGAATCCACGTTGCGTAGGGCTCGCGTACCTGATCGTGGGCAAAGCCGGTGCCAAGTATCGCGTCGACAATGACATCGGCGTTGTCGAGCAACCGTGCCAGTTCCGCATCTGACGGGGCGATAGTAAGGTCAAAGCTACCGGTAGATGCAGACTCGAGCGCAGCCGTGCGGGCTGGCTCCGCCGTTAGCTCTTCGGGGACGACCTTACTGACGAGCGTGACGTTGCGATCTGCCGCGGCAAGTGCACGCGCGGCCACCCACCCGTCGCCACCGTTGTTGCCCGAGCCCGCGAGGATGACAATCGTGGCGCCGGGCGCAGCGTGCGCTTCGACCGCGCGAGCAAGAGCGGTCCCCGCACGTGTCATGAGCTCCAAAAGCGATGTGCCGTCCCGTGCGATGCGCTGCTCGAGCGCGACGACATCTGCCACGTCGAGCACTGGGGCCTGCGCGATGTCGCCGTCCACGCACTGTACGTCGATGGTTCGTTGCATACGGGACCCTTCAAAATCGGATGCCGGACTTGCGTCATTATCCCACAGGACGGATTCCGCTAAGATGCAAGCAGTCAAGTTGCGGAGGCATCATGGACGCACATGAAATATACCTTGCCGGCGGGTGCTTCTGGGGCACCGAGGCGTATCTGAAGAAGCTCCCCGGAATCATCGATACCGAGGTCGGCTACGTAAACGCGAACATCGAGAATCCGAGCTACGAGGACGTATGCACGGGCGCGACAAACGCGGCCGAAGCCGTGAAGGTTACGTATGACGCTGATGTAATCTCGCCGTCGCTGCTCTTGCAGGCCTACTTGCGCACCATCAATCCCTTCTCACTCAACCGCCAGGGCAATGACGTGGGCACGCAGTATCGCACCGGAATCTACTGGACGGACCCGACGGATGCCCATGCGGCAGAATCATTGCTCATGGAGCTTGCGCGCAAAGCCGGAAAACAGCCACGTGTGGAAGCTGCACCGCTCGCAAACTTCTACCCTGCCGAGAACTATCATCAGGACTATCTTGGCAAAAACCCTTTTGGCTACTGCCATGTGAATCTCGCGGATGCCAACGCGTTCATCGCCGAGCACGCGGCGGATTTCGGGGCTTGAAAGAGGAGCAGCAATGTCATTTGTAGAAGTGTGCATATATCAGGTGAAACCACAGAAGGTCGAGGAATTTGAGACACTCATGTTGGAGGCAAAAGAGCTTCTCGAGCAACAGCCGGGCCTTTTGTCGCTGCGCTTCATCAAACGTGGATATCGTGTCGACATGGAGCAGATTCGCGATGGCCTGCCGCCCATCGAACTCACACGTGTCGTGAAGAGCGTGAAGTATGTGCTCGTCTGGGAGTTTGACTCGAAGGAAAACTACGGGCTAGCCCAGAAAGCCCTGTACAAAAGCTACTGGAAGCCCATTGAGCGCTGTCTCGTAATGCCCCATGACAAGTACCTCGGCGAGAGCTTGTTTTAGCAAGGAGAGCGGTCATGTCTAACGAAGTCCTGTTTCTGGAATACCCGAAGTGCTCCACCTGCAAGAAGGCCAAAAAATGGCTTGACGAGCATGGTGTGAGCTATACGATGCGCCACATCGTGGAGGACAACCCCAGCGCCGACGAGCTTCGCGCATGGCACGAGCGAAGCGGGCTCCCCCTCAAGCGCTTCTTCAACACGAGCGGCATGCTCTACCGTGAGATGGAGCTGTCGAAGAAGCTGCCCGACATGGACGAAGCCGCGCAATACGCCCTGTTGGCAAGCGATGGCATGCTCGTGAAGCGTCCCCTGCTGGTGACCGACGCGACGGCGATTCCTGGTTTCAAGGAAGAGGCCTGGATGCGAGCATTGGGTCTATAGCTCCAGCTTGCCGGTTTGTAGTCCAGACGGTTGGGGCAACTTAATCACGCGCGCAGCTGCTTCTCCATCATCTCGTATACGAGCTTCACGCCGTTGCCGACGTCGAGCACGCCGTGCCCCGTCTCTTGTAGCCCCGGTGCTCGTACAGCATCACGGCGGGAAGCGATGCGTCCAGTACGGCGGTTTCGTGTTCGCGAGCGATGCGCGCTTCCAGACAATCGAGGATATGCGAGCCGAAGCCCTGCCCCTGACATTCGGGAAGCACGTACACACTCGTGATGTGGTTTCCGTCAGCGCAGCCCACGCCGACAATCTTGCCCTCGTCCAGGAGCACGTCCCTGTTGCCGGACTCTACACCCTCTTGCACGTGCTCGCGACTGTGCAACTGGCAGAAAAAGTCGACGACTTCGGTTGGGTAATATTTGGGATACACCGCGCGGATCGTGGACTGCATGACGTGGTGAATCCCGTCGATATGCTCTGGACCAGCGGTAACGTATTCCATGTTGCTCCTTCTCGCATGAGAAGCCAGACAGATACTCTATGCGATTGTACGGCACGGGGAGACGTGCGTGCGTCAAAGACTTAAGATGGGGGACACCATCCAACCGTTCGGGGGAGCATGTCATGTCGAAAATCGTCGTGTCAGATTTCGATCTCGGGGATACCGCGCTCGAGAGGCAAATGGTCGAGGCTGCCGGCATTGAGTTCGCCGCATTCGGAAACGAGGATGACCGTGCCCCCGAGGCGCTCATCGAACACTTGCAGGATGCCGATGGCGCTATCACCTCATATGGTGACTATACCGCCGCGGTGTTCCAGGCGTTACCAAAACTCAAGGTCGTGAGCAAGACGGGCACGGGTGTCGACAACATCGACGTGGCTGCGGCAACCAAGAGCGGTACTGCGGTTTGCAATGTTCCCGGCTATGGTACGGAGGTCGTCTCCGATCACGCCATCGCGCTCGCGATGTGCGTGCTGCGTCGCATCAACGAGATGGATGCCGATATGCGGCAGGGCATGTGGGACTTTCACAAACGCCGCCCGCTCGGGCAGGTGCAGGGGCGCAGCTTCGGCATTGTCGGGTACGGGCATATCGGACGGGCGACGGCGCGCAAGGCCCGCGGACTTGGCTTCGACGTCATGGTTTGGGACCGCAAGGGCGTGCCGGGACGCTTCACGCCGGAGGACTTCCCGTACGTGAGCTTGGACGACCTGCTTGCACGGGCCGATATCGTGAGCTTTCACACGGCGCTGACGCCCGAGACGCATCATCTGCTTGATGCGGAGCGCATCGCCACCATGAAGTCCGACGCCATCGTCATCAACACCTCGCGTGGTGCCATCGTGGATACCGATGCGCTGGCCCAGGCGCTTGTCGCGGGCAAGCTCTGGGGTGCCGGTATCGACGTGTTCGAGGAGGAACCCGTTTCGATTGATGCACCCATTTGCAAGGCGCCGCATACGGTGCTTACGCCGCATGTCGCCTACTGGTCCGAGGAGACGGCCGTCCAGCTTCGCACGCGCTGCACGCAAAACGTCATCGACGTGGTGCTCGGCAAAAAGCCCGAAAGCTGCGTGAATGCCGAGGTGCTCGCGCACTAGCGGAGTGGCTTGTCGTGTCACAGCAGCGGCTTGAGGTACTTTCCCGTCACGCTTTCCGCACATGTGACGATGTGTTCGGGCGTGCCGGCGCAGACGATTTCGCCACCTGCCTCGCCGCCGCCCGGACCCATGTCGATTACGTAATCGGAGTTCGCGATGAGGTCGAGGTCGTGTTCGATGACAATGACCGTCGCGCCCTTGTCCACCAGCCTTTGCAAGACGCGTAGCAGCACCTCTACGTCTGCCGGATGCAGCCCGATGGTGGGCTCGTCGAAGACAAAGAGGGCATCTTGCTGCTTCTTGTGCATCTCACCGGCGAGCTTGAGGCGCTGGGCTTCGCCACCCGAGAGCGCAGGCGTCGACTCGCCGAGGGTGAGGTATCCCAGGCCCAGGTCGGAGAGCGTCTGCAACTTGGCCTTTGCCTTGGGGATGCTCGTGGATGCCATGCAAAGCAGCTCGTCCACCGTGAGCGCGAGGACGTCGGGCAGGGAAAGCTCCTCGGTCGGATTGTCGTCTGCGCCCGCTGGCTCTTCCGCTTCGTCGTGACATCCGTCGATATCCTCAAATGGCAGGCGTATGTCATAGGCGTCCTGGCCGTAGCGCGAGCCGTGACAGTCGGGACACATGATGTCGACATCGGGGAGGAACTGGACGTCGAGCGATATCTGGCCCGTGCCGTCGCAGGTAGGACAGCGCAAGCTCCCCGTGTTATACGAGAAGGCGTCGGTCTTGAGCTTGCGATTCTTGGCGGCAGGTGTCGCGGCGAATGCCCGGCGCAAATCGTCCATGGTGCCGGAATAGGTAGCCACCGTCGACCGAACGTTTGCTCCGATGGGCGTCGCGTCGATGAGATGGACGCGCTTGATGCCCGGCGCGTCGATGCTGCGCACATGTGCGGGCAGCTTTCTGCCGTCAAGCGCCGCTTGCAGTGCGGGGATGAGGCTCTCGAGGACGAGGGTGGTCTTTCCCGATCCCGAGACGCCGGTGATGGCTGTCATACGTCCCAGGGGAATCTTCACGGAAAGCGATTTCACGGTATGCAGGGGCAACGTCTCGAGCTTGATGGCGGCTTTCTCGAACATAACCTCGTCATTTGCACGTTCGCGCACATGTACGTGCTTTGCGCCCGAGAGGTAGGGCCCGATGCAGGAGGCCGGGTCGGACTCGATCTGTTTGACAGCGCCCTGGGCGATGACACGACCACCGTCTGAGCCCGATCCGGGGCCGATCTCCACGATGTAGTCGGTGGCCCTGAGCACGCTGAGGTCATGGTCCACCACGACAACCGAGTTGCCATCGCCCATGAGGTCGTCGATGACGCCGAGCAGTCCCTCAACGTTTGAGGGGTGCAGACCGATGGAGGGCTCGTCGAGCACGTAGAGCACACCGGTAGTGCGCGTGCGCACGGCGCGGGCCAACTGGACGCGCTGCAGCTCGCCGTTGGAAAGCGTAGAGCCGGCACGGTCCAGGCTCAAATAGCCGAGGCCGAGCTGCTGCAGGCGATGCATCGGCTCGTTCATCTCCACGACAATCGCCTTGGCCATGGGGCGCATTTCCCCGGGCAGCTTGTCCGGAAGCGTCGGGGCCCATTGTGCCAGCTCGTCGAGGGTCTGGGCCGTGGCTTGCGCCAGGTTCATATCGTCCAGGAGGCTCGAGCGTGCCTTGGCTGAGAGGCGGGTTCCATGGCAATCCGGGCAGGTTCCCTGCTTGAGGAAGCGCGCGACGCGGGCAAGTCCCTTTTCGTCCTTCACCTTGGCAAGGGCGTTCTTCACCGTGTTGACCGCGCTGTAGTACGTGAAGTCGAGCTCGGTGGCGTGGCTCTTGTTCTTGGGCACGTAGAGGATATGGCGCTTCTCCATGGGCCCGTGCAGCACGATTTCCTTCTCGTGATCGGTGAGGTCGCGATAGGGCACGTCGATGCGCACGCCCATTTCCTGGGCGACCTGCGGCATGAGCGACCACATGAGCTGGCGCCAGGGAGCGACCGCGCCCTCTTCGAGCGTGAGCGAGTCATCGGCGATGAGCGTCGACTCGTCGATTTCGCGCACGACGCCCGTGCCCCCGCAGGTGGGGCAGGCGCCCGCGCTGTTGAAGGCGAGGTCCTCGGCGCTCGGACCATAGAACGTCTCGTGGCAGATCGGGCATTCGAGCGGCTTTTCGGCAGCCACGTTGAGGCTGGGCGGCACGTGATGGCCGTTAGGACATTCGTGGCTGCCCAGGCGCGAGAACATGAGACGCAGATAGTTGAGCAGCTCGGTGGAGGTTCCGAAAGTGGAATGCACCCCGGGCGTGGAAGGGCGCTGGCGCAGCGCGATGGCAGCCGGCACGTGCAAGACCTCATCCACCTGTGCGCGTGTGGTCTGACTGATGCGGCGGCGCGTGTAGGTGGAAAGCGCCTCGAGATAGCGACGACTGCCCTCCGCGTACAGCACGCCCAGGGCAAGCGAGCTCTTTCCCGATCCGGATACGCCGGCGATGCCGACCATCTGGTGCAACGGGATGTCGACGTCGATGTCCTTCAGGTTGTGGACGCGCGCACCGTGCACCTCGATGGCGGCCGGCTCGCGAAAGACGATGTCACCGATGCTGCAGGAAGCGTCATTGTGTTTGTCTGGCATATCAGCTCTCCATCGGGAATGAGACACTTGCTCAGAGCAATTGTCTCATTCTAATATGTCGGTGACGCGAAGGAGGTGAGGCTGATGTCCAAGAAGAAACGCGCGAAGAAACACAACGTGCCAAAGACCGGTGCGGTGTGGCGGCAGACGTCCGAAGAGGCGACGCTCGCGAAGATGCCGCGATACGATGCGTTTGCCGGTGGCTATGGTCCCCATGGCAGCAAGAAGTACGATCGCGCAAAGGTAAAGCAGGACTGGCGACGCCAGATTGGACAAGAAGGAGCCTCTCGGGGCTCCTTTCCTTTATACGCGAAAAAGTTCGCAAAAGCGCTTGACCCTCTCGTCGCGTCAGGGCCCATGATGCCTCTCGAAGACACGTATGGAGCAATGGGTTAGGAAGGATCGCAATCATGACGATGACCATTGGCCAAATGGCAACGCAAGCCGGTATAAGCCCGCGGGCCTTGCGCTACTACGAGGAGCAAGGGCTCATCTCGCCCCACCGAAGCGATGGAGGCTACCGTGTGTACGACGAGGTGGACGCGAGGCGCCTCGCGCAGGTGCTAGCCCTGCGCTCGTGCCATCTGCCGCTGGCCACCATTCGCAGGCTCATGCAAGATGCCGGCACCGACCTTGCCAGCACGCTCCGTGCGCATCTTCACGCTCTCGAATCGCAGGGAGCGTCATTGGACGCGGCAATCGAAAGGACGAGAGCCGCACTGACAACCATCGAGAGGATGAAGGACATGAGCACGAAAGACAGCTTCGAGATGATGAAGGAGCAGGGGCTGCGCGATTTCGAAAACGAGTACGGCGAGGAGGCGCGCAGGCTTTACGGCGATGACGTCATCGAGGACGCCAACGCTCGCATGATGGCTCTCACCAAGGACGAGTGGGATGCCAAGGAGCTTCTGGAGGAGTCGATCAAGGTGCAATTGCGTCTTGCCATGGCTACGGGCGATCCCGTGGGTGATGAGGCCCAGGAGCTGGTGCGCATGCACAGGCGTTGGATTGGCATCCACTGGGGCAAGGCTCCCGAGCCCGACCAGTATCTGGGCTTGGCACAGGGCTACCTGGCCGATCCGCGCTTCGTGAGCTACTACGATTCGGTAGCCGGCGAAGGCGCCACCGAGTTTCTGGTGGAGGCAATACGCGCCTCGCAGGGGTAGCAAGGGATCAGGGGGCAGTGGGACAAATGACCTGTCCCCTTGTCCCACTTGCCCCGTCCCCCGATTGCAATTCGCTGGCGGCAGGCAGTACTATTGGCCAGAGATTTCCAGAGAGGGATTCATGGCAAACGATGTCGTCATTCTTGGGTTTGGCCCCGCCGCCGCCAGCGCCGTGGAAGCGCTGCGCTCGCAAGGATGCGACGCGAACGTGGACATCATCACCGCAGGTTCCGCCTTTTGCGAAAGCCCCGTCCTGACTTCGTATAACGCCGCTGGAATCGTAACCCGCGAGCAGGGAAGTATCTACGCCTCGGCGCTCGACGATGCCAATGTGCGCATCTTTCCAAACGAGGAGATCACATCCATAGATACGGAAAGCCAAACCGTCAAAGCCGCGAGCGGCCGCGAATGGCCCTATTCCGTTTGCCTGATAGCCACGGGCGCATCACCCGTGCTTTCGGGTGAAAGCCCGCTTTTCGAATGCAGCCCGCTTACGCTCAGGACCTTCGAAGATGCCGAGCGCCTGAGCACGGTGCTTGCCGCGCGTCCCCATGCCAGCATCCTCATCTCCGGGACCTCCATGGTCGCCCTCAAGGCGGCGGAGGCGTGCATCCGCAGGGGTGGGCGGCCAACCATTCTGGGTCGCAGCCCTCATATCCTCAAAGGGTCGGCGCATCCCCGTGCGGCTTCCAGGATGGAGGCCCTGCTCGAAGACCAGGGAATAGAGCTTCTGCTTGGCGAAACTGCCGAAAAAGCCCGCGTTCTCGAAGATGGCTCCACAAGCGTTTCCTTTTCCCACCAGGAAGAACCGAAAATTTTCGATGCGGTTCTCGTAGCCCATGGCATGAGCCCCAACATCGACTTCATCGAAAACGCCAACATACATGCCGATAGGGGAATCGTCGTCGATGCCTTCATGCGTACGAGCGTCCCTCATGTCTATGCGGCGGGAGATGTGGCAAAAGTACCCTGCTTGCTTGGAGGAAGCAAGGTGGCCGGGCTCTGGCTCGCGGCACGCCAGCAGGGCAAGGTGGCGGGCGTGAACATGGCAAAAGAGCTTTGTGGCGAGGGAAGGGCATGCATATCCGATGCCTCCGCTTTTGTCGGCGGCACGGAATACCACGGATTCCTTCCCGCGAACACCATCAAGGTCGGGGACGCACTGTTCGCTGCTGCGGGAATGATCCCGTCGGCCGAAGACCCATTCGCGATCGAGGAGATCGAGGCCGAGAACGAGTATCTGTTGAAGTCATATCTCGTCCAGCAAGATGGCCGGGCTTTGCTATGCGGTTTCAATCTCGTGGCAAAAGCCGGCATGGCCGGACTCTTTGGCAAGCTGACAGATTCGATTGGGCGCATGCAGGCAGAAATAGCCCATAACGCGCTTCAAGGCGCATTTACCGATGTTTGACGGTTTCATGAGCGAGACGGAGGAGAGATGAACGAGCGCGCACTGAGGGAAAAGGGCAAGGTCCCCGGTTCGGAGACGGGCATCGAAATCAGAAAGTCCATCTGCACGATTTGCGACCCGACCACGCAATGCGGGTTGGATCTGTTCGTGAAGGACGGCAAGATCATTCGAGTCGAGGGTTCGAAAGAGGCTCCGCATTCGCATGGAAGCCTGTGCTCGAAGGGTGCGGCCACGCGGCAATACGTCTATAGCCCCGACCGGTTGAAGACCCCGCTGCGACGTGTGGGCGAGCGCGGCGAGGGCAAGTTCGAGCCGATTAGCTGGGACGAGGCCCTGGACGAGATCGCCAAGAACCTCAACGCCGCAAAGGCGCAGTACGGTCCGGAGTCGGTCATCTTCTTCGCGGGTTACCCAAAGCACCACAGGGCGTTCTTGCAGCGCCTTGCCATGAGCTTTGGCTCGCCGAATTACTGCACCGAGTCGAGCACGTGCTCGACGGCCACCATCATGGCTCAGCAGCTCACCTATGGTGCACCTGCGGCCCCGGACAATGGCGCGTCGGCCTGCATGCTGATGTGGTCCACCAATCCGGCGGCCTCAAAGACACTCATATGCGAGGGGCTGTTCGATCGTTTGGACCAGGGGACGAAGCTGATAGTGGTCGATCCTCGGGTCACCCCCTTCGCGGCTCGCGCCGACATCCACCTGCAGCTGCGCCCGGGTACTGATGGTGCGTTGGCGCTTGCGATGGCCAACGTCATCATCGACGAGAATCTCTACGATGCTGATTTCGTTGCCAATTGGACGGTCGGTTTCGAGGAGTATGCCAAGCTCGCCGCCGAGATGACTCCGGAAAGGGCGCAGGATATCACGGGCGTTGACGCGAACCTGATCCGCGAGGCGGCCCGGATGTACGCGACAACGAAGCCCGCGAGCATCATGACCAGTGCGGCACCTGTGGTCCATCACACGAATGGCGTGCAGAACTACCGTGCGGTGTTCTGCCTCATCGGATTGACAGGCAATTTCGACATCCACGGCGGGAACCTCATGAACAGGCCCTCGTTGGTGCACATGCCAGGAGGCTTTCCCACGCGCGAAGGCGAGTTCACTCTGGCGTCCCGTCTGAAGGATTTGCCGGAAAGGGTCGGCTCCCGTCGTTTTCCGGTGTGGGACCGGTTGACCACGCAAGCGCAGGCGTGCGATATCCCAAGGCAGATCCTGACCGAGGACCCATACCCGCTCAAGGCCGCGTTTTGCATGGGCTTCAACCATAGGATGTTTCCTGATTCGCAAGGCTTCATCGACGCCTTCAGCAAACTCGACTTCATAGCGGTGGCAGATCCCTTCCTGACCGACAGTGCCAAGTACGCCGACATCGTCTTGCCGGCATGCACCTCGGTGGAGCGCAGCGAAGCGCGATGCTGGCCCATGGGCTATGTGATGCTCTCGCAGCCTGCGATCGAGCCGGTGGGGCAGTCCCGCTCCGATGTCGATATCATCGCGCAGCTGAGCAACGAGCTGGGTCTGGGCGATGACTTGCTCGAGTCGGGGTTCGACGCGTGCCTGGATTGGATGCTCGAGCCCAGCGCCCTGTCCGTTGTGGAGCTCAAGAAGCACCCGTCCGGTATGTTCGTCCCCGATTTCAAGAAGCCCGCCGAGAGGAAGTACGTCGACCAGGGATTCAAGACCCCGTCGGGCAAGTTCGAATTCGTCTCCGGCGTGCTCTCCGAAATGGACGGCGAGGGCTTCGAGGCGCTTCCCTCGTTCCGGGAGCCGGCTATAAGCCCCGTCTCGCAGCCAGAGATTGCTAAGGAATACCCGTTCGTCCTGTCCATCGGTGCCCGCAAGCCCATGTTCCAGCACAGCCGCACCTTCCGCATCCCCTGGATTCGCCAGTTCGCGCCGGAACCTGTCTGCGACATGAATCCGGTCGACGCCAAACGTGCCGGCATTGCCGAGGGCGAGGAAGTCGAACTCATGACGCCGGAGGGAAGCGTTTCGGTGAAGGCGCATCTGGACGACACGATTCGCGAAGGCGACGTGCACCTCTACCATGACTGGCCCGAGGCAAATGGAAACGATCTCATGTCGGGCGATTACCTCGATCCCATTTCGGGCTTCCCGGGATACAGGTCCCTGCTCTGCAAGGTGGTTCCCGTCCGCATGAGCGCCAATGCGAAGGAGGCATAGGCATGACTTCCAGAGAGAGCAAGAGCATCGTCTTCAAATCGGACCTTTGCATAGGGTGCTATTCGTGTGTCGTGTCGTGCATGGATCAAAACGACCTCGACGTCGCGAGGGATAACCTATCGTGGCGAATCGTCGAGAACGTTCCCGGAAGACTGGTGGGCAAGCATTCTGGCAGCGCCAGCGTCTCAATCGCCTGCATGCACTGCGAAGATGCGGTGTGCATAGCTGCATGTCCTGCAGGGGCGATAACGAGAGATGCCGCAACGGGGTCCGTGTTGGTGGACGATGGCCTGTGCATCGGTTGTCATGCCTGCGCGATGGCTTGCCCGTTTGGGGCTCCCCGTTTTGGGAGCAGCGGGAAAATGCAGAAATGCGACGGATGCTTTGCTAGGACGCAATTCGGGCTGGAGCCGGCGTGTGTCAGGAACTGCCCGACCCACGCGCTTGCCTACGAACCAGTCAACGTTTCGATGGACGAGAAAGCGGCCAGCGCAGCCCGAAGGCTCGTGTAGTCTCGGGCCCCGGAGCGGCGCGTTCACGACGGGGCTTTTCCGATGCAGTGGAAAATGGCGGGGCAAGTCCTGCGAGATTTCCACTCAGGTGGAAATCTCATTCATTGGCGATGCCATATTTCTCCACGGTCTGCGCGAGCTTCTTCTCGTAGCAGGAGTGCGCCGTGTACAGCACCGCGCACGGGTTGTTGCCGGCGAGGAAGTCCTTCGTGGCAAACGTCGTGACGGGTGCATCGGAGTACTTGCAGAAGAGGGCATCATGTCCCACGCATATGCCCATGAGGATGTTCAGGTCCGTCTTCGCTTCGTTGAGGAGAAGCGCCTGCATGATGGGATTGCAGACGACACCTCCTTCGCCGCCCCTTGCCGGGGGCTCGAGGTCGAGGTCGGCCCTCCGGTTGCTTTCGAGCTTGCAGCCAACCGTCTCGACGCGGAAGCCCGCCTGTTCGAGCAGCTTGGCCAGGATGCGCGTCTCGCGCAGCATGATGGTGCATGACGCGATGCCGATGTGGGTGGCGCCGATGAGGTTCGCGAACTTGATGGTATCCTGCGCGCGCGTGGAGTTCGCCGTCTCCTCGCTGACCATCGCGGCGGCTTGCATGATGACGTGGTTTTCGGGAAGCGCGTATAGACGTTGTGCCTCGTCATGTAGCGCAGATGAGACCGCGCTTTGCGCGCAAAACCTTGGTTCTTCGCGATCGGTGTATTCACATGCGGTGGTTCCGCAGCTCATGCAATTGAGCTTTGATTCCATGATTCCTCCCGATTGGGTCTCGCGGGTCGCAGATATGACGTCAATATCATACGACCCCGCTCGAAGGAACGGGGTCAGGGGTCATGATGGAGCGGGCGACGGGACTCGAACCCGCGGATATCAGCTTGGGAAGCTTATTCCTTACCCAACCTTCCGCGACCTGAATTATCCGTCTGACCTCGCTGTTCTTGAAACTAACACAATAATTCTAGCAAACGTACTGGACGAAATACTGGAAAAATGATTAGTTTTCCAACCAATGAACAATTCTACTCTGAAACACGAAAGTCGCCAAAACGGCGACTTCCAACACGATTTTTTATGGAGCGGGCGACGGGAATCGAACCCGCGTGGTCAGCTTGGGAAGCTGAAATTCTACCATTGAATCACGCCCGCATTGGCAAATCATTATACCGCTACCACTCCACGTCCCACCGGTCATTTCAACGAAACCCCATGAGTCTCAGCTTAAACGGCAGCGCGCAGGAAGCTCATATACCGAGATCCGATCCCAATGCCCGTGTTCGGTACATAACCAGCATAGAGATCAAGGGTGTAAGCTGAGCTTGCGTGGCCCATCAACACAGAGACCGTCTTGATGTTCTCGCCGTTCGCGAGGTTCAAAGTGGCGAATGTATGCCTGAGCGCATAAGGCCTTATGCCTTCGAAGCCAGCCGATTCGATGAAGTTCTTCCAATCTCTGAGCCAGGATTGATAGGTGCGCGGGATAACATCTGGGCCGCACACCAGCATGGACATCGAGGGCTTGAGCCCCATTGCCTTCATTTGGCTCGATTTGATGTCGATCCAGGCCTTGACCTCGCCTGCCGTGTAAGCATCGATCGGCACCGACCTTCGCCCGGCATCAGACTTGGGATAGCTCTTTATCGTCTTGCCGTCGCGGTCTAGAACGCTGACGATGTTGATCACGGCTTCAGAGTCATCGAAGGCGATGTCGCCGACATGAATGGCGAGCATTTCTTCCGGACGCATGCCTGTATTCAGGAGCAAGAGCAGGCTCACTTTGAAGTAGTCCAAGGAAAGCTTCTCGACCTCGCTCAAGAAACGTCCCGCATCATCTACCATAAGCGGGTCGATGAGGGGTTTGCTCTTTTTGAACACGCGCGTTAGGAACTTCGCCTTTGCGACGTTCTTCAGGATGTCATCCTTCTCAAGTGCGTAATTCATCACTTCGCGGAGGAACTTAAGTATCTTCGATTGCATGTCGGGGCCTGCGACTTTAATAGGCTTGTACGGCTTCTTCAAGGTGCCGTGCTTTTTTGCCCACCTGACGTCTTTCGGTTCTCCTCTTGCCGCGCCCTGCGCTCAAGCGCCCACTTCTTGGAAAGCTCGGGGACTTTGAGCAGGCACCTTTCGATGTCCTCTGCTGTTACCTTGCACATCGGGATATCGCCGACGGCCTCGTCGACGTACTTCAGGTGCAGGCGCTCATGCTTCACGACGCCATCGGTGATCGACCCGTTGCTGCGGATCTCTATGTAACGCTCGATATAGCTCCCTAAAGGAGTCATGCACTCGCCAGGCTTGGTTTTCCCGTCGCTGGCACGCGTCCATCCACGAGCCTCAAGTGCCCGCTCCGGCTCGGCGTTCTTTGCGTCCTCGAACGCCTCTATTTGAACCTTGAGATCCTCCATCTTGTTGAGCGCGAAAACGACATGCGTGAGCTTCTTCTTTCCATCGAAGTAGGTGCGGTATTCCTCGGGGACGCGAATGGTCAACTGGTAGGCCGTCGTCCGCGAATCCTTGCGGCGACGGCGAGGCAGGCCCTTCTGCTTTCGCGCCTCGTCCAAGTCATAGGGCTTGTCGCACCCGAGCTTCTTCGTTCTCAATCCTATCTTCCGCCTTCCGGTTCTTGTTGAGGTAGTTGAGAAGCCCGAGCTTCGGGACGCACCACTTGATACCGACCCGACAGCCCTGGATATCGCCCCTGTTCAGGAGCTTCCTGATCTCTTGCCCGGTCGAGCCGGTGAAGTCTGCGACCTGATCCGGGGTCATCATGTACGGATAGGGTTCCAACATGAAAAGGTACAGGCCGTCGTGGTCTGCATCTCTTAAGCGTCGCTCGGCGCACGTTTCCCAGATTGCGAAAACGAAGCGCTGTGTCGCCTCTCAAACACTAGTAAGAAAAGGGCCAGGAACTGGAAATATTCACCATGCCGGTGAAATAAATCACTCTGAAGGAGAAACAATCATGAGCGCATCTATATCACCTTTAGCCTAATAAATGTACCTATTGGATTAATGAGAAGGATGCGTTAGGTAAACGAGGATGGAGATAATCGAGCTAATATCGATAAGGATTGACGAGGTCCGCTCGCAGTGCGGCCAAGACATCACCGAGCTGGCAAGGTGCGCCAGCATCAAGGACAAGACTCTCTGGAAGACCCCTCACGGTAACAGGGAAATGAAGGTCGATGAGCTCATCGCGCTCTGCTACGTCCTCAAGCTCGACATGGTTCAAGCGAAACACCATATTTGCGCGTGATGGCAAGAAGCGTAAGCAACTTTAGGTTCTCCATAATGACGCAATGCATAACAACTAATGTAATTGCTCACACGATATTGCTTTGTGTGAGTGTTTACGTTACTATTGCCAACATGGTAAATTGCGTGATGACATATGAAGAGGCTTTATCAGATGCCGGCTCGCCCTTTCTTCTGCGGAAGAAGTTGGAATCCAACGAGCTATACAAGCTTTCGCGTGGTGCATATTCCAAGATAAAGCACCCGGATCCACTGGTTTTGGCGCATGTTCTTTATCCTGAAAGCGTTGTCACCATGGACAGCGCGCTCTACGCATACGGCCTCACCGATGTCATTCCCAAAGAGACGCATCTCGCTACGAACAGGAATGCGACCCGCATCACAAGACCTGGGTACAGGCAGTATTTCATAGAAGAGGGACTGCTCGACCCGGGAGCTGTGGAAATCGAGCGCGAGGGCGGCGTTGTCCGCATGTATAACCGCGAGCGATTGCTTGTCGAGGTGATGAGGCGCCAAGCATCGCTTCCGCTCGACTATTACAAGAAGGTCATAGATTCCTATCGCAATATCATTGACGATCTGGATATCGCACTCGTTGAGGACTATATGAGCCTGTTTAAAAGGAATGACTACATGTCTGACATACTTCAGAGAGAGGTCTTGTAGATGAATAGTCTCGCAGACGTCAGAGATTCCTATATCGATGATGGCCTCAGCTACGAGCAGGCACAGGCAAGGGCCGCCCAGGATGCGATGCTCGACCTCATTGGAAAATCCGACCTAGCGCGCAACGTATCGATAAAGGGCGGCGTTCTCATGCAGCACATATCCAACGACACGCGCCGTGCCACCACAGACTTCGATCTGGATTTTGTTCGATACTCGATAGCCAACGATTCAATTGAACGATTCGTGGATTTTCTTGATAGCGGATCATCGGACTTCTCGATCAAATTGACCGGGAAAATCGAGCAGCTGAAGCACCAAGACCATGGCCTTCGCCACCGATTCGTCGTTGGGAAGCTTCCCATGAAAAGACAGGGTGACGCCAGCCATTCCAAGAGTGGACTTCATCAGCAGCAGATCTTCTTTCGGACAAAGACCTGAAGCAGGAAGCAAGTCGTTCAAAATCCCCTTAAGCAACGGCTGCATGTGCCGTATGGATTCGTCCGAGTAATCCCCTGACTCCAAAAGCCTGTGGACTATGGAAAGCCTCTGGCCGATTATGTCGTGAACACGCGAGCGCATCTGAAACATTGCCTGAGTTTCGGCAACGCTTCTCAAGGCGCTGATCGAATCGAGAATCTCGATGGCCGTTTCCTCGAGCCTCGAATTTGCCTCCTCGATCTCCTGTGCAAGCTTGGCCTTCTCGGTAATGTCATAAGCTATTACTCGTAAGTACTCCCGGTTGCGTATCGTCATCTTGTCGAAAACGAACAGGCAGACCATCGTGCTCGACAGGGAGAGACTCGTGCTCACGGAGCCCAAGCCGGGCTTTAAGACGTTGAGTTTTGTTCCCCGCGCCATAAGCTCTCTGCGTATGCTGTTCGCGTCCGACAAGTCCGCCGGCATTTCAAGCTGCCGCAGGTAGAATCGCATCTTATCGTTCATGAACAGGATGTCCCCATAGGCATCCGAGCACAATATCCCATCGGGGAGACCTTTCATGGATTCCATGATGGAGGGCCTGGTGATATGGCTTTTTCGGTAGTCGATGTCACGTATGAGCGTAAGCAGCAGTCGTCCGGAGAAATAAGCGAGCTCGATTAATGCAACCGATGTTGCGAATCCAGCGAGGAGTTTCGCAATAGGGGGAATCGTCAAGAATAGAGCCGATGCGTCCAGGGCAGCAATCCATTTGCGGTACCGTGCGATCGCGATGACTCCGCAGGCGATGACAGGGGCATTGAGCCATAGGATTGAGTTGAGATCGGCACTGATGAGTCCACCGGAGGCCTGGCTCTGCTCCTCAACTACACTTGCACTAACAATACCGGTGAAATTGACGACTTCTACCACATGATGATCCCCTATGCATATCAAAATGGTGAAGAAATATTCGGTGCTGTCGTTTATACCGACGATACGAAAACCGAAACCACCTTCGACGTGGCTTCGAAACAGATCGAGAACGGCCAGACAGTTCAGATCACCGATGCTTTCCAACTGATAAACACCACCGATCCCGTAGAGATCCAATTCAACAACCTACATCATGACGACGTGCAAACCATAACTGTCGACCTGTCCAAGGCAACTACGAAGTAACCCATAGTGCAAGTGGATTTATGAGCGGGGTGAGCGTTACGTTCATCCCGCTTTGCCTTGAGGAGCGTAGATGAAGAGATGGATTGCGGGCATTGCTGCAGGTCTTGTTTTCGTTATAGCCGTGATTCTCATAGCGCGTCATCTCGTCGTCAAATACTATCTTCTTGATGGGGGCAATATGGAAAACCCCAACCAGTCCGCAGTTGCCTCGAATTAGGATTACGGAAAAGTCGAAAATTTCGAATTGGTGGAGCTTTCATGGTATCAAGACACCATGAGTCACGATGATTGCTTTTTCTTCCGAATCAGCGAATCGGGTCATGTGTATCGAATATGTTGCAGCTACACAGACCCCGTTACTTATGAGCGCATAACAGTGGGCAATGAAAATGCGGTGGACGAGTGCCCAGTTATTCCGGCAAATCGCTGGGAGGACATCGCCGACCTCGTGCAAGCTTCCGGGCTTTCCGATTACCAGGCTCCTGATCCTGATGAAATAGACGCAAACAATAGCAAGATTGAGGCCATATGGCGAAAGGACGATAGCCTCA
>OGRO01000354.1_pt1 | contig 45438 bp, 45 predicted proteins | sample 1553451 | NCBI WGS metagenome assembly OGRO01 (sample SAMEA2580021, study PRJEB22360) | human gut metagenome | reverse complement strand
CTCCATAGATACACGTTTATTTATTTCGTGTGTCCACTTTAGTGGGATCATATCAGTCTGAGTATCTTTTCCTCATTCCATTTATCTTTTACTGGTGGGTTTTGATTTGGGATACCAAAGGCAAGGATCCATAAAGGAAGAATATGCTCTGGTAAATCAATGACTTCTTTTATTTTTTCGATTCTGTCCTGGTTAGGATATCCACCCATCCAACAAGAACCGATACTTAATTCTTTGGCCTGCACCAGCATATTTTGGGTAGCTGCTGCACAATCTTGTTGACAATAATCCGTACTGGGATTGATTGATAAATCCGCACAAACCACAATCGCAAGTGTGGCGGTTTGTAAAGGAGAAGCATAAGGCGAAAACTCCTGCAATTGACGAATCAGACTTTCCTTTTCGATCACCACAAAATACCAAGGCTGTAGGTTTCGTGCCGATGGTGCAAAAAATCCAGCTTTTAAGATGGCATTGACTTGTTCCTGTGTCAATGTTTGATCAGTGAACTGACGAACACTCGTGCGATCGTATATCGCATTCATGGCTATTCCTCACCGTCCCAACAATACGTACAAAGCTTACATTTTGGCAAACCGATAGATTCAATCATATCATCTAAACGATGGTAACGAAGCGAAGTAAACTTAGAGCGTTTGCGAATCTCTTCGCACATATTTTGATAACGTTCACTATCTGGATCTGCATATTCTTTTAATACTTCATCACTGACATTTTCACCTTCCAGATCCTTGATGACACGTCTTGTGATCAGATCCATTTCCGAACTGGAGCGTGAAAAATTTAAATATTTACATCCATACATGATTGGTGGACAGGCAGGACGTACATGAACTTCTTTAGCACCTGACTGATAAAGAAAATCTGTTGTTTCTCCCAGTTGGGTTCCACGAACGATCGAATCATCAATCAACAACAATTTTTTATCTTTGATTAGCTCCTGAACCGGAATCAGCTTCATTTTGGCAATCATATTTCTTTGTGACTGGCTGGTTGGCATAAAACTTCGAGGCCAGGTTGGTGTATATTTGATAAACGGTCTGGAGAATGGTATTTTTGTCGCATTTGAATAACCTACCGCATGGGCGATTCCACTATCCGGAACACCGGCTACGCTATCGACTTCGACATTTGTATCTCTTGTTGATAAAATTTCCCCGCAACGATTGCGCATACATTCTACATTGACGCCCTCATAAGTACTGGTTGGATAACCATAATATACCCATAAGAACGAACAAATCTTCATTTCTTCCCCGGCTTCTTGTTTCACTTCCACACCATTAGGAGTCATATACAAAATTTCACCAGGACCCATATCTTTGTAGTGATGATATCCTAAGTTTAAAAAGGCGCTGCTTTCGAATGTTGCACAATATCCTGTATCTTTTTCACCTATGATAATGGGTGTACGACCAACCTTATCACGAGCACAGTAAATACCCGATTTTGTCAGGATCAATATGCTCATACTGCCTTCTACAACATCCTGCACATAACGTAAACCTTCCACTAAACTGGCCTTTTGATTGATCAAGGCTGCCACTAATTCTGTTGGATTGATGCCACCTGTACTCATTTCAAAGAAATGTGTCATTCCGTTTTGAAAACAACTTTCCTTCAATTCGTCCAGATTGTTGATACGACCTACGGTAGTAATCGCAAAGCTTCCTAAATGAGAATGAACCAGTAAGGGCTGTGATTCAAAGTCTGAAATACAACCGATGCCCAGACCACCTTCAAACTGATCTAAATCTTTATCAAATTTAGTACGAAACGGGCTGTTTTCTATATTGTGAATGGCTCTGTTAAAACCATTCTTTCCATATACAGCCATACCAGCACGACGTGTCCCTAAGTGTGAATGGTAATCTGTACCAAAAAACAAATCTAAAACACAACTTTTTTTTGAAGCTACCCCAAAAAATCCACTCATAACGTTCTCCTTTTTTAAAAATGTATTATCAGTGTAACACAATTTTTATATTTCAGACAATTGAAGTTTAAAAAGTACAACATATCTATTTAAAGGGTACAACAATCAATCAAAAGTATGTTTTACAATCCATTCTTTTTGTAGTCTTGGTAGTTCATTTTTTTACGTCGTTTAATTGATGGTTTTCAGAACACAGGTATCATAAACGCAGCCAAAGAATCAACATCACAATAAAAAATTCTCTGGAAAATCCAGAGAATCTATTGAATTTGGTTTAATATCGCCTGATAAACTTCATCAAAGCCAATCTTTTCAGTACTGCTGATACCATAGATGTTCTTTAATGGCAATTGCAGCTTCTGCGAAATATTTTTTAATGCTTTGATTCGCTTTGTCTTAGGAATCTTATCGATCTTAGTTGCCACCAACAAGATCGGAATCTGTAACGATTTAAAATATTCGATCATATCCAGATCGTCATTGGTCGGATCATGTCTGGCATCGACAAGTTGAATCGCAAGCTTTAGCTGCTCTCTCTGGGAAAAATAATCTTCCATCATCTTTCCCATCTTCTTCAACATTTCCTTGGACATACGAGCATAACCGTAGCCTGGTACATCCACTAACATCCAAGTACCGTCAATATCAAAGAAATTGATCAAGCGTGTTTTTCCAGGTGTATTTCCTACATAGGCGAGGCGCTTGCGATTGGTCAGTGCATTGATAAAGGAGCTTTTCCCAACGTTACTTCGGCCTACGACTACAACTTCCGGAAGGTTGGAATCTGGCCATTGTTCCTTTTCAACGGCACTGATGACAAATGTCGCCTGCATATTACTGAACCAGTGCGTGTGACAGGACTTGTTTCACATTGGAAACTGGAATAAATGTCACCGCATCTTTTACTTCCTGTGGAAGCTCGTCCAAATCTTTGACATTACCACGAGGAATCAAGATCGTATCGATTCCGCTTCGATGTGCAGCCAGCGATTTTTCTTTTAAACCGCCAATTGGAAGTACATTTCCACGAAGTGTTACTTCTCCTGTCATCGCAATGTTTGCCTTTACAGGAATATTACTGAAGCAGGAAACTAAAGCGGTTGTCATCGTAACACCGGCACTAGGCCCATCCTTAGGAACCGCACCTTCTGGAACATGCACATGAACGTCCAGCTTTTCAAAATCACTGGAATCGATATGATATTCCTTGGCATGTGCACGAATATAGTCTAAGGCAATACTGGCGCTTTCTTTCATGACATCGCCTAACTGTCCTGTCAGGATCAGTTTGCCATGGCCATCAAACTTATTGGCTTCAATCTGTAAGATATCGCCGCCAAAGCTGGTATAAGCAAGTCCGGTTACGGTTCCAACCTGATCCTTTTTCTCTTTTTTACCGTAATCCACTTTTTCATTGCCTAACCATTCGTGAATCAGCTCTTTATTTAAAGTAATCGAGCGTTTTCCATCCTTTAAGATCGCAAGCACTGTCTTACGACAAATCGTCGCAATCGTTCTTTCCAGCTGACGAACGCCGGCCTCTCTTGTGTAATAGCGAATCAGATATAAAAGCATCTTATCGCTGACTTTTAACTGATTTGGCTTCAAACCATTTTCTTCCAGCTGTTTTGGAAGCAAATGCTCTTTGGCAATATTGGTCTTTTCAATATCTGTATAGCTGGAAAGCTCGATGATCTCTAAACGATCACGCAAAGCCGGTGGAATATTTTCCAGATAGTTGGCGGTTGCGATAAATAAAACCTTGGAAAGATCATAGCTTTCTTCAATATAATGATCAGAGAACATAGAGTTCTGTTCCGGATCCAATACTTCCAACATGGCAGAGCTTGGATCCCCTTTATAATCGGAAGCCATTTTATCAATTTCATCAATTAAGAATACCGGATTTGTGACCTGTGCCTTTTTCATTCCCTGAATGATGCGTCCCGGCAAAGCGCCTAAATAAGTGCGTCGATGTCCACGAATTTCCGCTTCATCACGAACACCACCTAATGAGATTTTCACAAAGTGACGATCTAAGGCGCGGGCTACACTGCGAGCCAAAGATGTTTTACCAACACCCGGCGGACCAACCAGACATAAGATTGGCGCTTTTAGTGAATTGGTCATCTGCTTAACGGCCAAATATTCCATGATACGTTCTTTGACCTTTTCCAGGCCATAATGATCTTCATCTAAAATTCTCTGTGCCTCATTTAGGTCTTCGTTATCATGTGTTTCCTGCCACCAGGGAAGGTCCATCAGCCAGTCAATATAGTTTTTGATGACACCGGTTTCTCCGGATGCCATAGGCAGCATTTCATAACGCTGCAATTCTTCTGTAACCTTCTTCTTGATATAATCCGGATATGGATTTTCCTCTAAACGTTTACGAATTTTTTCCGCATCCTGATCCTGTGATCCGATGTCACCTAATTCTTCACGAATGGCATTCATCTTCTCACGCAGATAATAATCTTTTTGTCCCTGATCAATGCGCTCTTTGACCGTTTCATTGATCTTCTGTTCAACTTCCGACATTTTCTTTTCTTTTTCCATGTCGGCCAACAACATCTCTAAACGATCATTGATTCCCAATGTTTCCAGATATTTCTGTTTTCTTTCCGTACTTAAAGGAAAAGCCTGTACCGCACGATCACTTAAAAGATCGGCACCAATTCCTTTGGACAGTTCAATGATCAATTCTTTTGACAAGAACTTTTCCGCATTGCCCATCGTATCAAATTCATTGGCGATCATACGAACCAGAGCTACCTCTTCCATTTCATCCTGACGATAGCTGTGTAAGATATCAACCTGGGCTATGTCACTCAGGCTGCCCTGCTCCCATGCGTTTAACTGCACACGATCCAAGCCTTTAAACTTGATTCGTAAAAAGTTTTCAAAACGTCGTACATGACGAATTTCACAAAGTGTTCCGACTTTATAGATATCATCCATGGTCGGATCATCTTTTTGAAGTTCGATCTGTGAAAACAAGACAACTTTATCTTCATAGTTTTCCTGTGCATTTTCAATTGCTTTTAAGGACGGCTGACGCCCTACATCGATTACGATTTCCTGTTCCGGGAACAAAATCACGCCCCGTGTACATACTAAAGGATATGTTTGAGACATATGTACAACCTCCTTTTCCCTTTTAAAAAAGACGCCAGGCGCCTTTTTTTTACGATTCTATTTTACTACTTTACAGAATTCTTTAGCAACTCAATTGCTTTTTGTTGCGCAAGATCATATTTGATATTGTCAACCGAAATCAACTGTTTGATACGATCGATTTCCATACCATAGTTTTCGGCTAGCTTTTTGTATTCAGCTTCAACTTCTTCATCACTGGCTTCAATGGCTTCTGCTTTTACGATCGCTTCCAATACCAGGCTTGTCTTAACGCTCTTTTCAGCTTCCGGCTTCATCATATTGCGAATGTCTTCTTCGCTTTGACCACTGGCTTCCAAATACTGTTTAGCCGTAAATCCAGATTGAACCATCTGGTTTTCGAAGTTACGATACATACGATCGATCTCATTGGCAATCATCACTTCCGGAATTTCTACTTCAGCATCTTCTGTGACTTTGGAAACCAAGGCATCGGTAAACTGATTTTCAGCCTGCTGTTCTTTACGTTTTGTCAGATCTTCTTTTGTGACTTCTTTGTATTTTTCCAGTGTATCCACACCTTCACGTTTTAACTTCTGGATCAGTTCATCGTTAGCTTCCGGCAATTCTTTATATTTGATGTCATGTACAGTGCATTTAAATACCGCTTCTTTTCCGGCTAGATCTTTGGCACCATATTCTTCCGGGAAAGTTACGACAACATCTTTTTCTTCTCCGCTTTTTACGCCAACTAACTGTTCTTCAAAACCTGGAATGAATGTTCCTGAACCCAATTCCAAAGGATAGTTTTCGGCAGAACCGCCATCAAATGGAACACCATCGATGCTTCCGGCATAATCGATCGTTACCTGGTCACCGTTTTCGGCAGCCTGATCTTCTTCACGAAGTACCCAGTCCGCATAACGATTCTGAATACGTTTTACTTCTTCTTCGATATCTTCATCCGTTACACTTACTTCTTCTTTGTGGATGTCTAAACCTTTGTATTCTTTTAAAGTGACTTCCGGCATAACGATACAGTTAAATACCAAAGTTACTTTTTCATCATTGGCTTCTTTCACTTCTAAAGTTGGGCGGGCAACCAATTCCAATTTATTTTCTTCGATTCCTTTAGCCAAAGCTTCGTTTGCGACTTCTTCTGCAGCATATTCATAAACCATCTGTGATGGAATCTGTTTACGAATCAAAGCTTCCGGAACATGTCCTTTACGGAATCCTTTTAAGTTCACTTGTTTTTTCAGGTTGTTGAAAACTTTCTTCTGTGCTTTTGTCCAGATGTCACCATCCACTTCTACTTCCAGCACACCATTTGCATGTTCGTTCAATGTCCATTTTGTAATCATTTGAATTCTCCTCTTCTTTCAATCCATAAGATCGTGTCTTGAACTTTTGTCAAATCTTTCTTTTCTGTAAAATCTTCCAATTCATCATCACGCATCAAAGCCGCATAAACTAAACGAACAATGGCTTTGGCAATCGGCAAAGCTTCTTCTTCACTTAGATCAAAAGGCCGCCTGATAAGGATCTCCTGATGAAGCAAGGTCATACAGAAATTTAGAAAAGCGGGATCGTCATCTGAAAACCAGGCATCCAATATTGCCCGTACCTCTAATACGACCGGATCAATTTCTTCTGAAAGAATCGAACTGGGAATAAAGGTAATGTCCAATCCATTTTTTTCTATTTTGAAAGGTGTATCAATTTTTTGTTCCATCAAATATTCAATCAATTCACCTTTGCTTTCATCGAGAAGTTCAGCATTCAATAGATCTTGCACTTCCCTTGTATATTGCCGTAAGTTTAGGTCCTTCATAAAAGGAATGACCTGCTCCTGTTTGGAAGGATCTTCATAGATCCACGAAAGAATCGTTTCCATCCCTAAAGTATGTTCTTTTCGGATATGCGGTAAGCACTCCTGCTGATACGATTCCAGGATGGCCAGACAATCCTGTGGCACATACGGAAGTGATATCTCCTGATGAATTAAATCGTACGCTTCCTGATACGCTTTTCCATCGATCTTCTTTTGTATTTCGGCAATCAAAGACTGATAATAGGAATTCATCGTACCTCCTAGCGAAACATATAAAGTTTACCATAACTGAAAACAAGAATCAATGAATGCCCCTTTACGAAAGCAAGGATTTTCAAGGTTTTTATAGCCGATCCATGCTATACTGTTAAAAAGGAAAGGAGAGTTATGAAATACAGATACGGTATTCCCTTACTTCTTGGTATCCTGGCCTGTCTTTGCCCCCTGCAAATCTATGCCGATGATACCTTGGTCATTGATGATTATATCAACGATCATGCCAATATCGTAGATGAAAATACGGAAGAAGATTTAAATAAGCTTGGATACCAGCTGGAACAAGAAACCGGTGCACAGGTTGTCTTTATCACAGAAGATACCCTGCATGATCAAGATATACGGCAGGTTGCCTATCAAACATTTAAAAAGTATCAGCTGGGTGATAAGGATAAAGATAATGGTATTTTGTTTATCGTAAGCATCGAAGATAAGCTTCGCTATATGGAAGTAGGCCGTGGCTTGGAAGATGTGATCACCGATATCAAAAGTCAGCATCTGCAAACGGATTATCTGGTTCCTTACTTTCAAAAGGAAGACTATTCGACCGGCATTAAAGAGCTTTATACGCAAACCGTTCAAGTCATCGAGGATCATCAAACCGGAACACCGGTTGAAGAAACCGAAGAGGAAGATGGTATCGAATGGATCATGCTGCTGCCGATCTTTGCAATCTTACTAGGTGCCATCTATTTATCTACACAAAGAAAGACAAGATCCGGTGCTACCTTATATATGGTTCCCGGGCAGAAAACGACCTTAAACATCAAAGGTTATGATTTTGAATCCGAAAGCATTCTGGTTTCCAGTCAGGATCCCAGCGTTGTCAGCGTACAACCTAACGGTGAAATTCAAGCCCATAAAACCGGAAAAACAAAGATCTTTCTTCAAAAGCCCGATTCTCTACAAAAAGATTATGTGTTGATCATCGTTTCCCGTAAAGATCATTCTTCTCGAAACAATGAAGATGAGCTTTTAGAAGCCCTGCTTTGGGGCAGTATCTTATCCGGTTCCAGACGAAGACATTATGGAGGCGGCTTTGGAATCGGCTCCGGAGGCGGTGGTTTTGGCGGATTCTCCGGAGGCGGCGGTGGTTCAAGCCGTGGCGGTGGAGCCGGCGGAAGCTGGTAAAAAATAGAAATGAGGTTATCATGAATACAAAGAAAAAAATCCCCGGATGGGGCATCGTACTAATCGTAATTGGTGTGGTTGTCGTACTGGCCGGTGCCTTATTGATCGGTCCCTACAACAATATGGTGACACTAGAAGAAAATGTAACAACCAGGCAGGCAAATATTCAAAGCTCCCTACAATCTCGTTTGGATAAGATCAACGAGCTGATGCCAAGTGTACAAGGTGCCATGGATCATGAAAGTGAAGTCTATCAGGAGATTGCCGCACTGCGCAGCGGAACAAAGGGTATTTCCGTAGATAAAGACGGAAATATGACCATCGATTCCAGTGCTTCGACATCGGATCTGGAAAGTGCAGATGCCGCCAGTTCACAAATCATTCGTGACATTCACATTGCCATGGAAGCCTATCCAGAACTTGGCAGTACACAACTCATGTCCGATTTTATGACCAGTGTGGAAGGTATTGAAAATCGATTAAGTGTGGCTCGTGAAGAATACAACGAAGCAGTTCAAGAGTACAATACAACAATTCGAAAATTCCCAAATAATATCATTTCCGGCATGATGGGCTTTCATACGATGGATAAATATCAGGCATCCCAAGAGGCACAAAGCGCACCGGAAGTCAATTTTGATTAAAGAAAAGACTGCTTATCTTGCACAAGCAGTCTTTTCTTCACTCTAAAATCTTGAATTTAATTATATGCAAACACAGTCTTCTTTTTATGCTTTCCATGCTTTTGCCATATTCTCTTCAACTATAAAGAAAGGAGCCGGTCCACAATTCAACAAGATTGTATGAAACTCTTTTTCATTATAATCGGACTTTAACGTATTTTTAGCTCTTTCTTTTAAATCCATGATTTGTTCATAGCCCGTATAATATGGTTCAAAGGCACAAGGTGTATATAACAGCTGGTTGTATTGTTTCTCATCAATCGTAATGCCATAGTTTTCTTCGATCTCTTTCTGACATTTTTCCTGATCCCAATTGTAATAATGAATTCCGATATCAGCCAAGACCAATGCATCATAAATCACCAACATATATTCACTATAGGCTTTTAATTGTTTTGGCTTGATGCCTTTTAAATAGCGCAGGCTGTAGTGCTGTGCATACGTCGCATAGCCTTCCTGATAAGCGCTGCTGGCCAGAATAGACCAACGAAGTGGTTCACTGATATGTTCCTGTGCGTAGTTATATTGATACATATGTCCCGGCATACCTTCATGAGCAACCGTCATATACGTATCAATGGCTTTCATATTGTTGTTATTGGGATTGACACGCAGCTGTCCTTTTAGATCCCCATCGATCTCCGGAATTTGAAAATAAGCAGCCACTCCATTATCGCTGGCAACATCTTCTTCCATATCTTTGATTTCATACTCTAATGATTCCACCTTTGGAAAATCATCAAACATCTGATCTTGAATATCATCTAACATCTGCTCATAGCCTGTATAATTCGTAGATGTAAAAAGAAAGCTCATGTCTGAATCGGCATTTTCAATAAATGTCTGTAAATGCTCTTTACAAGCCGTATCCATCAAATCTTCCACTTCGATCACTTCCATATCAGAGCCTGTGTTATTCTTCATCAACAGTGAATAATATTCTTTTCCAACATCAAAGGAAGCAAGACCATTTGGATGATTATTACCGTTTTGTTTGAGATCCAGCATTGCAGCTTTGATTAACTCATAAGCCTTTAAATAAGAATCGGAAAATGCCTGTTCCAGCTCTTGTTTATAAGCTTTTGTTTGATCACTATTCAAATCCAATGCATCAACTTGATCCTGTAATCCTTTTAAAACCGAACTCTCTACGCCCTTATCCAAAATCTTTTCACAATATGATAAGATCGAATCAAAATCTAAACACAGATATCCCTTTTCATTTTGAATGTATGTATAATCTATAGCACTTTGTGTATAATCATCCACATCCTGGATCATCAAAATCAAATCTTTTAACTCCTGCTCACTATCAAAAGTCCAGTCCGCAAAGATAGTAGGAAATGATACATGAATTCCGGTCATCGGTGAAAATGCCGAAGCAATATAGTCAAATTTAGGATCACTAAGTTCTTTTGAACATTCCATATTATAAGTAAAGATATCATAGGTATCTTGTTGTTGATCGGTTAACTGTTCATAATCAAATGCCTGCAGCTGATCAAGCGTTTCCTGAATCTCTTTTCGATTTTCCTCCATACTTTCCGCATCCATACGACCAAATGTCTTTTCTACGCTTGCACTATCAATATCATAGGTCTCAGGATCTTTTAAATATGAATGAAGTGTATAATAATCCGATTCCAGTGTTTCCACCAACTGATCTTTTAGGAAGTCATTAAATTCTTCCTGGTATTCCGTCAATTCTTCTTCCGGTTCTTCTTTATAAGCTGTCTTATTTGATGATGAACAACCACTCAACAACACGACAAAACAAAGTAATAAAACTCCAATCTTTTTTGGCATATTTTTATTATCCTTTCTGATTCAAGTGTATCAGAAATCCTATGACTTCTCTACAATGTATAAGAAAAGCCTGGCCAAATCACAACAATTCAGCCAGGCTTTAGTTTACATGTATTTCAATTTTAGTATGAAATAAATTCAAAATTTTTACTAGGTTTTTGTATGAATAACTATGCACTCTATACTGATTTAACTTCCTTATTCAAAAAAAAGTTAATTGAATAGTATGTTTTCTAATAATTTATGTATTTCAGCAAGACATAAGATAGCACTATTTTATATCTCTGATATTATGCTTTGTATCTCCTTTTCAAATGCAGTACCTTTTAATTCTTCAAGTGCCAAATTAAAATACCTATCCATATTCTTAGTATCATGTAAATAGCTGTATTGAAGCCCAAGTAGATATTGTAAGACACTTATACGATATTTTATTGCTCCATTTGATAAATTAGCACTAGATTTCAACTGTTCTTCTATCATTTTTAAAATTTCATTAACATAAGTAGCTTTTTTCTCTACAATAATGTCATATAGCATTTCCTTATTTTTAAGTTCGTTTTTCGAAATTTGGTTTTTCTTCAGTTCATCCAATACTTCTCGAGTATGCTTTCTATCTTTTTTAGACAAATAGTAATTAAATGCTTTATTTAAAACTGACAAAGATTGCTTTTGGTTTAATTGCATCTCATTTATTAAAAGATGAAATTGTTGATCAATATGTTTTGAATCATCATTTATTAAATAACCATTTAATCTTAAAAATTCTCTATTAAAAGGTCTAAAGAGTAATTTACATAAAATAGAATCAAGTAATAGATTCAGTTCGTCTATTTTCTTCTGTTCAAGATTTAAAAACAACTTTTGATAATAAATTCTTCTTAAAACAAAAGGCAATATAAAACTTAAAAATAGAGTAATAGCAATTAAAACTATAATAGGTGTGCTCATACAAAATTCCTTTCTATAAATGCATTGGTCAGTCTAAAACCATAACTTCCTGAATTGCATCTGCCATAGATGTCAGAATAACACAACAGGATGCAGCCCCTGCATCAATATGCCCTCTACTACGCTCTCCTAATCTAGAAGCTCTACCAACTTTTGCAACCATAAGTTTAGTACTCTCTTTTCCTTTTATAGCAGCTACACTCATAGCAGTTAAACATTCAGTAAAACTATTACCATTTTCCAATGCTTTTTTAAATGCTTCTGTTGCCGGACATAATGTATCTAAAAGAGTTTTGTCTCCAACTTTTGCCCCACCCAAATCCATTAAGCCTGTTACTGCGTTATGTAACGCCGATAAAAATAATTCCGCCGTGATAATATTTTCTCTTTTAATTGTCCGATATATTTTTGTAAACAAGGTTCCATAAATAGGGCCCATACTACCGCCAATTTCTTCCATTAATACTTTTCGTAAAATATTTAAACCTTCCGAAAATGACATATTTGTCTGTATTCTCTCTTTAGCTAAAGAAAATCCCTTATTCATATTTACACCATGATCGCCATCCCCGGCAGCGCCATCCAACTCACTTAAATACTTTTCATTTTGATGAATGTTATCTGAGATTTCTAAAATAATACCTGCATTTTTTTCATTTACTAAATACTCCATACTATGACCTCTTTCTCTTTATCATTTGTCAAAAGAGTTGAGCAATGAATAGCTCAACTCTTTAAATCATTCCATATTTGCGTGTCTATAATCCATTTGGTCCTGTGTTTGATTTAGTTTTTCTTTTAAATCAACAACCATACTGTCATAGATCAACCATGATAACTGCTCAAAAGATGAACCATGTGGTTGTATAGATGGTGCTTTTTGTACTCCGGTTCCCTCTACTCGTGAAGAAATACCAGGTATCTGAATATATGCATCAGCTATAGAGCCAATCTCACTGTCAGGATGAATAGTAATCGTTGCAAGCTTAGCTCCTTCTCGTTTTGCCTTTTTTGCATTTGTAACAAGACTTTCTGTTTTGCCTGATCCAGAACCAATAACTAGTAAATCACCTTCTCTAATAGATGGACAAGTTGGCTCTCCAACAAAGTGAACATCTAATCCTAAATGCATTAATCGATTTGAAAATGCTCTAGCGGCAAATCCAGATCTTCCTGCTCCAGCAATAAATACTCTTTTTGCATTTATAATTAAATTCTCAACATCTTCGACATGTTGTTGACTCACTTGTGCGGCATCTTGAGCTAATTCATCTACAATTGCTTTTAAATTTTTACAAGGTTCCATTATGCTTTCTCCATAGCCGTTTTAATTAAACGAGCTTCTTCCACAGGATCTTCTGCATGTCCAATGGCACTACCTACAATAATAATATCTGGATTAAGTGCCACATATTGATCAATTGTTTTACTATTAATTCCTCCAGCAACTGCAATCTTTGTATGTTTGGCAACACTAGTCATTACCTTTAAATCTTCCAAAGGTGTTCTTCCTGCCGCTTGTTGATCGGCACCTGTATGAACCGCCAATACATCTACCCCTAATTCTTCACATTCTTTAACACGTTCTGCAAGATTCGTAATATCTACAAAATCCACTACAACTTGTTTTTTATATTCGTCTCGCGCTTTTAAACAACTCTTAATAGTTAAATTCTCTGTTGCGGCTAAAACTGTAACATATTCTGCACCTGCATCATAAGCCAGTTTGGATTCCAAATATCCACCATCCATGATTTTTTCATCAGATAGTATTTCTTTGTCTGGGAATTCTTCTTTAAAACGACGCACGGCTTGCATACCATAGCCAATCACAAATGGTGTGCCAATTTCGATAATATCAACATATTTTTCTACTTTGTGCGCCAACACTAATGCTTCATCCATCTGAAATTCATCTAATGCTAATTGTAGTTTCATAAAAATCTCCTCTGTTAATACGTTTCCAATCCGGAAGGCTCTGCTTCCAGTTCCATAAGTTCTTTAATTTCGTCATCTAATTCCACTATCGTTAATGAAACTCCATTCATATTTAGAGATGTAGCGAAATCTCCAATAAATGTTTTCCAAATACTGTGACCTTCTTCAATCAAAGTTTTCTCAACTTGATTATAAATAATATAACTTTCCATTTTTGGTGTAGCACCAAAGCCAGAAATCATAACAGCCAACTCTTTAGATTCACCAAAATCAAAGTCTTCCAAGATAGCTTTTGTCATCTCTACTGCTATTTCATTTGCACTCTTAATCTTTTCTTTTCGAATTCCGGCTTCTCCATGATGACCTATTCCAAACTCCATTTTACCATCCTCTATAATGAAATTTGGTTTGCCCACTGCAGGAATAATCAATGGTTCTAATCCCACACAGATACTTCTTGTCTTGTCAGCAACATTCTGAGCCGAATAAATAACATCGTCCAACGAACCACCACTAGCAGCTTTGGCTCCACCTACTTTCCACATAAAGAATCCGCCTGCCAAACCATGTCTTTTTTCTTTATTTTCTTTTGGGCTGGAAGCAATATCATCTTTTGCAAGAACATACTTCACTTCAATATCATCGTCTTCTGCTTCCTCAATAGCCATCTTTACATTCATGGTATCCCCGGCATAGTTACCAAATAGCACAGCTACTCCAGCACCATTATCTGCTTCTTTAATAGCTTGATGAAATTGCGAAACCGTAGGAGAAGAGAAGACTTCCCCAACAGCTACAGCATCCAGCATGTTCTTTCCAACATAGCCAAGAAAAGCTGGTTCGTGTCCGCTACCGCCACCACTAACAACGCCTACCTTCCCTGGCACTTTTTCCTTAAGTGAAATAACGCGATGATTCTCATCTGAAAGTTTAACTGTTTTATGAGTCTTTACATATCCTTGAAGCATATCATCTACAACTTGATTCGGATCATTTATAAATCGTTGCATATGTTACCTCCTAAAAAATCCATTCTCCTTGTTTAATTCTGTTATAATACCCAAGAATGTCATTAAACATTTTTGTTCCACTTTGAATTCCAGTAACTATAGATATAGTTTCTTCAATTCCTTTAGAGTTAATAAGCTCTTGAATTTTAACACTCTCGGCATCTGTTTTAATATCAAAGGCAAAACCAGCCGCTAACCCTTGTAATATCCGATGATTGTCCAATCCGGCCTTTTCACATCCAACTGCTGGTGCCATCAATCTTTCTCCAGCCTGCATTTTTCTCATTGGAGATCGGCAAACTCTTGATATAGGATCCTCAATCCCCGGTAAAGAAAAGCGGTTCAACGCAAATTCAATATAATTGTCTATTTGCTGTTCTGTAAAATCATATTTGCTACAAACATACATTCCACTTTCCTTCATTTGTTCCCTTACAATTTGTTTAAGGTTAGAATTATAGAATACATTTTGAATAATTTCATAGCCTTTAAGATATCCTAGAAACCCTGCAAATACATGTCCTCCATTGATAATGTATAGTTTTCGCTCAATATATTTAATCAATGTATCGGTAAAATCTGCCCCTTTAATAGGGCTTTCATTTGGATCAACTAATTGTGTTTTATCAACAGCTAATTCAAAATCAACACCAATGTCTACTGATTTTTTACCATCTTCAAATCTTGGTAAAACCAAACGATCTACTTCTGTATCTGCAAATGCAGCTACTTCATCAAGATGGCATGCAAAATCCGGATCAATATCTTCTAATGCTTTCTTTAGAATATGTGTATTCCCCACTGCATTTTCACAGGCTAATACATTTATTCGATTTCGTTTGTTACTATATCTTCTTTTTAATCCGGCTAGTAAAACCGGAGCAATTTTAATAAGGTTATTTGTCAAAACTGATGTTGTAATAATATATGCATCGTCAATTTCTTCTATTGCCTTATCAAAATCATTAACTGAAGAAACAGCACTGCAATTATCAATCACTTTCTTTTCATAATCTTTCTCGACGATATTTAAGCAGTAACCATTTGACTCATTAATTTGATCAATGATTTTTGTATCGACGTCTATAAATACAACATGATAGCCTGTATCATGGAGTAAATCACCAATAAAACCTAAGCCAATATTTCCGGCTCCAAAATGAACAGCCTTTTTATTACAATAATCCAATGAAAGCCCCTCCAATTGAAATCACTAAAATTAAAATTACAATTTGAATCATGTTTTGGTTCTTATGCGTCAACCACCAATAAATTCCTAACACTGCAAGCAGTGGTAATAAACCTGGAATAATACCATCGAAAATACTCTGCAATACAAATGGAGCATTATCCCCAGCTCCAAAATGAAATTCTAGAGGTGTTGACAATTTTACATAAGTTGAAGAAAGTGCACCCATCATGAATAAACCAAGTGTGCTGGCCGAAATTAGCAAATCATTAATTTTTCCAGAGCTTAAAAGATTAGTAACTGATTTACGCCCCTCCTTATATCCTGTAACCGATAATTTGCATCCAATAATCATCTGAATAATTGGAAGCAACAATAATACGAAACATCCAATTGGACTTCCTGTAGCTGATAATGAAGCAGCTAACGAGAAGATAATGGGTTTAAATGTAGCCCAATCTAAAGAATCACCAATTCCAGCCATAGGTCCCATTAAACCTGACTTAACCGCTGTAATTGTATCTTCTTCAATCGGTGCTCCATTTGCCCTTTGTTCTTCTAATGCAATCACGATACCATTAATAACTGATCCAAACACAGCTTCAGTATTATAGAAAAGTAGATGTCGTTCTAAGGCAGCCGCCATTTCTTCTTTCTTTGGATACAGTTTTTTAAAAATAGGAATCAGTGAATTTGTAAAACCCAAAGCTTGTAAACGTTCCCATGAAATACCTGTTTCCGCGAATAAATAATACTGAATCCAAGAATTTCGAACATCCTTTTCTGTAATTTTAGATACACTGTTTACTGTTTCAGCCATAATTACTGACCTACCTTTCCAAAGATTTTTCCTGAACGATATCCATTAATTAGCAAAATAGCACATACACCAAAAACTGCTGCTCCAATAACTGGAATACCACTAAATTGAATCAAGAAGTATCCGATAAAGAACCAAGGAAGCAATTCTTTTTTACCAATGACAAACATAGTTAATGCAAATCCAAGTGCTGGTAACAACCCACCAGCAACATTAAATCCATTAATAATCCATTGTGGAATACTATTCATAAATGCTGTAACAGCATCAGCTCCATACATATTAGCTAAAAATGGGATTGGAAAACGCATCACAAAACTTAACAACAGAGGATACAAGAAATTACATAAATTGACTTGTCTATAATTTCCATCTGCTGCGTATTTATCGGCCATATGTACAAAAACAATATTTACAGTTTTACGTAGCTGATCAATAAAAACTCCCATAATACCAACAGGAACAGCAATTAAGGAAATAGCAGTTGTTACGTCCATTCCTGTTTGCAGTGCAATTGGAATACTTACCAAACCTGCTAAACAGTCATCTGCAGGTAAATTTGATCCCGCAGCTACTAAACCAATATACATGATCTGAACAGCGGCTCCAATTGTAACGGCTTCTGTTACATTCCCCATAATAATTCCAATTAGCAGAGAAGCAAATAAAGGTTGACGTATTGCATGTGTCCATCCATAACCAATATCAGTCTTCATGATCCAATAATAAATACCAGTAAAAATCGCTACACCCATCATATTTTTAACCTTCTACTTTCTTTTTAGCCTGACTTAATGTGACTTTCTTTTCCTCCGGAGTAACCTGGAATGTAACTTCCGCACCTTTAGAAGCAATCTCTTCTAGTTTTGCTATATCCTTTAAATCTACAGAAATTCCCTTAACAACAGATGTTCGTCCATTCCCACTGCCTAAACCACCAATTTGGACTTGTTTGAAATTAATCCCTTTTGACACAACTTCAGAACAATCTTCTATACTCTTAAATAATAAGAATGTTGCTACTTCATCATATTCTCCAGCCTTAGCATTTTGAACAAAGGTTTCCTTGGTAACTGTTTTTACTTCCATATTGGATGGAGCAGCCATTGCATAAATACCAGCCATAAATTCATCATTCGCCAATGCATCATTTACGATAACAATTTGGTTAATTGAGACGATGTGGCTCCACTTTGTGATGACTTGTCCATGTATTAATCGATAGTCAATTCTACAAAATTTAATACCTTCTAACATTATTATCTCCTTTCCATCATTAGTTTTTTAATATCAATAACACTCTCTTTTCCAGTTTGTATTATTTTTTGGTTCAGATTATAGTTTCCTTGCATTCTAGTCATTTCTGCTTCAATCAACATTGGTAAATTCAAGCCACATATAATTGAATATTCCTTTTCAAATGCAAACATTGCAGCAGTATTCGATGGTGTTCCTCCAAATAAATCCGTCATTATAATTGTATTAGTCGGAGCATCTTTCAATAACTCTGCCAATTTATCTTTCAATTCTAATGGATCCATACCTTCTATCAAAGATATGCAATAAGTGTCCTCCAATGGTCCCATAATCATTTCAGCACTATTTTTCAATTCTTCTCCAAAACGGCCATGAGTTACCAGTACAAACCAAGGCTTACAATCCATCATATTTCTATCCTCTAGACTTTCCGCCTGTTACGTTTACAGTAGTTCCTGTAATATAGGATGCATGGTCAGAAACTAGATATGTAACCAAGTCCGCAATTTCATCTAATTTACCTTTTCTTCCTAAAGGAATAACTTTGGCATAATCTGTTCCAATTTGTTCTTTTTTTATTCCTCTTGTGTATGCTAATTCATCCATGTGCGTCCCAGCTCCCATAGGTGTTGGCTCATTAATTCCTGGTGAAACTCCAACTACACGAATGTTATATTGCCCTAATTCTTTAGCCCAAGATAATGTAAATGAATTTAATGCTCCTTTACTTGCTGCATATATACTTTGTCCTTTTGATCCTTCCATACCAGCTTCAGAAGTAATATTTACGATAACTCCACTCTTTTGTTTCACCATTACTTTGGCTACTGCTTGAGTCGTTAAAAACACTCCTTTTGCATTAACACCTAATATAAAGTCAAAATCATCAGCATTATATTCATGTACAGGATCCCCATTGTAATAATCAACCAACAACTTAACTCGAGTCACAGCTGCATCATTGACTAATGCATCTATACGGCCAAATTTTTCTAATGTCTTATCTATCATATTTTGAATCTCAGTTGGCTCTAAAACATTACCTTGAACCACCAACACATTCTCATTGTCTTCATATAGACTATTTGGATTCAAATCATAAATTACAACTTTAGCGCCGTTCACAAGTAAATCATTAACAATATGTGTTCCTATGCCTGAGCAACCACCAGTTACAACTACAACTTTTCCATCCATCTTGATCCATTGATCCATCATATACCTCCCTTTTTTTAATAAACTTGCAAGCTTTATTTACACTGAAATTCTAACAAAGCCCAAATCTGTTTTAAATATCGCAAAATAGTAAACGCTTTCATCTTTTATATGATAATTATTAAATCATGTAAAGATTTACACGCAGATATCAATCCAGCTTTCAATTTTTATTTTTTGTAGTTATAATATTTATATTTGTGGGACTTATTAATCTTATTTTTAAATTACTACAAGCGAAAAGTGAGGTCTTTGTTATGTCTATCGCTATTGATAAAAAAATATATGCAAATCTTTCAAGTACTGAAAAAACTATTATTGATTTTATTTTTGAAAATCAAAAAAATATACTCAATATGTCAATCACCAATATTGCTAAAAAAACAAATGTTTCAGCCCCTACTGTATCTAGAACCATTCAAAAATGTGGTTATAATGGTATATCTGAACTAAGATATAAAATTATGACTGAAAATAATATGAACTCTGGTCCTAACCGCGTTGATAACAAAGAATATAATGTCAACAAAGTCATTTATAAGATATATAAAGAATGCAATGATACTTTAAACAATCTCATTATCACAGATATTTTAAAAACAGTAGATTTAATTAGAACATCACGTAGAGTGTTTCTCTGTGCACGTGGTGCTACTGGATTAATAGCAGAAGAGTTTTTAAAATATCTTTTATGGATGGGTATTGATGCTATTTTAGCAACTGATTCACTATGGCTAAAACATATAGAAAATATGGCCACTAAAAATGATTTAATCATCATTCTTACTGTTACCGGAGATAATGAATCTTTAGTACAAGCTGCTTTAAAGTCCAATAAGAATTCAATTCCCGTTGTAACATTAACCTGTAATGAAGATTCAAAATTAAAATTTTATTCCGATATTATTTTATTTGGGCATTATGAAAAAATCACTAATTATAGAAGCATGGATAATAACTCCAGACTTCCATTAATGATACTTACCAGAATAATAGCTGAATATATGCAATAGTTTTGACATGATAGTAAAAAAGCCTGATAAAACCATTCGTTTTATCAGGCTATAATAAATACTATTTAGATGTAAGATCAGAATATAATTCTTCTTGATACACTCCGTCTTCAATCAATCTTTTAAAGCTTTGTACCACTTCTTCTTTATCTTCTTTATACGTTACGCCAAACCATCTATCATGGGTTTCTAAGACTTTTACCGTACATTCGTTCTTTCGTAACAAGCCACCAATCAATGTTGGTAATAAATACTCCGCTTTTAATGGATTGTTTTCGACATCTTCTTCAAAGAAAGTGACAAAGTGTTTTTCTAAGACATCCAGAAAAGCAGGATATTGTCCCTCTTTAGCCGGGAAGCCCCAGAAGTTCATCGAGACATAGGAATTAATATCAAGTTCTGCATCCTTTGTTTTGGCCTTTAGAACACCATTTTCTTCCACTTTGATAATATTGGATGTTTCTACTACATCCGCCACATGAGTATGTCCATCTTCTACTTTACAGACACCACGTGTGACCCCACCATTATCGGACAGCGTATTCTTTAAGATAAATCCTGCCATCGCATAGGCTGTATCCTCATGATCAACTATTAACCAGTCATGGAGTTTCTGGAAAGCTTCTTTGCCATAATAGTCATCGGCATTAATGACCGCAAAGGGTTCGTGGATCAGTTCCTTGGCTGCCAGGATAGCCTGTCCGGTGCCCCATGGTTTCGTTCTCCCTTCCGGGAATGTACAACCTTTCGGAATATCGTGAATATCCTGGAAAACATAGTCGATCTCTACATGCATCTTTTGCGCAATAGCTTCAACACGATTGCCGATGCGTTCTTTAAAGTCTTCTTCAATATCTTTTCGAATCACAAAGACAATTTTATTAAAACTGGCTTCTATCGCATCATGAATGGAATAATCCATGATGATCTCATCGTGCAGTCCCACCGGCTCTAATTGTTTGATACCGCCGCCAAATCGACTTCCTATACCGGCTGCCATAATCAATAATGTTGTGTTTCTCATAATTTGTTTCCTTTCCATACCAAACAAGCATAAAAAAAGAATATTGTTCGATCTCATAAAGAGTATAACCAAATATTCATGACTTGAAAAGGTTATTTTTTGGTCAAGCTAAAACTCCAGTAATAGCCACGCTTCTGCATGCGCTTGATATATTTTTCTTCAATCGGTGATTTACCCACCATCTTGGAAATACGAGACGCATAAACGATCAGTGATTCTCGTGTCACTTCATGATGATACATCCGTAATAAATTTAATAGCTCCATATCCGAAATGATCTCTTTTTGATTGGATACCAACATCTGTAAGATCAAGAATTCATGTTCATGTACATTTAATAATTTCTTATCTTTATAAGCCAGTTTCTTTTCAAAATCGATCTTGATATCACCAGATCGTATCGTCCTATTTTCAAACGCTTTAAAGTTTTCAAAATGATCTTCATTCGAACTGGTTCTTTGTTCTTCTCTGGCTTTCACCAGTTTTTGCAGTTCGGTCATACTGATATGATTTTCTATGCAGAAATTCCCAAGCAAATTGATCTTATTCTCCATTGTCTTACTCATACGATACCATCTCCTATTATGATTCCTTTTCCATTGTCTTGATTTGATAGTCCTTGGATACAATCACGGATTCTAAGTATTCAATTCGACTATCTTTTCGTTTTAATTCTGCTATCAAACTTTTCTTATCCAAATCGTTGTATCTTGCCGCATGGATCTTTCGTTTTGCGAATTCATAGTTTTCAATCCCGTCAAAGGAAGTAGGGTCTTTACGATATAAAGCCACCCATTTTTCAATAGTCTTGACTGGCAGATTCAATTCTTTAGATACATCACTTATTCTTTCCTTATCCTCACAAGTACGATGACAAACAATTTTTTTTAAATCATTGGAATATAACTTCATATCACTACTCCCTTCAACTACTTACAAATGGACAATATAAAAAGAAGTTCAGATTGAACTTCGGAAAATAAATTAGTCTTATTGGAAAATTCTTTTATTATCCCTTAAATTATGCTAACTTAAGATCTCTATCTATTAATTATCTAGTATATTTCGATACTTTACCACTTAAATAAGATTTGCATAAATTTTATAATGTTGATAAATTATAAAATAACCAATATTTATTTTGGCTCGTCCTTTGCACATAAAGGGTAACAATCCTTTATTTATCGTGTCTTTTTGATAAAGCATCTCGATATTTCACCCTTTTTGGTGACATTATCGCCATTTTGATGAACTTTAGAACTTTATCATATCGGTCTTTAGGCTCATTCATAATGAACCAAAATAAATTCATCCAGTCTTGCAGATTTTCTCTGTCATAACCTCCATGTGCTCTCATAAATTTTTTAAGTAACATATGGAGATGATTGACTGGATATGATGGATTCTCTTTATCGTTCAGCTGTTTTATTTCATTAGATAAATATACTTCATTTTTTAATCCCAGTTCTTCAACAAGTATGTTATGAGATTTTTCTTCATCATGAACGATTGTCGAACCTTCGGCTATATGTTTTCCATAGGTTCTCATTGTCGAGGTCCTGGATGGTTTTGATGTTCCTGTCACTATGTAGATGGATGCCTTATCATTGCAGGCAACCCCTACTCCTTTTTTGTTCCTGGATATTCCTCGCTGTTCTTTTCCGTCTTTTTTGATCTTGTTCTGTTTGGCTTTTGAAAAATACGTTTCGTCTAAATATACAGTACCATCCAACACTATATCATCTTGGATCCCTTTTAATACTTCAAATACTTTAATAAGCCAGTATTTAACGGTTGTCTCTGAATTCCTGTTGTCATAAGCTGTGGAATGGAGTGAATGAAATTCAAACAAATGCAGAAGATATTCGATCCATTCCGAAATAGGTATTTTCTTTGAATCAAAGATTGTATTTGTTAATGGATTAAATTGATGATGACGTGTCTTACAAAAATAAATCTGAATTCCATCTTTTCTATGCCCATTTTTAGTGAATTCTGAAGAATTGCATAGCCTACAATTTTCTATAGGTAAAGAGTTTATAAATATTATTTCTTCCTTTGACATCGTACGATGTTTGGCATCATACCATTCAGAAACTGTAGATTCGACTAAAAGCTGATCCGTTGTTTTGGCTTCAGATTTAGACCACGAAAAAGAACGTAAAGGTGTGTATTTTTTACGTTTCTTAGATTTCATTGTTTTGGCGGTTCAGAGTTTCACGAGATGAACAACCAGAACCGCCAAGTTCTCTTGATGGTTATTCACCTCATGAAGCTCCTCAAGAGCTTGCCTTTCTACAAGCGTCTAAATTATACCACCAAGATTTCATTTTTAATATTTATTCATCCTTTATGTGCAAAGGACGAGCCTTTATTTTTAAAATCATACTATTTGATAGATCTTAAATATTATCGTATTAAGTATATTTATTCCACATATCTTATTATTTTGAAAATAAAATTCACACTTATGTTCATAATTGAAATACCTTCTACTTAAAAAAATTGGACTACAATATCCTAAATTAATACAAAGATGAACCTTACATAAATACATCCAAATCCATAATACTTGGGGTCACAGCAATGAATTTACCTACTTTTATACAAAAAGTTCTTTTATACTAATCTCTAAATAATTATTCATCTTATGTTGAGACAGTAATTAACTATTATTTTCTAATCCATCAGTAAAGCTGGTGGAGCACTCTTTATAGAGAATCTGTTTAATATAATATTCGTTAAAAACACTGACCATAGAATTTAAATAAATCATAATTAATAAAATCTTTCATTTTCTACGCTTTCTATGCACGATCATTTTAACATGGTCTATCATTTTCTCAGAAAAATACCTATGAAGCAGATATTTCGGCATATTTTTTAATTTAGAAATATCTGATAAGCTAATATATTCTCGTGTAAGTCTATCAAACATTCCTTCAACTCCATAATCATTAAGTTTTGCACCTTTCATTTTAAGAGCCTGATGGGTACATTCAGCTAATCCTATATAAGCTGGAGTCCAATTGAATTTTCCTCCTACCAAGGCATTTATACTGCTTCCATCAAATACCCTATCAATCATCCCGTCATATTTTATTCTATATTTGTTGTTAAAAAGGAGCTCTATATCTGTCGTGTCATCAGCATAATAAACTTTCATCTTTCTGCCATATTTATCTTCCATGCAACGCGAATATATGTTGATGATTTCTCCCCAAGTTATCTTATCTGGATTTGCAATTTGAATTATCCTTCTATTTACAGCGCTATTACCAATCACATGAAGTAGTATCCTTGCTGTATCTTTTGAACTGGTCAAAGATGTATGCAAATTTTTTATATTTCCAGGTACTACGACTGTTTTACCAACAATAGCTCTATATAGCCATTGCTCCAATTCAAACACTCCTAATTGCAATCGGTTATTACTATAGGTTTTATAAGGCCTTATGATTACCCAATTATTATACAGAGAATTTCTAAGCACATCCTCTTGTACAGCTTTAGTCAAGGAATATTCTCCTTGAGAAAGATAATTCTGATCAGTAGATACATCCAATAATCTTGGAGAATCTTCCTTTATTGGTTCTTCTGAAGCAGCATAAACTCGTGCAGAACTGAAAAATAAGTATTGATTGCATGAACGAAGATAAAATTCATATCGTTCTTTAAATTCTTTAATTGTATATAGCATAAAGTCCACAATCACATCATATTGATTATTATTAATGATTTGTCGAATAAAGGATAAATCCTTGGCATTGCCTTGTATATATTTAATTCGTGATGATGAATGAATTTTATTCCTAGACGTAACAGTAACTGTATTTGATTCATTTGATATAAGCATAGGAACAAGTTCACGTCCCATCGCACCTGTTCCTCCCAATACAAGTATTTTCATTCCAATATTATTTCCTTAAAATTTTTTTTAACTTCTTAATATTTGAATCACCAAGGAATGATTTAGCCAAGTTCTTAGCTGATACAGTCACTGAAGTTTCTAAATTATAAAGGATATGTAGTGTCTCAGTTTCATCTTCAGTATTGATAAAAACCTCAAATATGACAGGATGTTCCTTAGGTGTATTACTTACAAAATTTGGTATTTTTTTAAGGAATTCTTCTTTTGTAGATGCAGATATATATAGAAATCCTAAATCTTCTGCATAATGTTTGACTAGATTTTTCGATTTCTTACCATTGTGACCTTCAGCTGCAATATAAGGATTAGCTAAAGAACCAAGCTTATAAGCTCTATTATCCGGATTTTTAAATTCTGTACCTATACCATTATTTATCAATAATATCCTTAGATTGTTTTTTACATCACGGTTAGCCATAGAATTTAAATCATAGAAAAATGCCAAATCTCCTATTACCAAAAATACAAGTTTGTCAGTAACAAGAGATGCACCTAAAGCTGCTGAAACACAACCATCTATTCCAAAGCCACCTGTATTACTATATTCCATTATAGATTCATCTACATCAAAGAAACTCCAATGTCTTAAAGAATTATATATACCGAGATGTAGAATAGATTTTTTAGGCAAAGCTTCTGCAGTATGCTGTGCAATCCATCCATTTGAAAATGGTAACTCTGGAATCTTCTGATTAAACTTATCGCACTCAATTCGCCACGCTCTCAGATAACTATCATCTCCGACATAATCCTTTCCGAGTTGATTATATCTTTGGAAAAATACTTCCTCTTCCATTGCAAACACATAAGTCTGTTTTTTAAAAGTATCACGAATTTCACCATCTGGATTTACTCGCCAAGTTTCTTTGACACTACTTAATATAAAGGCACCAGAAACATCACCAAGATGGATAACAAGGTCAATATCACACACTGGAGAATGATACTGCCGCTGTGATGCAACAAGACTGTACATAACCCTATATTTCCCCTTATAGTTGCTTACAGCATCGCACAAAACTACGGCATTGTAATGTTGACAAAATTCATCTACTGCTTCCTCTAGCTCATTAGACCATTTTTTATGAGCACCTACAAAGATTGCTATTTTTTTTGAGATATCAATTTTAGGATATACTGCCGGAAAAGAATCTAAAAAACCAATACGTCTAATAACACGAACTTTAGGAATTTCTCGAACTGGAAACTCCATACTATACGCTGTTGTCAAATTGATATGTACAGGACCATTACCATTCCTACGCAGCTCAAGCAACGCTCGATTCAATAGCACATTACAATACCATTCATCATCTTCACTATGAATTACGGGAACCTGAACACTCAACTTAACAGAATCAACAGGTTGAATACTTCGATCAATTGCCTGTTGAAAGTTCTGTCCAATTCTCCCCAAATGCTGAGTGGAAGTGATTGCCAAAATAGGAATTTTGCGATAATACGCTTCTGTTAAACCAGAAAGATAATTTCGAGAAGCAGTTGCTTGTGTACAAGACAGTGCAACTGGTTCTCCACTTTCTACAGCCATTCCACAAGCCATATAAGCAGCAGATCTTTCATCATATGCTGAAAAGACTTCAAAATATTCATCTTGCTGAACTGTGGCCACAAATGCAACATTTGTAGTGCCCGGACTTGCAATGACTTTTTTAATCCCATGTTTCTTCATGAGACTGATTAACATTAATGTATTTTTTTCATCAGTAAAGTTTGCCATATTATTTCTTGCAAAATTGATAATTCTGCATAATCCCCTTTCATTTTAAAATTCCATTATTTAATATAGTTGCTGACTTTTCTCTCAATTGGCTGAGCCTGTGATCAACAGTTATGTAGTTAATAGGAGGAACACAAGTAATTCTTCGAGTATTGTACTTTAACAAGTGGTCACTAATCTCAAATTCATCCATCAACTCTCTAACTCGATCGTTTTGTGAAAAAAACTGATCATCTTGAAAACGCTCAAATGTATAAACTTCTTTTTCAAAAAGCAAAGAAAATACTGTCCCATGGAAAGAATCTGTTAATATATAATCTGCATTTAAAATGAGATCAAGGAATTCTTTTACACCAGCATCCATATATTTTCTCCCTTTATAAAAATAAGAAAAACCAGTTTGTGCTATAATTCTAATAGACATATTTTTTTCTTTAGCTAATTTTCTAACGACAGTCCAATGATTTCTATTATCCGATAAAAAATAACAGAGAAGATATCTTTGCTTTTTTTTAATTTTTAGGCTAAATAAATTTATCCACTGCTCTTTTGTAAGAAGCATGGTAGGGTCAAGAACTTTTTGAGGCTTATATCCTATAATCGTTTCAAGCAAAGCCGATGCCTTATTTTCTCTAACTGTTATCAATGAGAAACTTTTAAGGCTTTTTCCTATTAACTCTTTTTTTTCCTCTGGAATTTCACGTATTCCTATACTGGGAGCATAAGAAATCTTTTTAGCTTTAATTTCTGGAAAGTCCGCATAATAATATGGGTGATACCAATTCGGATTCCATATTTGATCACTCCCACATATCAGTAAATTAAACTGATTACAGATGTTTACATAATCCTCATCCGTCTTAATGGGATCAGTCACGATACACTGTTCATTAATAACCTGTTCCATCTTTAAAGTTTTCCTAGCCAATTGGCTATTATAGCGTTTATGAGCATATTTTAGTATCTCATAACTAATACGACCATAAACTCTTGTTAAAATCTTTTTCTTTTTATGTGGTCTTTGAGAAGATGGAACCGGAAAATCAATCATTTGTACATTGTGTCCGTATCTTCTCAAATAGTTTTGCAAGGCGATTGCTTGTAGCTTTGTTCCATAATTCTCGTATCTAAACCATGTAATTATTCCTATCTTCATTAAGAAACTACCTCCGTTGACTCAATTTATTTTGGCACTTATTAAAAAATAGCATAATGTCATCTATGTATAGAATCATAATCAATAATACGAATGTATACTGTATTACATATAATAAAACATTATTACTAACAAGTAACAAAACTACAGATTGAATCACCAAAATAGCATAAGTCAGTAAATCTCTACTCAATCTTATTCTAAGTTTAATCAAACTTTGAGATCGTATATATCTAATCAACCATACAATGAAGTAACTGATTCCTGTAGCTATAGCTGCACCAAGAGGGCCAAGCAATGGAATTAAAAAAATATTCATAACAATATTCAAGACAGCACCAATTATGGTAGTCTGAGCAAATATCTTTGATTCCTTCACTGCAGAAAAAAAGCCACCTATATATCCTGATAAAGCGCCAAAAATGATTGCTATTGTTAGCCAAGGAACATATTTCCAAGCTGTATAGAAATCTTTCACATAAAGAAAACTGGCAAGGAACTTGTCAGTAGCTATAATAAGAGAGCATAAAATGACCATTAAGCAATTATATGCTTTATATGTATTTGCAAAAAAACCACTTTTATCCTCTGGATCATATTCTTTCACAGCTGACATTGTCCAAGCTTGATTAAATATTGTTTGAAAAATATTAAGAATGGATGGTATTTTAGATGCAATAGAATAAATGCCATTGGCTGCAATTCCACAAAAAAATATAACAATATAGCGATCTGATGCATTATTAATCCACCATGCTACTGAATTAGCGATAAGAGGCTTGCTATAAGCAAGCATTCCTTTTTTTTCTTGTATATATCTCTCTTGAGGCTTAATATATTTTGTCATGCGAGTACAAATCATCAAATACAAACATTGAACCAATGGCCCAATAATATTAGCAAGAAAATACCCTTTTAACCCCCAACGAAAAATTACAAGAAACAAGACATTACACCCTATAATTATGACAGAAGCTATAACGCTTGATATCGAAAGTTCTCTAATCTTATCAATACCGCGAGCAAATGAACTGACAATTCCTGATAAAGATTGTGAAAAAAACATCATAAAAAAGAAACACGCATATATTTTTATGACTTCGCTTATATTAAAAATAGCATTAATAACTAAACCGAAAAGTATAAATATCGAACCAAATATAAAATATCTAATAGAAATTGTAGCAACTGCATTTTTATTAACATTTTTTTCTATAGAAAATCGTAAAACAGCGTCATTGATATTAAGAGTCAATATCGGTATAAGTACATTAATGGTCGTGTAAAACAAATCATATGTTCCATATTCTGTTGTTGTTAAAATATTTGTGTATAAAGGAACCAAAAAAAAACTTATGAGTTTTGTGGCAAAATTACTTAATGCTAAAAGTCCTATATTTTTAAAAAGATATTTATATTTATTCATCATTTCCCTTCATTAACCTTTATCCTAGTTTTTCTAATACTAAAAAGTTTAATAAATCAAATAATCTCTCATGCTAAAATTTAATGTAACATAGATAAATGTCTTATTAATTTTATCAACTTTATAATATACAAGTTATCAATGCTATTTATTGTAGATTAATTAATTATAAATCACCAAAAATACTAATTATTCACAGTTATAGCAAGTTCTGTACTATTAATATAAGTTAATATAATAGGATATTATTCTGAATTTCTTATGTCACAAAGATTTTAAGAAGTGCAACTTTATACAAACTCCATTCTGATAGAATTCATAGTAGCTCGTTTTTGTTATTTAAAAATGAAACCCAATCAAATTCATCAAGCCAAAATTTCCCAGTTAATCTTCCTTTATGATTACATAAATTACGAACACTACTTGCATTCTTTTGACTCCCTTTAATAAAAAATGTGCTAGGATATTCTGGATATACTTTAGCTGTAAAACAAACCTTATGCTTAAAGTCTAATTTTTCAAAATAAACAAGATCATTTTCTGTACAATCATCTCCTTGTACCATAACAATATATAGATTATCCATATGTAATCTTTTTGTACGTTCAATCCATTTTGTTTTTGCTTCTTCAAATGATTTATAATGCTGAAAGAAAATTCTTATTTCTCCTAAAATACCAACTGGATACATATATTGATTGGACAATTTCATATCCTGTACTAACTCACAATTGTAAAGATAATAGTCCAGATTGGTTAAAAATGTCAAAAAGTCTTTTGTCCTAAACCATAAATTTATAGTAGGCGAATTAAACCTTAGATGTAGTTCATGACAAACTACTCCTCCTATACAATTTATGGATATGATAGAACAATCCCTATTTGTAACCTTTTTAAATTCTTTATTATGAAAAAGATAGATTGTTCGCAAAAAATGTCTATATGTCTTTTTAAGTTTTTCCTTTTCCATTTAATTGACCTCATTAGTAAGTTATTTAGATAGTATTATTAACAGTTCAATCAATATTTCTCTTAATATTAAATCTACTTTTTAAAATTTAGAGATTTATTTTAAGCCGTATTTTACTTATCAAATAGTTGACAAAACCTTTTGCCTTTCCTTTTTCTTTTTGATTTTTATACAAAAACCATTGTTTTTTTAAATGCCCTAAAATGAAATTATTATTTTTTATTATCTCATTTATTTTTTTATTTTGTACATAATCCTCATCTGAAACCCAAGACGATGCATAATGATGAATTGAATATGTATTCTCAGTAATATGTATTTCTCCTGTAGCAAAATTCATTGAATCAAAATATACTGGTGGAAATATTGTAGCATCTCGGATTGTAACTATTCTATCCGGACTAAATTTATAACCATATTTTCGAAGTGGTCTAGTATTTTTTTTAGGGCATGCTTCAGAATCATATACACCATTCTTTCCTATAAAATGTCGATTAGTATATTCTTCAAGAAGTGAATATATAATATGATTTTTCTTTTCTGCTCCGAACCCAAGCCCAGTATTAACATAACCTGTTTTTTCAGATGCCAAAAAGCACTTTAATTTCAATAAATCATCCAATGATTTAACTAGTTCAACATCTGTATCTAGATATATTCCACCTTCTTCATATACTATCTTTAATCTTGCAAAATCAGATACAAATGCCCACTTTTTTTGTTCATATGCTTCTTTAATATAATCAGGTTGGTCAATGTTAAAATTTTTTTCATTCCACTCTTTAATTTGGTAGTCTGGACAATATTTTTTCCATGTTTTTATATAGTTTTTATACTCATTTGGAATTTCCTTTTCTCCAAACCAACAGTAATGTATTATTTTAGGAATCACAGCATATTCTCCCTTTTCTTCTATGCGATTTACATTTGATAAATGGCAAAGATAAAATATAAAAAAATAGATATCCTCCTTTACCAAGTAAAGAAGTGTCATAAATGGTTATGATAAAGGCCATCATGCACAATATTAATGTCATCTGGATTTGTGATTTTGAAGCAAAATCTTTCAATCTATATTTTTTAAGTATTGCAAAAAAAAGAGAAATAAAAAGCATGATATAAAGAATCATTCCTAGTATCCCCTGTTGTAACAATATCATTGGCAAAGGAAGCATGTAATAATGCATTGTTTCATACTGCATAAACATCTGTGATTTTAAACCTAGTACCTCAATCTGATCACAATTGCCAATCCCTAAACCAAATAATAATTCAAACTTATTATTGAATAAAGCAACACATTTATCCCAAAAATTAAGTCTATTCACATCTCCCGCATTATTTGCAAATTGGCCTACATATCCACCTGGATTCGTTAAATAATTCCACATAGAAGACGGAGTAAACATATCTCTACTCATATCTGGAAAGATAAACAATGTAACTCTTATTGCTATTAAAATTCCAAGGATGCCTAAAACAATCAATACAAGTTTTTTAAAAGAAAACTTGGTCATTAAGGTAGCAATTACAAAAATAACAACCATTTCAACATAAAATATTTTTAGTTCAGCAAAAATTGCAATTATTAAAGAAGAAATTCCAACAATTAAAATGGTTCGTATAGAAATTTCTTTATTAATATATTCCACAAGCGACCTACTAAATATAATAATGAGTAAAATATTTAATGGTCCATTTACTTGCCCCCTTGACACACCATACACTCCACCAATCCAATCTTGTCTATAGCCTAAAACCATTTCAATTATACAAACTATAAAGTTTATCCACATCAATTTATCTAAAAAATCAATACTATCTGAATGCTCAAACGATACACATTCTATAAAGAATATAATAGTAGTAAAATAGCTTCTAAATGACCACAAATGCAACACAATATTTGAAAAATTAAAAATCACTCCAAAGATAGCTAAAGTAATATATAAAAACAATATTAAATAAAAAAAACGTAAATAAACGTTATTAAGTATACTCTTCATTCTTTCTTTTAGTAAACTAATGAATAAAACTACATTTAATAAATCCGTTAAATAATAAACTGGATGTATTTGTGGGATAAATATGCTCAAAATCCCTTCTCCAAATATCACTATAAAAATGCATAGTATTATTTTTTCGTAATTTGTTCTGTTCCTTATTCTTATCTTCATAGTTCATTATCTCCATATTTTTTATCTAGTAGATAGTAATAATATGGAGAGATAAAAAATAATAATGCTTTAACCCTATCTATAAAAAAAGAAGCATAACGAATAGGAAATTTTTTATCAATTAAATTAATGTACTCTTTTCTATACAACCTTCCTCGACACATTGCTTTCATATATAACATAGCTGTATGGTTGTCTATCATTTTTTTTAGATTTTTATCTTCCATGTTACTGAAAATTTTGATAAGTTCATAGCAAGTATCGATCAAGTCAACACCATTTTTAGTCTTATCCTTTACTTTAGTTATTGACCCATCTCTCCTAACATAATGATAATAAGCTAAATCGGACAAATAAATCTTTTTGGCTTTGTTGATTACCTGGGGAGTCCATAACTCATCTTCATGATATATTCCTTTCTTAAAAAACAATTTATTATCTATAATTGTCTTTCTTTTATAAATACCAAAGCATGCAGCAGCATAAAGTGTTCTTTGTCTGAGCTCGCTCCTAAAATAATCATAATTACTGTATATTTTATTTGGTGCACTTACATATCCATACTTTTTTACCATGTTAGTGCCTCTTTCTTCTATAAAACCAGTATATATAATATCTGGAAATTCATGTTCACATATTAACTTATTTAAATTAAATAAAGCATTTTTTTCAAAATAATCATCAGAATCAAGAAAAACAATATAATCGCCTGTTGCTTTTTTTATTCCTATATTTCTAGTTTCAGATAATCCAAAATTAGATGAATTTTTTAAAATTTTCACACGGTTTGATTTATATTTATAAGCAATTGTCAATGAAGAATCTGTTGAACAATCATCAATAAGAAATAACTCATAATCTGAAAATGTCTGATTTAATATACTGTTGATACATTTATCTAAATACATTTCCGTATTATAAATTGGAATAATAATTGAAAATCTCATTTGCTTTTCCCCTTTGATATAAACTTTTTCTTTAACTCATTTCTACAATCTTCACCAATGATTCTCGTAATAAAGGCTTTTAATTTATTCAAGTACATTTCATTCTGATTTTTCCAAGTTCCAGCAAAATGGTGTATACAATATGTATTAACTGTAACTTCTTGCTTATATGTGTAACAGTTAATAGGGGAAAAATAATCTTTTGGATAAATTGTACAATTATCGTAATAAATTAGCTCGTCAGCATCCTTATAACCATAAACAGTTTCTAAATATTTAAAAATTCGTTGCGAATTTGGTATCAAGTCCATTCCCTGTTGATTGATAAAATGAATATTGTTATAAAGATTTAATAATTCATCAATAAACAATGCATTCTTCTCAGCTCCAATCACTGCTGTGCAAATAGAATACTTACTTTCAGCACCTATAAATGCTTTATTATATAGCAAAGAATCGAAAGACTTTAAAACTTCCACATCTGTATCTAGATAAATGCCTCCATATTTTTTTAACGCATACAATCTTACATAATCTGAAACAAATGCCCATTTTTTATGTTCATAAGCCTCTCTTACATATGGGACAATATTAATATCAAAATTTGATTCATTCCATTCTATAATCTTGTACTCCGGACATAAGGTATGCCATGAATTTATACACTTTTGAACATCTCTACTTAACTCTTTTCCCCCAAACCAACAATAATGTATTATTTTAGGAATCATAACTTATCTATCCTCTTTGAATAACTCAACAATTAATTTTCCAAATTCGTCGCAAAACTTTGTATTATTCGTGGTTATACCACTTCTTAAGTCATCCACAATTTGACTATAACTTGTTATTATATCTCCTAATGTATTAATATCTTCTACTAAAACAAGCATTCTCATTCTATTATTCATATTTCTCATAAAATTTATCTGATGATTATTTACATGTTCATTAAATTCATGTCTTCTAGGTACAACAATAGGAATTTTTCCAATTTGTAAAGGCATAATAAAACTTGCTGGACCTCCATGTGTAATTACTATCCTAGCATCTTGAACCATTTTGATCATTTCTTGATATGGAAAAAACTTTTTCCACATACAATGATTTGGTATATATGTACTATATCCTGTCTGTATAATAACATCTTCTTGAATTACACAATTTTTTTTTAGATTATCTACACACTCTATTAATCGATTAAATTGTTGTTCATGAGTTCCCACAGTTACAAAAATCATGCTTAATCACCTTTAAAAAATACTTCCTAAATTAATTGCTTTTGGATAAACTTTTTTCATTTCCTCCCACTGTACAATAAATTTGTCAGTGACTGGATAACAAAGTTTGCCCACAATAGTTGGAGAATCAATACGATCAAAGACTTCTATATATACAGTTTTAGCGCCAAATAATTTCCCAATATAAAAAAAAGGAATAGCTGGTGCAGCACCCGAAGAAATAATAAGATTTGGTCTTTCTCTAGGGATAATTTTTAAAGCTTTTATTGTATTGATAATTAATGCCTTTATGCTTCTATTACTTGGATAATAGCATGGGTACATTTTTTCTCCTTTAAGAAGACTTCTTGCATCTTCTTTATCAAATGTTACCCATAATCGATCTTTATCTTGCCAAAATGGTTTTAACATATACAAATGAGTTAAATGCCCGCCTGAAGAACCTACTAAGCACACTTTTATTTTTTTATTATTTTTCATTCCTGCACACCAATCTTTCTATTTTTATCTCGCCCCTTCATGGCTGCCACCTAACATTGTTTTTACTGTTTTCGCCAACAGTGTCACATCAAGCCACAGGTTGTAGTTTCTGTAGTAATATTCATCCAGTGCCAGTCGATCCTCAAAGTCCACATCGCTTCTTCCATGGGTCTGCCACATCCCGGTCAGCCCCGGTTTCATCTGGATGATGATGTCATAATAGATCCCCATGTCTTCCTTTTCTCTTGGCAGATAAGGTCTTGGCCCTATCAAAGACATGTCTCCTTTCAAGACATTGATGAATTGTGGAAACTCATCTAAGCTTGTCTTTCGTAAGAAATGGCCAGCTTTGGTGATCCTTGGATCGTTCTTTAATTTCTTGTTTTTTGTATATTCTTCTCTGATGGTCGGATCTGTTTCCATCAGCTCATCCAAGATCTGTTCGGCGTTGGACACCATGGTCCGGAATTTATAGATCGTAAATTCTTTGCCGCCTTTGCCGATCCGTTTCTGCTTGAAGAATACCGGATCATGGTCTCCGGACTGATGATTCTTTCTTCTTACATAGAAGTAAAGCGGCAATAAGACAAGACAACCGGCAATGCCTCCGCATATATCCAGAATCCGTTTTCCGATCCGTACCCACAGATTGATCTCTGTCTGTGCTGTAGAGATCAATAACAGTCCGTCAAAATCATCGACCCTGGAATCAAAAGTCACCAGATTATTAAAGCTTGGCAAAACTTTAATTTCCTTTACCCTGTTTCTTAAGCTGGCCACAATCCGTTCCAGGTCTTTTTTATGAATCTGCGGTATCGCAATGATCACCGACTGGATCTTTTCCTTGCGGATGACCTCTTCCATGTCGTCAAACGAATAGACATGTTCTTTGACTACTTCTTCCTGCTGATAGATGGTTGGCAATCGTTTAGTATCGTTACAGGAGATAAAGCCTCGAACATCCATCAGACTGAATCGATTTCCTCTACAGACATTCCAAAGCTTTTCTGCTGTATGACCAATACCGATGACCAATACATTCTTCTTAAAGGTATTACGAAACCAAATTCTGGAATACCTGGCAAAGACAATACTCATCAAAGCTGTCGTTAGAGCTAAAACTAGTAACCAAAGCACGATGGAAAGAGAGCAAATCTTAAAAAACAATAATACACCGACAAAAAACCAGCAGTGACTGATGATAATCAACCGAATCTCATCCCATATGAGCAGTACATTGTTTCTATACCTGCCCACCATCAGCTGTACGATTCCATAAAATAATAGAATTCGAAATTCATAATTGATACCCAGCGGCAGAAGATAGATCATCCCTGCAGCACCGGCTAGATTGGCTATCAGATTCAGCCATCCGATTCCCGTCATTTCCATTCCCTTTCCTTCACAAAAAAAAGGTTATGGTTCTCCCTCCCGATCTTACAATCAGGCAAGGTAAACCATAACCAAAATGACTGATCCATGCGGTAAACCAGCTACAGATCCATCATTTATCACTTTCCACCAAAGTTACGCCGGCCATCCACTTCTGATCCAGAAAAAAAAGATCCAGTGTGGCTAAACGATTTCTCTTGTCGTATTTAGTGATATAATCCTCAAATCCTTTCAAAGGACCCTGATCAATCACAAGACGACCATTTTTCAAATGCCCATACGACATGCGAAAGAGATGATCCTTGTCCAAAAACTGTTCAAAGACTCGTATCTCCTCCGCACGAAGAGCAGTTGTCTCTTTATAACACAGCTGCTTGATCAATCCCTTTTTGAATTCCAGAGAAAACAGCCAATCATTAAAATCATCCTGCGATAGGGGGCTACACACAAAGACATATCCCGGAAAGGCGGATTTAATCTCTATACACTTTTTATCTTTTCGATAGTTTTCCATCTTGACGCTGAAGGCATCGACTCCGTACCTTTTAAGATAGGCACAGAAGCTGTCTTCATACGGTGTCAGTACAAACAGGACATACCAGTTATTTTTATTTAGGTTATTTGTACAAATCATTAGGTTTTAGAGGGTGTGTTTTCATCCAACACGATAGCCCTGTTACTTACATAAAAGAAGGTGGGGGAAAGGAGTTCTAGATTGTCCATAACCATCCTCCTTTCTATGACACAGATGGGAAAACAAAAAAAGATCAAAAAGGGATAAACTCTCCTCTGGATTGTGGGAAGCCTTCCCACAATCCTAAAAGGAAATTTACTTCTTGAGCCGAACAGACTACTTATATTTCTGTTCATTGTCCATTTTACCCCCCCCCCCTATCTGTTTGTCAACTTTCCTCTATAGAGAAAGTCCTATTTTTACGAGGATTTTATAAACTTTTACAAACAACTTTCTAACATCATTGATTGCCACATAATAAAAAGAGAGAACCAACTAGAATATAGTTTACGTACTCTCGTTTATTTTATGGAATGGTTTAGTTTGAATTCTGAATTTTTATAATAGGATTATTTATTTCTTTATAATATTTATAACCGATTCGATTTAATCGAATAATATCACTTTCATTCAAAATAGATCCAATAAATACTGTTGGGATATTATCTATGTAAAGAGTATCACTTGTACATAGAATTAAATCATACTCGTTAAGTGTAACATCGGCTACTTCTAAAATATCTACACAGTTATTTACTGTTATATATGGAACCAAGGTATTGATTCTTTCAATTAATAGTTCATTTATTCCTAGCCCGTTATCTGAAACTAACAAAGTATTTAAAGTACGTTTATTTCTATCTAATGCATTCGCCAAATGTAAGGCTAAAAAACCTATTTCATCCTCTGAAATCTCCACATTAAATTGTATAGACAATTCCTTGCAACATTGTTTTGTGATATTAAATGTATTTTTAAATTGAAATTTGATTGTTTGAAGTAAAGGATTTTCAATGGGGATGGCATGTTGAAAACGAATCATAGCTGGTCTGCAGTGTGCTAACAAATTGTCAAATAACTTCTTATCCTTGTCAAAAGGATATTTAAGCTTTTGCTTCCAAGATTGAATGAGACAATATGTAAATTCTTTAGCATAAGTTTGAAATATATCTTGTTTTTCTTTCAATGGAGCGACCAATGTAGAATTAATATGAGTACGAAGGTACTGAATTTCTAATTCATCAAAAGTAATCCCATATTCTTCTGCCAATGCATCGTAGATACGCTTCGCATCTTCGTAATATTCTAAACCCTCCATTTGTGAAATAAATTCTTTACTAAGCTCTATAGAATGTCCTTCCATAACTCGAATGACATTAATAAATATTCTTAATAGGAGTGCTTGTGTTCTCTGAAAAGATAAATCTGAAAAAACATTTTTCCCATGTCTTCGAGCAATTTGAAATACCGTTTTAAAGTCGATACCTCGATAATCCATTGAAGGAAAAATAAATTCATTGTCTAGAGTGTCTCTATTCGGATTCAGTAATAAAGAGCTAAGTTTATAATATGCATTGTCTCTATGCATAAAATCAAAAATAGTATCACGTATATGTCTCTCTTTCCCTTTGACATAAAATCCCTGTTCACACGAAACTATATCTAATTTATTGGTCTGGAATGCAGGGCGTATCGATCGTATATCTTTATGAATCGTTGCCTTTGATGTATATAGTTCCTTTGATAATTGACTAGCTACACATGGTTCATCTGCGTTTAATAATCGCAAAGATAAAAAAATCCTTCTAGCTGCCAAAGAATACTCCATATACGCACCTAATTTTTGTTCTACCAAACGCTTTAAACTAAGTTGATCATTTATATTTCCCAATAATTCTACGCCTGTTCCTGTTTTCTTTGAAATTACTACATGATATGGGGTACATAACTCTTGAGCCTGTTTTAAGTCATTTCGAATCGTCTTGTTTGAAACTTTAAGCTTACTTGCAATTTGATCTACAGTTAATGGTTCGCTTTGTTCCAACAACAGTTGTAATATATTGTAAATTCGTTTATTCATCATCAATCACCTTCATATATATTACTAATTCATATCTATTCCAGCATGTTAATTATAGTTTTTTTTCTCTTTTTAAAAAAGGATATCTAGCAAATTAGATACCCTCTACATATTTTTTGATGGCTAGCGTTATACCATTTTCATCATTCGATGTTGTTATATCCCATGCCTTCTCTTTAATAACATCCATTCCATTTCCCATTGCAATAGAATATTTGACATGTTCAAACATGTCAATATCATTTAAAGAATCTCCAAAAGCCATTAAATTATCCTGATTCCATTTATAGGTTTGCATCAAAGCATTGATAGCATTTCCTTTATTAACGCTTTTATCCATTATATCAAGACTGCTTATATGGCTAGAGGTTACAGATACAAAATCTTGTACTTGTTTTTTAAAATCCTCTAATACATCTAAGCGAGAATCAACCATTAATATTTTATAAATATCAGCATCGATCTTCTCTTCTTTAGTATATAAATATGTAGGCACTTCTTTGTATATAAACCGTTGATCCATATCGGAAGAATAAATCGCGTGTAATCCTTTTAGATAATACTTTTGAATAGAATACGCATCCAATAACTCTCTTATTTGTTGTAAATGTTTTGCAGATATACATTGATTGATTTCTAAACACGAATCTCTAAAATAAGCTCCATTGTAGCCCATGCACATCACTCTAGGATCAATTTGTTTTGCGATTGACTCTACATAAAAAATAGGTCGCCCTGAAACCAAGATAATCTTGATTCCCTTATTTAAGCAACGTATTAACGTATTTTTATCTTTATCATCAATTTGCTTATCTGAAGTTAGAAGCGTTCCATCCAAGTCAAGAAAAATAGCTTTGATATCATGCATATGCTTTATTTAAAATGGCCAAACATTCTTCATAGGTGGCAAATGGTAAATGATGTAAAACTGGACTTTGACAAATTAAATCAAAATCTTCTTTCGTCACTCCCATGCTAGAAAGTGTAATATCCATTTCAATAGATGCCATAAACTGTCTAACAATTTGTGCTAATTGTTTTGAACCATCTGCTGTTTCTTCTAAGTTTGGATCCAAAATATGTGCTAATTCATCAAAATCTTTTTTATGTTTCTCGCCCATTACTTCTAAAAAAGGTACAAATACACAAGCTAATGCACATCCATGAGTCATATGTGTAATTCCCCCAATAATTTCACTTAAAGGATGCGGTACATCAGCTCCTGAGTTTGCCAAAGCTTTACCCGCTAATGTATCCGCCAAACTCATTGCCTTTCTATGTTCTAAATCTGAAAGATCATCATGCAATTTTGGCAAATGTTCTACAATTAGCTTTAATGCATTTATGCTATCAAAACGAGAATATACACTGTGATGTACATTTAAATAACTTTCAAAAGCATGTGTAAAAGCATCAAATCCCGTTGCCATACTCATCCGCAGTGGAAGGGTTTTGACCAAATCAGGATCTAAAATGCATTCTTTTGCAAAACAATCTGGATGATATACCGTCAATTTATCTTTTCCTCTGGAAACAACAGCCGCTTGTGTAACTTGTGATCCTGTACCTGATGTTGTTGGGATGGTAATCAATGGTAACATTTGAGTATTGTAGGTCGGATAATCTACATACGGAGAGTCAAAATTTGTAAAAAGATAATCCCATTCAATATTATCTTTTCCATAAGTTAATGATAGGATCTTAGCTGTATCAATACTAGATCCACCTCCTAGAGCTACAATAACATCACATTGTGCCTCGTTGAGTAATGAAAATCCATCTTCAATCATTTCAGAAGTTGGGTTAGGAACTACTTTATCAAAATGAATACAACTAATATCATTTTCTTTTAACAGATCCTTAACTTTGGTATAAATTGGTTGTAGTGGCTCATCTGGCGTTGTAACCAAAAATATCTTCTTTCCATATCTTGATACAATTTCCGGTAAAAGATTTAAAGATTCTAATCCAAAATGAATTTTAGTAGGTTGATAATATTTTTGCATAGATTACTCCATTTCTGTTTGAATATTTAAGGATTGAAAAAAATCTACAATCATTCCATGATCTTCTTCTGGCAACATACCACTTACACTAATACATCCAACAATGCCTTGCTCATAAAGTACTATAGGAATACTTCCCGGTGTAAAAGTATATTTTGATCGTTCTAATCCATATTTCTGAATGAGATTTTCATCACTCCCCTTATTTTTAATGTATAAATCATTGGTTGACATTCCAAAATACAATGTAGAATTTGCTTTTCTATTTAGCCACCGTTCATTATCCATAGAACATGCATCATTAACATACTGATAAATGATTTTGTCAAATAGACGAATTTGTATACAATATTTGTTTTTTCCTTTTGAATTAATGAAATCATGTAATTTGCAACCATACTGATACATCAATTCGCAATTTACTTTACTTAATAAAATGACTGTTTTCATAATTAACGAATCACCATACTTCCTATAATCCATTGTAATGTACAAAGTAAAAGGTAAACGATAAACAAGAGAATACTGTCATTCAAATGCGATTCCTTTTTAATTTCTGTAAACATATCTGAAAGAGAGAAAGATCCTTTCCATTTGTAAAATTTAACCAACGCTATTACACTCAATATTCCAATAATATAATTCACCGTCGCAAAACTCGAAATAGCAATCATAAGCAATCTAAATCGATTCGTTTCAAAGTTTTCTAAATCACTCACTTCTTTTCGCATGTTTTTTGCAACATAAAAAGTAACAATAGCTTGCATTGCCAATATAAATCCACAAGTGATTGAAGCATTTTCTGAAATAATGGTGGCAAAATCTACATGTGTAATTAAACTCATTAATGCTGTGTAGAGTAATACCAAAAGCACAACAATAATGGAAGCAATTTGAATATAGCGAATAAACTTTACAGCATTTGGATTCTTACATTTATTCTTGTTAACAATATACTCATGTTTTTTCATAGGGAAATCCTTTCTTTATAAAACAGTGGCTGAAGATTACCTCCTGCCACTATTTTAATTAATCGATACCTAATATATCTTTTACTTTTGTTGCAATGTTTTGTACCTGTACACCATAAATAATTTGATATGAGTGATCTCCATGAACAACACCTCTAGCTTCCAGATATGCTTTCCAATCATCATCACTGGCAACCAAAGACTCATCTTTAACAGATACACGTAAACGAGTAGCACAGTTGGTAACGCTAACAATGTTTTCAGCTCCACCTAAAGCTTCTACAATACGATATTCTAAACTTTCAGTATCAGAAGTTGAATTTTGTGAACTATCATCCGATTTTGAGTCACGGTATTCTTTCTTAGAGAACAAATGAACTTTAGCTTCTCCTCGTCCTGGAGTTTGCAAATTAAATTTAACAATAATGAATTTAAAGATAAAATAATAAGCAGCAAACGTTAATGGGATCAACCATAATGCGTGCATGCATGTACCTTTTGTGGTTGAAACAGGTTTGGAATCATAAAGAATAAAGCTGTTCCATTAATTGAAATTTGGAAAATCTCTGCAAGTACATAACAAAGTCCGCAAAGTGGTGCATATACTAACCAGTAGAGTGCAGGAGCAGCAAATAAGAAAGTATATTCAAATGGTTCTGAAATACCAACCATCATCAATGTAAATACAGCTGGTATCATAATAGAAGCAACAGCTTTTCTATTTTCTTTATTTGCACAATGATACATTGCTAATGCAGCACCTGGAATACCACCTAATTGGAACAACAAGCGTCCATTTGTGAAGTTACGAGTAATATATCCGGTAGCCGTACTACTAGCAGCTTTTCCATTAATAATATTTTTTACACCTTCATATACAACACCATCTATTTCCATGGTTCCTCCAACACTAGAATATTCAATTGGGAAAGCAATTAAATGATGTAAACCAAATGGAAGTAACGCTTTATCTAAAGTACCGAAAACAAATGTTCCTAATAATCCTGAGCTACCAATAAAGGTTGTAAGTGCTTGCAGGCATCCTCCTATAAAAGGCCATACATAATAAGTAAGGATAGATAAAGGAACAGATACGAGTGTAACCATTATGATAACCATCTTTGTTCCGGCAAAGAATCCGAACATTTCTGGTAATGTTGTGTCAACAAATTTATTGTGAATGAAAGCTGCAATAACACCAACAATTAATCCAGAAAACATTCCCATATTATATGTGAACATACCCATGAATTCTGTGAATAAAGCATTATAATTCATGGCTTCTTCCATTGCCATTCCGCTTTGTACCAATGCATCCACAGCAACCGTATCAGCAGTTACTCCGTTTAAACTAGCCCAATTTCCAATTCCACTCGTATAAGTAAAGAATAGTACTAATCCAGCAAAGGCTGCCCAACCTTTCTCTTTTTTTGCTAAAGTAAAGGCAATGGCCACCGCAAACCACATTTGTAATGAATTCATGAAGAAGAATCCACAAGATGATAACATTGAAAAAATATTATACAGGATTCCTCCAGGGCTTAAAATGTAATTGGTAAATGCACTACCAATTCCGACAAAAAAGCCGACCATTACAAGCAAAATAATTGGAACCATCATGGCACCAGCAAATGTTTGTAATTTACCTTGAATCTTTTTTAACATATTATTTCTCACTCCTTTATCCAAATCTTAGCAATTAAAGCGCTTACAAACAATGTGAGTGGTTGTCTATTTATTTCCGTATCGATGTGGAAAAATTAACGGGCTCACAAGCTAATAACCTAATAGCTTCACAATAAATTTCCATAGCCTTTATTAAATCAGAAATACGCATATTCTCATTCTCTTTATGCGGTCTAGTATCATATCCATCAAAGGTCGCACCAAAAGCAATTCCTTTATCCAATACACGCGCATAGCTAGCTCCACCTTTACATATACACTCTGCTTTCTCATGACAAATCTTTTCATAAGCTCTTGACAAAATTTGAATTAATGGATCTTTTCTATCTACAAATAAAGCTCTTTTAGTTCTACACACTTTTAAATGTTTATTCAATACTAGCTCTATCTGTTGTTGAATATGATTTACATCATGATTTTGGTCAAATCGAAGATCAATTTTATAAGAATATGAATCTTGATACTTCACAAAATCAAACACGGCAATTGTAGATTTTCCCATATCTGGATCTTCATGATAAAAATGACAATCTCTACCATAGGGATCCATAAAATAGTTAGATATTTCTTTACAACATTTCACGAAAGCATCATCAAAAAATCTTTCTTTAGATAGTATAAAATCTGTCATTTTAAATAATGCATTATCCGCCTTTTGCGGATTTCTTGTTAAAGCACTTTTTCCTGTAAAAACGAATGTTGCTTCTTGATTGGTAAAATAACTAGCTAAATCAGCATCCAGCAATTCTATAGAATTACATTTACATACGATTTCTACATAATCAGGTATTGCATATCCTATTGGAGAAGATTTGATTGAGTTTACTTGTATCAATCCATCTGATTTTATCGTTTCCTCAATTTGAAATGTTACAATACCCTTTTCTCCATTAACAATAGGAAAGTTGCCATCTGGTGAATAGCCTACAATTGGCTGCTTATGTGTTTTAAAATAATGCTCCATACAGTGCCAAGTAGTTTCTTCAGCTCCACCTGCAATAACTTTCACATTCTGCAAAAAAGGATAACCTAAGTCTTTTAATATCTTTATACAATATAATTGAGCCAATAAAGGTCCTTTATCATCATTCACTCCTCTTCCATACAAAATCCCATTGTCTATAGATAACATAAATGGAGGATAATTCCATTTTCCAATGTTTCCTTCCGAAACTACATCTAAATGTCCCAATATTCCTATGTAACTTGTATCATTGTTTACTTGCACATTTGCAGAAATTGCATAACCATCATCTTCTTCTATCTGAAAACCTAATCGTTTCGCAATTTTTGAAAATACATTAAAACAATCCGCAACTTCTTTTCCAAAGGGTTTAAACGCAGTATCTTCTTTACTAATACTTTGAATTGCAATCAAGGTCTGTAAATCTTGTAAATACATATCAAAATATTCATGAATTTTTTCTGTATATTGACTCATAAAATCCTCGTATTATCCATTTAGGAAGACCTGAATGGATTTTTTCTTTCTAGGCCGTTCC
>OGRO01000349.1_pt1 | contig 45681 bp, 34 predicted proteins | sample 1553451 | NCBI WGS metagenome assembly OGRO01 (sample SAMEA2580021, study PRJEB22360) | human gut metagenome | reverse complement strand
CGCTATCTGTCTATCTGTCTATCTGTCTATCTGTCTATCTGTCTATCTGTCTATCAAAAGCATAATTATCTTGCCCTATACTGTCAACTTATAGATTCTTTGTGCTATCTTTTCCCTGTTATCTTCCTCTTTAAAAAATCAGCAATCTTTTTCGGCCAGTCTATGTTTTCCAGGAACACCACCGGCACCTCGCACTTCTTCAGATTCTGCCTTTCCAGCCATACATTAAAAAGGCGCTCTGACATGAAGCCGAAAAGCCGTGCTTCGTAAGTATCATACCCTGTCATATCCGTCCGCTTCTCCAATTCAAATAGGATATCAAAAAGCCAGGTACAGTACTCATCAAAGAGAGACTTCTTCATGACAAACATATTCAGTATATGCAGCTTTCTCCGGTTCATAACCCTGGTGAAAGCATCGGAATAGCCTGGATATTTCTCGGAAATAATCTTTTCGACCTCGTCCAGATCCTTTTTATAATGAGCATGCTCATACTGGCTCCGCACCGTCTCGATATAGTAATTCCTCTTCACTGAAAGAATGACATCATACTTCTGAAGCAGACTTTCATAATCCTCTCTATGAAAAATTGCCGCCTTTTTCTTCTCTATATCCTTCGTATGCACCCTGCGTCCAAAGTACCGGCGATAATGGCAAAGCCCAATATACTGGCATTCCAGATTCTTCCAGGCCCAGTATAATCCTGTCAGCTCACAGTAATTCGGATTTTTAGAGGAAATATTGTCTCCCGTATTATCCGGAGTATACCCCAGAGATGCTTTCCCCTCCGCCCCCACATGAAGAGGCATATACACATCATCATTCGGCATCCAGTACTTCTTGTGAGCCGCTACTAGTATTTTTATATCCATGAGTTCATTCCTTTCGTGGTGAGAGATTTGAGAGTTGAGGTTTGAGAATTGGGAGCAGAGCGTTGAGTATTTCCTATTTTCCTCTCATTCCTCAATTCTCTCATTTCCCTATTCTATTCCCTATCTTCACAATCATAGTTCCTAGCATTCTGAGGATTTCGTCACAAAGTGATAAAGCCGTCTGAGCATCGTCAGGACTCACATAATGCAAATCTTCAGAAATAAGAATCTGTGTTTCTACTTCAGCAGCAGACCCTTTAGCAATCCGTAAAAAATGGATAAACTCCCGATCAGAGCCTCTGCCAAATCCTTCGGCTATATTTGATGGAATGGAGACAACTGCCCTCCTTATTTGATTTGTCAGGCCAAATACTTCATCACGAGGAAATCGACTTGTCATACGATAGATAATACGTGCCAATTCCATTGATTTCTGCCAAACAATCAAATCCTTGTAATCAGTCATTTCTTCCACCTTCCTCAAATCTCTGACCTAACCCCTCAAATCTCAATTCTCAAATCTCTTTCCTGCCAGCTTCAGCGCCCTATCAATTACCGCATCCATATCGTAATACTTATATTCTCCCAGTCGTCCGCCAAAGATGACCTTTTCTTCCTTATCAGCCAGGGCTTTGTATTTTTTATAGAGACTGCCATTTTTCTCGTCATTCACCGGATAATAAGGTTCATCGCCCACCTTCCACTCGGAGGAGTATTCACGGCTGATAACGGTTTTCGACAGATCATTGCCATTCTCATCCTTGCCGAATTCAAACCATTTGTGCTCGATGATACGGGTCCAGGGCGTCTCCCTGTCCGTATAGTTCACAGCTGCATTGCCCTGGAAATTGGGTTTATCCAGCACTTCCGTCTCAAAACGGACACTTCTATATTCCAAAGGTCCCAGGTCGTAATGAAAATAGGCATCAATTGGTCCGGTATAGATGACTTTATCTGCCAGGCTGTCCAGTTCCATCTTATTTCCCAAATAGTCGCAGTTCAGTTTTACCTCTATCCCATCCAGCATATGAGCCACCATCTTTGTATACCCGCCTACAGGAATCCCCTGGTAGAGCGCATTAAAATAGTTATTGTCAAAAGTCAGGCGCACCGGCAGCCGTTTGATGATAAAAGCCGGAAGCTCCGTGCACGGTCTTCCCCACTGTTTTTCCGTATATCCTTTGATCAGCTTTTCGTAGATATCTGTTCCTACAAGGGAAATAGCCTGTTCCTCCAGATTTCTGGGATTTGTGATCCCCGCCGCTTTTTTCTGCTCTTCGATTTTTCCAGCTGCTTCCTCCGGTGTCACGACACCCCACATTTTATTAAAGGTGTACATGTTGAAAGGAAGGGAATAGAGCTCCCCATGATAATTGGCGACCGGAGAGTTTGTAAAACGGTTAAACACAGCAAACCGATTCACATAGCCCCACACATGCTTCAGATTCGTATGGAAAATATGGGCCCCGTACTTATGTACATGAATCCCCTCTATATCCTCCGTATATACGTTGCCCCCGATGTGAGGGCGTTTGTCGACAATAAGCACCCGCTTCCCCGCCTGCTTTGCTTCATGAGCAAAAACTGAGCCGAAGAGACCGGCACCGACAATTAAGTAATCATAATGTTTCATCCCACAGCACCTCAATCTCACGAAAGAAACCAGTTAATTCAATACTAAAGTCGTATAGCCCATAATGGAAAACTTGATGTAGCTATTCTGACCCGATTGAATGTCAACTAACGTTATGTTTTATTATATCATATCTTAATAAGCTTGAACTTGAACCGCATTCCATTGTAGTCTGACCAATCACAATAAAAGCCCTGCCGGGATTCCATAGACAAATCCTCAGCAGGGCTTTTATTGTGATTCAAAACAGTAAGCCTAATAGTTATCAGTAATCACAAAGCCTTATCTTCATTTTCCTGGTTCTTAACGACCTTAATACTGACATCTCTGGCTCTTTACATCTCAAATTTTAAACCGCTTTTCTTAATTCTTGTCCCCCCCTATCATCTTAAGAAAAAGCAAGAAAACTTTCCAACGTCACGTTTCATACTTTAACTGAAGTATACGATACAAGGCTCACTGCCAACCTGAATTCTTGAATCTCAATTCTCAATTATTCTCAGAACTCAAATCTCTGCATTCCTATCTGCGTTCTGACCATCTCTCCGGATTGTCTTGTCAATCTGACAACTCCATCCCCTCAATCATGCATTTATATAAATTGATAAAAAATATTTTGACTTCTTTTTTCAAAAATCACAACCTGCCGTTATTTATATAGTAGAGGGACATGAAAAGGCCCGCAGTTGTGAGAGAAAGCATTCCCTATATTTCCAAGATGGCCATAGGAAATGCAAGAATGGAATGCCGGAATTCAAAAAAGATACCGCCTTTCTCCCCTCCACCTTGTCCAGAAAGGTAAAAAAGCGAAAGCTAAAACACACAGCGAAACTCAGGACTCCAGAAAATACCCTACAGGGCAGAAATGACGGGAGACTCATGCCTGGCGCGCGCCGTCGCCCCCCGTGCAGAAGCGTCCGTAGACCATGCAGCCCCCGAACTCATTGGGCATGACGGGCAATTGGAGACACTGGGTTTCTTTGTAGTGGAATAATCCGCTTGTCTCTACTCTTCAAATCTCAATTCTCAAACCTCAATTCTATCTTCTGATCGTCTGCAGTCTGACTGTCTCCCCGCGTATCCCATGGCTCTCATACGCATACTGAGTGGCTCTGAAGCGGCGTAATATTCACTCTAGCCGGCTAGTTTTTTGAATTAAGTCGTTTTCTTAATTGCCTCATATGCCTTTGAGCTACGAGACCAGTTTGATTTTCACTCTTGAAATTCTTTTGGAAGATAAAATGTGCCCTTTGGGAATACACCGGAAAATTTGATCCTCGCTTAGACTTACTGCTATTTCTATACAATCCAGCTATACTATACAACGTATATAAATTTGTAGTTCTCCTTTTATTCTTCTTAAGCTGACTAAGCTGGACATTTTGCTTCACAACGTGATCAGCCTTACTATAAGCATGACTATAATAACGCCTTACAGAGCTGTCTTTAATATAAACTCTCTTTCCATCGTATGAAAACCCTAAAAAAGAAATGATTCCATGCTCCTTTTGCTCATTGTAAATAATCAAGTTCGCACTAACACGATATTTCTTAGTTTTTTCCGGTGATAATTTAACCAGATACTTTCCTGTATTTGTATTTCTCTGGTTAAAAATTCCCTGCAGCTGATGAATCATTTGTTGATATTGTTCTTCCGTTATATACTTTTCCGGAATAGCAATAATAAAATCATCTGAATAACGGCGGTATATTCCATGATACGACCGCACTAATTCAAAAATTTTTTCATCGAATTGAATCATATAGATATTCGCCAGTACCCCACTCATTGGGGACCCCTGCGGAATCCCGAAATGTTCTCCATTTATTTTTATGATAAACTGGTCATCTTTAGATTCTCTCTGTTTCTTTCTTGAGAGAATCCTGAATTCCTGATCTGTCAAAACCGTTTGACACTGACAAAGCTGTTGATGCGTCATTCTTTTATAGGAAGTAATTGCTTCGTAATCAACATAACTGTAATGCAAGAGGGAATTCAATACATAATAAATATCATCAGGAATATACTGGCTGTCCAAAACGCTACGAATCTGGTTCAACAGGTAAGTATGATCAAGAAAATCAAAAAAATGTGTAAAATCACCTATGATAACATAACAAGGCTTATGGAACTTAATAAAGGCCAACGCTTCCTCTGCAAATGAAATATTCGATTTTCCCTTCTTATTTGTCCTATATGCAATAGAACAATCATCAGTCTCCTTATTTTCCAAATACTGATTATACTGTCTGTTAAACAAAGCTCCATAGTATCTGTAAATCCATGCGTCTTTATGTGCTGCATAGAGTATATCCCGATATTTTGGCCCTTCGTCTTTCCAAATTCGTTTTCCTGAAGAATCCGTCGACCAAGACTTATGGTACTTAGGCCGTTTAAAATGAATAAAAGGATAAAAGCCATGCCTTAGCACCCACTTCTTATTTGTAATGCAACGCCACAAATGATTTGTCAATTTTATTCTACGATCAAAATGGATATAAGAAATATTTTTCCCTTCGATTTCTTTTCTAATTTCGATATCTGCATCCATATGCAACATCCTCACATAAGTCCCACTTAAAAATCCCATTAGCCAAGGTGGATAGATCCTTATAGCTAATGGGACGAAAAGCAAACTGGATTACTCCCCTATCCAATATTTCTAACTATACATGATACACTGGGATTAGAATCACCAGCCATCACATTACAAGCAGTTACAGCGTTTGCTGAGTGCCTGCTCGACATACTCGAATTCATGCCGTGTAGCAAGCGTTCGATGAAACTGGGAAGAAAGGCCTTTCTTTCCTGTTTCAGGGTTCTTACAACAGTTCTGAAAGGAGCATTGACTTTGATAAAGCCATCCGATGCCTCATAAGACACCGTCACAGGACCGAGATGAAATATAAAGAAATCAAGTGATCCTTATTTGTATTATACTCTAAATATCAATAAATTCAATCACGTTTTAAGAATGATAAAAGAATATAGCAAATATGATGTGCATTCACCAAAAGCTGCCTAATACGCGAATGAGAGTCATACCATATTCCTAAGCAAGGGGCATGAATGAATCCATAAATACAGGTAAATCAAGAAAGGATCCTTCACATGAAATGAATGCCCCTCTCCCACGTATTCACTGGTTCTCACCTCGCACAGTGCATTCGCTGGGATCTGAAGCGGCGTAATATTTATAAGACAAAATAGTCCTCTCTATTCTGCTCAACTATTTCGCTCTATCTCTAAGGCCTACTAAAAATATTCAATGTAGCACAAGAAACCCGATATCTCAAATCAGCATGATGCCCAATGAGTTCGGTGTCTGCATGGTCTACGGCCGCTGCTGTACCGAAGTACGACGGCACGCGCCATACACGAGTCTCTCGTCATTTCTGCATATGTGGAGCTGATTTAGAGTCCTGGGTTCATTGTGTAGTTCATATCTGTTATACTTTGGCCAAATTGGATGGAAGGAAACAAGGGAATCCCCGTGTATCCGAAATACCCTCCCCTGCCGGACCTAGGATTAGCAGGAAAGTGTGTGCCTTCAGAATTGCTTTATAAACTTGCTCCTTCTACTAATAGAAACATCGAGTTTATGTAAACGTAGAAAATAAAAAATTTTATTTTTTCTCATTTTACGAAATATGCCCAAAAATGCAAGAACCCTCCAGCCCATTGGGCTGGAGGGTTCTTAAGATTGACCGCCTGACGTCTCTTGTCTGAGGTCTCAAACCTCATTCCTCATTCCTCAACTCCATTCCGTCCAAGAATATACTTCCTCAGATCCTCATGCAGTATCTTCTTATAGTCTTCCACGCCGGGCTGGTCGAAAGCGTTTACGTTGGCCAGGGCTCCTTCGTAGGCGATGGTAAGGAAGAAGAAATACATGAGAGCTCCTACATGATAAGGCGTGAGCTCCTTCATGGCGATGTGGCAGCTCATGCGCTCTTCGGAGGCCAGTGCTTCTTCATTCGCCTTTCTAGCAGCGGAGAGCATACGGCTCATGGGGACCATGCCGCTGACATCCTTTTCATCACAGAGGACAGAGAGGTCTGCAGGAAGATGCTCCACGGAGATGAACTGTACCAACTTGTTTTTCTTTCCCTGCTGGTGCTCCTGAGTAAGAGAGTGCATATCCGTGGTACCTACAGCAACTACCGGTGTCCTGCCGTTATAGACAATATTCCCCTGGAGATCATATTTCTTGCCTAGGGATTCTCCTAAAAGCTGGGCATACCACCAGCCGAAGGAGCGGAGCTTGTCACCATAGGGCATCACCACCTCAGCAGTCATGCCGTACTCTTTCATGGCGATGAACTTCAAGGCCGCAAACATGAGAGCCGGATTTTCAGAAATATCTTCCGACTGGCAGGCTTCCTCCACCATCTGGGCTCCCTGTAGGAATTCCTCTATGGGGATACCTGCCAGGCTGGCAAAGACAAGACCCACCTGGGAAAATACGCTGAACCGGCCACCGATGCCGTCAGGCACCGTAAAACATGGGAAGTGTTCTTTTTCCGACAAAGGCCGGATTCGTCCTTTTTCCTTATCCGTAATTGCCATGAGATGGATATCGCAGACTGGAGCAAGCAGCTTTTTCAACCCCCGTACAGCCGTCACCGGCTCGATGGTGGTGCCTGACTTGGAAATCACGAGGAAAAGCACCTTCATACGGCGATCCACAATTCGCCCGGCTTCCCTTTTGATACAGGAAGCCAGATCCGTCAAACTTACCGGATCTACATTCTGGCCGGAAAAATAAATCTGGGGATATCCTTTCCGCTCTTCTTTGGTGAGCTGGTTCCAGTATGGGCCACAGAAGAGATCAAAAAGCACCTGATTTCCCAGATAGGAACCGCCGATGCCGATGGAAATAACCGCATCATAGCCTTTGGCTTTCTCCCGAAGTCGAAGGAGGGCCTCTCTTTCTTCCCTGGAAATCAGCACCTCTTCCTTGAGCAGATATGGCAAATGAGGAAAAAGGATCTGGCTTCCATCCAGTCCCTTCCCGCTCTGCCTCAGCTTTGATACATCCCTTGCCGCCCTTCTGATCTGCCTGCTATAGCTGTCTAAGTCCTCACGCTTCACACTCCACCGGTTTCCCAAAAGATGCTTTATATCTATCATCAGTTCATCATTAATAGTCATGCCTAAGCTCCTATCCCCATCTACAACAGATTTAAACTCATAAGTTTAAAACCAATTTTATCTTATAGCTAGTTCTATTTCAGTATGTTAATATTGTATCATAATTCAAATTAATATGTTAAAAAGATCATCCCCAGTAATAGATACACTTCAAGGTACTCTTTACATTCACTTATTGTCTCAAGTTTTTACGTAATATTGGAATAATATCAGATGACAATTCTATAGTTAATTTATCAAAATAATCCTGGCATTGCAGCTCAAAATGTGTATCCGGCTCTTCAGGTATTTGAAGACCTCTATCCTTAAGATCCGGATTCAGATACTTAAGAAACATTGTTCGTGCCTTTTCGAAAAACTCTCCTATTCTCTTTTCATCCTCTGGTGAAATATACAGCTTCAGCTTTACCCACTTAGAATTACTTTCATTATATGCAGATATATATTTATTATAATTAGCCCTGTACAATGCTTTTTCCAGATTTGGCGTATCCATGCTTTCATAACGGCAATGTCTGAATTCTTTAATCAATACCACTTCATCCTGCGGTAGTATTTTAAGATTTTTGACATATTTTTGAAAATCGTCAACTGACAGTGTACTGAAATCAGGGTATCTAGCAATAATTAACTTCAGTGAAAGATCTTCACATGCCCCCAGCAATACACACAGGGAATCATAAAAGGCGATGATTCTTTCATGCCTTTGCTTTGTAAATATCTTATAGGACTCCAGGCTCTTCCCCTGCTCTCCTTTCATTTTTTGAAGTTCCCTGTTCATTTTTTCTCCGCGAAAGTAAGTATATGCCGCCCATCCGAATGTAATTATAGAAAAAATGGTATTACCATCCAGATTTAGAATACCCATATAGATTTCCCCTTTGCCGTTGACCCAATGTACTCATAAGAATACCTTCATTCAACAGTATTCAATACTGCAAAAATAAAAACAGCAGACCAAATGAGATTTGAGTCCACTGTTTTTACATGCTGCACCATCCTATAGCTTTTTACAAATTTCCAAAGCCCTGTCCAAGGCCTGGTCCATATTGTAATATTTGAAATCCGCCAGCCGTCCGCAGCAGATGAGATGAGGGACCTGATCCGCCAGTGCTTTGTACTTTGCATACTGTTCCTGGCTTTCCTTTGTCAGTACCGGATAGTAAGGCTCCATGTCCTTTCCCTCCTCATAGGGCAGTGGATATTCCAAGGCATAGCTGCTTCCCGGTTTATCCTGGACAGGAAGTTTCTTATATTCTGTAATCCGGGTAAAGCCTTTCTCCTGCGGATAAGCCACCACCGGGGCATCCTGGATACTGTCTTTATCAGAATACTTCCACTCAAAACGGAGCGACCGATAAGGCAGCTTGCCATACTGTAAATGGAATAACTCATCAATGGGACCGGTATAGACCACCAGACCATCAAAGGGCGTTCCATCTACGAACAGCTGATTTTCTCTGATTTCCAGCCGTTTCAGTGCATCCTGCCCGAGCTCTACATGAATATTCGGATGATGAAGCAGATTCTCAAAAAACCTGGTGAAAGAATGCATTGGCATCACCTGATAGGGATCATCGAAATAGCCGGTATCATAGGAGAAACGAAGCGGCACCCTAGCCAAAACGCTGGGATCAATCTCCTCCGGAGATACCCCCCACTGCTTTGCCGTATAGGGAGCATAGTCATTCCGGAAAAGAAACTCCGCATACTCACGCACCAAGGGATCCTCATTTCCAAGGACCTCCACCACCGTAGCAGTACTTCTTCCTTTGAATGCCTGCAGAAGATGCTGTTTCAACTCCTCCGCCTTTTCTTCGGGATAAAAAGTATCGATGGTAGTGAAATTGAAAGGAGTCGGTGTATACTTACCGCCCCACACTGCACCACAGGTCAGCTTATAATCCTGCCAGTCCTCATAGCGGCACATATACTCATACAATTCTTTTTTTACAGTATGGAATGTATGGGGACCATATTTTTGGACAAGGAAACCATGATCATCTTCATAATCATACATATTTCCTGCAATGTGCGCTCTTTTTTCCAAAACTTTAACCTGATAATTTTTTTCAGCCAGATACCTTGCTATAACTGCACCAGAAAGTCCAGCGCCAACAACTATAACATTTCCCGCCATAAAATGCTCCTTTAACATTCTAGCTAATACCAGATACCCCCAACAAACAATTTCAAAGATGAAATTGTACTTAGAATGCTTAAGTAAGTGGGACTAGTCCGGTCGTCTAATTATTAATATATTTCAGGATTAAGAACTATAAACAGTCTTTCTGCATTTTCCACCAATTCATGGTTCTTTTACACCCTTCCCCGAAAGAAATAGCTGCCTTAAACCCAGTATCTTTCTCCGTATCAGAGCAGTCAAAATATCTAAGAGGAACATCTACTCCTGTAAACGGTACCTCTCCGAAAAGAAAGTCCAGATTGGGTGCAATGGCGTCTTTCATTTCCAACAAAAACTCTTTCAGCGGCTTTGCATGCCCACTCCCTATCAGATAATGATGAAAAGGCTTCCCATGCTCTGCTATCAAACGAAACGCCCGCGCAACATCATCAATATAAACAAAGTCATAACGTTGCTTACCAGCTGTAAACTGAGGGCTTATTCCTGCCAGGCATTTTCGAATAGTTGAGTTTACCAACCGTGGACTTTTTTCACCAGGGCCATATGTATTAGTAATCATAGGCCAGATTAGATCTATTCCTGCATGAGCAGCAAGAGACATACACATAATATGAGCCGCTACCTTACCTGCACCATAGATATATCCTAGCCCTGGCTGACATCCTTGGGTATATGTTTCCTCAATTGATTCATATTCCATAATTGATCCTGTCGGAATAAATCTTTTACAGCCTAAATCTTTTGCCACTTTCAAGCAATCCAGAGTTGACTGCAGGTTCATAATTTGGACATCGGGATTTGCCCTATCACTGCCAGAGACCCCTTTCCATGCGAGATGATAAAAAGCCTCATAACTATCCACGGGAATAAAATCAAGTAATTTACCAGCCTCAGCTAAATCAAACTCTACAAGATGAACACACTGGCTGTACGGAATATTATCATGATGATTCTTCCGTACTAACGCATACACTTCATAATCATGTGCAACTAATTCTTTAATAAGTGCAGTTCCTACAAAGCCATTAGCTCCAGAGACTATAACCTTTTTCAATGTTTTTCTCCCAAATAATTCCTGATTTCTCGATCCATTTCAGCAGGTACATTCCCTTTTGCCAGCCAAACTTTAGTCCAATCTACAGTCACCTGAATAGCCTCTTCTATGTGCCAGCGGGGCTTCCAACCGAAAACTGACTTAATCTTGGAACAGTCCAGCTTCAGGAAATTGGCTTCATGGGGCGCATGAGATTCCGCCTGGTTCACCCAGGTAAGTCCATCTCCCCAGGAAGAGCAGAATAAGTTGACCAGCTCTCCGGTAGTCACGCAGTCACATTCGTCCGGCCCTACATTATACCAGCCTGCATATTTGCCGTCATCATACTGTTTTCTAGCTATCATGAGATAAGCAAATAGCGGCTCTAATGCATGCTGATAAGGGCGGGTAGAGTATGGATTACGAACACCGATGGGTGTCCCTGCTTCCACAGCACGAACACAGTCAGGAATGATACGGTCATTGGCAAAATCACCACCGCCAATCACATTTCCAGCACGGGCAGTGGATATTGCTGTATGTCCATCAGCGAAGAAACTATTCTTATAGGAATGAGTGACCAGCTCAGAACAGGATTTTGAATTAGAATATGGGTCAAACCCATCCAAAGGTTCATTTTCACGGTACCCCCAAATCCATTCATTATTGTGATACACCTTGTCAGTGGTCACATTGAGAAAACTCCTGACACTGGAATGGAGCCGCACACATTCCAGCACATTCACCGTGCCCATCACATTGGTCTCATAGGTATACCGGGGATCCTTGTAAGAATCCCTTACGATAGGCTGGGCCGCTAGATGAAGAACGATTTCCGGCTGTGCTTCATCAAAGGTCTTTGACAGAAGTGCCAGATTCCGGATATCCCCAATAACAGAATGCATATGTTCTTCCAGTCCAGCCAGAGAGAAAAGATCCGGGCTTGTAGGAGGATTCAGAGAATACCCCGTAACAATGGCTCCGGCATTGATAAGGATCCGGCAGAGCCAGCTTCCTTTGAATCCTGTATGTCCTGTCACCAGGACACGCTTTCCTTTATAGAAATCTGCGTCAAAATAATTCATTATTTATCCCACACTTTCCAAGGTGCTTTTCCGGAAGACCACAGCTCTTCCAGCATATCCTTTTCCCGCTTTGTATCCATACACTGCCAGAACCCCTTATGCTTGTAACTCATCAACTGACCTTCCTTAGCCAGCGTTTCCAAAGGTTTCCGTTCGAAAATGCACCCGTCACCATCCAGCAGATCAAAGACCTGCGGTTCCAAAACCATAAAACCTGCATTAATAGGAGCACTGTCAAGTGCTGATTTTTCACGGAATGCATGCACTGCATTATCCGGTGCAATATCCAGAATTCCCTTGCTCTGTTCCAGCTCTACTGCTGTTAAAGTAGCCAGCTTATGATGGCCCTTATGGAATTCCACCAATTTCTTGATATCAACATCACAGACGCCATCGCCATAAGTCATCATAAATGCTTCATTTCCAACATATGGCTGAATTCTCTTAATACGTCCACCGGTCATTGTGTGTAATCCAGTATCTACTACTGTTACTTTCCACGGTTCTGAATGAGTATTGTGAACAATTTCAACTTTTTTCCCATTAGTAAAATCAAAAGTTATATCTGATGTATGGAGGAAATAGTCAGCAAACCATTCTTTAATCATGTGCTGCTTATATCCAGCGCAGATAATAAAATCATTGAATCCATAATTACTGTAAATTTTCATGATATGCCACAAAATAGGCATCCCACCGATTTCAATCATAGGCTTTGGCTTATACTGACTTTCTTCAGAAATACGGGTTCCTAAACCACCTGCTAATAATACAACCTTCATGTGAAAACCTCCTGGATTAATAATTTACAGACCAATATACCACGAATGTATTTTCTGTTGGTTATAAGCCTAGATTGACCAGCCTAGAAAAAATGATTTACAGATAACTTTTTTATCGTTTAACAGCGGAAAAATATAGCTTCTTTATAAAATTCCTTCTCTTGGAATTTTTAGGCAATAATCGATAGCCCACATTCTCAAATCGGAACTTAACCCAGAATAGAAAAAGATCAACATTTCTTTGCCACACGCTATCAGGTGGAACAGTCTGCTCAAAATAAACAAGCTGTGCCGTTTTAATCTTATATCTATGCTGCTTTTCAAGATAATAGATAAATATACCGTACATCATCTCCCCCAGATAACCAAGGGTCCGGCCAAACTGCTTACTCATTCCATTTTCGGAAAGTTTCTTTTCCATCGCAAACATGATAGGAAACTGGAATGAACACATCTCATCAAACAAATCCTTTTTCATGACATAGCAGTTATACCCCCGGTGCCATTTATCATGCATATATGCCACAGCAGCTTCATAGTACTGTGGCTTTAACTCATGAATTGTCTCCAGAAGAAAAGGCAGCACCCTTTTATCAAAAAACATACCGTCATGGGCTGCCCAGTGATCATACACCGAATGCTGAAAGCCATGAGGTGTAGGAATATAGTTCACATCAGCCGCTTCATTAACCACCGCATCAGAGTCTTCTATAATTTCCCTCATGCACTTCCCATTCAGTAAATCATATTTAGCAATAGAATGGCTATCAAGCATTCCTTCCATGACCTGATTCTGAGCATTGGCCCGAAACTGTTTTCTACTAAAGGTTAGATACCTCCGATAGTGGCAGAGGCCATAATAATCAGCCTTCTCATTCTTCCATGCCCAATATTGTACGGTAAACTCACAGAACGAATTCCGCCTGCCGGATATATTATCACCGCTGTTATCCCCTGCATATGCAGGATGCTCACTTGTATCAAAAACAGCACCGCATCGTACAGGAACATATAACGGATTGTGTATAAAGGTACTTTCAGTGCCTATGCGACGAGACACGAAAATTTTAATATCCAAGATTCTTCCCTTACCCTCTTAACCCAATTAATGGTTAGCAAATAAATAATATATCTTTTTGGAAATACGCCATGGCAATGAACCTTTAGGAATGATCTTCTTAACAAATTCTCTCCGTGCAGTTCCTTTGGGCAAAAAGACATCCGCAATACGCCTAGGAAGGCTTTCTCTAAATCCTCCATGTCGTTTAAATTCATATAAACCATTAGCTACATTCCATGATAATTGAGCCACAAGTTCTTCATAAAACGGTGATAATCTTGCAAATTTCCAAAAAACAACACCAAAATCTGCATTATTTGTCCACCAAGGCTTTGGATGCGCAGCATAATGGATTATAAATGGATTTTCCCTAGCCTCCTGATATGCAAGATAATCATTTAAAGGTGCCATCTCAACACATTTTTTAATAATATCACTAGTATAAGTAAATAAATTCCATCTTGGATCTAAAAATAATACCTGATTGTGAAAGAGAGAATTAAGCATATCTTGTTCATAAACTCTATACCTCTGAACATCAATTTCATGTAACACATCTTCGCAAGAGTAATTATTTCTAATTCGTACTAGGTTCAAAAGAATCACACCTGTATTACAATAATCATAAGGATTATCTAGCCGTAAAACACTCTTCGTGTACTCTAACGTTCCCGGAACTACTCCATTAATATAGCCACCATAAACTACATCCCTAACAGCGGCCATCATATAATTATCCACATTTGTATTATAAAGTACCGCCAAGTCTTTTTTGATAATAGTATCGGCATCAACCATTAAAACTTTGTCATAGTTTGAAAGTATATACGGAATAATGACTCGAACGTATAAATCCTTGCTGTATACAGAATTATTTACAAATAATTTAACGCCTGACAATAAAAAAAAAGGATTATAAAAACTCAAATGGACATTACTATACGCATCTACAATAGCGTTTAATATCTTTTTGTTTACTTCAGAAATATCCTCGGATAAAATTATAAACTCATATTTAGATTCAGAATTAATCGATTTTAAAAATGATATCAATGATACTGAAAACGTATGTACATAATTATTATTAAAATTAGAGGCAATTGTGACTTGATCTCGCCCCCAGAACGGTTTCAATGAAATATTTTTTTCTGGATGTTCAATAAATAAAAGTTGCTGATTCTTAAACCTTACATCTTTTCTCTTAGTAAGATAGAGGCAAAAAATTCCAAATAATCTTTCACCAATAGTTCCTGGAGTACGATATTTCTGTAACCCATATGTACTCATATCAATTCTTTTTTCAAGCTCAAAAAGAATTGAAAATAACCATTGGCTATATTCCTCAAATATATTTTTTCTCATTATCCAACAATTATATAATCTTACTTCCTTGCTATTCATATATTCATGAACAATAGAATCCATATATGGATATTTTTCATGTATAATCTTAATCGCTTCATACATATCTTCTATATTATGGTAATCAGGACTATCTTTCATCGCCTGTAAATTTGATTTTGGCGAATCAATCGGCATGCATGCTATAACATCATAATGATCAGTCATTTCCTGAATCGACTGATCATCAAGCTTAAATTTCTTCTTTACCGCATCTGTTAAATAATCAACAGATATACATCCATTATCATGTTCGTTTTTAGAAGCTTTATATTCTTTATTGTCAAATGATAAATACCTTCTGTAATGGCATAATCCATAATAATCCGCATCTACATTTTTCCATGCCCAATACTGAACTGTTAATTCACAAAATGACATGCGTTTATTGGAAATATTATCACCTGTATTATCTCCAAGCATCGTAATTTCTTTACGATGATCAAAAACTGCTCCACATCGTACATTCACATATGGAGAATCATTAATTGTTTCACTATCTAAATCAATTCGATTAGACACAAAAATTTTTACATTTTTTTTCATAAATTGATACCTCTTTACATAAATCATCAGTAACCATCGATTCAATTAATGTTAACTTTCATATTCTTTAGAAATAATTTCAGCGTTTCCTATGTCTTTAACACTCCCATGCTCCAACCAAATAACTTTGGTGCAAAGCTTTTGAATAAGTTTAATCTCATGAGATACCAAAATAATTGTGACACCATTTTGAATCATTTCTCTAATTCTTTTCTCGCATTTTTGCTGAAACTTATAATCTCCCACAGACAGTACTTCATCCACAATCAGTATATCCGGCTGCACCATGGTGGCTATGGCAAATCCCAGTCTGGCATACATACCACTGGAGAAATTCTTAACCGGAACATCCACAAAATTTTGAAGTTCTGCAAAATCGATAATCTCATCAAACTTGGAATCCATGAATTTCCTGTCATGCCCCAGGATGGCTCCATTCAGGTATACATTCTCCCGGGCCGTCAGCTCCGGATCAAATCCCGCCCCTACTTCAATCAGCGGAGCGATGGTCCCTCTGGTAATGACTTTCCCTTCCGTCGGTTTCAGCACGCCCGCTATGATTTTCAGCAGTGTAGATTTTCCTGCCCCATTAAGACCCACAAGACCGACGATTTCTCCTTTATGTACATCAAAACTTACATGGGAAAGAGCCACGAAATCATTATACAGAAGTTTGCCTTTCACCAGTTTCATAACATATTCTTTGATGGAGTCTACGCGCTCTACCATCAGGTTGAAATGCATAGACACATCTTTCACTTCTATTACAGTTTCTTTCATATACCTTCCTCAGACATAGAGAATGAAATGATTCTCATATTTCTTAAAAGCGCAGTATCCGATAATCATGGCTGCTGCAGCAAACCCAATGCATGGAGTGAGAAGAGTCATATCAGGCATGGTTCCACTGTATAGAGAAGCCCGGAATGCCTTGCAGAAGTAATACAGAGGATTATAGAGGAGCAGCCAGCTGTATTCCGGGGGCACGATATTTTCCGGATAAAAGATAGGCGTTGCATAGCTGAGAAGGCTGACCAGGACCCCATAGAGATGGAAAACATCCCGGAAATAAACCACCATGGTAGCCAGCAGCAGTCCAAATCCTAGACAGAAGAAAAAGAGAAGTATCAATGGTATCACAAAAGTAAGCATTCCCAATGATAATGGTGCTCCTGTAATCAGGATGATAATAATCAGCGCCGGCAGGGTAAACAACAGATTCACGCAGCTGGACATGACCCTTGATAGTGGAAAAAGATATTTCGGAATATAAACCTTCTTCAATAATGATCCATTTTCTATGATAGAGGTCATCGCAAAGGTCGTGCTTTCAGAAAAGAACGTAAACATAATCTGACCCACCAGGAGATACAGTGGATAGTTCTCTATGGAAAAACGGAAAATAGTGGAAAATACCATGGCCGTTACAGCCATCATCAGTAATGGGTTCAGCACACTCCAAAGCACCCCCAAAACAGAACGACGGTATTTTTTCTTAATGTCCCTGACAACTAACTGCTGAAGCAGGTATTTATAATGATAAGTTTCTTTTATGATGGAAGTCATAAACCAGAATACTCCTAGCAAAACAAACTTTAAAAAATCACACTTAACAGCAAATAGCACTATTAGCAGGAAGAAACCTATTTCATAAATAAACTAATAGGCTCCTTCACAGCCTGCCACTACACCAGCTGTCCGCCAGAGCAAAACAAGGTCCAGCCATACGGACCAGTTGTGGACATACCAGTTATCCATCTGCACTCTTTCCGGATAATCCACATCATTTCTCCCGCTGGTCTGCCAGATACCGGTAATGCCGGGACGCACCATGGCATATTCTTTGAAATACACGCCGTATCGTGGAATCTCCTTCTGTACAATAGGCCGGGGCCCTACGAGGCTCATCTCCCCTTTCAGCACGTTCCAGAGCTGGGGAAGTTCGTCGAGGCTGGTCTTTCGGAGGAAGGCGCCGCTCTTTGTGATGCGGGGATCTTCTTTCAGCTTGAATTCTTTATCCCATTCCGCTTTAGCCGCCGGGTCGGTAGCCAAGAGGTGCTCCAGTACTTCTTGCGAGTTCACGCACATGGAGCGGAATTTATAGCAGTTGAATTCTTTCCCGTCTTTGCCGACACGGCGATGCTTGAAGATGACCGGTCCCGGAGAGTCGTGATAGACCCATGCTGCGACGAGGAGAAGGATCGGTGAGATCAGAAGGCCGCCGCAGATGGTGGCGGCGAGGTCGAAGAGGCGCTTAGCGATCTGGTTCGATGTCCGGGCGAGGTTGTTCCGGATCTGCAGCACCATGATCTTCGCATCGAAGAAGGACTCTACGGTCACATTCGACATGGGGACGGCGACAAGGTTCGGCACGACGCCTACATTTCTCACGAGGGTCTGTGCCTGGTAAATGAGGGAAGAGAGCTGTGTCTGCGGGATGCCGGGGGCGGCGATGATGACATGCTGGACGCCGGTATCACGAATGACGCGCTCCATGTCACCAAATCCGCCAAGGATGGTGCAGGACTTGTCGTAGGGCTCATGGTCTTCGAGGAAGCCGACGATGCGGTAGCGCATGCCGGTATCATTCTGTATCTGGCGTGCCATGACTTCGCCGGTCTTTCCTGCCCCGACGATGAGGATGGGGATCTGGAAGGCTTTCGATTTCTTCATCCCTTTTGCCAGAATGACACGGAAGAGGCAGAGCAGGGCAAAGGAGATCGCGGTGTAGAGGATAACGTAGAAACGGGATACGTCCCCTGCCACCTGCGCAAGGAACATGAGGATGATGGAGAAAACGGTGCCACCCAGGGAAGCCCGGAACAATTTTTTCATCATCTGGTAGATGAGCATGCGCTTCCCATAGAGTCCCTCATAGAGGATAAAGGCCATGTAGACCAGCGGTACCCAGAAGTACTGGTAGATGGGGTCGATGTGATAGGTGGTGTATGTGATCAGGAGATTTCGAATGGCAAGGGAAAGTATCCCTGCCAGGACGAGGGCGATGTAGTCGCCGATGAGGTAGAAAAATGCGGCGCCGGATGCGCAGGAAATGGAATGGTGGTGTTTAGGGGTTTTCATGTGGTGGTATTCTTTCTTGTATTATGAGACTATGAGACTTGGAGACGTTAGACTTGGAGACAATAGACCTGGAGACGTTAGACGTAGAGACGATAGACTTAGAGACGATAGACTCGGAGACTTTAGACTCGGAGACTTTAGACTTCGAGTCTTTAGATCCGAAGACTGCGAGACAGGAAAAATAACAATCACCATCAGATGTCTTGATGTCTTCAAGTCTTTTAGTCTTTTAATCTCCCAGTCTCATAGTCTCCCAGTCTCTTAGTATCTCAATCTGCTTTTCCTCGTATACTAAGTACAGTCAGCATTCGTATAATTTCATCCAGTAGCATCATGCAGGGGCGGATTTCTTCTTCTGTCATATAATGCAGTCTCTGGCAGATCAAAAACTGGGTTTCCAGTTCTGTGGCTGAGCCACGTGCTATAGTCATGAAATGCCGCAAATCTTTGTCTGTATTTCTTCCTGCACCTTCCGCGATGTTCGAGGCAATGGAGACGACGGCTCTTCTCATTTGTGAGGAAAGGGCATAAAGTTCTTCCGATGGCAATCGCCAGACTACGTCATATGTCATGTCTATGAGCTGCATAGCCTTTTGCCAGACGATCATACGGCGATAGTTCATGGAGAAGGTCCTTTCTGGATTTGAGACAAGGAGATGGTAGACTTGAAGACATTAGACTTCAGACTTGTAGACTTTAGACTTCGAGTCTTTAGATCCGAAGACTGCGAGACTGAAAAAAACAATCACCATCAGATGTCTGCTATCTGATGTCTTCAAGTCTTTTCGTCTTTTAGTCTCCTAGTCTAAAAAAAGGAGGTAGGTTCATTGTCCCCCCCCCCGAAAAAATTTTCGTTTACGAAAATTCCGTAAAGAAGCGCTCGGTTTGTCATTTTCCCTGTGGCATTTTTACGCTCATATTATATCATATTTTCTTATAAAACGCAGAAAGAAATCCGCCGGTCTGCAAATATTTGTCGATGAAAGATGCCGAGACATCAGACTGCAAATATCAGATATTAGATGTCAGATGTCAGACTTCGGACTTCAGATTTCTAATATCTGCCATCTGACTTCTAACCATTGATGTCTAACGTCTCCGAGTCTCTTAGTCTCTCAGTCTCTCAGTCTGACGTCTGATTTCTGATGTCTAATGTCTAACGTCTCTCAGTCTCCTAGTCTCTTAGTCTCCTAGTCTCTTAGTCTCTTAGTCCCTCTGCTTGCTAAAAATCTGATTTCTTTCTATAATAAGTACAGAAAATGGTACAAGAAAGGATAGGATTGACATGATTGCCATGAATTACTCCACGCTCCGCAGCCATATGAAATATGCTTTCGATGCTTGCTGCGATGATATGGAAACGCTTATCGTCACACGCAAGGACAACCGGAATGTGGTCGTACTGTCAGAGGAGTCGTATAACAATCTGATGGAAAACTTGTATGTGCGGGCTTCGAAGAAAAACTACGACAGGCTTCTCACCAGTATCGCACAAGCCAAGGCGGGGCAGTGTAAAAAGAGAGACTTGATCGAAGATGAATAAAGCATTCACGGATATTGGCTGGGAAGACTACCTGTACTGGCAGACGGAGGATCGGAAGACGCTGCGTAAAATCAATACGCTTTTGAAAGATATCGAGAGAAATGGTAATGAGGGCATCGGAAAGCCCGAACCGCTGACAGTGGATTTATCTGGTTTCTGGAGCCGCCGGATCAATCAAAAGAACCGGTTAATCTATGCTTTGGAAATGGATCAGATCATCATCATTGCCTGCCGGTATCATTATGATGATACATAAAAAGAGCATGCTGCATTTAGTCGGCATGCTCTTTTATGTATGTGGGACTTGGAGACGTTAGACTTTAGACTTCTGAACCTTCTGACGTCTGATCTCCGATGTCTAACGTCTTTCAGTCTCTTGGTCTCTCAGTCTCTCACCGGAATATCTTGGAAAGCTCATCATCCGTCATATTTCCTATCCAGCTTTCGCCGACGGAAACGGTCATGTCGGCGAGGGATTTTTTCTTTTGGATGATCTCATTGATTTTTTCTTCGAAGGTATTCTTGGTGATGAAGCGGTGGACGAGGACGTTGTTCTTTTGGCCGATGCGGTAGGCGCGGTCTGTCGCCTGAGACTCTACGGCGGGATTCCACCAGAGGTCGTAGTGGATGACGTGGGAGGCGGCGGTGAGATTGAGACCGGTGCCGGCGGCTTTCAGGGAGAGGATGAAGAATCTTGCCTTCGGGTCGGTCTGGAAGCGGTCCACCATGTCCTTTCTCTCTTGGAGGGAGCAACCGCCGTGGAGGAACATCGGACGTTCCCCCAGTTTGCTCTCGAGGAAATCGGCCAGTTTGTCTCCCATGCTCTTGAACTGGGTGAAGATCAGGGCTTTTTCGCGGCTGGCATGGATGCTTGCGGCAAGGTCTAAGAGGCGCTCGGCTTTACCGGAGAGGGCGGGATCCCAGTTGTCTTCTTTGGTGAAGAGGGTGGGATGGTTGCAGATCTCCTTCAGCGCGAGGATCATCTGCAGGACGAGGCCCTGGCGCTTGAAGAGGGAGGCTTTATCTCCCTCCTTCTGCTCGCTGATGACACGGAGGCTCTCTTCGACGGTCTGGTGATACAAGGCGGCCTGCGCGGGGGTAAGGAGTGTGTACTCGTCCTGCTCGAGCTTATCCGGAAGGTCGCTAATAATGGTCTTGTCTGTCTTGAGGCGGCGCAGGAGCATGGGCGCGGTGATGCTTTTGAAGCGTTCGGCTGCTTTTCTGTCCTGCTCGTACTGGATGGGATTCGCATAGCGTGTCTGGAAGGTCTTCGCACTGCCGAGGTAGCCTTTGTTGGTAAATTCCATGATGGACCAGAATTCTTTGAGGCTGTTCTCGACGGGGGTGCCGGAGATGGCGATGCGGATGGGCGCTTTCATGCTGCGGACGGCCCGGCTCTGGGCGGTGTCGGGGTTCTTGATGTTCTGCGCTTCATCGATGATGAAGACTTCCCATTTCTTCTTTTTGAGAAGCTCCTGGTCGCTTCGAAGGAGTCCATAAGTGGTAAGAAGGATGTCCCCATGGAAATCAGCGAGGTCGCGCTTGGCGCCATAGTAGAGGAAAACGGTGAGGAGAGGTGCAAAGCGAGCGATCTCTTCCTGCCAGTTGGAGAGAAGGCTCGTCGGCACGACGATGAGCGCTTTCTTCTTGGCAAGGCGTCCCTCTTCGCGGAGCTTTTCGAGGAAGGTGATGACCTGAAGGGTCTTCCCAAGGCCCATATCATCAGCGAGGATGCTGCCGAAGCCGAGACGGCTGTTGTTGTAAAGCCACGCATAGCCGCGCTTCTGGTAGGGGCGAAGTGTCGCACATACATTTTCCGGCAGCGCGACGGGCTCGCTCTCTTTCATGGAGGAGAGCAGTCGCTTCACCTCGCTCGTCATGGTGATCTCCGCGCCTTCATAGCTGCCCTCGAGGGCGATGCGGAGGAGTTCTTCCCCTTTGAGAGAGGCGGGACGCTGCCACATTTTTTCGAGCTTTTTCAGATCTGCTTCGGTCACGTAGAGGTATTGCCCCTTGAATGCGATAAGGGAGCCTGCTTTGACGGATAGTTTTTCGAAATCTTCCGGGGAGATCCGCTCGTTCCCTAGGGCAATCTGCCAGTCGAAGTCGAGCATGTCTTCCAAAGAGAGGAGAGACGGTGCATGCGATGCTCCCTCTTCTTTCTTTTTGAGGCGGAGTGTCTTCTTCGGACGGATGAGGTGCTGCAAGGACTTCGGCAGGATGACGCGCGCGCCCAAAAGACGCATGGCCGGGATGGCTTCCAAAAGGAAGGGGGCAAAGGTTTCCGCCGTGAAGGAGATCGATGTCCTTCCTTCGCTGTCCATGTAGTCTTCCATGCCAGTCACGAGGGAAGAAAGCAGGTCCATATCCTTTAAGATCTGGTAGCGGCAGGCATCATAATCAGCCTTCGTGAAGACATCTGCGAGCGGCACTGCGTCCCCTTCGCTGCCCTCACTGTCTACGACGGAAAGGTCCAGATGGAAGGCTTTTGTTTTCGGATCATCTGACACGAGAAGCACGGGCTGCCAGCGGGCGGCGCTCAGGTGGAAATAGGACAGCCATGATGCGATGCCGTCAGCCTCGGGGTGCGGCTTTCCTTCTCGCGCCATCAGGGGCTCCCCCATGAAGAAAAGATCATAGATGGGATCATCCGCGAAATTTTTCTTCGCCATGTTTTGCATCAAGTGCGTGAGAAAAAGTGAAAGTGCCGCCTCGGCAGGCTCTCTGGCAAAGCATCTTTTCTCTCTGTATCGCGCGATTTCTACCATGGAAGGGGTCACCCATTTCGAGAGGATCCCCATGGCTTCCGCAGTGCCCGTGTCCTGCTCGGTCGGCATCCAGCGGATGGCGAGGGCATTCTCATCCACACGCACCAGCTCGGGGATGGCATTCCCTGTACGGAGAAGGTGTATAGCGAGCAACACCACCTCGCGGAAGGCACGCACGGTGTAAGAGCTGTCCGCCGCTTCCTCTTCCGTCATATCGAGAAGAGCCGCGAGGAAACGGCTCATCGGCCACCAGTCGCCGCGATCTGTGTAGAGCTTCCCCTCGGAGAGCCCTTCGATCACGAGATGCACGGAAGAAACGGAGGCAAGCTCCAGGCTGTCTTTCCCTCCGCCCACGACGTAAACGGCTGACGAATCAAAGAGCGCTTTCTCTGCGATCTTTCTGACGCCCGTCATGGTCTTTTCATAGACGCGGCCAAAGCTGCCGCGCCCGTAGAAAGCGGGCGAAGCGGGAAGCACACGCATCCACAAGGAAAAGAGGCTTTTGATCTTCGTGAAATCTGGAATTTCCGCCGTTTCCTCTGCCATGGGAAGTGCCATATCCTTGACCAGTTCCCCTTTCACAAGGTCATCCCAACGCGGGATCTTGGCAGACATCTCATCGGTGATCGTCACATGCCGCTTCTTTAGCTCGCTCACAAGCGACACGCCATGCAGGGAAAAGACTTGGAAAGGATCATTGTCGATGGCACGGCTCACCTCATAGATGACGGCCGCAATGTGCTTGCAGAGGTGCGCCCAGTCGGGACAGCTGCAATGCATCTCGATGTCATTCATCGAGGAAGGAAATAGGGAAAGCCCTGCCTTTTCCGCAAGCTCCATGACAGCCGGAGACAGTTCTCGATGCAGGAGCTTCGTCACGATCGAAGGATGGCGCGATACATCATCCAGAAAGGCCTGGACTTTGTTTTCCGGAAAAGGAGGGAGCGTCAGTGTGACATGGTAGGGCGTGCGCCGCGTCCCCTGCACCTTTGCAGTCAGCGTCTCCCCCTCACGGTGCATGGAAATGACCGCGCCGCCTCGCGCATACACCCGCCCGCGTGGCAGGCGGTTCTCATAGTCCGCCTCTTCGAGTGCTTTCAGCCACTCACTCCCCCACCAGGTATTGCCATATTGTAATTTCATCGTCTTTGCCTCGCTTCTCTGCTTTTTCTTTATTATATGAAATCGCCGCGTTGCAGGCAATGGGCGTAACGGATGCCGTGGGGAAGGAGAGATGGTACGGCACAATAAATAAGAAACGCTGCGAGAATGAAAACAGGAATGAGTGGCTAGGGACTGGTGACTAGTAACTAGGAGACATCAGACTCCTGTATCGTCATTTCGAGCAAAGTGAGAAATCTCTGTCATTCGCGGTCAGAAGCTCACGCTTTCCATACATGTGCCGCGCACGTCTCCGTTTTCCTCATCTGTCTTTCATACCGCCAGTGCCTATCCGCCCCTTCGGGGCGGAGGTTGGCTCTCGCAGCGGGATGAAAGGAAATGTACGATAGCCCGTCCTCTCGTTTCGTCATCCCGAGCGCAGCCGAGGGATCTTTCTTGCAGGCAGGAAAACCGTACATATGAGGAAGTCCGTCATTCCAAGTCGTATGAAGTACGGTGTTTACCGCTCCCCTCACATTTTTTATCTGACCGGTGTGCAAGGAAGATTTCTCGCTTCGCTCGAAATGACAATACCGGGAAAGGCGGTACTCTCATTTTCCGCCCTTGAGACGCTTTCCTCATCTCTCTTTCATACCGCAAGTACCCTATCCGCCCCTTCGGGGCACCTTCCCCTCGAGGGGGAAGGCTTTGTCCGTCGCTATCGGTTTCTCCGCATATACTTGTATTCGCTCTGACGACATAGGGTTACGGCTTGCCGCGCTTCCATTCTGTGCAAATAAAAACCGCTCTGCGAGGACTGGCTTCGCAGAGCGGTTCTGATTCTATTATTCTACGGTCACGGATTTTGCGAGATTTCTCGGCTTATCCACATCATTTCCTCTCTTGATAGAGGTGTAGTAAGCGAGGAGCTGCATCGGGATGACGGCGAGGATCGGTGCGATAAAGGGATCGACTCTCGGGATACGGACGGTCTCGGTCGTGTACTTCGCGATTTCTGTATCATCGACGAAGCCGATGCCGAGGACTTCGGCGCCGCGGGCGCGGACTTCCTGAATATTGCTGTACATCTTCGCGCTGACATCATCCTGGGTCGCCACGGCGATGACCGGGGTTTCCGGCGAAATGAGGGCGAGGGTGCCATGCTTCAGTTCACCGGCAGCGTAGGACTCCGCATGGATGTAGGAGACTTCTTTCAGCTTCAGTGCGCCTTCCATGGCGATCGCATAGTCGATGGAGCGGCCAAGGTAGAAAATATCATTCGCCTTGATGAGCTTTTCAGCGACATCTGCCATGTGTTCTTTTTCATCAAGCACGGTATCGATCTGATCCGGCAGATCTCTCAGTGCGTTGGTGATCTTCTGGATGAGTGCGGGCTTCAGTGTGCCTTTCAGCTGTCCCATGTAGAGAGCGAGGAGCAGGAGCGCCACGAGCTGGGTGGTATAGGCTTTCGTAGAAGCGACAGCGATTTCCGGACCCGCCAGAGTATAGACGACATTGTCGGCTTCACGCGCGATGGAGGAACCGATGGAATTCGTCACGGCAAGGCTCTTGGCACCGAGGCGTTTCGCTTCTTTGAGAGCCGCCAGGGTATCGATGGTTTCGCCGGACTGGCTGACTACGATGCAGAGCGTCTTATCGGTCGTGAGCGGACGGCTGTATCTATATTCGGAAGCGATTTCTACAGATACGGGGATCTTCACGAAGCGTTCGATGTAGTGCTTTGCGACGAGGCCGGCATGGTATGCGGTGCCGCAGGCGGTAATCAGGATGTGATCGATGCCGGAGAGGCATTCTTTCGTCCAGCCGAGATCGTCGAAATTGACGGAGCCGTCTTTATTGAGATGGATCTGCACGGTATCATGGACCGCTTTGGGCTGTTCATAGATTTCCTTCAGCATGAAATGCGGGTAACCGCCTTTTTCTGCGGCTTCCGCGCTCCACTTGACTTCCTGGATTTCTTTTTGGATCGGCTTGCCTTCGGCATCGAAGAGGGAAACGCCATCTTTCTTCACGATGGCCAGCTCACAGTCGTCAAGGATATAAATTTTTCTGGTATGGTTGATGACAGCCGGGATGTCGGAAGCGATGAAATTCTCGCCATCGCCAAGGCCGATGATGAGCGGATTGTCCTTCTTCGTGCAGATGATGGTGTCCGGCACCGCCTTGTCCATGATGACGAGGCTGTAGGAGCCTTCGATCACGGAGAGGACTTTGCGGACGGTGGAGAAGAAATCTCCGTCATCCATCTTTTCGAGAAGGTGTGCTACGACTTCGGTGTCGGTATCCGACTTGAAGACATGGCCTTCGTCGATCAGCTGCTTCTTGAGCGTCATGTAGTTTTCGATGATGCCATTGTGTACGATGACAAAATTGTTGTGGCAGTCGCCATGCGGATGGGCATTCCGATCCGAAGGCTGTCCGTGCGTCGCCCAGCGGGTATGCCCGATGCCGATGTGACCGGTAAGCGGATGCTCCTTCAGGGCTGCTTCCAGATTTGCCAGACGGCCTTTTTTCTTTTCGATAGAGATCGTACCTTTGTCATAGACGGCGATACCAGCCGAGTCATAGCCGCGATATTCGAGGCGTCTCAGCCCATCAATCAAAAAGCGGGACGCTTCGCCGCTGCCCACATAACCTACAATACCACACATACGGTATTCCTCCTTGCGTATTTCTTTGGAATGCTCTGCCGCTCTGGGCCGCCCCTTTCCATCAGGGCTGTCTTGGCTCATAAGCCAGAGGAGTTTTTGTTCTTATATGATATAAAGGAATTAAATTCTATAGAAATGCGGACTCCGCCCGCAACTATTCATACGGAGTTTATTATATCACATGTCATAAAAATAAGATATTCTTTTATGAACACGTAAAAAGGAGCATAACTGAGTTAAGCTCCTTCGCTACGTTTTTCTCATTATAGCATGGTTTGGAAAAGAAGGAAAGGGGATGACTGGTGACTAGGGACTGGTGACTGGGGAGACTAGGAGCCTTTAGACATTAGACTTCAGACTTCTGACTTCTGACTTCTTATCTCATTCAAATCGATCCCAATACCGATCCGATTTCCTGCATCTCTTCCATTTCCGAAAGACCTGCCACGGCGGCGAAGACGCCGATCATCGCAAGAAGCAGCAGGAAAAGGAGGAGCATCACATAGGGCGCGATGGCGATCAGAACGGATTTCCCTGTGGAGAAGAAATAGTTCTCGCGGATCGCAAGGACATCAAGGACGAAGGTCCACACGCAGATCGCAAAGGAACCGATGCTAGAGAGGAAGGAAAGACCGATGCTTTCCGCCAGTGTGAAGAAGACGGAGAAGGCCAGCGGCAGCGATGCCGCCATGAATCCGGCAGTGATGCCCTTCGCGCTCCCTTGTCCGCCGAGAAGTCCGGAGAGGTAGTCGGTCACGGCGCTATGGACAAGGAGGGAAAGCCCCAGAAAGAGAAGCACAGCCAGAAACTCGACAAGAAGCCCCGGCCCTTCCGAGAAGGCGGACAGCGCCGTCAAGAAAAGCGTAAAGAGCCAGAGGATCCCCGCTTCACGAAGTCGTTCGCCGCGGGTGATGTCATAGAGCGCCGCCCGCGGTGTCACGATCAGCGAGTAGACAAGATCAAGAAAGGTATTCATGGAATTGCTCCTTTGGAATGAATGTATGATATGGGGAAGTCTTTGAGATATCAGACTTGGAGATGTCTCTAAGTCTAACGTCTCTTAGTCTAATATCCCTCACTTTATCGTGGGCTTCTCCCCTTCTACCAATGCCTTTTTCATGCTCTCTGCCATGGATTCTCCCATGACATTCGAGAGGCGGGCGGCTTCGCTTCGAAGGAGGGAGCGGAGTGTCACTGTGCCATTCGTATACGAGCGAGTCTCTATATGATCCACATCGAGCCCGCCGCTCGAGGCGGCGTAGTTCAGTGCATCGTAGTAATTGCCCATGGCATCGACAAGGCCCAGATCCTGTGCCTGACGGCCCGTCAGGATGCGCCCATCGGCGATGCTTTTCACTTTCGCCTCATCCATATGGCGTCCGTCCGCCACCGTCTGGACGAACTGGTGGTAAATGTCATCGACCATGGCCTGCAGCATCTCTCGCTCTTCGCCTGTCATCGGGCGGTACATGGAGAGGATATCCTTGTGTGCGCCGCTCTTGATCTTATCATTCTTGACACCGACCTTATTCATCAGGTCTTCGATATTGGTATAGTCCATGTAAACGCCGATGCTGCCCGTCATCGTGGCTGGAGAGGCGAAAATGTAATTTCCCTTGCTCGCCAGCCAGTAGCCTGCCGAGGCGCACATATCGCCCATGGAGATCACGATGGGCTTCTTGCTGCTGCGGATCTTATCCATTTCTTCCGCGATCTCCTGGGTCGCTCCGGTCGAGCCGCCCGGGCTGTTGATGCGGATCAGAATGGCTTTGGCCTGCGGATCCTTTCTGGCTTCCTGAAGCTCTCGCATAATTTCCTCAGAAGAAGAACCGGAAGAACCACTCAACATCGAGTCCGTTTGCGGCCCGCCATAGATCGCGCCGTCGATGCGAACGACGGCTACATAGCCCTCTCCCCGCTTTTCTTTTTCTGCTTTCCAAAGGGATGTGCTGCCCACCGAGAGCGCCGCTGCAAGGAGCAGGACTGCGAGAAGCAGGATCCATTTTCTTTTCGTCTGTATCGTCATAGAAATCGTCCTTTCATTTATTGGCTGATAGTTTCATTATAGCACAGGAGAGAAGAGGTTCATGGATGGGGAGCCTTTATTGACTTGTGTCTTCCATGCTGCTTTCGGGGCTGCTTCCTGGCATCACTGTTTAAAAAATCGGTGCTCGGCTGCTGCCGGAAATCGCCTGCTTGAAACGCATATCCCCACTCTTTTTCATACCGCCAATGCCTTATCCGCCCCTTCGAGGCACCTTCCCCCTCGAGGGGAAGGCTACGTTCGTCCGTATTGTTTTTCTCCACGTATCCTGTATTCGCTTTGACGATGCGAGAAAAGCCGCATCCTTGTATCGCAGCCTTCTCCATTGGGAAGGGGAACCGCGCAGCGGTGGATAGGGTGCTCTCGTTAATTGTCGGCTTGAGACGCATTTTTCCGCTCTCTTTCATACCGCTAGTACCCTATCCGCCCCTTCGGGACACCTTCCCTTCGAGGGGAAGGCTATTCATATCAAGCGGTGAAGCCGCCACCACAAGTTTGAAAGCAAGGGTTAGGGGTTAGGGATTAGGGGAGCAAAGTGACTAGTGACTTGTGACTTGTGACTGAAATGCCACCTTCTGGCATCGCCACCATCTATGTTCCGCGGCGCTTCCATATTTTTATACGCCGCACCACCATTTCGCATTTCTCATTTCTAATTTCTCATTCAAGAGAGACTTTCATTCCCAATCAAGGGACAGTACGCCCCGTAGTCTACCCCTGAACCAGAAAAGAAAAACGCACCGCGAAATCATTCGCAGTGCGTTCTTTATAGTATGCATTGACCTGTTACGGCAAACCGTCGCTCATGAGATGCGCATAGTGCTGCTGGATCTTACGGGTGACAGGGCCGACTTCTCCATTGCCGATCGGCTGTCCGTCGATGGAGAGGACCGGGATGATGCCGTCCTGAGAATTCGTGAGGAAGACTTCTTCCGCATTCATCATATCTTCGAGGCGGACCGGATCTGTCGCATCATCGATGGAGGTGACGCCGGCGGTCGGAGCGACGCGGGAAAGGACGAGGGAGCGTGTGATGCCGCGGGTCATGAATTCATTCGTGCCCGGGGTCCAGATGACGCCCGCCTTGACAATGAGGACATTCGAGTGAGTGGCTTCGGTCAGAAGGCCGTCTCTGATGAAGATGCCGTCGTAGCAGCCCTGCTTCAGTGCATCCTGACGCGCGAGAAGGTTATCCACCTGAGAGAGGGAAAGGATGTCGCAGTGATGGCCGCGATCATCTTTCATCGTGATGCACTTCACGCCGTCCTGCACTTTGGCAATGGCATCCAAGCTGATCGGTTTGGCGTAGACAAGGACATTCGGGCGCAGCTGATTTCTAGCCGGGATCAGGAAATCATGATCGCCCTGCCCGCGGGTGACGATGATCTTCACATAGCCTTCTTCGATGCCGCTTTCTTCGACGACGGTTTCCACGATTTCAGTGAATTCGTCCGGTGCTGTCACGGGACGAATGCCCAGAAGACGCATGGAGCGGTACAGACGGTCGGTGTGATAGGAAAGAGCAAACGGATGGCCTTTGTAGACGCGAATCCATTCATAGCATCCGTCACCAAACTGGAGTCCTCTGTCATCTGCCGCGATGATCTGGGAGAAATCATAATAGAAATTGTGATTGTAGTATATGGTAGTTTTTCTTTCTGCCATATGTCTCACCTCCGTAACAAATTGTTATTATTATGGCTTATGAGGCAAGGGATCGAGAGCAGCTCTCTCCCCCGCCGCTTATCCCTTTTTCTTAACGCTCATTTGCTTTTCAGTGCTTTGATCTTTTCGATGAGGAGCGGGAGGAAATCCTTCAGATCCGCTTCGACAGCGTAGTCTGCCATTTCCATGATCGGCGCCTTCGGATCCTTATTGACCGCGATGACAATGTCCGCATTGACCGCGCACATGTGCTGCATCGCGCCCGAGATGCCGAGTGCGAAATATATCTTCGGCGCTACGCCCTTGCCGGTCTGACCAATCTGGTGGCGATGCGGTTCCCAGCCGAGTTCTGCGATCGGACGGCTGCAGCCGACAGCTGCCCCCAAGAGGTCTGCGAGTTCATGGACCTTCGCCCATTCCTCTTCCGTGCGGATACCGCGGCCGCCTGCGACGACGACCTTCGCGTTTTCGACCGGATGGCTGTCCTTCTCACCGGCGATGATTTCCTTCAGCACCGTGCCGAGATCCTTCTCTTCGAGGGAAACGGGGAGAGCGATGACCTCCCCCGTGCGGGAAGCATCGGCTTGCGGATACTTGAAGATGCCCGGGCGGACCGTACCGACCTGAGGACGGTAGTCCGGAGATACGATGTCAGCCATGATATTCCCATCCATCGCCGGACGCGACCAGATGACGAGCCCCTTCTCGGTATCTGCCGAAAGCTCCGTCACATCCGCCGTGACGCCGCAGACGAGCTCTGCTGCCAGACGCGGAGCGAGATCGCGGCCGAACGGCGTCGCGCCAAAGATGATGGTATCGGGTTTCTTCTCCAAGAGGAACGGCGCCAGTGCTTTCTGGTACGCTTTCCCATCATAGTGGGAAAGAAGCGGATGATCGATCACGTAGACCTTATCCGCGCCGAGGGAGATCAGCGAGGATGCCGGATCCTTGAGATCAGCACCGATGAGGACGACTGCGACTTCTTCTCCCAGCTGGTCAGCCAGTACGCGGGCTTCGCCGGTCAGTTCACCGGTGACCTTCTGGATCTTGCCATTCGCAAGCGCTCCGATGACATAAATACCTTTGTATTCAGAAAAATCCATTTCGCCCTCCTTAGATGACCTTCAGTTTCTGCATAGCCGATAGGAAGAGATCTGCCGCTTCTTCCGTCGTCTTTCCTTCGATGCGGAGATTTTCTTTTTTCGGCGGCACGACCGGACGGACCTGACGGACCTGCGTCGGAGAGCCCTTCATGCCGATGCGCGCCGGATCGACCGGCAGATCGGCTGCCGTCAGATTTCCGATCTCCACTTCATCCTTCTTGAGGAGACCCTTGATGCTCGGGTATCTCGCATGGTTCAGCGCTTCTGTCGCAGTGACAACCGCCGGAAGAGCAAGCTCGAGCACCTCGATATTCCCACCGATCTGGCGCTTCACAGTCAGGAAGCCTTCCTTCTCATAGGAAATGCCTACGGCTGCACTCACATCCGCGATGCCGAGCGTCGCAGCGATCTCCGGGCCGATCTGCGCCGTATTGCTGTCGATGGACTCCTGCCCGCAGAAAATGAGATCGAATGTTCCCAGCTTCTCGATCGCCTTAGCCAGCGTGTAACTCGTCGCAAGAGTATCCGCACCGCCAAATGCGCGGTCCGTCACGAGGTATACTTCATCAGCGCCCATAGCGACCGCATCCTTCAGGACAGCAGCTGCCTGCGGGGGACCCATGGTGATGACCGTCACCGTGCCGCCCACTTCATCGCGCAGCGAGAATGCCGCTTCCAGCGCATGGAGATCCAGCGGATTCATGATGCTGTTCGCATTATTTCTTTTCAGTCTTCCTGTAGTCGGATCGACTTCCATCTTCGATGTGTCGACGACCTGTTTGATACAAACCAGAAACTTCATAGTGTCTCCCTTCTGTGAGGTCGAAATCATATGCCACGCAGCACGAACGCCGCGCCACAGGATAAACGGGGCTATAGAAAAATAAGGCTTCGCCTACTGTCCCCATTATCCATATTTGTTTAAAGTATAGCATAAGTGGGAGCTTTTTGCGTGAGAAAGTTGCGAAAACTTATTGCCTTGCTCCGAAATGTAGCATAACAAAAAGAGGCTGCCCGCCAGGCTTGCCTCCTTTGTTCTGCCGTTGTTGTCTTCAGATTTTTTTCATCTTTTTTCATTCATGCATAGCGTTTGGCCGCAATATCATACACTTCATCATTCGCTCTCGCACCGATAATAATAATCAGCCTCTCACCTTCCACCTCAATCAGCGCGTAGACGATCCGAATGCCGGATTTTTTTAGTTTGATCTTATACAAACCATGCAGATGGCTCCCGCTCAGATTCGCCAGTGGCTTTCCATAGCCATCCGCCGTCGGGTTCTGCATCACTTTCTGTATGGCCTTATCAATGACTTTCTGATGGTAGCGATCAAAGCTTTTCCAATCCTTTTCTGCAAAAGTGGAAAAACGAACATGCCATATCATTCAAATTCCACCTCAGCATCATCAACATCCGCAATATCTTCGGATGAGATTCCAAGTTCTTTCCGTACTTCATCCCAGTCTTTGGTCTGCGAAAAAGCCCCATTCTCGATCCGATGCAGCGCGAGTGCAAGCAGTTCAGCGTTTTCCAGTTTTTCAGTCATTGCAAGATAGCTCTCGGGCGACATGAGAACGCATTCCGGTACATTGTTCTTCATCACAACCTTGGAGCCATTTTCTTTGACACTTTTGAAAATCTTCCCCGCCATCCCTTTATTAAACAGGCTGATGGGAATCGTATTCTTCAAAGCTGGTGCTAAGTTTTCCATAGTCGTATCCTCCTGTTCTCATTGTACTATTTATCGATAAATTTATCAATCAATGTATTGTTATTAGATAAGAGAACATTTCTCCGCATCTTCCTGTTTTCCATTTCTCATAAACAACAAAAACGCCCTGCAACGGAATCCCGAGATTCGCTGCAGGGCGCTGTTTATGCCATATCAATTATCATCGGCTGAGAAGTCAGCTTAGAAGTGAAACCCCAATCCCTAGTCACCAGTCACTAGCTACTATTTCTTAATTTTTTCTCCCCTCGACCGCCGCATTGCCGAGGAGCCCTTTCAGCGCTTCTTCGGCTTCTTCGGAAAAGTCGACGTAGAATTTCGGCACCATGCGGATCTCCTGCCTTGAGGATATGAGGTGGAGGATGACGGGTGTGCCGCCATGGTATTTCGCAAGGACTCTGGCGAGGGCGGCACTGACCTTGTCTGTCTCATGACGGGGATCAACGTAGAGGTGGACTTCATCGACCGGCACGCGGACAATCTTTTTGAACTGGGCCATCGGTATGATGCTGTCGGCCAAGATCTTGACTTCACGCTCGTTCGACTGGACGCGGCCGCGGATACAGATGGGCGCGTCTTCGGTGAGGAAGGGGCGCGCGGCTTCCCAGACGGAGGGGAAGAGGACGGCTTCGATCTCACTTTCATAGTCTTCGATGGTGACGTAACCCATGGGCGCGCCCTTCTTGGTGACCATGCCCTTCACACGGGTGACGGTGCCGCCCAATGTGACTGCCTTTCCATCGTAGCGGCTGCCTTCTGTCTCGAGCTGATAGATGGGCGTGCAGGCGGCCATCTGTTTCTTGTACTTGTCGAGCGGATGACCGCTGACGTAGAAGCCCAAGAGCTTTCTTTCCCAGTCGATCTTTTCATCCGCGTCCATATCAGCGAGGTCGGGGTAGATGACGGATTTCTTCATCTCGTCCCCGCCGAAGAGAGACATCTGTCCGCTCTCCCGGTCGCTCTTCGTAGCGGCGACATCACTCATGACCTGCGGGAGTGCGGCGAGGAGCTGGGAACGGTTGTAGCCGAAGCCGTCCATCGCACCGCAGCGGATGAGGCTTTCACACGCGCGGCTATTGAGGCCTTTGCCTTCGACGCGCTCCAAGAAATCCGACATGGAGGTGAAGGGGCCGCCCTTCTGCCGGGCTTTGATGATGGCTTCGACGGCGTTCTCTCCGACGTTCTGGATGGCATCAAGTCCGAAGAGGATTTTATTCCCGCTGACGGAAAAATAGGCTTCGGAGAGATTGACATCCGGTGCGGCGATTTCCACGCCCGCCCGACGGGTATCGGAAATATAGCGGCTGACCTTGTTCTTGTCGCCATTGTAGCAGGTCATCATGGCAGCCATGAATTCGGCGCGGTAGTGTGCCTTGAGGTAGGCGGTCTGCCAGGCGATCCAGCCGTAGCAGACGCTGTGGGATTTATTGAAGCCGTAACCGGCGAAGTGGACCATAAGGTCGAAGACGTAATTCGCCGTCTTCTCATCGACGCCGTTCTTCACGGCACCTGTGACAAAGGTGTCTCGGTTCTTCTGCAGGATTTCCGGCTCCTTGTGCCCCATGGCGCGGCGGAGCATGTCGGACTGACCGAGGGAGAAGCCGCCCATGACAGAGGCGATCTGCATGACCTGTTCCTGATAGAGGATGACGCCGTAGGTTTCCTTCAGGATGGGAGCCAGTGATGGATGCGGATACTCGATGGGGATCTCGCCGTGTTTTCTCTTGATGAAATCTTCCGCCATGCCGCTTCCCAAAGGCCCCGGACGGTAGAGCGCGACCATCGGGATGAGGTCTTCGAAGCGGTCCGGGTGGAGCTTCATCAGAAGATTCGTAAAGCCGGTGGACTCGGACTGGAAGACGCCTGTGGTGTCGCCCACGCAGAGCATCTCGCACGTCTTCTCATCGACGGAAGGAATGTGATTGATATCGATGGTGACACCGCGGTTCGCCCGGATCATCTCGATCGCATCATGGATGACGGTGAGATTCCTAAGCCCTAAGAGATCCATCTTGAGAAGGCCGAGCTGCTCGACCTGATCTTTTTCGTACTGCGTCTGGATGAAATCATCCGCGGTGAGCTGGATCGGCACGTACTCATCGACGGGCTTCGAGCAGATGACGACGCCAGCGGCATGCGTACCGGAATTTCTGGAAAGCCCTTCGAGGTCGAGGCAGTGGTCGATCAGAGTGTGCACGGTCGCATTCGACTCGTAGAGGTCTTTGAATTCCTTCGAGCCTTCCAGTGTCTTCTTCAGCGTGACGCCCGGGCCGCCCGGCACCATCTTCGCGATCTTGTCCACTTCGCGAAGAGGCAGATTCATGACACGGCCGACATCACGGATGACGGCACGCGCCGCGAGCGTACCGAAGGTGATGATCTGCGCCACCTGCTCGGCGCCATATTTCTCCGCGAGGTACGCAATGACCTGCCCGCGTCCGCGGTAGCAGAGATCAGTATCGATATCCGGCATGGAGACACGCTCCGGATTCAGGAAGCGTTCAAAGAGAAGGTCGAAACGCAGCGGGTCGATTTCCGTGATATGCAAGAGGTAGGCGACGATGCTCCCCGCCGCGCTCCCACGCCCCGGCCCGATCGGAATGCCGTGCGTCTTCGCATAGCGGATGAAGTCCATGACGATCAGGAAGTAGTCGGAGAATCCCATCTGATTGATGACACCGAGCTCATAGTCCAGCCGCTCCTGCTCTTTTCCCGAAGGCTCTGGATAGCGCTCAGGAATCGCCGCCTCGCAGAGCCTCCTCAGATACGACTTTGACGTCTCGCCTTCCGGCACATCAAAGGACGGGAGCTTGTGGTCGCCAAAAGTGAAAGTCACATGGCAGCGCTCCGCGATCTTGGCCGTATTCTCGATGGCCCCCGGATATTCGCCTAAGATCGCCCGCATCTCCTCCCCGCTCTTGCAGTAGAATTCATCATTCGGGAAATGAAAATGATAGGGATCATCCAGTGTCTTTCCCGTGGAGATGCAGAGCTTGATCTCCTGGCTCTTCGCATCCTCTTTTTTCGTATAGTGGAAATCATTCGTCGCGACCAGCCCCAGCCCATACTCTTTTGCCAAAGACGCCAGCACCGGACGCACATCCGCTTCTTCCGGGATGCCATGATTCTGCAGCTCGAGGAAATAGTTCTCCTTCCCGAACGTATCGATGTAGTAGCGGATCACCTTTCTGGCTTCATCCATGTCGCGGTTTAAAATCGCCTGCGGGAGCTCCCCCGCCACACACGCCGACATAGCAATGAGGCCCTTGTGATACTGGGAAAGAAGCTCATGGTCCACACGCGGCTTATGGAAATAGCCCTCCGTCCACCCCTTTGAGCAGATCTTGATGAGATTCTGGTAGCCCTCATTCGTTTCCGCCAGAAGGATCAGATGCCCCAGCTTCTCCTTCTCGCCCTTCGCCCGCTCGAAGCGGCTCTTCCTCGTCACATAGACCTCGCAGCCGATGATCGGCTTGATGCCCTGAGCCATACACTCCTTATATAAGTAGACCGCGCCATACATGACACCATGGTCTGTGATGGCAACCGCCGTCTGACCGAGCGACTTGACATAGGAGACCAGCTCCTTGATGCGGCACGTGCCATCGAAAAGGCTGTACTCGGTGTGGACGTGGAGATGAACAAATGGATCCAAGGGAAACACCTTCTTCGCTTCTTTTTCTTTCGAATGCTAAGGGAATGCTGATGCAATCGCTGAATCAGTGTTTCCCTAAAAATAACTTTTTCTTATTGTATCATATTTAGTAGCTGGTCATTCATCCGTTCCTGCCGAAAAAATGCGAAGCGAAGAGCGTAGCCAGAGATTGGCGGGTTCTATGGGTTCACGGGGGCGGTGCGGCGCATTTCGTCATCCTGTGCGGAGAAAAACGTCGTATGTTAGAAAATGGCTAATCTGGAATATGAGAACTGCGTCGAAGGATCTAAGCGCCGCGAAGTTTTAACCGCGAAAGATGAAAAACCTGTGAACCTTTTAAACCTTCAGAACCTGCTCCACCCTCTTTCACGCGCAATCAAGGGGCAGCACGCCCCAAAGGCTACCCTTGCGTAACCTGAGCCATAAAAAAACTGGTGACCCGTCATCGGGAGAACCTCCCATTCACAAGTCACCAGTTTTTTATCGATGTTTCTCTACCTCTCCCAAAAACAAAATTCCCTCTCTAGAAATATCAATCATTTCTTCAGAGGGAATTTCCTTTGGCTATTTTACAAATTAGGGAAACACTGATTAAATCGTTATCGGATTTCATTCTTGGATTTTTATACAGAGCGAGGAGACAGAGGGCGCGAATAGCGAGCTATTTAAGGAGGATGTCGACGATGCTATGTATAAAAATCCATATGAAATCTGATTCTGCGATTTAATCAGCGTTTCCCTAAATCCCCCTAAAAGTCTTGAACCTTTGAGACCATTAGCGAAAATCTAATCAATCAAAATGATGGTTACGGCCAGCGACATATTTGAAGGCCCCGAGAACCTTGCATAACCTGAGCAACCAAAAACTGATGACTCACCATCGGGAGAACCTCCCGGTGATGAGTCACCAGTCACGAATCACTATTCTTAAAATTCACATTTCCAAAGGCCATGCAGATTGCAATATTCATACACCACGCCATGCGGCACATCAGCAAAGACGGCTTTCGGCTCTTCTCCCGGTTTCAGATAGCGCACTTGGAATCCCTCTTCGGTCACCAAGGCGATCCACTGGATGTAATGGTTTTCCAACATAGGATGCAGCACTTCCCCCACTTGTACGTGAAGGAGGTCTCCCTCATGAGTCACCACCGGTACATGTTTTTCCCTAGCTCCATCGCTGGTGCCTGCTGTCAAGGGCTGCAATGTTTCACCACAGCAAGAAACAGCCATGGCTTCGCCGGTTTTGAATACGAAAGAATCGCAAGATGGGCAATAATAGATATGAAGTGTCATGATATTCTCCTTTCTCTGCCGGTAGCAGAAAAAATCAGGTGAACAGTGACCATGGATCAGGGGTTAGGTTACTACACTCTCCTCATAGTAAGGCTTGTCCGCTTGATATGTTCATAGTACAGCAAACCGCCAGTCGAGTCCCCTCTTGTATGATCCCCCAACGGGGGATACACACTAAAAATGATTTTCTTACCAGTCACAGGTCACTTTATCGATATTTCTCTATATCTATATATTACCATATGGTTCGACATTTATCAATGCGCAAAACATAATCGATAAGGAAACACTGACTCAATCGCAGGATCAGATTTCAAATGGATGAAATACATACTGCTGGAACTGACGCCAGAGTCAGGCGTGGTACCCACTTGAGACCCGGAGCCTTTAAACTCCAGATGTCTAACGTCTTTCAGTCTCCCAGTCACCAGTCACTAGTCACTACTTCTCCCATTCCAATTCCAGCAGGCGGAAGCGGTGATCCGCGCTGTGCTTCTGCAGAAGATAGATATCCTTTCCCTGCTCTTCATTCTGACGAAGCGCTTCCTCCGCTTCATAGCGGATGTCATTCAGCTGCTCGTCATAGCAGGACGCCTCGATATTCATCATCCGTTCCAGCAGGTCAGTGATCAAAAACTGCTGATAAATGACCATGCCGAGCAGCATGGCCATGATAAGGTAGAGATATTTGCGCTCTCTCCACTGTATTTTCCTTTTCCACTGTTCCATGGAAATCCTATTTCCTCATCATATCATCGATCTTACGCGGGTCATTCAAAAGCGTCAGATGGTCTTTGGTGAATTCGATCCAGAGACGGGCAGCGCGGGAGAGGTAGCGGCCCTTCTTCCAGATGGCGTAGAGGTGGTGCGTCATGCGCGGCTCTGTCATCACGCGGGTGACGACCTTGCTCTCCTCGCTGTTTGCCGGACACAGGCGCGACGGCAGGATCGCGACGCCAAGGCCGCTCGCGACCGTCTGCAGCATCAGCTCGCGCTGGCTCGTCTCGAAGACGATCTTCGGCGTGAAGCCGATCTTTTTGCAGTTCGACATGATGTCATCGTGCATATTGAAATCGTCACGGTACAGCACGAGCGGATAGTCCGCGAGCAGCTTCATCGGGACGACGCGGTGCTCTTCGAGCGGATAGCCTTTCGGCATGACCACGCACATCTCATCTTCCGAGAGGAAGAAGGACTCGAATTCATTATTCGGGATGGTGCAGATGATGCCGACATCGATGATGCCTTCCTGGACGGATGTCTCGATGACCTTCGAACCATGTTCATAGAGCTTGATGGCGATCTGCGGATAGTTCTTCTTGAATTCGCCCAAAAGCTTTGCAAAGACATGGGCATCGGTGATCGGCGGCAGACCGATCTCGATGGTATCCTGCTTCAGGTTGAATTCATTTTCAAAATCCGACTTCAGATGTTCGAAAATAAAAAGACACCGCTTCGCATAGTTCAGGAAAATGGTCCCCGGCGCTGTGATTTCCACAGTCTTTGCGTTGCGGATGAAAAGCACGACCCCCAGCTCATCCTCCAGCGACTTGATCATGCGGCTGATGGCGGACTGGGAAATATGAAGATTGCGCGCTGCTTTCGAGAAGCTCTTCTGTTCAGCGACTTCCATGAAATATTTCAGATGACGATAATCCATTGTGATCCTCCATGAAAGAGTAAAAAGAAAGATAAGGGGGTGCATCTTCAGGATGAGTCCGTGGGGCGGGCTGCCTTCGATCCCATGCCGGAGAAGCTCCGCCGGTTTCAAGGGGCATGATGCTCCGCATAAAAAAAACAGCAGTACGCTCATCAGCTGCTCTTGATCTCTTTCTCCTTCTCATTTTCTTGTGAAATCCATATCTTTATTCTATAATAGAAATGTATCTATTCGGATGCCCTGGAAATGTCCATGGTCTATGACTTAGTATAGAATAAAGTGAATCCATCTATGCAAAATTATCATAAAACCATTGTACCTAATTTTCAGGTATCTTGCAAGGGAAGAGTAAAGGCAAAGGTATAAAAGCCAGGTGACTGATGAGCAGGAGTCCGTGGCCGGAAAGGCATCGCCTTCCTCATCCTTCATCTCCTCTGCTCCCCTTGAACAGATTTCCCATACAAAGGAGTGTTGATCTGTGAGAAATGTAAAAACAATGGATGGCAACACAGCTGCTGCGTATATTTCCTACGCATTCACAGAAGTAGCTGCTATTTATCCGATCACCCCTTCCTCGCCGATGGCGGAAGAAGTGGATGAATGGGCCGCTCACGGCAAGAAGAACATTTTCGGTGACACCGTACACGTCGTCGAGATGCAGGCAGAAGGCGGCGCAGCCGGCGCATTCCACGGCTCTTTGCAGAGCGGTGCGCTGACTACCACCTATACGGCATCTCAGGGCATGTTGCTCATGATACCGAACATGTACAAAGTCGCAGGCGAATTGCTCCCGGGCGTTTTCCACATCGCAGCGAGAGCTCTTGCAAACCACGCACTCTCCATCTTCGGTGACCATCAGGACGTCATGAGCGCACGTGCGACGGGCTGCGCGATGCTGGCAGAAGCGAATGCCCAAGAGATCATGGACCTCGCAGGCGTTGCCCATCTTGCTGCCATCAAAGGCCGCGTACCTTTCATCAATTTCTTCGACGGCTTCCGTACGAGCCATGAGATCCAGAAGGTCGAGGTCATGGGCTATGAAGAGCTCGCTCCGCTCATCGACCAGAAAGCCCTTGCGGACTTCAGAGCCCGCGCTCTCAATCCGGATCATCCGGTCATCCGCGGCACCGCAGAAAACCCGGACGTTTACTTCCAGCACTGCGAAGCAGCGAACCCCTTCTACAATGCCCTCCCAGACATCGTTCAGGGCTACATGGATGAGATCTCCAAGATCACCGGCAGAAGCTATCATCTCTTCGACTACTACGGCGCAGCCGATGCTGACCGCATCATCATCGCGATCGGCTCTGTCACCGACATCTGCAAGGACGTCACCGATGCGCTCAATGCCCACGGCGAAAAAGTCGGCGTGCTGAATGTACACCTCTACCGCCCATTCTCTGTCAAGCACTTCCTTGACCAGATCCCATCGACCGTCAAGAAGATCGCCGTCCTCGACCGCACCCGTGAACCGGGCGCCATCGGCGAACCGCTCTACCTCGATGTCGTTTCCGCCATCGCTTCCTCCGACCGCGCCATCAAAGTCTGCGGCGGCCGCTACGGCTTAGGCTCGAAGGACGTCATTCCGGAAGACATCATGGCTGTCTATGAACACCTGAAGGAAGAGACCCCGCGCCACAATTTCACGCTCTCCATCAAAGACGACGTGACGAACCTCTCCCTCGCTCCGGTCCCGGTCCCGGAAGTCCCGTCCAAGCTCGTCTCCTGCAAATTCTGGGGATTCGGCTCTGACGGCACCGTCGGCGCGAACAAGAGCGCCATCAAGATCATCGGCGACCATACCGACCTCTATGCACAGGGCTACTTCGCCTATGACTCCAAGAAATCCGGCGGCGTCACCATCTCCCATCTGCGCTTTGGCCCCGATCCGATCAGAAAGCCTTACCTCATCCGCAAGGCTGACTACATTGCCTGCCACCGTCCGTCCTACATCTATAAATACGACCTTCTCCGCGGCTTCAAGCCGGGCGGCATCTTCCTTCTGAACTCCCCATGGAGAAAAGAAGATCTGGACCGCGTCCTGCCGGCAGCCATGAAACGGAAGCTCGCTGCCCTCAAGGCAAAATTCTACATCATCGATGCCTTTGAGATCGCAAAGAACATCGGTCTCGGCGGCCGCATCAATATGATCATGCAGTCTGCCTTCTTCCACCTCACCCACATCATTCCTGATGCAGATGCCGTGAAGTACCTGAAAGACTCCAACGAAAAATCCTACGGCAGAAAAGGCCAGAATGTCGTCGACATGAACAACAAAGCCGTCGACGCCGGTATGGAAGGCATCGTCGAAGTCGAAGTGCCATCTGAATGGGAACATGCGACCACCGGCGGCTCCATCGCCAAGGTCAGCCGTCCGGACTTCGTCAAGAACGTCTGCGACGTCATGAACCGTCAGGAAGGCGACGACCTCCCGGTTTCCACATGGAAAGGCATCGAAGACGGCACCTTCCCGTCCGGCACCTCCCAGTACGAACGTCCATCGGCAGCCATCATGATCCCGGAATGGATCCCGGAAAACTGTATCGGCTGTAACCAGTGCGGCGTCGTCTGCCCGCATGCTGCTATCCGTCCATTCCTCGTCACCGGAGACGAAGCAGCGAATGCGCCGGAAGGCTTCATCGTCAAAGACTTCAGAGGCCCGGTCAAAGGACTCAAGTACCGCATCGTCGTCGATCCGGAAGACTGCTACGGCTGCGGCATCTGCGCGAATACCTGCCCGGCTCCGAAGAAAGCCCTCGTCATGCAGCCGGCAGAGACAGAGCTTCCCAAGCAGAACCTTTGGGACTATGCAAAGAGCCTCCCGGCCAGAGACAATCCGCTCGGCAAAAAGAACCTCAGAAGCGCCATGTTCGAACCAACCTACTTCGAATTCTCCGGTGCCTGCGCAGGCTGCGGCGAGACCCCGTACATCAATATGGTCACCCGTCTCTTCGGCGACCGCATGATGATCTCCAATGCGACCGGCTGCTCCTCCATCTACGGCGCAAGCTCCCCGTCCATGCCATATACCAAGAACAGCAAAGGACAGGGACCGGCCTGGGCGAACTCCCTCTTCGAAGACAACGCGGAATATGGCCTCGGCATGCACCTCGGTGAAGCGAAGCTCAGAAGCCGCCTGACCGAAAAGCTCGAAGCTCTCCTCCCGGCAGCAGAAGGTGATGTCAAGACCGCCATGGAAGAATGGCTCGCCAAGAAAGACCTCGGCGAAGGCACAAGGGGCCGCGCTGACAAGCTCGATGCAGCCCTCACCGCTGCGGTTTCCGCGCATCCGGAATACAAAGAACTGCTGGATCTCAAGGATCATTTCGTCAAGAAATCCCAGTGGATCTTCGGCGGCGACGGCTGGGCATACGACATCGGCTTCGGCGGCCTCGATCAGGTCCTCGCTTCCGGCGAAGATGTGAATGTCCTCGTCCTCGATACTGAAGTCTACTCCAATACCGGCGGACAGTCCTCCAAGTCCACTCCGGCTGCTGCCATCGCCAAATTCGCAGCCTCCGGCAAGAAGACCAAGAAGAAAGACCTCGGCATGATCGCCGTCTCCTACGGCTACATCTACGTCGCACAGATCGCCCTCGGCGCTGATATGAATCAGGCCTTCAAAGCCATCAGCGAAGCAGAAGCTTATCCGGGACCGTCCCTCATCATCGCCTATGCGCCATGCATCAACCACGGCCTCAAAGCCGGCATGGGCAAATCCTCCGAAGAAGAGAAACGCGCCGTCGAATGTGGCTACTGGTGCAACTGGCGCTACAACCCAGAGCTTCTGGAACAGGGCAAGAATCCATTCCACCTCGACAGCCGCGAACCGAAAGGCAACTTCCGCGACTACCTCATGGGCGAAGTCCGCTTCGCATCTCTGGCGAAGCTCTTCCCAGACAAAGCGGAAGAACTCTTCGAAAAGACCGAACGCGATGCCAAACAGCGCCGTGAAAACTACGTCCGCATCCAGAAATCCTATGACCAGGAGATCGCAGATCGCAAAGCCAAAGAAGAAAAATAATCCTCACGCTGCGTAACGCATAGTACGAATGCGTAAACAAACGGGCCGCTGACTCAAAGAGTCAGCGGCCCGTTTTCGCGTGGGTCTTCCGGGATAAAGAGTGACTAGTGACTGGTGACTTGAATACTACTTTCGGGCATCGCCACCATCTATACTCCGCGGCGCTCCCCTGTTTTTATGCGCTGCACCACCACTCCTCATCCCCGAACTCATTTTCTTCTTGCATCTTACGCGAGACTATGGCATAATAATCTCCGTCAATGATTTATGGGCGATTAGCTCAGCTGGGAGAGCGTCTGCCTTACAAGCAGAATGTCAGCAGTTCGATCCTGTTATCGCCCACCATAATGAAAAGACTTCACGTGCTTCGCGCCGTGAGGTCTTTTTCCTTCTTTACCTTTCTTCTCATTATCATTCAACCTCCTGCATCCGCGACTCACTACATTTTGCGCCTCGCTTCACTCCGTAGAATTTTTTGTTGCTTTTCCCCCACAAAGTACGCCCCGAGCTCATTCTCATCTCTTTCTAATCAAATTCCCCCTTGCAAAGCACTGCGAGATTTGATATTATAATGCACGTACTCACGTACAGATTCCTGAATAGCTCAGCCGGTAGAGCGCGTGACTGTTAATCACGATGTCGCAGGTTCGAACCCTGCTTCAGGAGCCAGTGGCCTGTTCGTCAAGCGGTTAAGACACCGCCCTTTCACGGCGGGTTCGGGGGTTCGAATCCCCCACAGGTCACCATGGGCGATTAGCTCAGCTGGGAGAGCGTCTGCCTTACAAGCAGAATGTCAGCAGTTCGATCCTGTTATCGCCCACCAAAAAGAAGACCTCATGTGATCTGCTCCATGGGGTCTTTTTTCTTGCCTTTTTCCTTTTTCTCTACGGTCATATAACCTCCTGCATCCGCGGCTCACTACATTTTGTGCCTCGCTTCGCTCCTTCAAAATGTGTTCGCTGCGGAACCAGTTCGATCCTGTTATCGCCCACCAGAATGAAAAGTTCCACGTGCCTTGCGCCGTGGGATTTTTTATTGCCTTTTTCCTTTTCTCTCTACAGTCATTTAACCTCCTGCATCCGCGCTCACGATCATTTGCGCCTCGCTTTGCTCCTTCAAAATGTGTTCGCTGCGGAACCAGTTCGATCCTGTTATCGCCCACCAGAATGAAAAGTTCCACGTGCTCCGCGCCGTGGGATTTTTTGTTGCCTTTTCCTTTTCCCTCATTTGTCATTCCCCCTGCCCTTAAAAAACTATTGCATCTCACCCCCCAAAGGGGTATAATACGTAAACACATGGGGCATTAGCTCAGCTGGGAGAGCGCAAGGTTCGCAATCTTGAGGTCAGGGGTTCGATCCCCCTATGCTCCACCAAAGCAATATAATCCGAACCTTTTGCCGATTGGTTATGGGTTCGGATTTATTGTTTCTATCGAAGAAATTGAAGACTGGTAATAGAAAAACCGGGAGGACTGCCGATCAGGGCAATCCTCCCGGTTTCTTTATGTAGATGCACTGTCTGAAATCTCCTTCTTTGCTTTCCATTCGGCAAATACCTTTTTACCGTCTTCACTTTCGTAGTACTTCTGAATTACCGGAAGCAGACTCCGTGCCAGCGATTCAAAGA
>OGRO01000343.1_pt1 | contig 46162 bp, 44 predicted proteins | sample 1553451 | NCBI WGS metagenome assembly OGRO01 (sample SAMEA2580021, study PRJEB22360) | human gut metagenome | reverse complement strand
CCTGAATCTGACGCTATTCATGTTGAATCATCAACTTTTTAGTTGAATTTAGCGATGAAAATTAAATAAGAATTTTTTACTTCTAAATGCTACAGTTTTGCATCCACAATAATGTATATCCTGTAGATAACAGAAATCTAGGTTTAAAATATAAAGTAAGCTGAAATAAAAGTTAACAAATATGTTTTCTACAATTGATTGTAGTCAAAATTTGATTAACATATAAGCTTTATAAGCTATTTAACGTCGCTAAAATTGAAAAAATGTCAAAAGTGGTAACGTTAATGTCTCTAGATTTTTGGATCATCCTTTGCGCATAAAGGATAACATGCCTTTATATTGCATTTTTTTGACGAAACATCTCGATATTTCATTTTTTGGGTGACATTACCGCCAGTTTGATTAACTTTAAAACTTTATCGTATTGGTCTTTAAGTTCGTTCATAATAAACCAAAAAGCCCATCGCAGCGATGAGCAATCATACAAATGAGAGTTTTAATTCATTATTCAAGTATTAGTGGTTTACATTAAGTAGGTTGTTGTGTGATCGATGGGCTTGTCTTCCGTACACTCTTTATAAGAGATTTCGCCAAAAAATCCTTTTTATATTCAATAAATGTGGCGCGCTTATTTGAAAGGTAATTTTCGGTAATTTTTGAAAGCTATCTATACTGCAAGCTTTAAAATTTCTACAATTTTATTCTTATCTAAAGGAATATAATGTCCTACAGTTTGGGTGTCATTTTTAGTGGCTCTTAAAGCCATGTCTTCAAAGTGTTTATCATCAATATGCAATTCTGAAAGCCTTGTGTGCAGTTTTAACGATTTGAAATAACTCTCCAACTTCTCTGATAAAATAGAGGCCATTTGTGATTCTGAAAAGTTGTAATAATCAATGTTAAATAATCGGTTTGCCAATTGTGATAATTTTTTTGGGTTGTGTTGTGATGCATATTTTGTCCAAGCAACAGTAATAATAGCTATTCCTTCTCCGTGAGTTATGCCGTATTGTGCGCTTAATTCATGTTCGATTCGATGAGTACCCCAGTCAGTTTCTCTCCCTATCTCTAAAAGTCCATTATGCGCAATAAAAGCTAAACATTGCACTTCTGATCGAGCGTTGATATCCTTAGGATTTTTCATAATGCGATCAGCATTAACTAATAACGCTTTCATAGCGCCTTCGAGCATGTAATCTGTTGTATCTACGTAAGATGTATTAGTAAAGTATCTTTCTAACATATGAGACAGAATATCTGCAAGCCCACAGGAAGTTTGGTAAGGTGACAAAGTTACCGTATATTTAGGATTCATCATAGCAAATTTAGGGATAAGAATGTCATATTCTATACCGCATTTGTGGAGACCATTTGAAATGATAGAGGCATTACTTGACTCGGAACCGCTGGATGGAATTGTGGAAATGACTCCAATGTTAATGGCTTCTTTAGGAACAGCTTTATATTCGAAGAAATCCCATACATCACCTTTATAAGGGATACCGGCAGCGGTGGCTTTAGCGGTATCTATAGAGCTTCCTCCACCGCAGGCCAAAATAAAGTCAATATTTTTTTCTTTTCCCAATGATATCAATTCTCTGACAAGTTCTACTTTTGGGTTAGGCACTACATTGCCGTTTGAATAAAAATGAATATCATTTTGTTCACAAGTTTGTTTTACTTTATCCCATATTCCCAGTGTTTTTATGAAATCTCCGCTATAAACAAACAATAGCGAATGGACATTAAATTTCTTTAATTGATCTGATAAGTTTTCTAAAACATCGGTACCAAGTAAAATGTTTGCTGGATTGTAAAAGCTAAAGCTGTTCATTTTATGAATCCTCCTCTTTTTATATGCAACAGCTATGCATAGTGTATTTCGATTGAGGATTCTTTGCAAAATCTTGTCCATTCAGAGTTTAATTCTTTATCGGTTATTATTTTGTTAATGTCCTCTAAGGGATAGAAAAGAATGTCCGAAATAGAATTTATCTTTGTATGGTCAACTACTAAAACTTTTAAATGAGAATTGTTTAACATGAGTTTTCTAACCTCTGCTTCATTTAAATTATTGTCAGATAATCCATATTTCCGATGTATTGAAGGGCAGGAAATAAATGAAATATCTACAAAATTTTGTTTTAGAGCATCAGTGGTTTTATAGCCGGTAAAAGACGAAGTTTCAGGATGAAGTTGTCCTCCCAGACACACCACATTAACCTCTGATTTGATATTGTTGAAAACGCTACATACTTTAAGAGAGTTAGTGATGATGGTGACAACTTTTTGACTTTGAAGAATTTCTTCGGCAATTTTAAGGCAGGTAGAGCTAGAATCCAGAGCAATTACAGAATTGTTTTTGATCATGGATACTGCGATATTTGCCATATCAGCCTTTTCTTTTTCAAAAAGAACTTCTCTTAATTCGAAAGGGACTCCTTTATCGTGCTTTTCAGGCAGATAAGCACCTCCATAGATACGAATTAATTTACCGGCATTTTCCATTTCCCTTAAATCTCGACGAATTGTTTCCTCGGAGCAGTCAAGATATTCACTTAACGAGGAAACCAATATACTGCCATTTTTCTTTAATTGCTCCTCTATTTTCAGTTGTCTCTCATGTTTTATCATTTTTTGTATCCTCCCTTATTCAGTGTTGATTTTGATTTCTTATAAGGTTATTTTACATCAATGTCAAATACTAAGTTATTGAAAAATAGAATTAGAAAACAAAATAGCAAAAATGATTGGATTTAGTTTTAGGTAAATATAGAAAATCGGTCAAAGAACCACAATCGACAGGTCAAATATACAACAAAATCAGAATATAATCAACAAAATATTGGTTCAAAACAGAAATAAACAGTCAAAATCAGTCAAGAAAGCGTTTACAAAATTGTTTGGTGGTGATATCATCTTGGTGAAAAGATTTCTCTAAGAAAAAAGAGTGGAGATGGAGGTGAGGTATTATATTTTTTGAATAAAATAAAATTTGAGTCAAATTTTAGAAACTAGAGAGATCGATATTATATTGCGTACTTAGTTACACAGGAGGAGAAAATGAACAAAAAAGGTAGTATATTTGGGTTATTACCACTCATTATTTTTTTGGTTTTGTACATGGGTACAGGATTAGGCACTGGAAGCTTTGATAATATGCCATTGATGATCGGAATTGCGATTGCATCTGGAGTGGCTTTAATGTTGTCAAAAAAGGATAAGAAAATATCATTTGATGAAAAAGTTGATCTTTATTGTAAAGGCGGTGGAGAGCAAACCTTAATTTTAATGGTATTAATTTTCCTGCTTGCCGGAGCATTTGGTGGTGTTGCCAGAGCTATGGGAGCAGCTGATTCAATCATTAATTTTGGACTAAGTATTTTACCGAGTTCCTTATTGTTGCCGGGCATTTTCCTGATCGGATGCTTGTTAAGTTTTTCGATGGGAACATCAATGGGGACAGTTGCTACGTTAATGCCGATTGCAATCAGTTTGTCTAATGCTACGGGCATCAATATTTGTTTGATTTCTGGTGCTGTTGTCGGCGGTGCTATGTTTGGAGACAATTTAAGCTTTATCTCGGATACGACGATTGCGGCAACAAGGACACAGGAAGTATCAATGAAAACAAAATTCTACGCTAACATTCTCATGGTACTTCCTGCAGTTATTATAACATGTATTCTACTTGGATTTGCAGCATCAGGCTCAACACAATTAACAGATATTGGAAGTTATAGTTTTATTAATATTTTGCCATATATTTTGGTTATAGTTCTGTCTTTGCTGGGGATGAATGTTATTCAGGTAATGACCATTGGTATTTTATCAGGCATTGTCATCGGTTGCTTTAATGGCTCGTTTAATTTGGTTGAGTCCTTAACTGTAATTCATGATGGGGCTGTAGGTATGGAAGATATGGCTTTAATCGCTATTTTAGTTGGCGGATTAGTTGAAGTCATGAAACATTTTGGCGGTATCGACTATTTACTGGGTGCTTTAACCAAAAATGTCAAAAGTTCCAAAGGTGGAGAGTTGGCAATTGCTGCGCTTGTCAGCCTTTTGGATATTGCCACGACTAACAATACCATTTCTATTATTGCAGCTGGTCCGATTGCACGAGATATTGCAGATAAATATGGAATTGCCAGAGCAAGAGTTGCAAGTATTCTAGATTTGTTCTCCAGTGCATTTAATGGCTTGCTTCCGTATGCTGGTCAACTATTAGTTGCTGGTGGTATGGCGGGCGTAACACCGATGTCAATTATGCCTTATGTATGGTATTGCATGTTAATGATCGTATGCGCAATTATCTTTATTATTATTGGTTTTCCAAAATTGAAAATGTTTGATACTGAAACTGATAATATTCATAAAGAACACGATATTGTTATTGAAGAAATGAAAGCTTAGAGGTGTGGAACTATGGATAAATACGCAGAACATTTTTTGCTGGATACAGAAGAAGCAAAGCGCTATGTTGTAGATCGGATACATTATTTTGAAAATTCAGATGATTTAGAAGCTTTTGAAATCGGGGATGGAAACATTAATTACGTGTTTAAAGTGATAAATCAAAAAACAGGTCGCTCGATTGTATTAAAACAAGCAGATAAATTTCTTCGCTCCTCAGGACGTCCATTAGACGTTTATAGAAATAAAATCGAAGCCGAGATTCTTCAGTGGGAAGGTGACTTGGCAAAAGGATATGTTCCGGAGGTTTATAACTATGATGAAACGATGTGCGTATTAGCCATGGAAGATATTTCAGATTATAAAAATATGCGGAAAGAGTTAATGCAGGGAAAAACCTTTCCGCATTTCCCGCAATGGATTTCTGATTTTCTAGCTAGTACGTTATTGCCAACAACAGATTTAGTGTTTGATCGCCATGAAAAAAAGAAAAAAGTTCGTTTATTTACTAATATCGAATTATGTGATATTACGGAAGACTTAGTTTTAACAGAACCATATGAAGATTATAAACATAGAAATATAATCTATCCCGGAAACGAAAAATTTGTTGAAGAGTTTTTATACAAAGATACCGCATTGAGGGCGGAAGTAGCTAAATTACGTAATACATTTATGAATAATGCACAAGCTCTATTGCATGGAGACTTGCATTCGGGCTCTATCTTTATTAATAACAAGGGGTTGAAAGTCATTGATCCAGAATTTGCCTTTTACGGCCCAATGGGCTATGACATTGGAAATGTTATTGGCAACATGTTCTTTTCGTGGGCATATGCATATTACGGAAAGAAAACATCAGATTACTTTTTGAACTGGATTGAGGATTCTATTGCGCAGACATTTACTTTAACTATGAAAAAATTAGAGGAAAAGTATGATCAAATAGTTTCGTTTTCTTTATATAGAGAAAATGATTTTAAAACAAGCTATCTTAAATCGGTGCAGGCAGATACATTAGGATATGCAGGAACAGAAATCATTCGCCGAGTAGTGGGTGATTCAAAAGTGATTGAAGTTACATCTATTGAGGATAAAGCATTAAGAGTTAACTTAGAGAGAGCACTGATAAAAATGGGCATATATCTTATTAAGAATAGAAATGAGATATGCAGTGGAAATGAGATCACAGAGCAATTTCGTTTAATTCTATCATAAGGAAGGTGTAAAGATGGAACGAAAAGATGAGGGTTTGGCTTTTTTATTAAAATATGAAAATGTTGCATGGTTTGAAGATGGTAAGGTTCGAATACTAGATCGCAGGATATATCCGACAGAAATTCAGTTTGTTGAATGTTGTACATATCAAGAAGTGACGAAGGCAGTGCATGATATGGTGACTCAAAGTGCAGGACCATACACAGCGATTGGTATGGGCATGGCTTTAGCTGCATGGCAGGCCAGAGATTTAAATCAGAAAGATTTTTGGGATTTTATGAGCAAGGCAGCAGATTCATTAAGTCATGCAAGACCAACAACGTATAATCGCTATAAACAAATAACAGATGGATGTTTAGAAAGTGCAAAAAAAGCTGTTAAAAATGGTGAGTGTCCTTATCAATCAATATTTGAAGCAACGATTGAATCACTGAATAGAAGATACTCCACAATGGAAAAAGTGGCAGAATATTTAGTGGATTTAATTCCAGATAATGGAAATGTTTTAACACAGTGTTTTGGAGAAACCATCAATGGAATGATGTGTAGAGTAGCGAAAAGAAGAGGCAAGAAAATACATTTCTACCATGCTGAAACTCGTCCTTATCTTCAAGGAGCAAGACTAACAAGTAGTGTCAGCGTAGACATGGGATTTGAGGCAACTGTATTAACAGATAACATGATTGCTTATACAATGAAATATAAAAACATTGATTTGTTTACCTCTGCTGCAGATACGATTGCCAGAGATGGAAGTATAGCCAATAAAATTGGGACATTCCAAATCGCAATTTTAGCTGATTACTTCGGAATTCCGTACTTTGTTACAGGTATTCCTGATGCAGATAAAGTTGCGGGGAAGGATATTGTAATTGAAGAAAGAGATCCAAAACAAGTGTTGGAATACAGAGGGATTAAAAATACTTTACCAATGGTTGATGCAATTTATCCGTCATTTGATATTACACCTCCTCGCTTAATAAGCGGTGTGGTTACTGATAAAGGTGTTTTTAGTCCTTATGATTTAAAGACGTATTTTGAAAAAGGTACTACAAAATTTTATTAGAATTGGAGGTTATTGATGAAAGTATATGTTCGTGCTCCAATGTCAGATAAAAGACTGAGAGAACTAAGAGAAATTTTTAAAGAAGTTGTTTATGAACCGTGGAATGATACAGGTGAAAGATATTATGAATCCGAAATGTTGGCTCACCTGCTGAAAGTAAAACCGGATATTTTAATTACTGAGTTAGATCACATTACGGATAAAGTGTTGGAAGGTTATAATGGGTTACAGGTTATTGGTGATTGTCGTGCCAATCCGGCAAATATTGATATAAATGCATGTACTAGGTATAAAATTCCTGTGTTATGTACACCGGCAAGAAACTGTCAGGCTGTAGCGGAAATGCTGGTGGGATTATTAATAAATTTTATGAGAAATATATTACCGGCTGTTCAATGGGCAAAAGAAGGGAACTGGAAAGAAGGTACAACTCCTTACTATTTATGGATGGGCAATGAATTGCAGGGAAAGACAGTAGGGTTTGTTGGTTTTGGTGCTGTTGGGCATACAGCCGCAAACTTACTAAAGTCTTTTGGATGCGACATCCTATATTATGATCCCTTTGTAAAAGCCGATGAAGATGCGTTTAGGAGAGTGGGTTTAGAAGATATATTTAGATTTTCTGATATAGTATCCATACACTTGCCGGTTAATGCCTCAACTAGAAATATGATTGATCGGAAGCTATTGTCATTGATGAAGTCAACGGCCATATTTGTGAATACAGCTAGAAGTGCTGTTGTAGATAATGATGCATTATTGGAAATTTTAAAATCTAATAAAATTCTTGGAGCAATTTTAGATGTACTGCCCCAAGAACCTCCAAAGGCAGAAGAATTTAATAAGTTTGATTTACCAAATGTATTATTAACACCGCATATTTGTGGAGCCAGTTATGAGGTTACTGATCATCAATCAGATATTATTGTGGATCGATTGCGCAACTGGATGTTAAAAAGAGATTTAGAACGAACAGTCTTTAACTATAAAGAACTGGAGCATGATTTATGAACAAATATCTAATTGTTGATTTAGGAACCGGAAACTCCAGGGTGGCTTTAGTTAACGAAATAGGAGAGTTGATAGATATTTCTTCTTTTGAAAATAAATACTATAAAGACCAAAGTTATGACGATGCTCAATACTTTTCGCCGAATTATTGGCAGAGACAGGTAATGAATTCTATAAAAGAGATTATTTCAAAGCATCCAGGTATTCATATTGATGCTATTTCATCTTCTGGAGCCAGACAATCAAGTGTTCTTATAGATAAAAAGGGTGATAGTTTAATAGGTTTGCCAAATATTGATAATCGAGGGAAGTCTTTTATGAAAGATATTGCTAACAAAAGTGATATCTATCATTGCACCGGAAGCTGGGTTACAGAAGATTGTATTGCTTCAAAAATATATGGATTAAAAAAGGTTAGAAGCGATCTTTATGACCAAGTAGGAACATTTACAAGTTTAAGTGAATGGATAGGCTATATTTTGACTGGAAATTTGTGTATTGAGTTTTCTCAGGCTACAGAAACATTACTGTTTGATTTAGATAAACATGATTTCTCTGAAGAATTAATTCGTGCATTTTCATTGCAGGATATTGAAATGCCGTGTCTGGCAAAAGCTGGTGATAAATTGGGAAATCTAAAGCAAAGTGTTTTAGAGGATTTAGGTATTTCCTATGATATACCATTTATTATAGGTGGTGCGGATACGCAGATTGCGCTAAAAGGAGCAGGGATAAAAAAAGGAGATATCGGAATTGTATCTGGGACAACTTCTCCGGTTGTTACTCTTGCCAAAGATAAGTACACAGATATAGATCAAAGGTGTTGGACTGGACTTTATCTTGGTGGAGAAATGTTTCAGGTTGAAACAAATCCTGGTGTGACCGGATTAAATTATCAGAGAATAAGGAATTTACTGTTTGATAAAGTATCTTATGATGATTTAGAGTTTGCATTAGATCAAGTTGGAGAAATCAAATGCGTTGCATTTTTCACATCTCTGGATTTTGAAAACGCAAGAGGTTATCCAACAGGAGGATTTTTTATAAAGCCACCGTTTTCTCAAGACTTACATAGAGAGGATATGGCATGGGCCATTGTTGCAGATATAGCCTGTTCCATATATCATCAATATTCACAATTGATTTCTATGACAGGTGATAGGAAAAAGAGGATACTTTGTTGCGGAGGTGGATTTCAATCAAAAATATTAAGACAACACCTTGCAGATTTAATAGGTAAAAAAATCTATTTACCTCATAATTACCATCAATCTTCTGTTCTGGGAGGTGTAGTGGTGTGTAATGATTATTTTAACCTTCATTCAAATTTTGATGATAGTTTTATTGTTGTGGAACCAGATATAGAGCACAATCTGATTCATGATTACTATAAAAAGTGGGAAAGGCATAGAAATAGAATTATGACAACAAGGGAGGATGTTTAAATATGTTAATGGAGAAAGCGCGACAAGAAATTGTGGATTATGGGAAAAAGATGAGTGCTGCCAGGCTGACTAGCGGAACATCAGGCAATTTAAGTGTATATGATGCCAAAACAGGGTACATGGCTATTTCACCATCGGGAGTCGGATATTTTGATACTAAACCGGAAGACATAGTTATTATGAAATTAGATGGTACAATTGTTGAAGGGACTATGAAGCCTTCCAGTGAACATGCATTGCATGCAACAATTTATAAGACGCATCCTGATGCCAGAGCGATTGTTCATGCACATGCAACTTACTGTACTACATTCGCTTGTTTAAATCAGCCTATTAGAGCATGTCATTATCTGATTGCCGGAGCTGAGTGTGCAACTATACCATGTGCTGATTATGCAACTTATGGAACAGAAGAATTGGCGGAAAAGGTTGAAGCCGTAAAAAGTGACGGATTAGCAATGCTACTGGCAAACCATGGTATGGTCGCATTTGGGCCAAATATGTCAAAGGCCTTTAATGTAGCAGAAAACGTTGAGTGGATGGCAGAAATTCAGTGGCGCGCAATGTGTGTTGGTACACCATCTATTTTATCGGATAAGGAAATTGCAAATGTGATTGAACATTTTAAGACATATGGACAAGTAAAAGAAGGAGAAACCGGTAAAGGCGGTTATTAATTCTAAATATAATCTTTAAAAGCCGTAGAGTAATAGATAGCTCTGCGGCTTTTTTAGGCTCAAAATTATATAAAAGTAATTATAGTGAATCTATCATGTAGTATTGTTTCATTTCGTTTTCTGTCATTTTTATTAGTTGTTCAAAATCTTCTTTTATTTCACATTCCCAAAGTATGATAACATGCCAACCCAAATTTCGAAGCTTTTTGTGATTGGCCAAATCGTTTTTCACATTTTGTTCAAATTTTATTTTCCAGAAATCCGTATGTGTCTTAGGCATTGTAGCCAGTTTGCAATTGTGTCTGTGCCAAAAGCATCCATTAATAAATATCACGGTATGATACTTAGGTAAAACAATATCCGGTTTTCCGGGAAGGGTAGATACATTTATTCTGTATCTAAATCCATCATGAAAAAGTCTTTTTCGAACCAATATTTCTAGACTTGTATTCTTAGATTTAATATGAGACATATTTCGATGTCTTTGTTCTTTAGTCATGGTATCCATAGCCTTATTATACATGATTGGAATTAATTAGAAGAGATACATATTTAATAGTTCTGGGGAATGGTATGAGTATTGGAGTACTTTATGAAGCAATGAGATATAAGTTAAGGCATCAAATTAGAGAGGTGATGATCTAGCCTTATTTGGCTAGAGCTTAAAGAGGAGTCATTATTAAAGTGCAGCAATTTAGAGGTAGGAAGAAAAATGGCAGAGGTTTAATTTTAGCTTTTGGTTTATGTCAAAAATTATGAAAAAATCGTTATCAATATGCTCTTGCATAAAAACACTAGAGAGGTTAACAAAAGTCCACTTCTTCTTAGTGAATGCTAATATAAGTATATGTTTTACTTTTAGAATATGATATCATTATATCCGTTAAATATTGAATAAATGTTAACATACATATAAAGAGGAGTGTAAATATGAATGGTAAGGTTTGCTATAACAATTTATTCAAATTGTTGATAGACAAAGGACTTAGAAAAAGTGAATTAGCAAGAAGGTGCAATTTAAGTTCGCCTACAATGGCAAAACTATCAAAAAATGAATATGTTTCCATGGATGTTTTGGTGCGGATATGCCAAGAATTGGATTGCACATTAAATGATATTGTTGTAGTAGCAAGAAAAGAAAGCAATGCCTATGAAATCAATAAATAGTAAAAGTATTCTTGACTGTGATGAAATTGAAGAAGAAGTTCACAATCAAGAAAACAATGAGTTTATAGAAAGATTACTCGACTTACCCGATTACGAGTGTGCTGCATTATTTAAAAGAACTGACATGAATGATGCAGATTCTGAAGTTACAATTAAATCATGCAGTTTACATGACTGTTTTGAAATGGTGGAATATGTCGATGCAAAAATCGGAGTAGATATTTTTAATGACGGAGGTTTCATTACCTTTATAGTTTACGGTCAGCATTATAAGAAGAACGAAAAGTTTTATAATGTTCAACATGCAATACAAATCAGACCATTTGATGAAAATAAAGGGTATGGTTATCTTTTTTAGAAAGTGATGGATTTTATGAAATATAGTGTAGTTGATTTATTTTGCGGAGCAGGGGGATTGTCCAAAGGTTTTCTAGATGCCGGGTTCGATGTCAAATTAGGCGTTGATTTTGATGATGCTGCTTTAAAGACCTTTGCAAATAACCACGGGAATGCCGTAGCGCAGAAATTAGATCTGTTTAATCTGGATAACGTTGTAGAAATTAAGAATATATTAACTAATTTAGGAACAGAACAATTAGATGTTTTGATAGGAGGCCCTCCTTGCCAAGGATTTTCGTTAGCCGGAAACCGTATCGAATCCGATGAAAGAAATACCTTATACACAGCGATGGTTAAAACGGCAGAATTATTAAAACCTAGAGTAGTTTTATTGGAAAATGTTCCAGGAATGCTTACGTTGTACAAAGGAAAAGTTAAACAACGAATATTTGAGGATTTTGAAAATTTGGGCTATACCATGAACGTAAAAGTTCTTTATGCACCTGAGTACGGAATACCTCAAATTAGAAAGAGAGCATTTTTTATTGGCCTGCGAGATTCAAATGAAAAGTTTGAATACCCAGAACCGATATTAAATGAGGATAACTTTATTACATGCGAACAAGCAATCAGTGATTTGCCAAGTTTAGAAAACGATGATGATTACAGCTTGGATAAAACGAGAGAATATATGAGTGATCCTAAAACGGAATATCAGACAAAAATGCGAGAAAAATCGCAGAAAGTCTATAATCATGTACCAACTAAACATATTCAAAAAACTATAGATCATATTAAATTAGTACCAGACGGGGGGAAATATACTGATTTGCCGCCAGAGCTGTCTAAAAATTTTAAATATCACGAAAGTTTACACAGGTATAACAGTAAAAAGCCTTCTTTAACCATAGATACAGGACATAGAACTCATTTTCATTATAAATATAATCGAATACCTACGGTTAGAGAAAATGCGAGATTGCAGAGCTTCCCAGATGACTTTATCTTCTTTGGTAATAAGCAACAGCAATATAAGCAGGTGGGAAATGCGGTCCCCCCGTTATTGGGGTATGCTTTGGCGAACAGAATTAAGGAATATTTGGATGGTGACCACGATGAGCGATAAAATAAGATTTATTGATTTATTTGCCGGTTGCGGAGGCTTGTTAGATGGCTTTATGAAAGCCGGAAACTATGAACCGGTCGCTTCGGTAGAATGGGAAAAAGCACCTGTGGATGTGCTTAAAAATCGGCTGAAGACCAAGTGGAACATTCAGAACGCTGATGAGGAAGTTATTAGATTTGATATGCAGCGCGAAGAAGAATTATTCAATGGTTTTGACGATGAAGAATATGGTAAACATCCCGGATTAGATTATTTAGTTGGAAAAAATGGAATTGATATCGTAATTGGAGGCCCTCCTTGCCAAGCGTATTCTGTTGCCGGAAGAAATGCGAACAGGATGGTTGGCGATTATCGAAATTATCTTTTTGAGCATTATATTTCAGTAATCAACAGATATAGACCTAAATTGTTTGTGTTTGAAAACGTACCTGGAATGTTGTCCGCAATGCCTGATGGAACATTAATCACGGATTTAATAAAACGCGATTTGAATAGTGTAGGTTATGAAATAATCGATGATATCAAAGACTTTGCGTTGATCGACACCAGTGAATTTGGAGTTCCTCAAACCAGAAAGCGTGTAATTTTAGTTGGTATTGATAAAACACGTTGCAAAGATCCTCAAAGCCTGTTAAAAAATTTTTATACCGAAATTCTTGATAAGTATAAAGTCAACAAAAAGGTAAGTATTCACGAAGCTATAGGTGATCTTCCTCCTCTATATCCGGTTGAACCGTATAAGAAAAACGGAAGAAACATCTCACACAAAGGTAATCAAAAAGTCAATATATCTTGGCATGAGGCTCGTTATCAAAATGAAAGAGATATAAAAGTCCTAAGGGAACTTGCGGAGGATATAGAGTCTGGCCGCAATGAATATAGGTCTACAGAGAAATTAATTGAACTGTATGAAAAGACAACCGGTAAGAAAACGTCTGTACATAAATATCATGTATTAAGAAAAGATGAGCCCAGCACAACAATTCTTGCCCATTTGTATAAGGACGGGTTCAGATTTATTCATTATGATCCCAAGCAAGCTAGAACATTGACTGTTAGAGAAGCGGCTAGAATTCAAACATTTGATGATGATTTCGAATTTCCTTGTTCGATGGGAGCGGCATACAAAATGATTGGGAATGCTGTTCCAAGTTTATTTGCAGTGAAATTGGCTAAGGGAATTCGTGAAGTCTACAATGTATTATTAGAAAAGGAGTAATAGTATGCCAGCGATTGTAAATAATCATAATTTCCTTTATTTCGATAGCTTAATTAGAAATCAGAGAGCAAATTCAATTCTGTCTTTTATTATGGCAACATATCATTCTAAAGACAATGTCGGGCACGTTGATCAAGAAAAGGTTGCTAGAAGGTTGATTGATGCTTATAACTTATTTCGAAATGATATTCGAAAAAGCGAAACAGGCAGTGGTAATTACCCAGGAACAATTGAAAAATTTAAAAAACAATATACTTTAGGACGAGAATTTGGGGTATGGACCGGAAAAGATTTAAATTTATCATATTTGGCTGAAAAAGTAGCAAAACAAGAGATCACCATAAGAGAATATTTATCTATTGCTTTATTTAATTTTGTAGAACCAGTTAATCAGAAAATGATAAATCCTTTAAAAATAGTATTTGAAGGAATGATAAATAATGGATTAGATACTATTGATACAAATAAAGTAAAATATTTTTTTGAACAAAACGAGATTCCTGTTGACCCGATAGATGAAACCACAGGAGAGAATAAGAAAAATAATAATGCATTAAATTCATTATATGATTTACTCGAAAATACAGTTTTTTTTACTTACAATGCAGAAAACAAGACACTCACGTATTGTTTTCCTAAACCCCTAAATGAAGTTATCGCCAAGTTTAATACTCATTATTTATGTGATGATGGTTTTAATCTTGCTAAAACTGAAATTGGAAATGATCAAGAAAAATACTGCCAATACTTATTGAAAGATGTTCTGCATATACAAAATAAATGGGAGGAGACAAAAATGGGAAATTGCCTTGATATTACATTACATCCTAGGACTGATACAACACATCCTGTAAATCAAATTTTATACGGAGCGCCAGGTACAGGTAAAACGTACTCAACAGCAGAGCTGGCTATGGCAATAATAAAAAGGGAACCTTTTAAGTTGTCTGCATCTGCCGAAGAGAGACAACAAATCTTGGCACAATACAATCGATGTATTTCTGTAGGCAAAATTGTATTCACTACCTTTCATCAAAGTTACGGGTATGAGGAATTCATTCAGGGGTTGCGCCCTGATACAGATAGTTCTACTTTATCGTTTAAGACGACGGACGGAGTATTTAAACAAATTGCTGACAGGGCTATGTCTGATGGAGAGAATAATTATGTAATAATTATTGATGAAATCAATAGAGGCAATATTTCTAAAATTTTTGGAGAACTGATAACTTTAATCGAAGAGGATAAAAGATGGGGAGAGCCGAACCAACTGAATGTAACTCTTCCATCTGGAGAAGTTTTTGCTGTTCCAAATAATTTATATATAGTTGGAACAATGAATTCCGCCGACAAATCAATTTCACTTATTGATACTGCTTTAAGAAGAAGATTTTCTTTCGTCGAACAGAAGCCTGACAGTTCTCTTATATTGGATTTAAGTTTAAAGAAGTTGTTAGAAAATTTGAACAATCAATTAGTAAAAGATCTTAACAGTACTGATTTGTTGATTGGCCATTCATATTTTATTAACAAATCAATTGATGATTTACCATTTATTTTTAATTCAAGCATTATTCCGTTATTGTATGAATATTACTTTGATAACAGAAAAAAGGTTTTATCAATTATCAATTCTGTTTTGGACTCAGATAAGTTCAAAGTTATTGATGATAATGTTGGCCGGCTAAGAATTGAAGAAATACGGCAGTGATTCGTATGAGCATAAATAGATTAGAACACACGGTCATAAAAAATGATCATTTGTTTCAAGCATGGAAAAGAGAAGAAAGCTTGGCTGAATTAGAGTCTTTTTTGCAGTTTAACTGGGAACAAAGGAGCATTTTTTATGAAGACAGGAATCCAAACACCAAGCAACAATTCATAAAGTTCTTAAGTCACGGAGATATAAAAACGCATAATTATGTTGGGACAATTACATTTAACGGAGAAAAGCTAAATATATTTCCAAAAGTTTTTAGGCCATTGAGTGTTCAATGCTCGGATGAAAACTTATCTTTAAAGCATTTAATGGACAATATTGTTCAGTGGTTGGAATATTGCAATAGAATCAGCTATCCTTTTATTAACATTTTTGGAGAATTATCTGATTCGAAGGATTTTCTAGATTTATTTATTACTTTATATATAAATATGGTTTTAGATGCCATAGATCGAGGAATTTACTATCAATATGAAGAAGAGACCGAAGACTGTAAATGCATTAAGGGCAAATTTGATGTAAAGGATTATTTTATATCTAAAATCCCTGGTGGGGAATATGACCGGTTCAGCTGCACTTATTCAAATTTTCAAGCCGATAATATGGTTAACAGAATTATTAAATATACATGCATGTTATTGCTAAATGCTGCTTCAGATAAAAACTCTTTGAAAATCAGAAAAATTATAAATAAGCTCGATGAAGTGACTTTTGTGCGGTGCGTTCCGCAAGATTGTGACAACATCAGACTTAGTAAAATGCACCGAAAATATTATAGTATCTTGAATTTAAGCAAGATGTTTTTGTCAAATAAAACTTCAACTTTTGATATGGATATAAACGATACTTACTGTTTCCTCTTTCCGATGGAGCAACTGTTTGAAGGCTTTGTTGGAGGATATTTGTCAGAAGTACTCTCAGATCATGATGCAAAAGTTGAACTTCAAAAAAGTGATTTAAATTTAATTGATGATGTAATTTATAAAGGTCAGAACCTCGGACCTTCAAACAATATGAAACAGGATATCGTTGTGACAACGAAAAATAAAATGTTTGTTCTGGATACGAAGTATAAAGAAATAACGCGTTTTGAAGATCATGATGTCAAGAGCATTATTCGTAATGAAATTAGTCAATCAGATTTATATCAAATGTGTGAATATGCCCGAAAAAGAGGAGTTAACGATGTTTATTTATTATATCCTATGAATAGATACGAAGATCCGGAAAACGATTTCCCTTGTGGAATTAGCAAAAGTCCAACTGGCAACATTTTCATCCATTTTATTAGAATACCGTTTATTTTTGAAGAAAATGATTTTGAAGAACTCAAGAAAAAATTAAAGCGGACAATTCTCAAGATTTTCGATGTCAATTAATAAAGCATTAAAAGAGGAGGACCATCTTTATGAGCGAACCGAGAAAAGTAGGAATATTGGATTTACTGATTGGCAGTTCAGGGGCTCAATTTGTAATTCCGGTGTATCAAAGAAATTATACATGGAAAGCCAATAGTGAAGTTAAACAATATTTAGAAGATTTGGAAAATATACTTAATGGACGTTACAAATCTCATTTTTTGGGAATTTTTATCTATTTGGAAAAAAACATTAATTATGCTTCAAGAGAATACTCGGTTATAGATGGTCAGCAAAGACTAACAACAACTTTTTTGCTTCTTTATGCTATTAAGCACTTGTTGATGGATGAAGGAAACAGAGAAGAGTCTGAAAGATTGAATGGTCAATTCTTAATTAATCCTTATTCTGAAAATGTCAAATATAAATTAAAACCGTCTGTTTCGGATGATGATGCTTATAAGTGTATAGTTGAAAATAGATTAGAAGATACAAAAGATAAAAACAACTCCAATGTATACAAGAACTATGAGTATATCATAGATTCTTTAAAAAATAACATTTCTGCAAACTATCAATTAACAGAGATTCTAGATGCTTTGCGGCATTTCTATGTTGTTGTTATTCCGGTATCGGAAGAAGAAAATCCTCAGAAGATATTTGAAAGTATTAATGCTACGGGAGTAAAACTAACTTCTGCGGATCTGATTAAAAACTATTTATTAATGAATATGTCTAGTATTGATCAGGAAAACTATTACAGTAAGTACTGGGAGAAAATTGAAGAGAGTGTATCTAAAGAATCTAAAGAATTGGAAGTTTTTTTCAGGATGTATCTGGCTATTAAAAAATTTGAACTTGTTTCTAAAGGTAATGTGTATAAAGAATTCGTATTTTGGACCGAGAAAAACTCATTCAATATTTTGGATTTATTCGATGATCTTTTGCAGTATGCTAAGATATATTATTTTATACGTAAACAGAATCTACGAGAAATACCTAAAGAATTGAAGGAACAAATTATAGATTTTAGAAAAGTTAATTCAGATCTTATTTTGCCTCTATATATGGAACTTGTAAAACTCTATAAAAATAGTCAACTTAATGCAGAAAAATTAAATAAATGCATGCTTATTATTAATTCATATATGATCAGAAGAAGTATATGTGATTTTGATTCCCAGAATATTTCCAGATTATTTCCTAAAGTATTAAAAAAGGTAATAGAAAAATCTAATCACAATTATGAAAAAATAGATACTGTTTTGAGTCAGGAATTGGTTGCTAAAAACGTTAATACAAGTAAAAGTTTTATGCCGACCGATAAGCAAATGGAAGAATTGCTTTCGGAAGCCAACGTTTATCAAAGGCCTGCTCTCAGAATAATTCTTGACAAAATAGAAATTGCAGATAACCCGGCTCCTGTCGATTTATCTTCCCTTAGCGTTGAACACCTTATGCCGCAAACGCCTACAGAAGAATGGCTTGAAGAATTAGATACTGCAAAGGAAGAATATGATACATATTTGCACAGATTGGGAAATTTAACTCTTGCTGCTAAATCAGATAATAGCAAGATGCAGAATTATATGTGGGATTATAAAAATGAGATTTTAAGATCAACAGGACATCTTAAATTGAATTCTGATTTATTAGAAATTAAAAGATGGGATTTTGATGAAATAAAAAAACGGACCAAGAAACTTATTACAAGAATTTGTGAGATTTATCCATATCCGGAAATAGATTTATCTGATATTCATGATGAAGACAAAGATATTGTTAATGAATCGACTGCCTTGGAAACAAGCAGAAAAAAACTATTTGAAGATAAGGATGTTTCATATCAGAAAAACAGAATTATTAAGACAAAAGATAATTTGAAAGGCTATATATTTAATTCATCGAAGCGATATTTCCAAGGTGGAAGAGAAAAATACTGGTTTGGATATAGAGTAAAGAATATAGAAGAAATCAGCATGTGCCGCGAACAATATCAAGTGCTCGTTTGCAGGGGGAAAGACACTATCGCGATTTCTATTCCTATACCATTCATAGAGCAAATCAAAGATTGCCTAAACTACTCTTTAGATAATAATGGCAAAATCAGCCATTATCATTTAGTTGTATTTGTAGACGAATGTCATGCTGCTTTATTGTTATCGAAACCAGAGTTAACAGAAATAGATATATCAAATTATATAATTTAAAAACTATGATTTTGCAATTATAGATTTACCACGTCAAATTAAAAAAAGGGGAGTGATATAATGAATATAAGTTTAAGTAAATTATTGAATCCGATACCTTATATCGTGATTCAAGAAAATGCTGAAATAAATACCGATGAAAATTCTGTTATATTTGGTTCCAACGGCATAGGTAAAACAACCATTTACAGACAATTAAAGGAGCAATATCCTGGTTTCGACTACTTAGATTATGATGAAGCCAAAAATCTGTTAAGTAAAAAACAAAAAAATATAGAAATTTCATTGGGGACAGAAAAAATAGAGCAATTATCACTTCGAAATGAAGAACTGAATAATCGTTTATCGGTGAAAAATAGGCTCAAAGATAAAAAAACAAACGATAAAATTACTACGCAAAAAAGTGCTCGAGAAGTATCAACAATTTTATCCAATATGATAAAAAAGGATAAAATAGAAAACCTTAAAATAACTGGAGAAGATTGTAACGGGATAGAAAAAGCGAGTGCATATATCCCGTTCGTTTTAAAAAACAAAGATAAACTGATCGATATCGCAGATATTACTGAAGATTTAAAAATAATAGACAAAAACTATTTAAAAAATGTTTTAAAGATTATCGATAAGCATTTATCGTCTTCAGATGATACCTGTCCGGTTTGCGGTTCCCGGGTATTAAACCTAAAAGAACAAGTCCAAGAAAAAATTAAAGTACTTTCAGAAATAAAAAATGAGCAATTGAAGTTATTTATATCCGAATATGATAAAAATAATCAAAATGGATCTACAATTCAAAGCGATTTTGATTCAGTAATAGAGGTTGCAAAAAAGTATGATGAAGAAATCCTTGTAGAATACTATATACTGGATGGCAATGCAGAAGAGATCCCAATAATTAATGACTTTATAAAAGAAAAGCACAAGATAGAAAAAGAATATAATGATTGTTTGGCTAAGCAGAATGAGTTGTTCAATTCGTTAAAAAACCAGCAACATCTGTATACTGATCACTTGAAACGTTACTTTAAAGCTGATGTAAAATTCGATGATGAAAAAAAGATTGTTACAATTTCTTTTGATCGCAGTGTTGAAGAACACAGTACAGGAGAGTTGAATTTAATTTTATTTATTACAAAAATCTTTGGTTATTTGGGGAATGATAAGGAGTGCCTGTTTATTGATGATCCTATCAGCAGTTACGATCTTGTAAATCAATATAATATTGTATTTCAATTATGCAAACTAATCGAAAATAAAGACAAACATGTAGTTGTATTTACGCATAATCCGGATGTTATCAATATTGTTAATTCTCAAAATAATAACGCTTATAAATATTTTTTCTTCGATCTTGTAAAAGGCAAAGTTATTATAAATGCTTTAGTACCAAATATTGGCAATAATCCCAATATTCTTAATCTTGATATTTTAGCAAATGAAGAAGATGAAAATGGCAAATACATATCATTGATGTTGAAAAGAAATGACAATGATCCAAGCGATTATCAAAGCTCAGTTTTACACTATGATAGCGATACTGGAATAGTTCCATTGGATGAAAGAGCTAACCAATACAAAGGATGTTCAAACCAGTTCTTTATCGATTATATCGAAAATAATGTTTATTCTAAAGAACTAGAACGAAGTGATTTTGATCATCTATGTAAATCAAAAATAATTGCTTTAACCGCTATAAGAATTTGGATTGAGTATAAGTTATGCAATTCGACATCTTTATGTTTAAAGCGCAAATTTGGAGAAAAAGTGGCTACATATTTCAAAAACAAAGATAAAATTACAATTCAATATCCCAATCTAACACGAGAAATGTTAATGAGCAAGAAAGTAATGTTAAATCAGAATTGTCATCAAAATAGTCAGATGCAACCATTTTATTATGCTTTATCGTTAAAATCAGATGATATTGTTTCAGAAATAGAGGAGATTAAGTTGGCCTTTCACCGTTAATAAGCATTTCTACAATAAAGCAAATGTTAATAACTATGAATTGTTTTCTGATTGATAAGACTTTGGTTCATCTTCAACCGAAGAAATGAATCTGTCGAAATCAGATTTTATTTCACATTCCCAAACAACAATCACATGCCATCCAAGATTTCTTAACAAAGCATAGTTTTTTTCATCGTTTTGTACGTTCTTTTCAAATTTATTCATCCAGTAATCAGAATTTGTTTTTGGGGTTGTGGCTCTTTTACTGAATATTCCAAAGTGGCGGAGCCATCTAATCCAACAAAATAGAGCCACTTATTCCAATCTAGAGAACCACTTAATCCAAATTATAGAGCCAGGTAATCCGATTTGAGAGCCATTCTCTCAAGGCGGCGTAGCCTGGTTTTTTTCGATCCTCTAATTTCTTAAGATATTTATGCGATAGTTATCGCATTCTTTAATATCTTGTGGAATTGGAGGTGTTTTATATGCGAGATTTAAAGAAAATCTTGAAGCTTAGAGCTTCAAATAAGAGTCAACGTTTTATTGCGGATTCTCTGAAAATATCCAGGAATACTGTCAGCCGGATATTTTCATTGGCAGACCAGAAAAAGCTGTGCACAGACGCGGATCTTTACGGTATCATTAAAAGTAAATCAACATTATCGGAATATTATTTATAGTCGATATAAGATGACTTATTGGCAATAAGGGCTATCTGATTCATATTGCTGCAAATGAGTCTTAGCTCGCTTAATATCTCCAGGTATTCCAGGTTTGGTTTGTTGTAGGGAACGATTTTATTGATCAAAGAGCGAAGATAAGGTTTAATGGATCTTCCGCTTTCTTTGGGCAATGCGTTTAATTTGATAAGCCCCGTTTCACTAAGACGGATCTTTTTTTGTCTGGTCATGCCTTTCCTAATTTCTTTAGCGTATAAAAAACCAACGTCTATGCGTTGGCTAATGTTATTGATAGTGTTTAAGACTTTTTTATTTCTCTGGTTTTCCATATGGCCATGGGATGATTTTGAATTCTTTTTAATTCATCGCCGTCATAAAGCAGTTCAGGGATATATTTCTTTCGTTTAAACTGTTCTATGAACATGGATTCATTTTTATCTAATACAAAGTGTGTGTTAAAAAAATCATTAATAGCTTGTTTAGCTTCTGGCAACGAAAAAAATTCTTTAGCATTGATAACAGGTATCAAAAATCTTTTGATATTATTTTGTGTAATAGAATCTAAGTTGTCTAAGTTAAAATCAAACATTCCATCTTCATTGCTGATTGCTCTATAGAATACCGCGCATCTTTTGATTTTTTTAATTTCTACTTCATTAAAAATCTTTGTATTTATCATGTAAAAGAAATCATAAAGGTCTCTTGGCGTTGAGCGAGCCATCAAAGCCACAAGTTTGCTTCCAAATATCTCGATGGGATCAACCGTTCGAGTTTCAACTTCGCCAATTAATCCATAGTTTTTGGTTTTTACAATCACCGGCTCATAGATATGAACTCTTAACATATAGTTTATTTCTATTTTGATGTTATCGAGATTTCCTCCGGAATTAATATAGGTTGCTTTAATGCTGTCAAGAGCATGATGTTCACGTATATCTTTACTAAGCTGATAACCGTTTTTTTTCAAATAATCAATGAGCAATGATTTGACTATTTTTCTATCCTTTAACATATCATCTCTAGAAGAATTGTTCGTGTAATCTAAATCGATATCGACTGATAATCGTGGTAAATCAAATATTGTTAAGTTTATAGCTGTCCCACCCTTTAACGCTAAGTGTTCAAATAAAAATTGTTCAGAACGTATATAGGACAATATATCGACTAAGCGAACAACTTTTTCATAGGTATCTCTTACATAATGGTGTTGATCAGCTTCTTTTTGTAATTGTCTTTTATTAAAGTTCATTCATATCACTTCCTTTACTTAGTATTGTTGAAATATAGTGAGGAACACAAACATTCCACTTTTTATCTAATGTTGTATTGGGTATCTTTTTAGAAGTATTCAGATAACATTTTGATGAACCGATTTTTGATTGCAAATAATCAAGGGCGGCATCACTGATACCGAGATTGGTTTTAAATGTTTCTAAAATATAACCGGATCGCTGGTATAAAACTTTTTTGTTATAAAAGTCTAGTATTTCTAATAACTTATTTTCGTTTATATTGTGAATGCTATTAAATGCTCGATAGATTTCCTCTATGCCGCCGGCTAAATCAATTTGATCAATACAATCGATCATTGTTCTTTCGATGCTCGTGATTCTGAGCCCATCATAATTGGATTCTATTTGCAGATCGCATTTGCTTTGAACAAAATGATAAGTGATATATTCAAATTCAAAATCATTCACTCTGTTATTTCCGGAATATACAAGCTCGTTAAATACTTGATTGTTGAAACCGCGGTATTCTAAAGCAGAATGATAGGATATATAATTACCGCGACCGAGTTTTGTAGCAATTATATATTTGTTGTAAAGCGGACTATTATTTACGATATCCATTGCAACATAATAATTGTGTTTCACTCTTTTGATATATCCTTTTTTAAGAGAGCGTGATAAAAATGATTCAGCCGTTTTAGGATTTTGAATCACTTTTTCAATATCTTTTTTTGAGAAAACTCCTAAATCTAAAATTTCATCATAGTATTTCACATCCATCACCTAGTTAAATATTATCATAAAAACCTTTAAAAAGTGAGGTTATTATGCAAAATTTTAACTATATTTTATATCACATTCCATGTCATACGATCTTAGGGATATTCCTTAAAGTTAATTTGGAATGGTGGTGGGGCCATTATTCAATTTCTTAAACTGATTTTGAGCTTATACAGTTTCTTGAGGTCATCATACAATTTGTTGTGTTCTTTATCTATGGTTTTGATACGTTCTTGATTTCTGGATTTCTTCTTTTCAAAGGTAGAAATGTTATAAAGAATTTCTTTGTACATTAGCACTCCTGGTCTTTCGATTTATTGCGTTCCGATTTTCCAATGACCTTGAAATGATCTTCGCCAGGAATTAGTCCAAGACTTGATCCGTTCTCCCAAGACATGTGAATCGTACCGGCATCATCAACATGATCGACTGTGCCGATGGAACCTGGGGCAACAGCATGATAAGGATCATCCATTTGGATACACTGGATTTTTGTTCCTGGAGTATACTGTTTTTTTAATCTTTCTACTTGTCTTAATTCATTACCAATTGAGTATTTGTTCATATTCTAAAAATCTCCTTTACAAATTTGATTATAAAAAGAAGATATTACCAAAAAATGACCGGATGAGATTTTTTTATTTTCTTTTTGTGAGTACCCATCAAATATCCCTAAAAAGTTTGTAAACCTCTTGTATCGACATACAGATCCATAGAGGTTCAGATCATCTTTAGAGTCGCTATGCTTGACTGACAAATATAAGTTCTTATCTTCTCCGGAATGTTTCTACTCTTTCTATGGTTAAATTGCCATTCATATTCTGCATAATATAAGGGAAGCATTCTTTTTCCTATACTATGGAATATATGCAATAATTGGTGATTGAAACTCGAAGCGATTTTGTTCAGAAAATACAGTCGATGTTCCTCTTGATCATAGTCGATCTTCTCATTCTGGACCTGCATTTTTGCTTTTAAGATATTGTAGATGGATATACCATCCGTATTCTGTTTCCTGTCTTGGGACATGACAACATACTGATCAAAAAAATTTTCAATATTCTCTCCGGAATCAACCGTCATTTCCTTTAGCTTCACAAAAAGAGGGTATTGGTTCTCCTGTTCCGTGGAGAGCACTACTAAAAAAGGCTGTTTATGGGTCCCCAATCTACGTTTTCCATTATGAGAGGGAGCACCTAGGCAACATCCGATTCATAAAAACTCGAATCCAGAGATTTCTTGGAATTCGAGTTTCTCATAAGGATTCGAGCTTTTGTTTGTTGCAGACAGGCAGTTTTATAGTTCATTTTCAATTCTTCGGAAAGCTGTAAACTGGAGATTCCCTTTTTTGCGGTGAAGATCAGGAACAAACCATACAGAAGAATATTTAAAGGCAGCTTATTGTCCTGAAAGATCGTATTGGACAGGAGCCTTTCATCGTGTTTGCAATGTGAACAGTGGGAACATTTTTAACCTGCGGCCCAAAGGGCTGTTATATTTATTGTGTTGATGAAAAGTTAAAAGAGTATTTGGAAATGCGATTGTCAGGGTCAGGGAAATAGGTAGTTATTAGAGCACTGTATAAATCGGCTTTATTTATAATTCTACGAAAACAAGAGAAAAGCTATCTTTGAGTGTTTAAATAAGCAAAATGATTTAGCTTATTTTTCACTTTATTAGCTTAAATAAGCATATATTTAGTTTATTTATTGAAATAAGCTAAATACATTGATGGTAGGGGATATTCTTTGACATATAAAGGATATTTTCTATGATTAATAAAATACTCTTAAACAGTCTAAAACTGATAGAACTCGAATTCATTCAAAACCTCATTTATAAATTGACAAGCGATAGAGTAATTTGGATACAATAAATTCAGGAAAAATTAAATGTAATGTATCTCGTTGTTCTTGTTGAGGATCTTTTCATTTTGTAGAAAATGGATTAAAAAAACACAGGAAAAAAGTCTCTTTGTAGAGATTGTGGAAAAATCTTCAGAGATACAATAAATATCGTTTTTCTCTTACAAGGAGCCACTACCACATATGGCTAACCTTTATTGCCTGTGAACTTCATCAGATGAAACTGGAATAAGAGGCTGTGGCTGTAGGCAAGAGCAAAATGATCTGTTTTCATATCCGTCATAAGCTTTATGCAGCGATTGGAGTTCATATTCGGAATACTCTTTTAAAAGAAATCGTCAAGATTGACAGTGCATTTACCAGTATCAATCTAAAAGGTATGAAATCTAAGGATATGTCCCGAAAAAAGTAAAATTCGAGGCAAATCAAAGACAGATATGAACTATCAATGAGTTCGGTTACCTTTATCCACTATGATTTTAGAACATTTATAGATGTTCAATAACTCTAAGGCCAATATCATATTTTAGAATTCTCTTTTATTTTGAAATTTAATATTAAAGTGAGCATATTTCTGTTGATAAAAATGTTGACAGCCTTTGCACTTAATGACATAAAGATGACGTGTCATGTAAGGAGGAAAATATGCAAAAAACAATTAAAGGAAGCGAACAACTTGGTAAAAAGATCAAGAAAAGAAGAGAAGAATTAAATTTAACAATTGAAGAAGCTGCTTCTCGTGCAAACGTAGGGACAAAAACATGGTATCGATATGAATCTGGAGAATCAATCCGCCAAGATAAATGTAGAGGGATTTGTAAAGCTTTGAATTGGCGGATACTCCCAGAACAGGATGAAACAGATAGTAAAATGTTAATTCAAGAATATAAAGATCACTCAAATTGGTCCACTTATCTGGAAGAACAATTTGGAGATTATGCTTCTTTATCTTTTGCGGTGGGAAGTGATATTTTATATGATTATATAAGAGAAGATATGGAAGCTCTTTCATCTTTGCCAGTGGGAGCGCATATAGGTCAGTTAGATGTATCATGGATGAAAGATAGTCTTCCTCCGCAATTTTTAATGCATTATGATTATGAGTTTCTTTATCATATGTTTTGTACATTACAATGTATCATTCAAAATGCTAAGAGTGGAGCTCCTATTATTGCGCACAGTGTAATGGAAGAGTTGATCATCTATCTTTGTAATGAAGAAGGAATCGTTTTTATAGAGATGGATGGGGAAGTCGATGACGAAGAGTTTCAAAGAGATGATCTTGAAGAATGGGTGTTTGATTTGTTTGATGATATAGATATTATTACTTTTCTATATTCTAATATTTTTTTAGACAAGGACCATGCATATCATTTCTCACATTGGCATGATTTACAGTTTTATGTAAAAAACCAAAACGATGATTACGAATAATTTGAAAAATCAGGAGATAATATATGTTTGAAAAAATGAAATGGGAAGATGTTTACAGTCTTTGGAAGCAAAACAGTTATCAATTTCCAGAGATCTTGACAGATCCCTCATTTGCAGAAACAATTTTTGTTCAATATAACAGGGAATGATGTATTTATGGATATGATTGGTTGACTGTAAAAGAAGCTGAGGCAAGAAAAAAACTAATTATGAAGAATCCGATTGAATTTCTTTACTTGACAAAACCAAGTAATAAAGGAACGATTCAAACGGCGCAAATGTTAATGGCGGCTAAGAATCAAGAAGAAAAAGTGGCAATTTGGATAGCAGCTACTGCAAATGAGTTATTGGAGTGCTCCTTTGAAAGTAGAATTTGAAAATATGCAAAAATTCTAGAAATGACAGCAAGAGGTTTTCTTAGAGACAGGTATCAAATATGGCATCACGCAATGAGAAAACTGGTTCCTGAAATAATGATACCTTACAATATTTTAGATAATTTTATATGTAAAGATTTTGATGTAGCCATGGAGCTTATTCAACTAAATACATTGTTAATACAGAATAATTATAAAATATTTCTTTATTCATCATTAAAAGAGGGAGAAAGTATTGGATATAGTTATCGATTAGACTCCAGGTGATTTTTCCAATTTACAAAAGATTTAAAAAGTACGTTGTAAGAGACACAGGTGGATAAAAGGCAGTTATTAGAGTTCTATATAAATTGGCTATATTTGTAACTCTACTAAAATAAGAGAAAAAGCTATACTTTGAGTGTTTAGATAAACAAAATGATTTAGTTTATTTTGCTTTTAGTTAGTTTAAATTAGGAAGGTTTTAGCTTTTATTTGACGCAGATATAAATATATTTAGCTTTTTTATCGAAGGAGGCTCTTATGAATATACGAACCGCATCTATGCAGGATATTGAAGAAATCAGTGCTATAGAGAATGAATGTTTTCCACCGGAACAGGCGTGTACAAAAGGACAGTTTAAACAAAGATTGACTTATTATCCTGAGCATTTTTGGTTGTTAGAAAGCGATGGAAAAATCATCAGCTTTGTTGATGGATTCTGTACCGATGAAGAAACGCTAACGGATGAAATGTATGAAAAGGCAGAACTGCATAATGAATCAGGAAAGATACAGATGATCTTTGGTGTCAACACATTACCGGCTTATCGTAAAAAAGGATATGCTTCCTTATTGATTCGATATATAATAGAACAGTCGCAAAAACAAGGACGTAAAGCCATCATATTGACATGTAAAGAAGAAAAAATTCCATTTTATGAACATTTAGGATTTGAAAATCAAGGTTTATCTTCTTCCGTACATGGTGATGTGCAGTGGTATCAAATGATAAGGAGACTTTAAAAGATGAAAGTAGAACAAATATTACAAAAATCCAGAGAAAATATGAATGATCTATGTAAGTCATGTCCAGTTTGTAATGGAAAAGCTTGCCGCAATACGATACCGGGGCCCGGTGCAAAAGGTAGCGGTACGGTCGCCATTCGAAATTATGATGCCTGGAAAAATATTCATCTTGTGATGGATACGATTTGTGAAAATACACCGGTATCAACGCAGACGAATCTATTTGGCCATACATTCCGCCTGCCAGTGTTTGCAGGACCGGTAGGCGCTGTAAGTATGCATTACGGAGATGCTTATGTGGATCAAACCTACAACAAAGTGCTGGTCAAAGCTTGTAAAGATGCCGGAATCATGGCTTTTACCGGCGATGGAATGGATGATCAGATTATGATCGGAGCTACCCAAAATATCAAGGAAAATGATGGAATCGGTGTTCCTACTATTAAACCATGGGCTAAAGAAATGGTGGTTGAAAAATTAAAGCTTGCTAAAGAAGCCGGTGCTTTGGCCATCGCCATGGATATTGATGCAGCCGGTTTACCATTCTTAAAAGGATTTGTACCACCGGCAGGAAGAAAAAATGTAGAAGAATTAAAAGAAATCGTGCAGGAAATTGATGTACCTTTTATTGTGAAAGGAATCCTGAGCGTGAAAGGGGCCTTAAAGGCTAAAGAATCAGGCGCTTCTTGCATCGTTGTGAGCAATCACGGCGGTCGTGTTTTAGATGATACGCCAGCTACGGCCGATGTATTAGAAGAAATCGTACAAGCTGTAGGTAAAGATATGACCATTCTGGTTGATGGAGGTATTCGCAGCGGACAAGATATTTTTAAGGCACTGGCACTAGGTGCAGATGGTGTTTTGATTGCCAGACCTTTTGTGAATATGATTTATGGTGCACAAGAGGAAGGCGTCAAGGCACTTGTTGATCAACTAGAACAAGAACTGATAGATACGATGGAAATGTGCGGCGCATCTACAATTCAGGAAATCACACGCGATATGATACGATAAAAAAAGAAACTATAACGTTTGAAATGAAGAATCAATCGTTATAGTTTTTTTTGCATATTTGAGGAAGAGAGCAAATTTTACTGAATATAAATAGGTGTCTTTCCCCAAAGATATCGATATCTCTTCATGGAACAGATAAATTCGTATATGCTATAATGAGGTGCAAAAAAGGAGATATGTTATGTCGATTCAATTACCGAAAAACTATATACAACAGATGAAAGAGCTTCTTAAAGATGATTTTGAAGCTTATATGCAAAGTTTTGAACAAGAACGCTATTATGGTTTGCGCATCAATACAAATAAAATCAGTGTAGAAGACTTTTTGAAAATATCTCCTTTTCAATTAAAACCAATTCCCTGGGCAGATAATGGCTTTTATTATCAAGGCGATCAAAAGCCTGCCAAGCATCCATATTATTATGCGGGTTTATATTATCTTCAGGAACCTTCGGCCATGTTGCCGGCACAAGTTTTGCCGATAGAAGAAGGTGAATACGTGTTGGATACATGTGCTGCACCGGGTGGAAAAAGTACAGAGCTGGCAGCTAAATTACAGAATACTGGTTTATTATTATCCAATGATATCAGTACATCGCGCTGTCAGGGATTGATCAAAAACGTTGAATTGTCTGGCTCTTACAATACTTGGGTATGTAGCGAAGATCTTTTAGATCTTTCAAAACGCTTTAAAGAAACATTTGATAAGATTTTAGTGGATGCGCCGTGTAGTGGAGAAGGGATGTTTCGAAAAGAGCCGCATTTAATCAGCAGCTGGCAAGAAAGAGATGATACGTATTATCCACCCATTCAAAAAGACATTCTTTCCTGTGCTGTAGATATGTTGAAACCGGGAGGAAAAATCGTGTATTCGACATGCACTTTCTCAATAAAGGAAAATGAAGAAGTCATTCAGGATGTATTGCAGCGACATTCCGATCTGCATCTAGTTCCTATTTCTAAAATGCCAGGCTTTGCAAGTGGCATTGGCATGGAAGAATGTGTGCGACTCTATCCTCATAAAATAAAAGGAGAAGGGCACTTTGTGGCTCTGTTACAAAAAGAGGGGAATGCTTCTAAAAAGGTTGTCAAAAAGGAGAATTCTTCTTTACCGGAAGCCTTTAAAGAATTTTTAAAGAAATGTTCCTTTGATTTCTCTAAGGGGTGTTTTTCAATCAAGAACGATAAGATAATCTGGAGCCCTCAACAGCTTCCTGAACAGAGAAGATGGCGTTTATTACGTTCTGGCTTAATTTGTGGGGAAATCAAAAAGAATCACTTCGAGCCAAGTCAGGCTTTTGCCCTTGCTCTTAAAAAGAGTCAATTTAAAAATACAGTGGATTTATCTGTGGATGATCCCAGAGTAATCAAATATCTAAAAGGAGAAACGATTGATATCAAAGATCGGGATACAACATCAAAAGGTTGGATCTTAGTTTGTGTGGATGGGTTTCCACTGGGTTTTGGAAAGATTGATAAAGGAATCATAAAAAATAAATATGCGAAAGGATGGCGATGGCAGTGAGGCTGGATAAATTTCTTTCCCATATGGGATATGGAACTCGAAATGAAGTTAAAAACATCATCAAAAACGGATGGGTGACGATTGAAGGTAAAACCATTAAAAAAGCAGATTTTCAAGTTAAGGAAGACCAGACGGTTTATGTGGATGATGTACCCGTCTCTTATGTTCGTTATGAGTATTATATTTTAAATAAGCCGGCTGGATATGTCAGTGCAACAGAAGATACTTTGCATCCTACAGTTATGGAATTAATTCCAAGTATTCGAAATGATCTCTATCCTGTTGGTCGTCTTGACCTGGATACGGAAGGCTTATTGTTGGTTTGTAACGATGGACAGCTCACACATGAGCTTTTGTCTCCCAAAAAGCATGTTTTGAAAAAGTATTATGTAGAGTTTGAAGGAACCTTGCCGGAAAATGCCATTGTTGTTTTTGCTCAACCGATGGATTTAGATGACTTTGTCACAAAGCCTGCCCAGTTGGAGGTTTTAGATCAAGATAAAGCGTATCTTACAATCAGTGAAGGGAAGTTTCATCAAGTGAAGCGTATGTTTCTAAAGGTAGGTTGTGAAGTAACATATTTACAAAGAGTATGTTTTGGACCATTGGAACTCAAAGACCTAGAAATTGGCCAGGCTAGAGCGCTTACACCGGAGGAGATAGAATTGTTAAAAACACACAACGATTAAATATTTATTTAATGTTTATGTAAATTTTGATGTTTATATAAATCCATAGGGGTTCTAAAAATTTACAAAATCTCCTAAATCAATTATAATAACCACGCATTTTGTGTTTAGGAGAGTTTTTATTGAATTCAACGGAGGGAGATTTTGTATGATTCAGTTTTTTCAAAAAAATATAGAACCAAATAAAAAATTAAAGACTTTCGAAATAATTATCCTAATTCTATTGATCATAGGGTCTATTGTTTCGTATGGAGTAGGATTATCTAAAGTTCATTCGAATGTAGGCAATCTTCAATTTGTTCAAAGTTTGCAAATGACACGTGATACGGAACTGGAAGATTACGATGGTGAAGAAAATGCGATGTGTGATGTAACATATCGAAACGGTGATAAAGAATTGGTTATTACGTTACCTTATGAAGAATATGAGCAGCTAGATTCTGATACTATTACTGCATATGAGTTTGAAAGTGCCAATGGAACAAAGCTTTATTTTGATCATGAAGATGTCAGTCAACAAGAGGCACAGTATTCTTATGAGCAGACAATGGCCAATCAGTCCATGCCGATCTTTAACTTTGCAAATGCATCGATCATTCTGGTCTTATCTCTTTTGATCATGATGCTGTTTTCAAGACAATTTACGACCTATGAGAAATCTTGGTTTATGTCGATCATGGTATTGGCTACCATATTCTCCGTTTTATTCCCGGAAGAAAGTGCAAATGGAATCAACGGAATTCTGATCATGTGGCTGTATCTACTGGATACCTTCTTAAATATTTTGTGTGAACTTCTAATATCGAAACAATCCAGGTATAATTTCTTAGTTTCAGTACTGGTGGAAATCACTGAAATTGTCATGTCTCTCGTCTTGATGTACCGTTTTGCGACACTGGCAACGACATTGTTGTTCTGGTTGCCAATCGACATCATCAGTTACATCAACTGGTCAAGGCATAAGGACGAGGAAGAAAGCGAATTAACAGTTGTTCGTCGCTTAAAAGGATGGCAGGAAGTACTGGTGATTGCCGGAATTATCGTATGGACAGTAGTTATTGGATACTTTATCAGTGGATTGGATATTACTACAGATTTCTATCATAATCAGACACTGGAAACAGCTGTCGTCTATATTGATGCTTGTGCTTCTGCTGTTGGTATTGCCAATGGATTGTTTATCTTTTTTAGATTTAGAGAACAATGGATTGCCTGGTATATTTGTGCAGCTTTAGAAGCGGTGATCAACATTATTTCTGGACAGTATGTGTTATTGATCCTAAAGCTGGGGTACTTTACCAATACAACATACGGATATATTAAATGGAGCAAATATATCAAATCCCATCAGGAACAGGAGAAACTATCGATCTTCTGATAAATTCTTGAGGATATGATTTAGAACTGATACAATAAATTATGTAGAAAATAAGAAATGGGAGTGAAAATTATGGCTATTTCTGCAGGAGATTTTAGAACAGGATTAACATTGATCGTAGATGGAGATCCATGGCAGGTTTTAGATTTTCAACATGTAAAACCGGGAAAGGGAGCTGCCATCTTAAAGACAAAGATGAAGAACTTAAAAACAGGTAATACACAAGAACGAAATTTCAATGCCTCCACAAAGTTTGAACAGGCACAAATTTCTAAGAAGACAGCACAGTACTCTTACCAGGCCGATAATACTTACTATTTTATGGATATGGAAACATACGATACTTATGAACTGAGTGAAGATCAGGTTGGATTCAATAAGTATTTTATCGTTGAAGGGGCAGAGGTTTCTTTGATGTTCTTTGAAGGCGACTTGTTATCTGTATCCGTGCCGGAAAAAGTTGAATTGACAGTAGCCGAAACAGATGCGGCTATCAAGGGAGCACCGTCTAACCAGACCAAAGATGCTGTGACCGATACAGGACTTTCATTACGAGTTCCACAGTTCATCGAGCCAGGTGAAAAAATTATTGTATTCTCAACAGATGGGAAGTATGCAGGAAGAGCTTAATCGGCTCTTCTTTTTCACATTATGAATAAAGTCGTTTTAATTACCGGCGGGGCCTGTGGTATCGGCAGAGCTATCGCCTTAGAATTAGCCAAAAATAAATATAATATCGTGATTAACTATCTGACTTCACAAAAAGCAGCACTATCTTTAGAAGAAGAAATCGTGCAAACCTATGGAGTGCGTTGCATGTCGATTCGTGCGGATGTTTCTGATGTGGAACAGGTCGATCAGATGGTGACGAAAATAGAAAAAGAACTGGGCGGTGTTGACATCTTGATCAATAATGCGGCAATCGATCTTTCTAATTTATTCCATTTGAAGAATGCAGAGGAATTTCGCCGAACGCTGGATGTGAATGTGGTCGGTGCTTTTAACTGCAGCAAACGCGTGTATCGACATATGTTAGATCAGGAATATGGTCGAATTATAAACATTGCTTCTACAAATGGGATCAATACATATTATCCGATGTGTATTGATTATGATGCTTCTAAAGCAGCTTTGATTTCCGTAACGCATAATTTAGCTTTTGAGTTTGCTCCTTATATCCATGTAAATTGTATTGCGCCGGGATTTATCGGAACAGAAAATGAGTTGGATGGCTATGATGAAGAATTTTTAAAAGAAGAAGTGGAGAAAATAATGGTAAAGCGATATGGAGATCCAAAGGAAGTAGCCTATCTTGTAAAGTTTTTGATCAGTGAGGAAGCAGATTATATAAACAATACTGTCATACGAATCGATGGCGGCCAGGTAGGCAGTTGCTAAGTATGGGGATTATCAATTTTAAAGTCTATTCCTTTATTTTTATTGAGAAATGAAAAAAACTGGTGTTAAAATGACACCGGTTTTTATGATTAGGATGATTATAGAACTTGGATAACTTTATAATCAATAAATAATATTTACTTATTTCTATAGACAATAAATTGGTGATGACTACTCTATGTACTTTATCTTCAAATAGACGGTTTAGTGGCCCGTATCTTTTATAATCTTTTTAAATTCGTTATAAGTTTGTGTCAATTCTTCAAATAAGTGACTGTTCTTGATAAGTTTTTCGTTTGCTTCATATTCCTTTATGTAGATTTCTTCTGGTGCGGTGTATTTTAATATTTGATCCAACAATATATTTTCTTTGTATTTTTCATCTTTATCGGGATAATTCTTTTTAAAGAAAGAAATACCTTTTTCATATTCCTCTGTTAGAGTGTATAACCAAGCGATTGCCATAACATTCACACCGTATTTTTCGCGCTTATCGTATTCATAGCTGGTGGAATAACCTTTGTTTGGTTTATTTCTGGTACATGTTTCAATCAACATGTGTAGAGCTTCGTCGGCAACCTTATGTTTATATAGAAGTGCACAAATATTGGCAACTATTTCTATGCTTAATGTATTGGCGTCAAGAGGCTGATTAAAAATAGAGGCGCAAAGTTGAATCGTTTCATCCTTTTTGTTGTTGATCAGAAGGCGATCGACAATTTCGCAAGCTAAGGATACTTGTGATTCTTTGATGGAGCCAAAAGGGTTATCGCTGGAAAAAATATAGTAATGGGAAGCCTTTGAAAACAAATCGTATAATTCTTTTAATAATTTACTTGCAGTGAATCCTTCTTCAGTTTTTGGATCAAATAATCTTAACTCTTTGATAAAACGCATGGCTTTAAATCGCCATTTGGATCGTTCACTTTTACTTATAATGCGATTTGGTGCAATATAGAGATCATTATTAGCGCATTTTATAAAATAATTTATTTCACTTTCCAAATTTGTGATGTCTACTTTTTCAATTTTACTTTTTTTCTTTGTTGAGTCATTTGGGTTTAGGATTAAAAGATCGATGTCCTCTTTTTTCGATTTAGGCAAAGCTTTATAAATTTCCACTAAAACTTTATCCGTTGTTTTCTTATCGTAGTTGCTAATGATATTTCTTAATTCTGCTACTTTCATATTTTGCTCCTGCTTAATATTAATCGTTCTTATCATATCATAGACAATAAGTTTATGATATAAACTAGGAATTAAAATACCTTTTTCCTCATTTTTTTCATCTTTATATTGATTCCTGTATTAAACCATGTATAATAATTTTGTTTCTTTAAATAAACTAAAAGTTTAGTGTTAGAAAACAAGGGAGAGATGTTATGAAGATTGGATCAAAGATAAAAGAACTAAGAATTCGTAATGGCTTGACACTGGAAGAGCTAGCTTCTCGCAGTGAACTGACGAAAGGTTTCCTGTCTCAATTAGAGCGAGATTTAACATCTCCGAGCATCTCTACATTGGAAGATATTCTAGAGGCATTGGGAACAAATTTAAGCGAGTTTTTCCATTCCACACCGGAAGAACAGTTAACGTTTGGAAAAAATGACTTTTTTGTTGATGAAAGAGATGAGCATACTGTGGAATGGATCGTTCCTAATGCACAAAAAAATGAGATGGAGCCTATCCGCATCACGATTCATCCCGGATGCAGTTCATTCATTATGAAGGCAAACGAGGGACAGGAGTTTGGTTATGTTCTTAGTGGACAGGTCGAATTGGTGATGGGGAAGAAAATCTATCGCCTTAAATCTAAAGAGACTTTTTATCTCAATGGAGCACGCAGCCATTTTATTAAAAATACCGGAAAAAAGGATGCAGTACTTTTATGGGTGGTAACGCCACCTATGTTTTAGAAAAGAAAAGGGGAAGTATTATGGAGAACGAAAAGAATAAACTGATTCAGTTCAAAAATGTTGTGAAAGATTTTGATGGGCAAATCGTATTAAAAGGCATTGATCTTGATATCTATGAAAATGAATTCGTCACATTATTAGGCCCTAGTGGTTGTGGTAAAACAACTCTTCTTCGTATCTTGGGAGGGTTTTTAGAACCTACGGAAGGTCAGGTCATTTTTGATGGACAAGATATATTGAAATTACCTCCTTATAAAAGAGAATTAAATACAGTCTTCCAGAAATATGCTTTGTTTCCACATATGAACGTATACGACAATATTGCGTTTGGATTAAAAATAAAGAAGATGAGCAAAGACATTATTGAACAAAAAGTAATGAAGATGTTAAAACTTATTAATTTGGAGGGATATGAAAAGAAAAATGTAACGCTTCTTTCCGGGGGACAGCAACAACGTGTTGCGATTGCCCGGGCTCTGGTCAACGAGCCATCGGTATTGCTTTTGGATGAACCTTTGGGTGCACTGGATCTTAAATTACGTAAAGAGATGCAATACGAATTAAAACGCATTCAACAAGAAGTGGGTATCACATTTATCTTTGTAACACATGACCAGGAAGAGGCTTTAACGATGTCTGATAAAATCGTAGTCATGAAAGAGGGTGAGATCCAACAAGTAGGAACGCCGCAGGATATTTATAATGAACCTGTGAATCGCTACGTAGCCAACTTTATCGGAGAAAGCAATATTGTTCCGGGGCGTATGTTAGAAGATAAAAAGGTGCGCTTTGATGATATTACTTTTGATTGTGTGGATGTAGGATTTAAGGAAAATGAACCGGTGGACGTTGTGATCCGTCCGGAAGATATAGATATTGTACCGGTGGATCAGGGTAAAATGACAGGTACGGTGGAAAATGTATTGTTTAAGGGCGTTCATTATGAAGTCATGGTCGAAACAGTACCTGGGACACACGTAACGGTAAACATGCATGTACGCAAAAATGAGAATATTTTAAGTGAAGATGGCAAAGAGGCTATAAGTGCGAATGATTTCTATCTGGATTTGGAAGACATGAAAGATATTGATGACAAGGAAATTGTAGCACGTGCTGATGCACAGGCCTGGAACCCACAAACGGATGAATATATCTCTATCAAGGTCGATACAGATCTGAAAGAAGAAATTGGTGAGTACAGTGTCACTTTCTCTACTGGTTCAGGATTGCAGGTCACACGTAAGATTTGGGTTATAGATCAAAGAGTGGTTGAAAATAAAAAGGCGAATGAAGCTGTCAGCGCTTTTAACTTTTTTAAATCCAAAGATGAAATCTCTGAATCGCCGGCTTTAGATACAGATTTGAAAACATGGGCCAATGCGCAAGGGTGGAAATTAGATAATGAAGAAGAAACGATTGACCTAAGTGTTGATTATGATTTTGACCCGGAGAACATTACGGAGGGAGTATATAAAGTTACTTTTTGGACAACCGGACGTGAATTTAAAATTCATACAACGGATTTTGTGGAAGAAGGAAAAGAAGTCGGACTGACTTTCTTCCCGGAAGATATTCATGTTATGGAGAAGATGGGATTCTAATGCGCAATTTCAGACAATTGGCCATTCCTTATATAGTTTGGGCCGTTTTGATGCTGTTTCTTCCGATGCTGTTGATCTTATTGTATTCTTTAATGTCACAGGGAAACAGTATTGTTTCTTTTCAGTTAACTTTTAATAACTATATAAAGTTTTTTACAGATCCGGATTTTTTACTGATTCTATGGCGTTCATTGGGCATTGCACTGGAAACAACGGTGATCTGTTTGGCGATCGGATATCCTATTGCTTATTTTATTTCGCGAACTTCACAGAAAACGCAAAATATTTTGATTTTAGCAATTACGCTGCCGATGTGGATCAATATGTTGGTTCGTACATATGCCTGGATCGGTATTTTATCCGGTGATGGGCTTGTTTCCAGCATTTTAAGTTTGTTTGGCTTGGAAAACACAGAGCTTCTCTATACACAAACAGCTGTTTTAATTGGTATGGTTTATAACTTTTTGCCATTTATGATTTTACAGATTCACACTTCTTTAACAAAGATGGATAAAAGTTTGCTGGAGGCTGCCAGTGATTTAGGAGCGAATCGAGTACAAACTTTTTTGCGTGTGATCTTTCCTTTATCTTTATCCGGGGTAGTGAGTGGGATTACGTTGGTTTTCTTGCCGGCCGTATCTTCGTTCTTTATTCCTAAGTTGTTAGGGGGAGGACAGTTCTTCCTGATCGGTAATGTGATCGAAAATCAATTTATTACTGTGGGGGAATGGAATTTTGGATCTGCGATTTCTATGATCATGGCGGTAATCATGATGTTGTTGATGATGGTGGTTCGTAAAGTGGACGCCCGCGTAGGAACACAGGAGGACTAACCATGCCAAAAGAAAGAAAATTAATAGGTAAGGTGTTGACGATCTTAGGTATTGCGTTTTTCTATCTACCCATTGTATTTATGATCGTATTCTCCTTTAATGAATCGAAATCATTAACACATTTTACCGGTTTTTCGACAAAGTGGTACCAGGCTATGTTGGAAAACCACAGCATGATGGAATCTTTATATGTTACGATCGTCATTGCCTTACTGGCCACACTGATATCGACTATCATTGGTACGATTACAGCCATAGGTCTTTCTCGGTCTCGTAAGATTATCAAAAATCTGGTGCAGCAAATCAATGATTTCCCATTGATGAATCCGGAAATTGTTACTGCCATTGGTTTGATGTTGTTGTTTATTACGCTGCAGGTGGAAAGGGGATTTACAACTTTGTTGTTAGCTCATATTTCCTTCTGCATTCCCTATGTGATGTTGAGTGTGATGCCAAAAATTCGTAGTTTGGATCCGAATTTAGCGGATGCGGCTATGGATTTAGGATGTACACCGTTTCAGGCGTTGTATAAAGTCATTGTTCCGCAAATCATGCCGGGTATCGTATCGGGTGCACTGATTGCCTTTACCATGTCTTTTGATGATTTTATTATCAGTTACTTTACAACGGGTGGAGGTGTTAAGAACTTAAGTATCATTGTTTATACAATGTCTAAACGTGTGAATCCAAGTATCAATGCAATCAGTACGCTGGTTGTCGTATTTATTACCATTGTATTGGCATTAGTCAATATCTTGCCAATCGTTGCCAGGAAAAGAGCCGGTAAGCCTAAAAATAAGCCGTTACGTTATGGGATTACAGCAATTATCGTCGCCTGTCTTGGCTTTGGCCTTTTCCAGTTTGGTTCATCAACAGGGAATAAGCCCTATGCAGGGCAGACTTTACATGTCTATAACTGGGGAGAATACACAGGTGAAAATGTCATTGGAATGTTTGAAGAGATGACCGGTGCTAAAGTAGTTATGGATATTTTTGACTCAAATGAACAAATGTATATCAATGTGGCAAACGGAGAAAGCTATGACATTTTAGTGCCTAGTGATTATATGATCGAACGTTTGATTCAAGAAGATCTTTTGATGAAACTTGATAAAAAGAAGATTCAACCGGCATTAGATCGTTATGTAGATGATGTGATTGGATTGCCGTATGATCCAAATAATGATTATTCAGTACCTTATTTCTGGGGAAGTGTAGGTATTGTATATGATAAAACGAAAGTTTCAGAAGAAGATTTGGAAAAAGAAGGCTATAACATATTCTTAGATCAGAAGTATAAAGGTGACATTTATTTATATGATTCAGAACGTGATTCCTTTATGATGGCTTTAAAAGCGCTTGGCTATTCTATGAATACAACCGATCAAAAAGAATTAGATGAAGCATATCATTGGCTTTTAGAATGTGTTGAAACCATGGAACCGGAAATCGTGACCGATGAAATTATCGATAATATGGCACAAGGGCGAAAAGCCTTGGGGTTGATCTATAGTGGAGATGCTGCCTACGTCATGAGTGAAAATGAGGATATGGGATTCTATATGCCGAAAAGTGGAACAAATTTGTGGAGTGATGCGATGGTTATCCCTAAAAATGCGAAAAATCCAGAACTTGCTTATGAGTTTATCGACTTTATCAGTGATTACGAGGCATCTATGGATAATTCCAGCTACGTAGGTTATACATCTTCGAATCAGGAAGTTTTTGATGAATTGTCCGGCAAGGATGGTTTGTATGAAGGAATCGATGCATATGTACCGCGTTCCGGCTACAAACTAGATGAAGTCTTTGAGTATCACGAGGATATACGAGTGATTATGGCCAATCTTTGGTCAAGAGTAAAAATTGCCGCCAGCAATGCACAATAAAGGAATTTTGAATAGAGTTTCTAAAAAAATAGAAACTCTATTTTTTTTGTACAACTTTTGGATTATTTCTAAAGAGTTTTAGCTGATCTGATCATATGTAAAATAGTATCGGCAGGTATCTTATTTGCAATATTATCCTGAGTAATATCATTATGTTGATGGACTTTCAAAAATAGAAAAGAATTGGAAGTTTGGCATTAAGAATCTGGAATCATAAAGAAAAAAGATATAGATAGAAAAACAGAAGGGACAGAAATACAGGCTCTGCAAAAATGATTTTAATATTTTGCCGATAAAAAAAATCCCGACTGTTGTGTCGGGGATTATCTTTGTTGGTCGATGCTTTGATACCCATAGAAAGGATGTACGGTTTGAATAGCCAAAGATGTATATTTGAAATCTTCTAGTTGTTCTTTCTGTACTCGAAAATCGGTGATCAACAGATCGAACACATCTGCTTTGGCAACGCTGAACTGGTGGATATTGGCAACTTTGGTCGCATCAGCTAAGAGAATCTTTTTTCCCGTGCAGCGAGAGATCATCGCTTCATTGATGGAAACTTCCGGCAGGATGGCTGTTGTCATTCCGATTTCGGCATCAATACCGCTGCAGCCTAAAAAGCTCTTGTCGGCAGAAACGCGGTTGACGTTGTTTAAGGCAAAATCACCGACCATGCTTTCTTTGGGATATCGTATTTCTCCGCCGGTCAAGACAACAGTGATTTTTGGATCATGATCGATGAATAACGCTTTTCCATTATTGGTAATGACGGTCACGTGCTTGTCATGAATGTACCGAAGCATCAATAGCGCAGTTGAACTGGTGTTGATAAATATCGTGTCGCCCTCTTCTACCAGATTTGCCGCATATTTGGCGATCGCATGTTTATAAGGTTCATTATTGTCTTTGATCTGGTTGTTATCGACAAAGGATTGAATCAGTCTGGCTCCGCCATAATAGCGGATAACAGCCCCCATATCTTCCCAATATTGCAGATCGCGGCGTATGGTCAAAGGTGCTACATTAAGTTCTTTTGCCAGCTCTTCCACGTTCACTTTTCCTTGTATTTGGATCTTTTCCATGATTTTTTTACGTCGTGCATCGACGATTTCTTTACTCATTTTCATGATTTACCACCTCGATGATTTTTGAAGTTCCTCCGATTTCCCGAATCTTTTTTATACATTCTTCTTCCATGGAACGATTGTGCATGACTCTGCAAAGATTGCTGAACTGGTAATAATAATGAAGCTTTTCACGATTGTTCATGTTTTGTGTATTTGTCTTTTTAAAGCAGTTAAAGCTTTGCTTGTAGTCTTTTCTACTAAATAAGTAAAGGGCATCAATAAAGTCCCAATTATATAAAGGTGATAATTTGTGTCCCTTTACTTTGGCATCTTTCATACGGATGATCTTTGTATATTCTTCCTGAACAATTTTTGTATCTTTTAATAGAAAATGTGCATATAACTGGTTATAATGCCAGATCAGAAGATTATCTATATTTTGATGAAACATTTTATAATGAGTTTCCAATGTTTTTAACAGTGAAGAAGCATCTAACATATCGGCATAATACAAAGTGTCATAAATCACCTTAGAAGAATTATAAGCCTTAAATATATCTTTTTTTAAAAGATCATCATATTCTTTTTTCCCTTTTTGCGGCATCGCATCATAGGCAATCGTTTGAATTGCGTGTTGATATAAATGACGTAAACATTCAGCATAAAGCGCTATGGAAAATATCAGGATAAAAAGTATGCCAAATAATAATTTTTGACTGAACTTTTGTGCCGTCATGATAATATAGATAGAATAGATGGCAAAGATGATATAAATGATGCCCATAATAAAGTTGCGGGCTTCCTGTGGAAATGCGGCTCTTTTCATGGTGATGCCTCCTTATACTCGTATTATATGAATAAGAGTTCGTAAAGTCAACGAAAATTATTCAATTAAATATTCATATAAAATAAAGTAAGCGATTACAACAATCATAAAATAGTTAAAACATTCATAAAACGTGGTTGTCGTTTATTTCGAATTTTATTATAGTAAGACTGTCAAAACAACCATGGTTATTTGAAAGAGGAAAGAAGGGCAAAACGAGAATGAGCAAAGTAGATGAGATCACAAGAGAATCCTGGATCTTAGGCACATTCCCGGAATGGGGAACTTGGCTTAATGAGGAAATAGAACAGGAAGAAGTAAAACCGGGTACGGTGGCAATGTGGTGGTTAGGCTGTACCGGAATTTGGTTTAAAACACCACAGGCAAACATTACTGTCGATCTTTGGGCCGGTAATGGAAAAAGAACGCATGGCGATGGCAAAATGAAGGTAGGACATCAGATGGCAAATATGTGCGGATGCCGAAACATGCAGCCAAATTTAAGAGCTGTACCTTTCGTTATCGATCCATTTGCGATCAAACAGGTGGATGCGGTATTGGCTACACATTATCATCAGGATCATATGAGTGCAGAGTATGCCAGTCATGTTTTAAAAAGTGGTATGATGACTACAGATGAAAATGGAAAAGAAATGCCGGTTCCTTTTATCGGACCAAAAAAATCGGTCGAATTATGGCAAAAATGGGGTGTTCCGGCCGATCGATGCCTGACGGTTCGACCTGGAGATACCATTAAGATCAAAGATATCGAAATTGTTGTTTTGGATTCTTTTGACAGAACATGTATTGTCACAACGGATTCTACAGGCCCAGATCGTGAAGACCTCAGAGGAAAATGTCCAACAGATATGGATGATAAAGCGGTGAATTATCTGATCAAGACACCGGGCGGAAATATTTATCATTCCGGCGATTCTCATTATTCGATCTATTATGCGAAACACGGAAAAGATCATGATATCGATGTCGCATTTGGATCGTATGGAGAAAACCCTGTTGGAATGCAGGACAAAATGACTTCCATTGACATTTTGCGTATGGCGGAAGCTTTACAGACAGATGTAGTGATTCCAATCCACTATGATGTTTGGACAAATTTTAAAGCGGATCCACAGGAAATCAATTTGTTGTATAACTACAAAAAAGATGTGCTGGATTACAAATTCCATCCGTTTATCTGGGACGTAGGAGGAAAATATGTATATCCGACAGATAAGAACAAACGTATGTATCATTATCGCCGCGGTTTTGAAGATTGTTTTGAAGAGGAACAAAATATCCCATATCGTTCCTGTCTGTAATGCTTAAGGAAATTGTAGAAAAAGGGTTTTACACTTTTAAGGATTCATTCGCATCCTGGGAAGATGCAGTTCGCGGCAGTTATGAACCATTACAAAAGTGTAAGATAGTCGATTACACTTATATCAATAATGTGATCGAATGCGTAAAAAAATATGGACCATATATAGTCATTGTTCCAGGGATCGCCATGCCTCATTCAACAGAAGGCGCTGATGGATGTTATGGAACAGCGATATCTTTTATGAAAGTGGAAACACCGGTCGATTTTGATCCGCAGGACGAAGAGAAAAAGGCAACTTTGTTTTTCTCTTTGGCAGCCATGGATCATGAAGAACATCTAAAGAATATTCAAGCTTTGATGGAAACGTTAATGAATGAAGATATCGTCGAAGCATTGAATCAATGTAAGACACCGCAGGAACTAAAAGAAATCGCAGATCAGTTTGAATCATAATAATATAATTAGATAATAGGAAAGGTATAGGTTATGAACATAATAATGGGTATTTGGGATTTCTTTGCGGCCAATATCCTGACACAGCCGGCATACTTTATAGGGCTGATCGTCTTTATTGGATATTTATTGTTGAGAAAACCGGTATATGAAGCATTTTCAGGATTTATCAAGGCGACCGTTGGATATATGATCCTGGCGGTAGGTTCCGGTGGTTTGGTTAACAACTTCCGTCCTATTCTGGTTGGATTAAAAGATCGCTTTAATTTAGATGCCATGGTTATTGATCCATACTTTGGACAAAATGCGGTAACAGCAGGCTTACAGGAACAGTTTGCGAGAACATTCTCACAGGTCATGTTGCTGCTGTTGATCGCATTTATCATGAACCTGATTTTGGTACGTTTAAAGAAATGGACCAAGATGCGTGCCGTATTTACAACAGGGCACGTACAGATGCAGCAGGCGGCCACAGCTTTCTGGCTGATCTTATTCTGCTTCCCAACTTTAGGGGATACACAGATTTTGTTGATTATGGCTGTTGTTCTGGGCTTGTATTGGGCCGTGGGTTCCAACTTAACGGTTGAAATCACACAGGAGTTGACCGAAGGTGGAGGCTTTGCGATTGCGCACCAACAAATGTTTGGAATTGCTTTGTTTGGAAAGATTGCAGAGAAAATGCGCTCCAGCAAATCTAAGAGCCTGGATGAATTGAAGTTTCCTGGATTCTTATCCATCTTTAATGAAAATATGGTAGCCACTTCCATTTTGATGTTCTTGTTCTTTGGTGCCATCTTACTGGTGCTGGGGCAGGATTATCTGGTTGCCGGTGGATTTATGAAAGAAGGAGCCAATTTCTTCTTCTATATCATGACGACATCTTTAAACTTTGCGGTATATTTGGCAATTCTGCAGCTTGGTGTACGAACTTTCGTTACCGAGTTGACCAATTCGTTCCAAGGTATTTCAAATTCTTTCTTGCCAGGTGCTGTTCCAGGCATCGATTGTGCAGCGGTCTTTGGATTTGGTAGCGCCAATGCGGTAACCGTTGGATTCTTGATGGGTGCTTTAGGACAATTTATTGCGATCATGACTTTATTGTTGATGAAATCACCGACACTGGTTATTGCCGGATTTGTACCGGTGTTCTTCGATAATGCGGTCATTGCGGTTTATGCGGATAAAAAAGGTGGTATCAAAGCAGCTTTGATTCTTCCATTCATCTGTGGTCTGCTTCAAGTATTTGGATCGGCTTTGATTGCCGGTTGGGTTGGACTTGCACAATACGGCGGCTACTTAGGTATGTTTGACTGGGCAACTGTATGGCCAATGTTTACCGTTGTCATGAAGTTTGCCGGCTATATCGGTGTTGCCATTGTCGTAATCGTATTACTTGCGATTCCACAACTGCAGTATCGTTCTCATCCGGATACATATTTCCTGATTACAGAAGACTATGATGCGTATCTGGAAAAGAAACAACAAAAAGAAGCTGCGAAGCAATAATCTATAAAAAGGGAAAGAGGAGAATAGTATGTCAAAGAAATACAAATTATTAGTTTGCTGCGGAAATGGAGCCGGCACAAGTATGATGATCAAGTTGAATGTGGAAAAGGTGACCAAGAAAATGGGGCTGGATGTACAGGAGATTCGTCATTGTGCGGTGTCCGAAGGAAAATCAGCGGCCAGTGGATACGATATCGTTCTGTGCTCTAAAAATTTTGTCAGTATGTTTGCCGATGCTGAAAAGAGGGGTACTAAGATCGTTGGCTTGAAAAATGTCATGTCAGCCAAGGAAATCGAAGAAGGATTACTCGCCGCAACAGCTGAATAACATAAAAAGCTGCCAACGGCAGCTTTTCTTATACCTAATTTTGATGAAAAAAGGAGAAAAAAATGAAGATCGAGAAAAAACACTTAGACGATATCAAGCGCTGCTACTGCGCCA
>OGRO01000336.1_pt1 | contig 46702 bp, 42 predicted proteins | sample 1553451 | NCBI WGS metagenome assembly OGRO01 (sample SAMEA2580021, study PRJEB22360) | human gut metagenome | reverse complement strand
TTATGAGCAGGGAGTTTGCTCAGATATTTGCGTAAATCGATTTCCTCCATAAATCTGTCAAACGTGAAAACCGGATCTGTGATATCTAGGCACTCAGAAAAAAATGCTGGTAAAATTCCCTGTTTGGGAGTATCATAATACACAGTTAGGTTTTTCATTACACATAAATTCTAACACAAAAAAGGACTTTTGATTCGCAAAAATCGAAAGTCCTTTTTTGTGTTCATGGAGCTATTATTTCACAGCCCCTTTTCTCTGTTTTTTATTTATTTTTCAAAAAAGCAAGACGCTCAGATAACTGTTCCAAATCCCGATAAAAATCATGCATGGTCTGATTCATAGATACCATCGAATCTGTCAGAACGAATCGATTTTTCAAGGCCCAGACCATGAAACGGGCATCCTCTTCCGTAATAGAAGAAAGCGAAAGCCCCACATCCGGTTCTTCCTTAAACGCCTGATAAAGACGCTTAAACGCCTTTTGATAATGAGAAGAACGAGCTGTACGAAGAAAAGAAAGCTCCGCCTTCGCATCCGCAAGCTGTTTTTCATAAGAAGAAACACCTTCCTGCTGACCGGCCAGGAAAAGACTTTTGCGTTCCTCTGAAAGCGCCATTGCCTGCCGTCGCAACAAAGAAGCCCAGAACGAACGGGGAAGTGGTACATCTTCGCGCCAAAGAGAAGGACGAAGTATGCGCACCGTGCCACGAGGATTCACTTCCAGAATACCCCAACCTTCCGGAATCATCTTCCCTTCAGGAAGAAGCCCCTTCGGCACAGCCAGAAACCATTCATTACAATACGACGCAATTTCTTCCGCTTTGTCCGGATGCGCAAGCTCCCGATCCAAATCGGAAAGAGAAGCTTTGATTTCAATGCCCACTAAAGAAAGCCGATGGGACGGATATGTATTAAAAAGAATCATATCGGCATGACGGCAGCAAAGGGCTCCCGTTGCATTTCCAACTTCAGACACACAAATCCATTCCGGAAGAGCAAAAGCGTGCTGCAACGCTTTTTTGATATGTGCCGTAACCGGACGGCAAGGCGAACAAGAAGACAAAGCAGCCACTCCTTTCAATCATTCACAGATGGCGGGGAAGACGGTTTTCCCTTGCCCTTATTTTGTTTGACTTCGTTATCGACCTGTGCCTTATCGTTCTCAAACTTCTCTTCCATGACGGTTTCAATGTCCATCCTTTTGGCAGCGGTGTTCTTTCGCACCGCTTTTCTGTATTTTAGGAAATGTTGATGCAAGGCAAAGCCAAACTCCCTGGCTTTCGCCAGGTAAGAAGAATCCATGGCAGAAAAAGCGCCTTTCTGCTCATCCGTTAAAACGAACGTTCGCGCATTTTGAATGGACTTTTGATTGGCTTTGAGCTGCTTCAGCCAAGCGTCCTTATTTTTCATAAATTGTTCGGGGAAAGTAAGATCGGCAAAATCATAATCAATCGCCAGCAAATGGAAATACTCCCGAAGAACCAGGCGATAAAAGAGCCCCATTAGCAAAGGATCTAAATCAGGTCTATCCAAAAAGGCAGAAACCTTTTGATTCAATGTGGTGATCTCTTCCTTCAAAAGGTCAGCCAGTTCTTTATTTGTCAGTTCACTCACCGGAAACGCCATCAGAAGAAGACCCTCATTCACACGCCCATCCGCATACGCAGAAGGACAGGATGGATTCATCCCCATACGAGTACAATCCACCAAGTATGAAGAAAGACCAGGACGCCCAAGCAAAACAGAAGGCAGGAGCTTTACAACCTCTTTGGAAGAAGAATTTTTGAATTCACAAGCATCAAAATTCAAAAACTCCAACGCCACATACACATGAAAGCTCCCAACGGCAGCAGGATCCGGCACCCGAATAAAAATAGAAGCAATGCGAGAAGAATCCAAAGGCAGAAAATGGGGGACGACCCCGTTAATTTTCTTTTCCGCATCCAGAGAAAAGAAGATCATATCTTTTAAGGCATCCGGATTTTCCTCGCGCTCGTGATAAGCCCAGAGACGAATATAATCCCGATCAGGCTCCTGAATGATCTCTTTCATGCCATCGAGCAAAGCATTTCCGCTGACGGGAAAAGGAAGGGCAGAGAGCAATTCAAACGCATAATGCGAATCATCCGGATAAAGATCGTTTTTTCTGTTTAATTCTGCGATCGCTGATTGAAAATCATTCTGAAGAGAAGTCCATAATTCAGTAGAAGCCATGATACACCCCCGGTGAAAAAGCATAGTTTTCTACTACTAGGATAGCACAAAAAAATTATAGATTGAATAAGTAAAATTCCATATTCAATGGAATTTAAAAAAACACCTTGAAACAAGGCGCTGGAGAAAAGAATGAATGGAGAAAATCAATCAGGACTTTTGAGAATTAGATTTTTTATGGAAAGAACCGGATAAACGAGCAGAGACTTCATCATATAGCTCACGCTGATCCTCTTCTGAAAGATAATGGATATGAAGAAGAAGATCGCTTTCAAGCGGAGAAATTGCATAAGGCAGAATAGATTTTATATTTCCATCTTCATCACGCTTCTTTAAATAATAAGAAGCCATATTCAAATCCTTATCCAAAAAAGCGGAAACGGGAACAGAAAAAAGTATAGAAAGGCGATATAAAAGATATATGCCCGGATTATATTTACCCAGCTCAATCGCTGAAACTGCCTGGACGGAAGAATCAATGCTTTTGGCAAGCTCTGTCTGCGTAATACCATACATCGTTCTTAATTCTCGAATGTTCCGGCCAATCCTTCGAGCAAAAGCATGCTCATCAACATCAATGACGGAAGGGAAAGTATCGGAATTCAGCCATGATTTCAAAACCAAAGCACACCTCCCACAACAAATAATAAACCTGACTATATGATACATGAGAAAATCTATAAAAGCAAGGTAAGAAAAATGACAAGGTCGAACGATCAAGGACAAGATAAAGCTAAAAATAATAAAAATAAAAATTGAAATTCCATATACAATGGAATGCAATAACGATAGCATATACCTGAAGAAGTCCTATGATAAGGAGAAACACCATGAAAAGAGTGGAACGAATCCGGTGCATGATGAACGGGAAACTTGTTATGGAGGGTAAACGAGGAGAAACTGTAGAAGGCGAAACCTTCTTTTATTCCCCACAAGCCAAATACATTACGATCAAAAAGGAAAAGGAAGGGCTTCTTCTTACCATAGAAACGCGGATAGAAGATGAAAGCCCCAAAAAACCGCTCAAAGAAATCGTTTCCATGTAAAATCTTTGCCAAGATGCACAAAAAATGACATGTCCTATAGGTATACTATAAGAAAGTCATGAAAAGGAGCAAAGAATAACCATGATTCCAACAATGCTAAAAGATCAAAAGAAATGGGTCTGCTGGAAAAAAGAAAAAGTTAAAGGCCGAATCACAAAGGTCCCTTATAATCCCCAAAACGGGAAAAAAGCCAAAAGCACTGACGCTCAAACCTGGTCAAGCTACGATGAAGCTGTAGAAGCAAAAGGCTATGACGGCATTGGTTATGTGTTTAACGGAGACGGAATATTCGGAATAGACATAGACCACTGCATCACATCAGACAATAAAATAGAAAAAGGCGCAGCCCTGCTCATTGAAAGACTCAAAAGCTACACGGAAAAAAGTCCATCCGGGGAAGGGATCCATATCTACGGCATCTGCCACACCAAAAATCTGGAAGGCAGAAGACAGGGAAAGTATGAAATGTACTTTACCGGTAGATATTTTACCGTCACAGGAAGAGCCATACAATTCTCCGATCAGATCCGAGATCTGACGGATGAAATGGACTATATTCTGGAAAATTATTTTCCTAAAAAGAAACCGTCTAACACAAGCAAAAGCATACACCGAGAGCCCATCAGCTTATCCGACAAAGAACTTCTTGAAAAAATCTTTTCATGGAAAAACGGAGAAATACTAAGAAGCATGTATGAAGGGAATGATCCTAAATTTGATGGAGATAAAAGCAGGAATGACTTTTATTTTGTCAATACACTCAACTTTGCCAATGGAAACGACCTCGAACAGACAGACCGCATATTCAGAGGATCTGGAAGAATGAGAAGCAAATGGGATGAAAAGCATTACAGCAATGGAGAAACGTATGGAGAGCGCCTGCTGAAAGATGCCATGGATATAAAATAGGAGGAATCATATGAAAATAAAAGAATTTCCCAAAGGAACAACCGGAGCAGAGATCGTAGATGACTACATGGAAAGAGAACAGGAAGCCATGGCAAAAGTCCACCGGAGGATCATTACAATTACCAAAGAAGAACTGCCATTGTTCTTTGAACTCACACGGAAAGGCGCAGCCTACTATGAAGAAGAAGGAGAAATCAACAAAAGGTATTTTGCCATCTACCTCCATGATGAAGCCGTCGGGCACAGAGATGAAAACGGAGAAGCCACCATGCTTTTGGAATATGGCTGTCTCAAAGCCATGGCAGATATTTTAGAAGAAATGGCAATGAAAATTTATGTTCACATCGAAGCGCCTGAAGGAGAAGAATGGAATAATCTATACCTGTACCACAAACGAGCCGAGGAAGGCGTCAAAAAGAAAATAATCATTGATTCGTTGAGCGATAGAGCCCGGCAAAAAGCCGATAACATACTGGAAACCATCAAAAACGAAGTGATGCAGATCCGTGCAGAATTCTACATGAGATGCCTAGATGCAGCCACACAAAACGAAAAATACCAGAAACAACTGAAAAAATACGAAAAAACACTCAAAGAACTAGGTGAAGAATAAAAGGGGCTGTAAAATAATAGCTCCATGAACACGGAAAAGGACTTTCGATTTTTGCGAATCAAAAGTCCTTTTTCGGATTAACAGGGGTGCTTATGAAAAACACGATGGAAAAGTCTGAATACAAGGCCATTCTTCATTCGAAGCGGGCCAATATTTATTATCTTTCAAGATGCCGCGTAATGCAGAAAGATGGACGGGTCCTCTATTTGACGGAGACAGAGAAAGGAAATGCATATTGGAATATCCCAATCGCGAATACAACCGTAATCCTTTTAGGAAATGGCACCTCCATTACGCAGGCAGCGATGCGCCTGCTCTCCGGGGCGGGGGTACTTGTTGGATTTTGCGGTGGTGGTGCGACGCCGCTCTTGGCCGGGACAGAGATCGAATGGCTGAATCCACAAAATGAATATCGCCCGACGGAATATGTGCAAGGATGGCTGTCTTTCTGGTTTGATGAGAAGAAACGGCTGTCTGCTGCCAAAGAATTTCAAAGAAAGCGCTGTGCTTTTATCGAAAGAGTTTGGGAAAAGGATGAGGATCTGCAGGATGCGGGTTTCTATGTGGATGATATGGAAATCGAAATGGCGATCCAGGAATATCGACGCATGATCGAGCAAGCGCAAAGCGTGACGCAGCTTTTAAGCAGCGAGGCGCGTTTTACGAAAGAACTTTACAAATATGCAGCACATGCCGTGGGCCTTTCCGAATTTACAAGAGATCACTCGGGAGAAGATCAAGCAAATGCTTTTCTGAATCATGGAAACTATTTGGCATATGGCCTATCTGCTGTGACATTGTGGGTGCTTGGCATTCCACATGGCTTTGCCGTAATGCACGGAAAGACAAGGCGGGGAGCACTGGTCTTTGATGTGGCAGATCTGATTAAGGATGCCGTAGTTCTCCCATGGTCATTTATCTGTTCTTCGCAAAATGATACGGAGTCGCAGTTTCGCCAGCAGTTGCTGCAAAAATTCACGAAGCATCAAGTGCTTGATTTCATGTTTGGTGAAGTCAAAAGCGTCAGTCAGCATTTCGGAGAGAGAAGGTGATGCCGCATGATGGTCATCTTTATCAGCCAAAGCGAGAAGAAGGCAATCCTAACTGTACGAAAGATTCTGGACTCGTTTGCCGATCGCATCGGGGATGATACCTGGCAGACGGAAATCACAGAAGCCGGACTTCTCGCTGTCAAAGCGGCACTTCGACGGAATGCAACGAAGAACATGGCTGTATCCTGCCGATGGATTCGCTCGCGCTCTCGGAGCGACCTTCTGTGGGTCGTGGGTAATCGAGATAAGTTCAATGCTGAGGGGCTGGTGCCTGTCAATTGGACGCAGAAAAATGTATCTCACTTTGAATGGGAGAATCAATGGCAGTACCTGCCTCTCATTAAGGCTTTGGTCGCTGTGGCTGGGCTTTTCCATGACTGCGGAAAAATAAATGACTATTTTCAGGATAAGTTAAGAAGGCATGGCGGGAAAAATCGGATGGATCCATTTCGGCATGAGTGGATTTCCTGTAAATTGCTGGAAGCGCTGATTGCTGTCACGCATTCAGAAGAAACAGACGAAAACTGGATGCAGGCAATCATCTCTGGGACAATCCATGAAGCGGAGCTTTTGAAAAAAATTCAGGAAAATCAGACGATAGAGAAGCAGTGCCACTTGGGAAAGTTGCCTACTTTGGCATCTGCCATCGTTTGGCTCATCCTTTCGCATCATCGCATAGCGGATAAAAAAGGCGAAGCGAAAGATGGGTATGAGCAGGTGGAAAGAGGTTCTTTTGAAAGCGTACTGTCTCATCTCTCGGCTGACTGGGGGTATCAGAACCCAAGAAAAGAAGAGTTTGCTGCTGGCGATTTTGCGAAGTGTTTTAATTTCTCGGAAGGACTCTTATGGGAGCGTAGTGCCATTTGGCAAAAGGAATTGAAAAAATGGGTGAGCCGCCTGCGTGATGCCTACATGTCCCTTCAACAAGGGGTACAGACAGAAACATTGACACAAAGACAGGCGTTTCGACTGATTCTGCTCTATGCGCGTCTTTGCCTGATGATTGGAGACCATTATGTTTCATCGAAGAAGTCGGAAACGAAAGCGGGTCAGACATGGAGTGTGACAAAACTATGGGCGAATACAGATGGGCAGGGCGGCTGCAAGCAGTACTTGGAAGAACACCTCGTCAAAGTCTCTGCCCAGGCGCTCCAGACAGCGCATCGACTTCCTTTTTTCGCAGAGAAAATGGAAAGAGCCTATGATGTGCGCGGACTCAAGAAGCAGGGAACGGGCGCGTATGCATGGCAGGAAAAAGCGACAGCTAAAATCCATGCATTCAGAAAGGAACAGGCAGGAGATGTATCCTGGTTCATTGTCAATATGGCAAGTACCGGGTGCGGGAAAACGATAGCGAATGCAAAAATCATGAATGCCATTTCTCCGGATCAGAAATCTCTTCGCTATATCTTGGCACTGGGACTGCGCTCCCTGACACTGCAAACGGGAGACTCTTACCGTAAGCAGCTGGGCATGGATGAGAGCGAGCTGGCCGTGCTCATCGGGTCAGATGCCGTTCGAGCGCTCCATGAAAAATCACAGAAAGAAAGCGATTGCGGCGCAGAATCGGCGGAGCCATTGATGGAGGAAAATGTAGAATATCTGGATACCTTCGATGGCGGAGAGATGCAGTTCATGAATCTCTTCCTGGGGGATACAAACCAGCATGCGGATAAAAACAAGGCATTGCTGCTGAAGCCTATCCTGGCAGCGACCATCGATCACATGATGGGAGCCGTCCAGACCATCAAAGGCGGGCGGTACATGCTCCCCTTTCTGCGACTCATGTCATCCGACCTGGTCATCGATGAAATTGATGATTTCACCACGCAAGATCTGTATGCAATCGCCAGACTGGTACACCTTGCCGGTATGCTGGGACGGAATGTAGGGCTTTCTTCCGCGACGATTCCGCCTGACCTGGCGGAGGGCATGTATCGCGCCTATCAGGCAGGGCTTTCCGTGTACAATGATTTCTTTGCGGCAAAGAAGCATTGTGCCGTACTCTGGTGTGACGAATATAAGGCTGTCGTACAGGACATGCAGGCGGGAAAGGAAGGAGACTTTGCTCTTTTGCATCAAAAATTCGTTGACAGCCGCTGCCAGAAGCTGAAAACACAGATTGTCCGAAGGAAGGGGAAACTGATTGAGTGCAGCACTCGGGAAGGGGATGCCCCTCCGGAACTCCATTACTTTGAAGAAATACGGAAGGCTGCAGAAAAAATGCACGAGCAAAATCATATCATCGACCGAAAGACAGGGAAGCATGTATCCTTTGGCGTGGTACGCATGGCGAATATCAATCCCTGCGTGGAGCTTTCAGAGTACCTGCTCCGATGTACATGGAGCCAGGACGTAGCGGTGCGGCTGATGACCTACCACAGTAGGCAGATTCTTCTCCTGCGTCATGAACAGGAAAAATATCTGGACAGCGTATTGTCCCGCAAGGGGGAAGAAGGGCAGAGCGCGGAGCTGACAGACCCGGTCATTCGCCGTCACATCGATGAGAGCTGGGAGGGAAATATTCTTTTCCTCGTCGTGGCTACGCCGGTCGAAGAAACCGGCCGAGACCATGACTTTGACTGGGCGGTGATCGAGCCCTCCTCCTATCGCTCGATCATCCAGCTTTCCGGACGTGTGATGCGTCATCGCACTCTTGCAAAAGATCAGACAGCGTCAAATGTGGCTGTCATGGAGTACAATCTTCGCGGGCTGAAAGGAGACCCGAAAGCCTTCAAATGGCCCGGCTATGAAGTCGGGAAGTACCAGCTGAAAAGCCATGATATGAGACAGCTGATCGATGTCAATGATCTGGCAAGCCGCATCGATGCCGCGCCGAGGATCCGGAAGCCGGAGAAACTCCATCCGGAAAGTCGGCTCATCGATCTCGAACACCAGACGATGATGGATTTTAACAGCCGCTCAGACGTAGGTCCACAATCTATGCATGGCTGGCTCGATGAATATTGGTGGCTGACAGGTCTACCCTTGGAATTTAGACGCTTTCGCGAAAATACGATGGAAGATGTGAAGCTCACTGTGAGATGTACTAATGGAGAAGAAACATTCTGTGAACTTGATGACCACGGCAGCCTTGTCAATCGAAAGGCTATCCTGCATATCGACGATTATGAAGGCATGACAGAAGAAATGGAACGCCGCCTGTGGATCCGGCGAAACTATGCAAAGTCAGTGAGACAGATGATCGATATGGAAGATCCCCGGTCAGAAGAGGAACAAATCGAGCAGGCTGAAAGAAAGTATGGAGAAATCACCATGCCGAAAACATCTGGGGATACCCACTGGCTGTATTCAGATCAGCTGGGATTATTTAAAGAAAGGAAAGGATAAGCGTGGCAAAAGAAAAGAAAGAAGTGACATCGCTGCACGAATACATCATAGAAAGTGCGGCAAAAAAGGGAAAAACACCAGCCGACTGGTTTGATGCGATGGTCATGCATATGAATGTCATCTGGCCAGTCATGTCGGAAAATTTACGAATCCGGACATCAAGACCACCGTATGCAGCCATTCGAAAAAAGTGGCAGGCTATGTGACAACCGGAGGGAGCACCTGCAGTCTGGATATTCTGACACCGGCGCAGTATCTGGGAAGTGCCAGTTTACTGCTCAGTGCAGTGACTCCCGAAAAAAATGTACTGGAGGCAGTCATTACACGAGACAAGGAACTTGAGAAAGAACTGGAACTGCTGTCACTTCCCAAAGAAAAGCTGCAAAAGAAAGTCCAAGAGATGCTGGAAGACAGCAAAAAAGAACCGGAAGCGACAGATACGCATCTTAGACAGGTCTACTTCCCGATAGCGGAGGGAGAATATCATCTGCTGTCGGTCATGCCATCCTCCTGCCTCGCGCTGGAAATGTATCAGAGGATCCGAGCGATCAATGGCCATAAAATAGGCTGCTACGATAAGAAATCAGAGGACTACGGAAAGCCCTGCGAAGAAGTCACGGGACTTGCCATAATAGGCTTTGGAGGGACCAAGCCGCAGAATATCAGCGCATTGAATTCCCGGCGCGGAGGGAAGGCCTATCTTCTCCCATCCCTTCCGCCCTCTCTCCGTGAGGAGAAGGCCAGGGTGCCGAGATCGGATTTCTTCAAAGAGTCCATCTGGTATAAATCACAAAGCAGTGCCCTGTATCGGCTGCACGCCTATATGAAACAAGAGCGGAATACCATGGAAATACGAAAGGCCATCCACGATCTGGTGGATGAAATGATCGATGCCGTCCTTTTGGTTGTCTATCAGATCCGAGCAGGTGCTGCTGGATGGAGCGAAGAGGAGACGTATACAGCACTTCCGAGATCACAGAAGATCTGGCTGGACGATGCTTGCATGGAAGAGCGCCTGGAGCCCTCCTGGACAGGTGAGATCGCAGCTGCTTTTGCCAGATGGGTAGTTTTCTCCTATGAAAAACTCTTGGGAGAAGAAGCCGTCTCCTTGGGAGACGCGGAATGGCGCAACTTTAAGGACCAAATGGAGATCGTACTGAAAGATGAGGTGAGATACGAATCATGACATACCTTTTGCTGCCGGAGATACAGATACAAAATGCCAATGCACTAAGCAGCCTCTGTACCATCGGATTTCCTGCCATGACAGCGTGGATGGGAGCCATGCATGCATTGGAGCGAAAAGCGCGGCTGACAGAATCCTTGCGTGAAGTCCGTTTCATCAGCCTTGGCGTGATCAGCCATGAAAGCCGCCTGCAAGTCTATAAGAACCCTGGGGATTACCATTACTCTATAGCCATCTCCTCCAATCCGCTTAGAAAAAAGGGAGGAAATACATTTGAACGTCCACCATTCATTGAGGACCCTCGTATCCATCTGAATGTATCTCTTTTGATAAAATGCAGCGGACTGACGCCAGACAATGAGGATGCACTTTTAGCGGTCGTTGGGGAGACGCTGCCTCTACTAAAAATGGCAGGCGGCGACATTCTTTCTTTCAAGAAACCGACTGTTTATTATCTAAGCGAAGAACATCCCGAAGGCCAAAAGAAACTTCTACATCGCCTGATGCCGGGATTTGCTTTGATTGAGAGACGGCGGCTTCTGGAAGAAACAGAAAATCAGAATACTGATTCCCTCGAACCGTTTCTCTCATTCCTGTCCATCCATCATGCCGCAGAAAAAGAAGAGGGAGATGCCTTGCGCTGGTCTTCCAAACGACGGAATGCAGGATGGCTCATTCCCATCGTTGTTGGGTTCCAGGGGTTAACCCATCTGGGAAAAGTAAAAAATCAGAGAAATCCAACGGTTTTGCATCGATTCGCAGAACCTGTGATTACACTGGGCGAATTCAAAATGCCATTTCGGGTCTCTTCCGTAGAAGACCTAATGTGGCATTACGAATATGATGAAGGCAATGATTTGTATATTTGTAAAAACGAAAAATAAAGGAGAACAATCATGGAAAACAAGAAAATTGCATTAGCAAGCGTACTGGCATTTGAGAAGAAACTGGTTCCCTCCGATGGTTTTCTCTATGGCACAAGCTGGAAAAAAAGACAGACAGAAAAAAATCCAATCGTACTGACCGAGAAATCAGTGCGGGGGACCATCTCTAATCGCTTAAAAGCAGCTGTCAAAAATAATCCGATGAAGCTCAATGCAGAAGTAGAAAAAGCCAATCTGCAGACCGTAGACAGCGCTTCTTTGAAACTGAATCAGGATACATTAAAACTTCGCTTTACACTGAAAGTCCTTTCCGGGGTACAGCATCCATCCGTATGCAATGAAGAAGAACACAGCCAAGGAATTGCAAAAATGGTCGAAGACTACATTCAGAAAAGAGGGTTCTCGACATTGGCACATCGCTATGCCACCAATATCGCCAGTGGACGATTCTTATGGCGAAATCGCGTGGGCGCAGAGAAAGTCGAAGTTACTGTACGCGTCAAACCATCGGGAGAGACCATGACATTTAACGGATATGACTATAGCATGAAGAACTTCGATAAGCATAGCCCTGATCTGGATCAGCTTTCAGCCAAAATCGCTGATGCACTGTGCGGCAGAATCAGCTATCTGCTGCTTGAAATCGAAGCCTGCGTTTTGATGGGACATGGACAGGAGGTATACCCGAGTGAAGAACTGATCCTAGACAAAGGAAACGGGAAAAAGAGCAAGGTGCTATATCAGGTCAATGGCATGGCAGCCATGCACTCTCAGAAGATTGGGAATGCACTGCGTACCATCGACACATGGTATCCAGAGTATGGTACATCTGGTCTCGGTCCGATTGCAGTAGAACCATATGGCGCAGTGACCACACTTGGTAAAGCCTTCCGCTCTCCGAAAGATAAAGTGGATTTCTATACACTCTTTGATGACTGGTCAAGAGGAACTCCGCTTGAAAATGAAACAGAACAAGACTACGTCATGGCCGTCCTTGTCCGTGGCGGTGTGTTTGGAGCAAGCGGAAAGGAATAATATGAACTACTATCAGGATATCACCCTCATTCCAGATGGTGAAGTCTCGCTATCTTTTCTTTGGACGAAAGTATTCACCCAGCTGCATCTGGCACTGGCTGAAGAAAAACGAAGAGAAGGGATGGTGAAGACCGCGTTGGCCTTCCCGACGTATCAAGACGGAGGGCTGGGAAATCAAATCCGTATCTTCGCTCCCTCGGCAGAACAATTGGAAAGGTTGCACCTCGAACAGGGGCTAGAACGACTTTCCGACTATGTACACTTGACAAAAGTCCGAAAAATAGTGGAACGCCGCATCACCGGCTATAGCATTTACAGCCGGTATCAACCGGATGAACCTGTGGAAAGAAAAGCGCGCCGCTACACCCGGCGGCACGAAGGCGTCTCTTATGAGGACGCTCTTGGTCTGCTTGACCAGAGAAAAGAGACATACGATCTTCCATTCATCCAGATGAAAAGCTTATCTACTGCACAGACCTTTTCCCTCTTCATCAAGAAGACATCCTGTCAGATAGAGCAGTCCGGAACACTGAGCACCTATGGCTTGAGCGATAGTGCATCTGTGCCGGAATTTTAACCAAAGATTTTGAACGATGTGAGAAATGCTGATTTCATCGGCTTTTCTTGCAATGCTTTGAACCTTTGGGTAAAATAGGTGGAGATGGTTTTTCCCCCGATGGTACCGAAGCTCTTTTGCTTTCTTCTGCAGTTGACTGCCGTATAGGCAGCTTAGAAAATACGCTGTTACGTCTTGTGTGTTATAAGGGTGTTGACTGCCGTATAGGCAGCTTAGAAAAACCCGCGTTATTTCACAAAGATGATAGCACTTGTTGACTGCCGTATAGGCAGCTTAGAAAAAACCAAAGACGGTCAAAAAAGTAAGAGCCATGTTGACTGCCGTATAGGCAGCTTAGAAATGCCTGGTGCCTTTCCAGCCGTTCCATGTGCTTGTTGACTGCCGTATAGGCAGCTTAGAAATGCCTGGTGCCTTTCCAGCCGTTCCATGTGCTTGTTGACTGCCGTATAGGCAGCTTAGAAAAGTTTCGCCAGCTCGGAAGCCGCTTTCTCCGCGTTGACTGCCGTATAGGCAGCTTAGAAATACCCCTACGGCTAGACAAGGGGAATGGCTCCGGTTGACTGCCGTATAGGCAGCTTAGAAATTTTTTGTTCATAATTAGACATAATAAAAACCTGTTGACTGCCGTATAGGCAGCTTAGAAATCTAGCGCCGTGGTGCGACCTTTTAAAAAGCTGTTGACTGCCGTATAGGCAGCTTAGAAAAGTAGGGTAAAGCCAGCGTGGATAGCGGCATCGTTGACTGCCGTATAGGCAGCTTAGAAAGAAGGCAGGGGAGAAGGAAGATCTGCCATTTTGTTGACTGCCGTATAGGCAGCTTAGAAACCGCTGATGTAGCAACAATAGAAACATTAAATTGTATTTCCGGAAACATCTAGCTCAAATCAAGAAGTATTATCCTGAATTGAAATATTATGATATGGATTCAAAGTATTTTATTTTATATCCTTCTAAGCCTAGTATTGGTATGAAAAAGAATTAGTAATCTGCTTTCTTTTTTAGTTATGTAGTGATATAATTTAGGTACTGAACAGAAGTAAGTTCTTCATGGGATAACCGGGAGAACAGAAAAAGGGTGGTTGCCAGCCACCCTTTTTTCCTGCCTATTTTTTACTTTTCTGGTTTAGCCACCATGAAAAATAGTCTTGGGTATAAGTTCTATTTTTTCTTTTCTCTCTAGTGTGTGGACATTTCAAGTGATCTTTTCCTTGCTAATACTCTTTCAAAAAAGAGTGTACGTCGTTCTTGATCACAACGTGGGTTTTGAGTATAGATTTGTTCTATTTTTTCTTTGATCCATGTTTCTGAAATTAAATTGGTTGGTAATTTTTGCTCTTTTGCCAATTTAATTTGAGCTTCTTGTTCATCTTTGAATGGTTTGGCTGGTTGCTGACTTAGTTTGATGTCATAATTCAGGTTATTAAACCACATTGAATTTCCATGGTCAAATAAAGGTGCCATTCCAATAAATTTCATAGTTTCTGCATTTCTTAAAAAACCAAAGTTTCCATAGTGTCGGTCACTGTTATTAATCAGGTAGTCAAAAGCAAGCATAGTATCGATTTGTGATTTTTCTACTGGTATATGTAAGGTGTTTACACAATTCATAAAGTGCATATAGGCACTTTCATGATTCAATTTTGGTTTAATATCCAATATTGCACCAGCTGGTACATATTCTGTATTCCTATCTGTGAACATTGGGCATACACTATAAGGCATATCCCCTTTTTCTACGATTGAATATGTTACGTGCGGGATTTTCATCTTTTTAAGCAATTCGGATGCAAATACTTCATTATATGCTTGTTGCATAAATGGAAAGGTACTTTGTTTGAACAAATATCTTGTATCATTTTCAATTTTCCAATATTTGGTCAGTTGCCCATTTAAAGTACTGTCGGAAGCAGATAAATTACTTTCGGCTGTATTTAATAACTTCATTTGTTTAAAATTATTGTCATACAGATTGACGTTTAACCAATTATACATTGTATTTTCGGGTCTAAACCAATATTGATCGGACAATGATAACCCTAGTGTTTTTAAAGCCAGGGCTTCTGGAGTTCTAACGTGGTTATCCTGCAAGATTTGGGGTAAATCTTTTCGTGATTCTGAAATGCTGCGGTGAGAGATCCATTTATTCAGTGAATCTTTTAATTCGTTGAAATTGTTTTCCGTTGTAAAAACAGGCAATCGTTCAAATGAATAGATTTCATTTATCTGAACAATTCTACCTGTTTGAATATTTATATCAATATTGGCTATGCCATTATTTTGTTGCATTAAATAGTAGTTCATAGGATCCCTCCTTTTTGTTAAGTTAACCGTTTCTTTCCTAGAAGTATATATGAAATTATAGGAAAGCTCAATGAAATTTGGATGAAAATCAAACAATTTCAAATATTTTTTATTTAATTTTATTTGAAAAGTTAAGTCCTTTCTGTTTTAGTTTTTTGATATTCCTCAATAAAGCGTTCAAGGATTGGACGGCTGCATTTGCATCTTTTAGCCAGTTCGCCTTTTGTTTTAATTCTTCGCATCATATAGAGTTCATAAAGGTCTTTGAAGTTGGCTGGCATTTCCATAGCAGTTCTGCCTACTTTTTTATATTTGCCTGCTCTTTTAGCTAACTCAATGCCTTCACGTTGTCTTTCAAGAATTAATTCTCGTTCAAAGGTGGCAATGGCACCGATCATGGTTATCATCATTTTTCCTATCGGTGTGTCAGAATCAAGGTTTTCTTTCTGACTGATGATTTTTACATTTTTCTTTTTTAAATCATCTATGATTTTAAGAAGATCAGCGGTGTTTCTTGCTAACCTGGAAAATGATTCAATGTAAATGGTATCGCCGTCCCTGGCGAATGAAAGCATTTCATTTAAGACAGGTCTTTTAGTATCTTTACCGGAAGCCTTTTCTTCAAACCATTTATCAATGTCATATTTTTTCAGGTCTTCATATTGTCTACCTGGATTTTGGTCAATGGTAGATACTCTAACGTAGGCGATATTCATTTTCTTTTTTCCTTTCTTTATGGTATAATATGGTAAACGAGATAGCCGAATAATATCCCTCTGCTAAAGGAACCGGCTCCCTCAAAATATAGTGTATGAAGAAAGTCGTCCAAAGCCTTGGGAGGCTTTTTTCATTGCCCAATTTTACTTTCTATTGGACATGATAGTGGCTATTAGAATCCCGAAGGAAATCATGAGTGTTAATGTTTCAAAAATACTCATTTTGCCACCACCTCTCATAAGAAGAGGTAGAGCCTTTTATACTATCAGTTATCTCGCTCACCTATATTATATCAAAAATTAGCATAATTTTCAATTAAATATTAAAAACGTACCATGAATGTATAAAATAAATGCAAAAACAGATTATTTATTTAATCAGAAAAGATTGCTATAAAAAATATACCTTTTTTAATAATTTAGGTAACATCTTAAACGTTGACTGCCGTATAGGCAGCTTAGAAATATAAAGAACTAGGTGAAGAATAAAAAAGCGTCCCCACAGGGGGCGCTTTTTACATCTAGTATTCCATGTCATAGGCTTGCAACGCCAAAAGACATTCCATATACTATACAAAGAAAGATTGTATTTAGACCAAAGAGGAACCCACTATGAAATATACATTTATGCAAAAAAACAACAAGGTCATGGACGTAGAAATGGATCCCTACTATGGAGATGTAGAAGAGATTCTGCAAGTACACGATCCTCGAAGAGTCCCATTTTCCGTTCAATATCGGGACAAAAGAATGAAAGAGGAAAAAGCTTTCCAGGAATGGATCAATTATAGAAACATTCCGAAAACAAGAGCCCTTGCGGGAAGCGTATTTAAAAACACAGACATACGAGTCAATTCATTATCTCTAAAAAGTTTGGGACTCAACCTAAACGATCAATACTGGTTTAAGCCCTACGGCAGCCTCATTCAATGGGAAGATGTCAATTTCTTCGAAAATGACTTTTCAGGACATCCGCTCGGTATGAGTTTCCGAAATGAAATTACCTCATGGGAACCGCCCACAGGATTTTCCCCTGACTACAGCTCCAACGGGAACCTGCCTAAATACTGGTTTATTCAGAATGACATACGCTATCTTGCCAAAGCAGGTAAAAAGCCGTACTATCAGCAAATTACCAATGAAATCATCGCAAGTAAAATTCTTCAAAAAGCAGAATTACCTCATGTAACTTATGAAGCCAAAAAAATTGAGAAGAATATCTACTCCATATGTCCAACCTTTATTACCCCGGATACAGAATACATTCCGGCTTATGAAATTTTACAGGTGCTCCCTTTTAAAAAGCAGGATGGATCATACCGACATTTCATGGCATGCGCAGAAAAACTAGGTATTCCCCGTGTCAAACAGGATGTAGATGCCATGCTGCAATTTGATTATCTCATCAACAATACAGACCGGCATTTCGGAAATTTTGGATTTATCCGCAATGTCAATACCTTGAAATTTCAAGGCGTAGCCCCCATTTTTGATAACGGAAACTCCCTCTGGTTTGATTCCCCCATAGGACTGATCAGCCCATTCAAACAACCAGCTTATCCATTTGCAGTGAAACAGGAAAAACAGGTGAAACGAACCGATTTCACAAATCACTGGTTTGAAAAGCTCCCTTCGGACTGGATTGAAAACACCATCCAAGAAGAACTTGCCAAAAACGAACTCATAAGCAAAGAACGTGCCGCCAAAATTAGTGAAACGGTAACAATATTACAAAGTAACCTGATCAATTATGCACAGACCCCCAAAAGAAAAGAAGAACAAGAAGAATAAAACAAGCAGCGCCCCCAAGGGGGCGCTCTTTTTTGCGATTTTTTTATTTATTCTTACAAGGGAGGATATGAAATGGAAAATTCAGTCGGTATACTAATAACCCTCGAAGGGAAAAAAGAAGAAATAAAATCGCTCCACGCAAAGACGAAAGCCTGGACTTCGAAAAAATGGTTAAACATACCAAGCGTCGAAATCCTTGATATCAATCCAATCAGTGAAGAAAAAAGACTTGGGAAAGGGCAGTACAGCTTTGAGATCTATTACCAAGCCAATAGAAAAGAACATTCAAAAATGTGGGAAGAAATCTTGAAAAAGAAAACACCAAGTGTTCAAATGTATTATCTGAAAGAAGAAGGAAACAAAAATTCTTATTCCTATGAAACCAATGATAAAGAAGGAAGGTATTATCCATATGACTATACCATTTGCTGTAATCTGCCTACCCATCCAGACAAAGCAGAAGAAATTGGCGGTAACGGGGTCGTAGAATATCTGACGGAAGAAGAATTAAGAGAAAACCTTACAGAAGCATTTGGATACTTACCATTACAAATGCTTATTCAGAAAGCAAAATCTCTTCCAGAAAAAGAAGATGAATACGTAGAAATCCAAAAAATTGAAAAAGTATAAGAAAAGTTATTTAGTCCTATTTAGCCCTGTTTGGACTAAATAGGACTAAATAGGATTAAATAAGGCTAAATAGGACTAAAACTTAGGGAAAGCCCCAAACAAGGGCTTTGTGCTTTTCCTATATCTTTCCGAAAGAAGAACGAATATAATAGGAAAAACAGCGAAAAAGAAAGGAGCAGGAGAATGAATAGAAAAGCAATGAAGAAGATCGCCATGGGGCTCATCTGCGCCGCAGGAATCAGTGCAGCAACACCGGCAACAGTCAACGCAATGGACTGGGGAGGTGTCGTAGGAACGGTACTCGGCGGTGCCATGGCATATAAAGAAGTCGATGCCTACGTTCACTATGTCAATGATACAGAAGAAGGAAGACAGGCCTATTACCAGGAAATGAAAGACAGCATGGGCGTCAATTATGATGAATACCATAATGCCATGCTTGATACTCTCATGAATAACCTGACAGAAGGCGTGGCAGCACATGATGCCACCATTCAAGACAAGCCATTCCTGTACTTTTTGAATAATGACAAAAGTTTCAACGCCTCCTGCGGACTGGGACATGTCATGACCGTCAATACCGGGCTTTTCCGCATTTCGGATAACATTGATGAAGTAGCCTTCGTCATTGGACACGAGATGGGACATGGAATGAAGAACCATTCCCTCAAAGGCACCCAGAAGAAAATGAGAACCATCATTGGAGCATCCGTTGCAGCGGAAGCCATGGGAGGCGGCGCAGCAGCCAATATTGCGATGAACGCGCTGGTGGGGCAGATCAACAACATTCAGATCACCAAGAAACAGGAATGGGAAGCAGACAACCTCGCTTTTGACTACTGCTACAGTGCCGGATACAACCCTGGAGCCGGAGCCGCTATCTGGGTACGGGTGAATGAAAAAATGGGAGAATTCAAAAACAACCTTGTCGGCGAAATCTTTTCCCCGAACGACCATCCGAGCAACCATGACCGGCAGATGAATTATGAGAAGAAACTGACGCAACTCTCGGGAGGGCATGTTACCATCAAAAAAGACAGCGATATCGTAGAAATCAACGGGAAAGAATTTACCACTCCCGCTGCCCTCGGGGACATGAGCAGCGCAGAAAGAAAATACTTTCTTATGGGGAACCTTGCTGCAGCCTATGACCATGGGGAAAATAAAAAAGCAGCAACAAACCGGAACGGAACCGTTTATTTAGGCGATCAAGCCATCATGACCCCTGTAGAAGGAGATGAAACCGCGGATGCGCTCGTAAAAAAACTTAATACCATCAAGTAAAAAAATGAAGATCATATCCATTCTGCTTTCTCTATTGCTCCTTGCCAGCGTAAATGAAGCCATGGCTGAGCATTGGGAACTGGTAGAAAAAGGGGATTACATCGAACTATACAGCGACAGCGATTACTATCACCGGGATCAAGAAAACGGGCTCGACTATTGGAGACTCAAACACGTATTCAATGACGGAAGCACCCTTATCCAAAGATATGAAGTAAACCCCAAAACAGGGAAATACAGAAAAATATAAAAGCATAATCCTAAAAAAGAGCAGCCAATCTGCTCTTTTTTATTGCCCCAATGAATAAGACTTGAAACCTTCAGCTTTCCCAAGGGAAAGCTTTTTTTCATGAATTTTCTTTTAGAAGGGAGAATGCCAATGAGAAAACTGGAATTTTATGTATGTAATGGGGCAGAAAAATATGATTATCGTCTCATGACAGAATTGGGGAAAAAAGAAATATTGAAAGCCGACAGATGGGGAAATATCAAAGATCGAATCAGACTTCCTAAACCGATGGAGTTTACCAGACTGCTGATGCTGCTCTGGGAAGTCCAAATGGGCTACTTCGGAGGATGGCATCGAATCGACAACAGCCTAAAAATGATCGGCACAAAAGTATTACACAATGAAGAGGTATAACAAATGAAAAATAAAAATACAATGGAAATCGTCGAAAACAAAATAAAAGACTGGATCAAGAAGAATTATCCAGATGGTTATACCATATTTCGGGACTATAACGATCATTTAAACCCGGACATGATCGTGGATTGTCTGGAGCAAAAAAATCCAATGGATGCTTTTTATGAGTATCTCTTTGAACTCTACGAAGAAGAAGAATACGACTGGATCTTTCCAGATGTATATAAAGAGATAATGAATGACATGACAGAAGAAGACGCAAAATTCATGGAAGAAAATGAAGAAGAATGCATAAGCGTGGTAGATGAAAATCTGGATATTCATTATCCCTATGACGATTTCCTAGACGAAGAGATCTGCTGCGACATTGTGATTGATAATGGAGATGCCAACACGGACTTCAATGCACATACCATCAGTCCATGCTATGAGGCAGCCATTACCAAAGACAGAAGCAATCTTTCCAGAGAAAGCGGCATGATGCTGATCGCCAAACTGCAGGACTATAGAATTAAAGATTTCAGAAAAATTTTCAATGCCTGCCGCTATGCAGACACCTATGGAAAAACCGAAAAAATGAAAGGTTTAAACCGGAAGTATCCATTTATCACTTCATGCTACAGAGAAATAAAAGGATCCACAGGATCACTCACCGCTTTCATACTCTGCGTGAAAACGACACTTCGAGAAATACTCGCATGGAATACAGAAAAAACAGATATCCGGATCTCAAAAAATATCGAAACATGTGGTTTATATGACTATTGGAACGGCGCAGGATCAAATTTAGAAATTCATCTGGAAAAAGACATTGTCATCCCCAAAGAAAAAGTTTATCGCTTTGTACCGGACTTTTATTGGGATTACTCTATTAAATACTGCTATGGGATGACCAGCAAAGCATGGACAACTATGCCAAAAATAAGAGAAACAGCATAACATCAAGGGGCGGATGACATCGGCATCCGCCCCTATTTAGTCCGAGTAAGACTAAATAAGACTAAATAGGACTAAACTAGACTAAATAAGAAAAGGATATTATAATAAAAATAAAAGAAAAGAGGGATGATATGGGCAGATTACCGAAAGAAGAATCGGAACGCAGAAGAAATGGAAGAAGCCGAATCAGGCTCAAAGAAATACGAGAATTTCTAAACCTGAACAAACAGACCATGGCCAATATCTTAGGGATACCAGCTCCCGTATACATACAATATGAAAAAGGGGACTATGATAAGAAGAGCATCATGCCAATCATAACCATGGCAAAAAAAATGGATATATCCGTGGACTATCTTCTGAGCCTTACAGATATTAGCGAATCGTATCCCAAACAGGAAAAAGAAGGGATCGTAGGACAAAAGATCAGAGAATACAGAAGCCAGAATAAAATTCCAGGAGAAATACTGGCTAAGAAAATTGGACTCGACCGGCAATGTCTATATAATAGAGAAAGAAGCATCACCCCTTTCAGAACCGTAGAGATCATTCAAATGGCAAGACTGCTCCATCTTCCCATGGATTACCTCTTGGAAATGACAGATGAAACTACACCAAGAAAAAGATGCATGGAACTGGGCAATCCGACCAAATACGTAGATGTAAATCGCATCAAAGAAGCGCTTCGAAGTACCCATAACGAACCACTGATGGAACCCCCAAAGCCTAAAGAAGAAAAAACAGAATATCTGGCCAAGAATAGAATCAGGCAGATTCGAGAAGAAAACGGACTCCATATTTCGGAAATTGCCCAAGCCATAGGCATCGATCAGGGAACCTATCAAACCTACGAAAAAACGCCAGAAATCATTCCCGCGGGCTATTTAAAGCGAATGGCAGCCGTCTATCAGGTCAGCATAGACTATTTACTGGGGTTAACTTTGAACCGTAAAATCAACAAATAAAGGGAAGAGCCCCCGCATCGTTTTTTCTGCCGGCATAAATGCCGGCCTGTTTTCCGCGAATTGTTTTCCCTTATTATAGACAAGGAAAGGAGGAGAAGAAAATGTTTGGAGGATTTATCGGAGGATATATTATCGGCTGGATTTTCTGTATACCGATTGCATTCATTATCCTGTATCTCATTGCAGGAGGACTTTTATCCTTCGTAGGAAGCCACATCGTATTCTTTACCGTATTGATTTGCGCTTGGATTTGTATCAAAGCATACAAAAAGAAAAAAGCAGTACCACCGTCAGCCAATGCCAAACCCATAAAAAATGTGACACCGGCAGCGCAACCAGTACAGACAAGAACCGTAATCACAGAAGCGCCTCTTGCAATCGCAGAAGCTTCTGTAAAAGATAAGCCGGTAGCGCTACACAAAGAAAAAAAGCTGACCATAGAAGAATGTATCGCAGGAAACAAAATGGCTTGGAAGCATAGCGTACCTTGCCGAAAAGAAAAAGTCTATAACGAAAAATAGGCAACAAAAAGAGAACCAGTCAACCTGGTTCTCTTTTTTGATGTCTGAAAAAAGGAATTACCAATAAAGCCGCATTGTTTTTTGAATGACAGTCAAAGAAAAAGGATAACCCGGAAGACACATAGAACCAAGTCCCTCAATTACGCCTGCCAACTCAAAAAAAGAAAAGGTAAAAAATCTATGGTCGAAAAAAGCCATAAAAAATAGGAAGATGGACAACCGAATGCCACACTCAATAGGTTTATCGACCCAAAGCCGATGAACCGACAAAAAACCAAGCCCGATAGAAAGCCACAGATAATACTGCTTCATAAAGATTCACCTTCGATCCAGCTTTCAATCGACGCACGGCAGGATCTTGGATTTTTTACATAGCGATACGTCAAAGAAAACCCTTTTTTAGTAAAGAAAGTGAGGTCTCCATAATGGAAAACACTTCCTAAGAACCCCTGCCGAAAGGTCACAAGTGCCAATTCTTTTCTTTCCAGCTGATACCCTGTTACACGAATGGCACCGGAAGAAAAAGATAAAACCTGATTTGCGATCATGCATCGATCTCGGAAAAATTTGATACAGCGCCAAATCGGAAGAAAGAAAAGAAATAAAATGCCAAATACCGGCACATATAAAGCGCCCAAAAATAAAAGAGTCAACGAAAGCCAAAGAGCCAAACCATGCTCCAAAGGTTCATAAAGACAAACAAGCATAATGGCCGTTACAAGAATTTCCAAAACAGAAGCAAAGCGACCCGGCCCCTCTGGGAGAAGGCTGATCCAGGTGGAAAGAAAAGAAACACCCAACAAAAGAACAGGGAAAATAATCATAGCCGGATGATGAGAAAGCCGCATGACAAAACCTCCCGCAAAATACAAAAATAACTTTAATCATTATATCACAAAATAATCAAATAATGATATAATTGAATTAGACAAGAAAAAGTTTGTCTAATTCATTGAAAGGAGAACAACAATGAGAAAAAACATGAGAGAACTTAGAATGGAAAACGTATGGGCTGAAAACGATCAGAAAGAAAGCCCGTTAACTGGATTTTATGAAATTTCCTATGGGAAAGCCTACCTCGATTTGGAAGCCGCAGGCGTAATGGTCATCCATATTAAGGACTGCGCCAGATGGAAAGAGGGGAACGCCAATTTGTCGCTTCGCGGACAGGACTATGCAGACCTCTGTGAAACGTATGCAGAAGTGGATGCTTCCGGCACCGGAATCAACATCTACATTCCAAGAGAAGCAGAAAATATGATGACCCCGAAAGCCGGAAACATCCACAGCAAAGGACGAATTCTTCTTACAAACCGAAAGATCAACAAAGAAGAAACCATCTATGAAAGTGACAATCTTCGCTACTTTATCTCGCAGGAACAGATGAATGAATGCGAAACAACGTATAGGGATCCAGAAGAAGACAGGGTACTGGACATCAACAATCCAGTAGACCAGCTGAAGCTAATGTTTGCAGTCTACGACACAGTCAAAGAATTAGAAGCCGCACAGGCATAGAGGAGACTACATGAACTTTGAAGAATTTGCTATGCCGCTTCTAAAAGGATATATAGGGGCAGAAGCCTATTATGCCGGAAGCATGCTCAAAGCTGTATGGGACAAAGACTATAAAGAAGCCCTTACTATGGAGAAGAAACTGAAAGAACATATTTCTCAAAGGAAAAGAGCCTTTCAGATGGTAAACGCACATCCAAGGAAAACGGATTTCGAAGCTGCCTTTAAAGGCGAGTCTTTTGAACAAGCCGTAGCACTTCAAAAAGAATGGCATGATATGGAAAAACAGCCACGAACATGGACAGCCAAAGAAAAGCAGATCTACCAAAAGGGACTTACAGAACTTCTGGAGACATTCGAAAACGGTGAACAACAGGAAAGAGCCTACTACCTTTGCCGTAATGTGGCAGAACGAGTTTACCATCAATATCCGAGCGAAATCGAGACAGATAAAGAGCAGCTGCTCAAATTCATCGTAGAAAGCCGGATAGAAACAGAAAGGACGGAGGCTATCCCCGTGCAGACAGAAAGGATGGAGGCTATCCCCGAAATCCACGGAAGCATCCTCTCACTCGAACGTCTTAACACCAATCTTGCGATCACCCAAAAAGAAAATGAAATGCACAAAGCCATGGAAGAAAGGAGCCAGACAGAATGAACCTGATTGGAGGACTTACAAGTACAGCGACCCGAGCGGCCGGTGAAGAGAACATTATTGAATTCCAGCGAGATCTGGAAACCAAAGAAATGGAAGAGCTTTACCATCTCATTGAAAAAGCCAGAAAACAGCTTTACGTTGTAGAAAAAGAGAAAGGACAAAACCGAAAAGAAAACGAACTATTTATCAAGCGCGTTCGTGAATTGAAAGCCTATATGAAAGAACATGGGCTGGAAAGCCAAACCAGAAAAAAGAAGGTAGAGGAGAAGAAAATCAAATTCAGAAGCAAAAAAGATATGGTTCGCAGTCTCACACTCAATACGGACGGCAACAACGACAACCAGCAGGATGAATTCATCGAAATCATGGGCCCCATTTCCGAATATGAAGCCATGAAGATCAGACACTTTGCAGCGCAAATGACAGAAATCGATCGCATGATGCAAAGCGCAGAAAGTGAAGCAGATATGATCAATTTAAAAGGATTGGCACTTCAATATGAAGCCTGCAAACAAAATATGATCGGTTATGCCAAACATATTGGAGCCGGAGTCAAAAAAGCCCCGGTAAACAAAGCAGAAAAAGAGAAAGAAAAAGAGAAAGAAAAAGAAAAAGAACGAGCCAAAGAAAGAACAGAAGAACACGACTATAGCCGCGGAAGAACACTGGAACTCAAGCAGGACTAAAGAAAGAGAGGAAACGTATCATGTATAGCGAAGAACAAGCCCAACTCATTCAAAAAGGCATGGATCATATCACCGAAGCATTTCAAGTACGTCTTGATGAAAACGGAAAATTTCATCTGGGAATGGAAGATCATCCGGATCTTTTTCCTGATGTAGAAGACAAAAAAGACGGAATCTATAATTTTGTAGGTAAAATGGAAAACCTGGGAGAAGAACGCCCTTCTGCTGCCGATCTGGATGCCTACCTTGCCGGTTTGCCTGAAATAGAAGAATTCAATCCGCAAAAAGCCCAAAGATATAAAACATATACCACCAATAGGTTAAATGAAGAACTAGCAGAAAGAGAAAGAGAAAAACAAGGCCGCTCTCTGTATGAATCAACGGAAGATCAAAAAAAACGTATTTTGAATAACCAGGAAGATATTCGGTACAAAGAATCAGAACTTCAAGAAAACCAGAACAAAGCAGTTAAAATTCAAAGTGAACTTGATGAAGGGATATTGACACTTTCCCCTTATAAAAAACTGCAGGAAGCCAGAATCATGGATCATTATCTGAATGATAAGATGGGTCAATTCAATAAAACCATTGATCTTTTGATGAAAAAAGAGAAAACACTCGAAAAAGCAGCCGAAAAAGCCAAAATGGCTCAAAAGATCAAAGAAAAGAAAGCTGAACTTGCAAAGCTCTATGATGCGTATGACAAAAACCAGGACGAAATCAACGAATACGAAAAACGACTAGGCGGCACAGAAGAAACGCAGGAAAAGAAACTGCATCAGCTGGAAGAAAAACAAAGCCAGAGAAATGCCAGCTTGTTTGCTGTGAATAGAGAAATCAAGCGTTTGACAGAAGAGATCAAAGACAGCCAGGAAAAACTCGCCATTGCAGAAAACGATCTGGCCAAAGAACAAAAAATGGAAAAAATGCAAGAAGAAAGAATCGCCATCATTCAAAAAAGACTGAATGACGATCAATTTGACGCGGATAAAATAAAAATGGCAATGTTCTTCAGAATGAGCCAGATTCAAAAAGCCATTCAGGAGAAGGATTATAACATAAAAGCACCGGAAAGGGTCCGCATCCATAATCCGGAAATTGCCACCTCTTTAGCTGAAGAAATCAAAAAGGCAGCAAACAACCAAATCAAACAAGTAACCTGGATGCTGTATAACAACGAAAAAGTATGGGAAAAAGAAAATATTGAAATTGTAAAAGGAATTGATACCAAAGAAACCAACAAAAATGGCTGGAAAGAAGAAACCATTCTTTATGATAAGGTGCTTTTCCGCAATGCTGATGAAAATACAAGAAAAATCATTACAGCAATGCATAGCGCCTTGAACTCCGCAAGAACAATTCAGAATGGAGAAACCTTTGATTCTTATATGGGAAGGATCAAAAAAGATACGCTGAACCGCCTTCGTGAATTAAGCATGAAAGCAAGGCAAAACGGGGAAAAAGATCCAAGAGAACTGGTTGAACAATTCTTTAATGCCAACCGGGAAGATCTCGTCGATCCGGGTAAAGCTATGGCAGAAAGGCTGGCCAAAGAAAACAAGAAAAGAAATGATTTAGAAAAACTGCCCAGACTGAACCGTCTTCTTGAAGAATGTAAAAAAGCACAGCAAGAATTGACCCTTGCGGCTAAAGAAGCCACAAAAGGGAAAGCCGAATTGTTTGGAGACTCAAAAGAAGAAGAGCAGTTAAAAACAGTCAACGAAAAAATAGCCAAATGGCTTGGAAAAGACTTGGAAGGACTTCATCTCCCAGAAAAAGAAGGAAACAACAACCAAGAAGTAAAAAAGCTGGATGAATATCAGGTACACAAAAAGCTTCAGCAGTTAGTCGCAGAAAAAGAAGCAGAAGTCCAGAATGAAATCTACAAAATTCACGAAATTAAAAGAGAAGCCATTCCACGAATGATGCTAAAGACACTTCAAGACGAAAGAAAAACCCTAAGCTTACTTGCCTATCGAGCAATTCCCAAAGGAATGATGGAAAAAGCGCAAGAAACAGAAATCGAAATCAAAAACAACCAAAAACCAAAAGAACTTTCCAAAATAAATGGGAGATATCCGCTTGATGGATATACTCAAATGGCAAAAGCACAATTAGATGCCTATGCAACAGTCATCGAAGCATACCAGATGTCAATCACCCCGCAAAAGTATTGGAAAATCGATGAAACCATCAATGATTTCAGAAACAGAGAAGATACGATTCAGCTGATGGCTAAAGAATTGGAAAGAGTCAAAGCCAGACTGGGTGAAAAAGTGCAGTTTAACATGAAAGATGATGAAAAGATCGAAGACTACATCAACCGAATTCATAGATACGTACTGCAGGAAACCAAAAACAATGCAAAAGCCAGAGCAAGAATCAGAGAAGAAGACATCAAGAGCATCGCTGCCAAAATGTCCACAGGGAAAACCATCGATCCGGAAATTCGAACCGCTGTCGAACATTTAATTCCTAAGTGCAGAATAGATGATTTTATCAGCTTAGACCAAATCAATAACTTTGATCTCAGAAAAAAAGATCCGATTCGAAATAAGATGAGAAAAAATAGGGAAGAACTGCAAAAAATCATGGCCTCATCACATCCGAAACCATTTGCAAAAGAAAGTAAAATCTATACCTATGAAAATTTTGTCTACGAAATGGCGCAGAAAGAATTTACCATTCATGAAGCCAAAGAACGGTTAAAAGAGCTTTACACACAGAACATCACGATCAGCCAAAAAGATATTGAGAAAATCAAAGAATTGAAAGACATTTTTCTCTTCAATACCCAAGAAAGAAAGCTGAAAGAATATCATAAGTCGGAATACGAAAAGTTTATCGAAAAGAGGAACGAGGTACTAAGTGCTGACTACAAAATGAAAGAATCATTTGGCAAGGCACAGGATCTGACCTCCAAAGATGCTTTTAATGCCGGAAACCCGGATAATGAAATCGATCACAGACAGGATGGGAAAGAAGGGCAGTCAAAGAATGAAACCGGCGAAAAGAACCAACTGGATACCCAGGCCTTCTGGAAGGCAAACCTGAAATGGGCAGCCATGCCATTAAACGCAGAAGAAACCAAAGACATGATCGATATCCTGGCACAAAGAGATGCCATCCTTCAACGCAGCCAAAAAGCAGAAGCCGCACTTCAGAACAATATCAAAGCCGGAGAAAACAATTATACCCGCATTGATCAGCTTATTGGCCGAGTCCAGATCATGATCAGCCAAAATGGAGCAAAGAGCAGAGCAATCCAATTCCAGGAAGAAAACAATGACAAAACAGTAGCTAAAGCAAGGACCGAGCTGCTCAATGATCTCAAGAAAGTCAGAGCTCAATACAAAGACAGACCAGAAGAAATTCCTACCAAAGAAGAACTGCTGCAAATGAAAGACCTGGCTGGCAAAAAAACAGAAGAACTGACCCAGGGAGAAATCGCCCTCGTAAACAAAGTGAAAGCCTTCCCAATGACAGCAGAAAAACTGACCAAAGCACTGGAAACAGAAGAACAGTATCAAAACAGTGTGAAAGTAGGGTATGCCGCAAGATGGATAAAAACGATGACGGAAATCAACAACATCAACCGCGCGGAATATATCACGATCAAAGAACTGCTGCAGGAAAATACGCCTGACAGAGAAGAAAAGATCGCAAAACAAAGAATCCTTTTTGAAAAAGAAAGAGAAACAATCAAACGAGAACGACTGACCCAATACAAAGGTGAATTTGTCAGCGGCAAAAAACTCAGAGAGTTAGAAGCGGACCCTGAAAAAGCCATCAAACTGAAAAGCTATCCGATGGACTTGCTTCTGATGCACGATCCCAAATTTGTGGAAATCCAGAAAAGCATCGAAGAAAACAATGAAAAGCTCATGAAAACTGGAGAAAAGCTAACAACCCTGCAGAAAGAAGCTGAAGCGGCCCGAGAAGAAATCAGAACCAGTCCAGAAAAGGCAGCCATTCTCGAGGTAGCAAAGGAAGCAAGAGACCGTTTGATAAAAGCTTCCATTCCTAAATGCATAGAAAAAATCGAAGAAAAATTTCTTGCTGATACCAACAACAGGAATGTTGACAATGAAGAAATTATGCAAGAAGGATTGCGCATGCTTACAGAAGCTGCAGAAAAAACCAAAGTCAGCACACTTGTCAATGCCATGAGCAGACACGGGAAAGAGTACGGTCTTAGCGATGCCCTGGCAGACAAAGTCAATGACAGTATGGGGACCTGGCTCGATCAGCAAAGATACAACAACACGCCAAGCAAGACCGAAACAAAAGAAATCAAGCTGATGCGCTCTATTCAGAATGAACTCGGACAGACAAACAATCCGGCAGGCTTAACCGAATCTGAACGAATTGCCATGCGCATGAGTGAAGAAAAAGCAAAAGTGAATCACCGGACATTTGGCAGAGCATTGAATAACCTGGAGAAATATGAAACCCAAAAAAGAGATATCATGAACCAGGCCCAAATTCATGGCGACGAAAAGACGGAAGAAAAGATCAAAAAAATCAATGCATACCAAACAGAGCTGCAAAAAGAGTATCAAAGAAAAGCGCAAAAATTAAATGAGGCTATAGGGAATGCTGAAAAAAAGCTGAAAATGGATTTATCAAAAGAAACCGCCCCAAGCCTGAAAGTCGATATTTTGCTGAATCGCTTCAATGTAGAAGAAAAGAAGAAAACCTTATGGAGAACTGCCAATCAATCAATACCACAAGAATATAAAGAACTCAAAAAAGCGCAGGCAGATTTCAAGGAAAACGAAAAAGCCATCAAACAAACAATCATCATCAAAGAAGAAATTGAGAAAAATATACCAACCCTTCCTATCCCTGCCTGCATTAAAGAAAGCCAAATCCTCGATCAGGCTGACATCTGGATGCAGCGGAAAATCAAAAATGCCGCCAATATCATGCACTCAGACGAGAAAACAGAAAAGGCAGAAAAAATGTCGGACTGGAAAGAACATCATGCAAAAAGCGACATTCAGGCAATCACGGCAGAAGCTTTGATCAATAACTGGAAAAAACGCAACAGCCAAAACATGCAAGGCATCCTGGAAACAATGACTCCGGAGCAAAAGAAAACAGTTCTGACCGGCTATCTCAAATCTGCGAAAGAGGAAAAACTCACTGCCAATACCAAAGAAACTATTACTCAAATGCTTGAGACCATTCAGGAAGAAGGAATTGGCAAAAGACAGAATCGAATGATTGATACCGTCATCAATATGGACAAGGAATCGTATCTCACAGTGGTTGAAACCGCGAAAGAAAACAAGCCTATAGAAGATCGGAATCAAGAAATTCGAAACCTCAACGAAGAGATCGTCAAAAAGAACCAAACCATTGTCGACAGCCTAAAGCAATCGGATCCGGAAATCAAAAAAGCCGTAGAAACCATCGAAAAAGTGGCAACCCGAACATCCGGGGGGCAAGGCATCCAAAGCACAAGAGATACCAGAATGCAAAACGAGGCAGCCAAAGAATACAACCAGGCCATTGAAACCATCAATCAGCGCCTGATTGCAAAGGGCAAAAACCTTATCAAAAATGATACTATCCAACTGGAAGAAGCCCTTCAAATCAAAACTGTCAAAGAAATGGCAACTCCAAAGCCCTATGAAAATGCGACCCCCGAAAAAGCAAGACAAATCCTGATTGACACGGAAATCGAAAGCAAACGAAATCCAGAAATGACCCCGGAAACTTACTATGAATCCATGGACAATCTGCTTTTAAAGAGCAGTAAGACAAAGAATGGGATCGATTTGGATAATCTGATGGATTTAACCGAAAGAGAAGAACAAACAAGTGAACTCTGGAAAGAAAGCTATCAAGATTACACCGCTGAAAAAGTCGATCAACTCAAAATGCTGGAACAAACAGGCAACATTCAGAGTCTTGACCAAAGCATTTCTAGCATGAACTCAAACAGTAATGACAGGGAATCAGAAGCCGGAATGATCAATCAGCAGTCTAAGACAGGTTTCGAAGAAAGCCTGAAAGAAAACGACAATGATATCAGCGATACCGTGATCCAAGAAGGCAGAAGAAACATTACCGAAGACTTTACCCAAAATCTGCACACCTATATCATGGGACTTGAATCAACACAAAGAAAAGTCATGGTCATCGAACTGGAAAATATCAATGCAAGTTCTCGAATGAAGGCATCGGATTTTTATCAGGAACCCATGGAAAAGATCACCGAAGAACAGATTGAGGACTATGAAAAGATCCGAGAAGCAGCTTTTTCTGACGTAAGAAGTATGCTCGAAGTCAACGGATATGTAAGCACCAAACAGTATAAAGAAAGAAAAGAGGAAAAAGAAAATGAAAAAGCCATAGAAGAACTTAGCAAAGGCAAAGAACCGGAAAAAATAGCCAAAGAAATGCTAAACAAAGATTCCCGCTATAAAGAGTGCAAAAAATTCAGTGAAAAACTGCAAGAAAAGCAAGAAAAACAAATGAGGGAGGAAACTAAACAGAACGGCATAGATCGATAATGTGAAAAATCAGCTTGACAGCTGAAGCGATTCTACATACAATAGAATTCAGAGAAATGTATGAATGGAGAATGAATGTTTCTCGTGTTCAGGGGGCTTTCGAGCCTCCTGCTCATGGAGGTTTTATGGCGATACCATAAACTCTCCTTCTATTCCATTTTTCCTACAGCATAAGAATTATGACCTTCTACAAAAAGCCCCTGCCAAATGGTAGGGGCTTTTTGTAAAAACAAAGAGATATAGTAAAAAAGGAATGAAGGAATTACTTTAGGAAACAAAAAAGACTGTACAAAGAGAATCTTCATACAGTCTTTCAGGAGCAGATTGCTTGTCGGTTACTGCTATACCCCACGACATAATGCCCTATCTTAGAACATGTTGGATGTAGGTAAACTGATACTAAACTGATACCATACATAGGCGATATTCATTTCCTTTTTCCCCTTCCTTTATGGTATAATATGGTAAACGAGATAGCCGACTATATCCCTGTGCTAAAAGGATCCGGCTTCCTCAAAATAATTGTATGAAGAAAGTCGTCCAAAGCCTTTGGGGGGCTTTTTTCAATGTCTATTTTTACTTATTAGACATGATTGAATGTAAGTTTTGTGGTATAATCAAATTAGGCAAACGTGATGACATGCCGCACAAAGAAGAACCCCATGGGAATCTGGAGAAATTCCTATGGGGTTCTTTCTTGTTAAGAACTAAAAGCCAAAAGTATCGGTAAATCTGCCAAGCACTGGCGTTTTCACTGCTGCAATTCTCTTGCGTATGTCATATATTCTCGCCTCATTTCTTCAAAATTTTTCCCACGAATGATTTCCAGATTCACTTATTTCGTAAAGATGCCTTCTACTGCATTGCTCGGTTTCCGGGAAAAGCATCAGCGGAATGTTCTACTCCTTTTTACCAAAAGAAGGAACAGAAAGAGAAAATGTTAAAAAACAAAATTACCTGAAACAAAACGATAAGCCGTAATGATGAAACCAATCAGACAGAAGGATAACACGCAGAAATTCTCTTTTGGGCTCCCCGTATAAAAAAGTCTACCCATTGAAAAAGAATCAGAGGGAGAGCGTAAAGGAATATAGCCCGTACATAAATCCTCAACTATATGGAAAAGACAACCAACTAAGAACCAGAAAAGCCAATTCAACAAGATGGCCAAGAAAAAATCAGATAAAGAAAAGGTCCTAAAAAAAACAAGATAGTCAAAAGAATGAGGAATAAACCAGCCATGGAAAAGAAAGAACCCAACTGCCAAAAGAGGAATTACATACAAAACGAACCAATGAGAAGTCTTGCGATGCTTTAATCCAAGCGTCAAATCGAGTGTATCAGGGAAAACACTGCCACTTACCGCAAACAACGCAGCAGGAAAATTTTGACTCAATAAAAAAACTGAAATGCCGGTAATTATACGATGTGACTGCCAGATCATCATATCCTCCAAAAGACACATAAACCCTTATCATGTTATAATATAATTCTACATACAATGGAATTAAAAGGGAAGTAAATTCTATATATAATGGAAGGCCAAAAGTATTATCTAACCAGGAGGGAAAAATGAATGCCACAGTAGCAGGAATAGTCATTGAAGCACCAAAACCGAAAATGAGCCGAGATCAAAAGCTAATGACTAAAATGGTAATAGCCGATCAGTATTATAATGGGAAAGAAGTTACCCAATACGTCATAGCCATGGCTTTTGATAAAAATGCCAAATATATCAATAACTACGTAAAAAAGGGGGATGCCGTCTATCTAACAGGGCTAATGATCAATCAACCCTATATACAGGCAAATGGACGAAACCGGTATTATTGGTTCTTTAAAATCGAAACCATAAAGATCCTACATGCACATACAACACTTAAACAACCGCAAAACAATCCTTTCCAAAACAAACAGGTTCCGCAACCAGCAGTACCAATAACCCCAAAAGAATCGGATAACAAAAATTCCGATGATGATATTGAAATGATCGAATTTGAAGGAATGGATGAAATGTAAAATTTTACAAAATCCAAAGAATATGATAGGGATACTCATGGTCTGGACGCTTAATGCAAAACAAATATTCTTTACTCATTGCGAAGTAGAGGGAAGATGCAATAAGTAACCAACCCAAAAACCAGACCAGAGCCGGATGACCGGCTCTTTCCAAAACTAAAAGCCTGCCCATAGCGGACAGGCTTTTTTGATTAAATGAATAATCTGTTTTGAAAGTAAAATTGGGCAATGAAAAAAGCCCCCAACGGCTTAAAGAGGCTTTCTTCAAACTTGTTAAGTATTAGAGGGAGCCGGTCCTGGCCAAGGAAATTATTTATCCGACTGTCTCACTCGCCATATTATACCATAAAAATAGGAAAAAAGAAAATGAATATCGCCTAGGTTAGAGTATCTACCATTGATCAAAATTCCCATTTGTTCCGCCCTGACCTAAAATCTCCTATGACACGGGAGAAGAGCGGTAAAACCGCTCTTTTTTAATTTGCCGGTCACTTGCAGGAGTGAAGAAGGCGGGTCAGTGCGAGCCAGTAACTTTAGGCCCTTACCCCCTCCTTTTGATTAAAATAAACTGGTAGGAGAAAAGCGGGAGCAGCACGAAACAGAATTACAACGATTCAAGAATTCAGTAAATGAAGCAGAATTAGATACAGGAAAAGCGCCCATATGAACCAATCGATCAATACCCTGAACAAAATCAGAATAGACAGAATAGGCAGGAAAAGAACGAAAATCAAAAAAACCAATAGGAAGATTAAGTGCTTTCGCCGTTTGAATCGCATGCCACGATCCACCAGAGGATTTGGCCGCAAGGACAAAAATCCCACGAGCAAAACCACTTTGTAAGCGATCACGCTCAACCAAACGTGCTGGCGAAGCATTCGTCCCCAAAGGATACTCACTAAGTAAACAACCGCCAGTATCAATAATAGACTGACTAAGAGCACGATTTTGTGAAGGATAAACTTTTTCCAAAGACGTAGGCAAAACCCCAATCAAAATTCCATGAGCATCCAGTCCTCCACGATGCAAAGCCGTATCAGCACCCAAAGCCAATCCAGAAACAACAGCCCAACCGTGAGAGGCTGCAAAAGAACCGGCATGAATACCTACTTTTTCCAAGATAGGAGAAAGAGAGCGGCTCCCAATCATAGCAAGGCATTTTTTCTCCAAAGCAGAAATGTTGCCCTTATAAAAAAAGAAGACAGAAGGCACCGATAAATCGAACAAAGAAACCGGAAAACGTGGATCCGTAAAGAAAAGAGAATGGATATCCATGTCTTCTTGCTTTTCCAAAATCAACTGACTTGATGAAAGAACTTCAAGAAACGCACCTTCATCCGGCAAAGAACGAATCCGCCCGGGGAACTTTTTTTGTATATCCATCAAAAGAGAAAAAGCAGCACGAAAAGAATCAATACCAGCAATTTGATTTCTGAAATCAAATAAGGTTTTTCGACCAATACCTGGAACTGACAAAAAAGCCAGACAGCAGGCAATAGGATGTAACATAATCAATCAACTCCTATCAAAAAGGAATCGGGAACTGCTCAAAATACTTTTTTTCGCAAAACGAATGAAAATCAGCTTCTGATACAAAAGGTCGCTTTCGATGAATGGCTTTATACAAAGAAACTAAAAGCATAAATCCTTGATATTCAAATCGAACCTTTTTAATTCCAGGCGAATATTTGGCCAAAATTTCAGGGGTGATTCCCGGCAGAGAAGCAAACAACGATTGATAAAATTCAGATTTAAAAATATTCTCCTCCATAGAACATGCTTTTTCCATCCATAAGGGATCATCTATTTCTTTATAATAAGCAGAACGAGAGAAATACTGACACAAAGACAGCTTATCTAATACAATATCCCAAAAAGAAAAAAGAACTCCCCAAATCGAAGCGAAATTATAATTTGCTAATGAAGCGCCTTCACTCTTTGAAAGACCTAAAAAAGCAACGGTAAAAGGGAACCTCTTCGAAGCACGAACTCCAACAGAAGAATCCGTGACTGAAATTAAGAAAGGATCATAAATTCCCATAATTTGCTTTGCTGCAAGGATCCCATAAGAGATACCATCCAAAGAAGGTTTACAAGAAATAATTCTATCTGAAGATAAAGAGAACAACTCGCACAGAGATTTACAGGCTTTTTCATCTAAAGAAGAAATGATACGAAAATCAAAGCCGCCATCGTTCATTTCATGAAACAAGCGAACCAAAGTAGGTGAAGAAGAAGAGCCGCTGCCATTTAGAATCTTTGTAAAAAGATTATCCAAATGAAGAACAACTCCGGCATTAAAATGCTCTACATGCAATGTACGACCGACCACAAAAAGAGTAACACTGCGCGCATATTTCATGAGATGACGTTTACATGCCTCAAAATGACTGCCAGAAGTCAAAATATCATCAATTAAAAGAACATCTTTTCCTTGAATCAATTCCGGGTTTACCACTTCGATATTTTGATAGACTTGCTCAGGGCTGCGCAAGTGAAGAGACTTATGGAACTCGTCACTGTCATTGCAGCATACCAAGCAAGATGATGCGTCAGTTATCTCTTTTTGGGGATCCACAGAAGCCATAATGCGTTTAATCAAAGTATGAACCGCAGTTTTCCCATTTTTATATACTTTAGAAGGAGGAACAGCAACAAGAGCACAATGCCCAACAAGCTCATGGCATAAAATCTTAGCCACATAATCAACTTCCTTGGGTGAGTTTTGCTTAAAGCCCAGTACAAAAAAATTAGACCGATAATCAATATAGCTGGATGGTTCTTTATTAGAAGTCAAGGGAATATAATTACATAAATAAAATAAATCTACTTGACTAGACCGACAGTTATTTCTAAAAATAAAAGAGTCAGAAGAATCCATCGACTCCTCATGTAAAAGAGAGATAAGAGAAAATCCATTATTATAACGATTCTCAGCAGGAACAACTGCTGGGTCAAATGGATTATCTAACATCTGTGCCGGAACTAAAGAAGTGGGAATGGAGCAAAATAATTGTTTGCACTTCATAAAGAAAACACCTCCACAAGAAAAAACCGTAACATTATCATACTACGGTTCAAAGAAAAAATCAGAAAAAAGAATAATCACAGAACCAAGAACAAACTTTAAAAATCCAAAAAGCCAAAATGATAGCAATAAAAAGGTAAATATGCTATAATATTACCTGCATAACAGGCATATTTACTAATCAAAATATCAAAGCTTTAATCAACATAGCGTATCAAATACAACAAAAGCTCAAAGAGTAAACAAGATACCAAGAAAAATGCTAAAGAAGGCTTAACTGAATTTACAAAGGAAGTGTATCTATGAAAATCACGACAGAAGAAGCTCAGAAGATCGCTCTTCTTTCCCGTCTGTCCTTTGCGGAGGAAGATCTGGAAAAGATGAGAGACTCCATGAACAGCATCCTCACCTACATGGAAGAACTGAACCAGTATGATACGACTGATGTAGCGCCGACCGTGCATGCCGTCGAGCAGTACAATGTCATGCGCGAAGACGTCCCGCACCAGTCTTTTACGAATGAAGAAGCACTCATGAATGCGCCGGAAAAAGAAGACGGCTATTTCAAAGTGCCGAAGATTATTTAAGGAGGCAGCCGAGTGAAATACACGATTCATGATCTCCATGAACAGCTGGTGAAAAAGGAAATCTCCGCTGTCGAACTCACAAAGAAAATCATCGCGCATCGTGACAGCGTAGAAGGGGACATCCATGCTTACCTTTCTACCTCTGATGAGAGTGCGCTCTCTGTCGCAGCAAAGGTCGATGCAAAGATCGCCGCCGGAGAAGAAATCTCCGATCTTGCCGGTATTCCGGGTGCGATCAAAGATAATATGTGCATCAAAGGCGAGACCTGCACCGCGGCCTCCCGCATGTTGGAACACTGGGTATCCCCGTATGATGCGACTGTCATCGAAAAGCTGAAAGGGGAAGACTATATTTCTCTGGGCAAGACGAATATGGATGAATTCGCCATGGGCTCTTCGACCGAGCGCTCCGCTTTCGGACCTTCCCGCAATCCGTGGAATACGGACTATGTACCGGGTGGCTCCTCCGGTGGCTCTGCGGCAGCTGTCGCGGCGAATGAAGCCATCTGGTCCCTCGGTTCGGACACGGGCGGATCCATCCGTCAGCCGGCGTCCTTCAATGGTATCGTCGGCATGAAACCGACCTACGGCCTTGTTTCCCGCTACGGTCTTCTGGCTTTCGCATCGTCCCTTGACCAGATCGGGCCGCTCGTCAAAGACGTCACCGATGCGGCGATCGTCCTCAATGCGATCGCCGGCCATGACCCGCGCGACTCCACGTCCATCCCGCAGGAAAAGAAGGACTATAAGAAAGCCCTCGTCCGCGATGTCAAAGGTATGAAGATCGGCGTACCGAAAGAATTCTTCGGCGAAGGCATCAAGGAAGAGACCAAGGCAGCGATCGATGCAGCACTGGATTTCTATAAAAAGAAAGGCGCGGAAATCGTCCCCGTCTCCATCCCGCATATCAATAGCGGTGTCTCTGTCTACTACATCATCGCTCCGGCAGAAGCCAGCTCGAACCTCGCCCGCTATGACGGCGTCAGCTACGGTTTCCGTGCGCCGGGTGAAGATATCATCGATATGTACATCAAGACCAGAAGCCAGGGCTTCGGCGAAGAAGTGAAGCGCCGCATCATGCTCGGGAACTACGTCCTCTCTGCCGGATACTACGATGCATACTATCTGAAAGCGCTCAAAGTCCGCACCTTACTGAAACAGGAATTCGACGAAGCCTTCAAGCTCTGCGACGTCATCGCAGCCCCGTCGGCTTCCGGCACTTCGTTCAAATTCGGCGCCTTCTCCGATCCGCTGTCCCTCTACATGGAAGATATCTGCACCGTACCGGTGAACCTCATCGGCGCACCGTCCATTTCCATTCCGGTCGGTTTCAAAAACGGCATGCCGCTCGGCATGCAGCTCATCGGCAAGACGCTCGCCGAAGAAACCATCCTGCAGGCAGCCTACACCTTCGAACAGGCTCATCCTGAATTCACCAAAACCGCGCCAAAAGGAGAGATCAAGGAATGAAATATGAAGTAGTCATCGGCCTCGAAGTTCATACCGAGCTTCAGACCACCACCAAAATCTTCTGCAGCTGCAAGACATCCTTCGGCGCAGATCCGAATACCAATGTATGCCCTGTCTGCCTCGGCCTGCCGGGCGTGCTGCCGGTCCTGAATAAGAAAGTCCTCGAATACGCTGTCCGCGCCGGTCTCGCACTGAACTGCGAGATCTCCCGCTTCAGCAAATTCGACCGCAAAAACTATTACTACCCTGACCTTCCGAAGAACTTCCAGACCTCGCAGTTCGACCTGCCGATCTGTGAACATGGCTACCTCGATGTCGAAGTCGACGGCGAAGTGAAGCGCCTGCGCATCACACGCGCCCATATGGAAGAAGATGCCGGCAAGCTCGTCCATCACGGCACCTCCATCACCGATTCCGATTACTCCTTGGTCGACTACAACCGTACCGGCACGCCGCTTCTGGAAATCGTATCGGAGCCGGATATGCGCTCGGCGAAAGAAGCCGTCGCTTACATGGAAAAAATGCGCGCGATCCTGCAGTACGTCGGCATTTCCGACTGCCGCATGGAAGAGGGGAGCCTGCGCTGCGATGCGAATGTCTCCGTCCGTCCTGTCGGTCAGAAGGAACTCGGTACCAAGACAGAAATCAAGAACATCAACTCCTTCAAGGGCGTAGAACGCGCCATCGAATACGAAGCGATGCGTCAGGCTGAACTTCTTGAAGAAGGCGGCAAAGTCGTCCAGGAAACCAGAACATGGGACGAAAAAGAAGGCGTCACCAAGTCCATGCGTACCAAGGAAGAAGCGAATGATTACCGCTACTTCCCGGAACCGGACCTCGTCCCCTTCACCGTCTCTGATGAATACATCGAAGAGATCAGAAAATCCCTGCCGGAACTCCCGGATGCGAGAAAAGCGCGCTATATGAAAGACTTCGGTATCTCAGATGCCGACGCTGTCTTCATGACGAATGACAAAGCCACCGCCGACTACTTCGAAGCCTGCGTGGCAGCCGGCGCAGAACCGAAGGCCGCTGTCAACTGGCTGATGGGCGAATTTGCCAGCCAGCTCTCTACCGATGGCATCGAGATCTCCGCGGCTCCTGTCAAGGCAGAAGACCTCGCAGGCCTCCTCACCTTGATCTCCAAAGGCACCATCTCCGGCAAGATCGCGAAGAAAGTCTTCGCCACCATGTGGAAGGAAGGCGGCAAGGCAGAAGACATCGTCAAAGCCCAGGGTCTCGTACAGATCTCGGATACCGGCGCCCTGCAGGAACTGGTTGACAAAGTCGTTTCTGAAAACCCGAAAGCCGTAGAGGACTTCAAAGCCGGCAAGAAGAAAGCCGTCGGCGCTCTCGTGGGTCAGATCATGAAAGCCACGAAGGGCAAGGCGAATCCGAAGGTCATCAATGAGCTTTTGAATAAAAAACTTGCATCCTTATGAGTGAAGATAAGAAATCAGACTACACGGAAGTCCATGAAGAGCCCAGACGCATGTCCGAAGAGGATGTGAAGGACTACCATGGACTCACCCTGAATGAACAGGGGGAAGAATATCGAAAGGAAGCGCCGCAGGGCGGGATCCATATCGAATTCATCGATGTGAAGGCCATCCCGTGGTGGAAAAAGGCCCTCTACATCGCAGGCATCATCGCATTCCTCGCGATCGTGCTTGCAGTTGCTTGGTTTTTCCTGGTATGGGGCGCTGTGATCTTCCTCGCCGGCCTCATCGTGTATTTCTTGAAAAAATATCTGTTTTGAAGGGATCCCGTCTGCTTGTAGGCAGGCGGGATCTTTTTGCATGGAGAAAGATGCCCTCTGCCTCAGATATCCCCCCTAAAATGAACGTGATTTTTTCATAACTTTTTGATATAGTAAGGGTAGAAGGAAACAACGTCCTTACGCGATGATACCCATCTGCCGTCTCACCACCTACAAGGACGTACCTTACACCTTCCTCTTCATGAATCGTATCCGCACGCCGAAAGGCAGAGACTCGGATAGCGGAGACTCCGCAGCAGGCAGTAGCCACGGCGGGGGAGGAAGATACTTCTGACAAGCAGAGGCATGTCGGAGAAATCACGAATCACTTGACAGACACCATTACGAAAGAAAAAGGAGACGATCCCCATGTGGAAACATACCTGCCAATGCCTGATCCTGCTCACTCTCGCATCCTTGCCATGCGCGCATCCCACACAGGCCGCCATGATGGTAAAGGATGCAGAAGAGCAGATCCATCTCATCACGGATGCCCGTGATATCTGGGATCTCTCAGAACCAGGTATAGACACCGTCGGTTATATGTGCAGCGATCTTGATGGGAATGGCCGTCTGGAGATCCTTGTCGCAGAGAGCGGCGGTACCGGGCTTCATACATATACAAAGATCTATGAAGTGAATGAAGCGAAAGATGCACTCGTCCCATGCGGGAGATCATGGCCCGATACAAGCTCCGAAGCGGATGTCATGATGACGAACTACGTACCGATGAGCGTGAACGGCATCGATGGCATACAGTGGTACTCCTTCACAGATGAATACCACGACGGCGCAGAATATGGGACGGCGAATCTCGCTCTCTCCCTGCAGGATGGGACGCTCCATGCGAAAACCATTACCACGACGCGCACCTTCTACGATGACGCCGGCCGTCCGCATGTATCCTACGAAAATGCAGCCGGCGCTTCCATTTCCGAAAAAGCCTATCACAAGACATTGGAGAACTTTTTCGCCCATTCGGAAACCACCCTCGTCTCCTTCCCATGGCTCATCTATCACAGGGATACTTTTCACGAGTGGAAAGAGAAAAGCCCGACCGACATCTATACCATGCTCCTCGACACCTATCTGAATTTCAGTGGAGAAAAAGAGGGGATGGGGTGATGCTTCGCGGTATTCCCCGAGCCGTCATCCTGAGCGAAGCCGAGGGATCTTCAATGCAGAAGGGAAAATGGTGAGTGTGAGATAGCGTAGGAAACGTGCAAACCAGTAGAGCCATCCGGCAAGAAAGCCGATGTGCAAGAAAGATTTCTCGACTTCGCTCGAAATGACGAAACGAGGATGAAGGCAAATAAAAAACCGTCCTGCAAAATCATTTGCAGGACGGTTTTTGGTACCGCTAGCTAGCTGGCGTCAGCCAGATCGCTGGTCGCCACCGTGCGGATGCCCGACAGCGGACGCGACTGCAGCGCGGCGATCGCATTCGCCGCCGCATACAGTTCATCATTCGTCGCCGCACACTTGATGCGTGTGAAGTTCAGATTCTTCACCTTCATCTCTCCCGTAGAAGTATCTTCCACGCGGATCTGCAGTTTCATATCGACAAGTTTATTCTGAATAGCCATAGTAGTATTCTCCTTATAAGAAATAAAAATGGGTGCAGAGCTTTCATTCATGGGCAAGGGGCGTGCTGCCCCTTGCCCATGAATGAAAGCTCTGCTCGAATGAGGAATGAAGGTGACGGTTTCACCGCGAGTACATATGGGGCGATGCCCGAAGGTGGTATACCAGTCACTCCGAGTCCCTATTCCAGCACGGTAGCGCTCGTCTCCACGATTTTCGCACTTTTCAGCGAAGTGACGGGAGCGCCGGAGGAAGACTCCAGCACCGGGATGATGAGAGCCGCCTTCTCCTTCACCGTAGCCAGAGTGAGATCCTCCTTCGGAGAAGGGATGGAAAGGATCATAGAACGTCCGCCTTCGACGTTGAAAGTCAGTTCAAGCATTTTTGTATTGGTCGCCATAGTAGGTCTCCTTATCGTGTAAGTCCATGGCAGGCAGTGCCAGCCAAAGAGAGGAATATTCATGAAATGTTTCGGAAAGAATAGGATGGCCCTCTGCGATCGACGTCTCGAGTGAGAGATGCCTCCTCTGACAAGAAATAGTATAGCGCACCGCGGAGAAACGCTATATACAGGAAGAAGTCGCACAAAAAAACACCCGGAAAGACCGCCCGCCTTTACTGAAATGTAGGGGATGCTCGGAATCGGTGCCGGCGGCGTCAAGTGTACCGAAGTACGAACGTCTTGGCTATCGTCGGGGCACGCCCTCCCATGCAGCAGGGAAGTGTGCGGTCAAATTGGATTTCTCCGGGGTTATGGGGTTGACATAGATTGGGCCTTGAGCAGGCTTCGAAAGAAAGGTCCACATCATCTTGGCCTGCCCGATGGCCTTGGATCCTTCTGCAGATCTATCCTCACCATCAGTCGGCTCTCCGTATGATTCCTTGCGCATTAGAATTCCGAAATCGGAGTCGCCGCCCGGCTTGGATTTGCAAACAGATGCATCCTCAGCTCATGACTTTATTCTACAACTATGCTCTAAAAATTGCAAGTCGCAAAGTGCTTTTATAATACAATCCTTTGACTAATAAATTGTCACCCCCCCACCATCTTGCGTTTTGTATAATCGTTCGGCCTTGCTTTTTCTCCGGAAATATGATACAATAGCGCACTTTTTTCACAAAGTCTTGTTTGACTTTTTGAGACCCCGTTTTTCTATCTTTTGGGGTAAAATCCATGCGCTGATGGAGGAAAATAGTTAAATCCGCCTTCCAGATCGCCGGATACAGCAGCTGCCTATAAAAATAAATCAAGCGAAAATATTTTCGGTGTTTCCATCAAAAGTAGCGGCTTTGCGAGGAGATCCTTCGACTCATTCCTCTTCTTTTCTGGCGAAGATTATTTCACATAGACTGTTATCGACCGCTCAGGATGACGGCTCGGGGAAAAATCGAAAAGCCTTGCATGGGGAAGGTGGCGAGCATAGCGAGCCGGATAGGGTTCTAGCCGTATGAAAATCACACGGGGTATGAGTCAAAGAATCTGGGAACAAATTGCCGTACCTGTACTTAGAGAGGGAATCGGTGAAACGCTCATACGATACCATGATAAATTTCGGGGAAATAAGGTAAACCTGGATAAAATAAGGTAAAATAAGAGAGTAAGAAAACTGCATCGCTAAAAATTTTGCATATATAGAGAATCCAATATGATAGCTTGCATATGGGTATAGGAGGATTTCAAATGACTCACGAGCAGAAGATCGATATACTTTGGGATGATAATCCAGTAGATATCAGCGAAGAAGCCAATTTCATCTGGAGCATCGCTAATAAACTGCGTGGCACCTATATGCCGGATAAGTATGGTGATGTCATCATCCCTATGACGATCATACGTCGCTTTGAGTGCGCTTTGGCAAAGACAAAGGCTGATGTCGTAGCCAAATACAAAGAAAATCCCAATTACCCTGCGAAGGGCATGTACAAAATTTCCGGCTATCGGTTTTATAATGTCAGTGAGTTCACGCTGCAGGAGCTGTGCAACGATGCCGACCACATTGCGGAAAACTTCAAGGCGTACATTCAAGGCTTTTCCGATCAAATCAAGGATATCTTGAATAACCTTGACATGGAAGCCCATATCAAGAAGATGGACGAAGGCGGCTGCTTGTTCAATACGGTCAAAGCGTTCTCAGAACTGGATCTATCCGTTGAAAACTTTGACAGCATTAAGATGGGGTATATTTTCGAGAATCTGATCGGCAGATTCTTCCAGAACGTGGATGCCGGTCAGTTTTACACCGGTCGTGATATTATCAAGCTGGGCATATCCTTGCTTGTTTCTGAAGGCTGTGACGACATTTTTGATGACCATAAGATGATCACCATTTGTGATCAGGCTGCTGGTACCGGCGGTATGCTGAGTACGGCGTACAGCTATTTCAAGCATTATAACCCTACGGCTGACGTGAAGCTGTTCGGTGTGGAGTTCATGGGTGTCTCCTGGGCGGTGGGCATGGCGGAAATGCTGATCAAGGGGCAGGATGCGACGAACTTTGTACATGCGGACTCCTTCAAAGAAGACCCCTCCGCGGATACCAAGGTGCGCTTCGTGCTGATGAATCCTCCCTTCGGCACTCCCTGGAGCGGCAAGGATGCGAAGGCAGGACAGGAAGATGCGGTCAGAGAGGAACACGACAGGGAAAATAGCCGCTGGGGAGCAGGGCTGCCTAGTGGCGGTGATTCGCAGATGCTGTTTTTGCAATCTGCCATCGCGAAGCTGGATGAGAAGGTCGGCCGCGCCGCCATTATCGAGAACGGCTCTCCCTTGTTTACCGGCGCTACAGCGTCCGGCGAGAGCCAGATCCGCCGCTGGCTGCTTGAAAATGATTTGCTGGAAGCGATCGTTGCTATGCCGACCGATCTTTTTTACAACACCGGTATAGCCAGCTACTGGTGGATCCTTTCCAAGAATAAACGCAAAGAAAGGAGAGGCTATGTGCAGCTGATCGATGCGACAAATATCTATCACAAGCTGCGCAAGCCTGTCGGTAACAAGAAAAATGAATTCTCGCCCGAGGATAGAGCGCAGATCGCTAAGCTGTATACCGATTTTGACAAGGCGGATCCTGAGTACAGCAAGATCTTCAAGAATGAAGATTTCATGTACCGTGAGTATGCTGTCATGCAGCCTTTGCAGCGCAGCTATTCTATCACCGAGGCAAGCATGGAACGTATGCTGCAGAAGGGGGCGCTGAAAGGCTTGTGGGATGAAGCCAAGGTCGCGGAATACGAAGAGCAGGGGAATGCTTTGAAAGGTAAGGACGCAAGCAAGCTGAAGGCCTTTTATGCTGCGAAGCCTCGCTATGATGCCATCTTGGCGAAGCTCAAGGCGCATGTGACAGATGAGAAATGGCTCTCACCGGAAGCCTTCACGCCGGTGCTGCAAGCTGTGCTTGGCGATGCGGCAGACAAAAAGACCTTCGAGAAAATCATGGACGGACTATCCAAGATGGATAAGACCGCAGAAATCCAGCGCGATAAAAAGGGAAATATCATCTACGATAAGGAAACCAAGGACATAGAGATCGTAAAATACACGGAAGATATCGAGACGTATATGGCGCGTGAGGTGCTGCCGCACATCCCTGATGCGAAATGGTTCTGGGAAGAGGATCTGACGAAGAAGAAGCCTGTGATCAAGACCGGCGCGGAAATCCCCTTCACCCGCTACTTCTACAAATACCAAGCGCCGAAGCCGAGCGGAGAGCTGCTGGCAGAGTTTTTGGAAATCGAGAAGGCGGTCAATGAGCGCATGGCTCGCCTGCTGAAATGAGGTGACGAGAATGCGTGAAATGAAGGACAGCGGGATTGAGTGGGTAGGAAAAGTTCCTGCAACTTGGAAGATTATGCCGAATAAATATATAATGACAAAGAAAAAAGTTATTAAGGAAGTTTATGATGATGAAAATATTATTTCTTTGTCGATGAATGGTGTAATCGTAAGAGATTTAGAAGCTGGCGGAAAGATGCCAAAAACATTTGATGGTTATCAGCTTGTATATCCGGGTAATTTGCTGATGTGCCTTTTTGATTATGATGTTACTCCTAGATGTATTGGGTTAATTAAAGATTATGGCGTAACAAGTCCGGCGTATAGTCAATTTGTTATGAATAATGGAAATTATTCCGGATACTACTATTACTATTATCTTATGGTGTCAAGCATTTTTGAAAATGTCCCGAAAAAAGCATTTTATTAGCCCCATATTCA